>Ga0207057_1033_pt1 | contig 39282 bp, 33 predicted proteins | sample Alteio_BWMinCont_33_FD_153265 | JGI IMG/M metagenome (GOLD analysis project Ga0207057, IMG submission 153265) | Enriched cells from forest soil in Barre Woods Harvard Forest LTER site, Petersham, Massachusetts, United States -... | ecosystem: Environmental > Terrestrial > Soil > Temperate forest >... | reverse complement strand
TTGAAGACCCAACTGCCCAGAAATACTCGCAGCACTCCTACGGCGCGCAGTTCGTCGAAGTGACGTGGGACCCCGGCATAGCGCGCCTGCGCGTAAACCGCGTCGTTTCTGTGATCGACGTCGGACGCGTCCTGAATCTCGGCCCGGCGCGCAATCAGGTCCAGGGCGCGGTTGTGATGGGCGTAGGCATGGGGATCTTCGAGGAAACGTACTACGACCAGAGAAACGGCAGCCCCATCAATGACAGCTTTGCCGATTACGTGGTTTCCACCTGCGCCGACACGCCTGAGATCGACGTCACATTCCTCAACTACCCTGACCTCACGTTGAACGAGTACGGCGCGCGGGGCGTTGGCGAGATTGGACTTGCGGGAGTCGCCCCGGCGATTACGGCTGCCGTCTATCATGCCACTGGAATCCGCGTCCGCGAGTTGCCGGTGAAGATCGAAACCCTGCTCACCACCTGAGCATTCCGGACCGCAGGCAAGGGGCGAAAACCGCACTTTCTGAATGAGTTAGTGGCAGCGATACCAAACGAGAGCTGCCGGCTATCTCAATGCTTATGAAATCAGACCCCCCGACCCTGTGGTGGCATCGATACCACCGACCTGTTGTCATTGCAGCAACGGGTCGTCGCCGGGGCAAACTTTCCGCTTGACAGTCCATCTCTGAACTCCCTATAGTTTGGCGATTATTGGAAACGATACCACGTAACGATGGTATCGTTTCCAGATCAAAAGCCAATAGGCCGGGCTAATATAAACCGCTGCCCGGTCCGAATCTGCGGTTGTAAGAGCTTTTCAGGAGGAGTTGTGATGCGACCATATACAGAATGGGGCAGGCGTCTATTTTCACTGCATGCCGCGTTTACCGTCTTTGTGTTGTCTCTCGCGTTCTTGTCACCAAGTCATCTTTTCGCCCAGGCTAACGCCGGTCTGACTGGCACAGTCACAGACTCCACCGGCGCGGTGATCGCGAGCGCCACCGTAACCGTCAAGAATCAGGGCACAGGTCTCGAAAACCACACTGCAACCAGCAGCGCCGGCACCTACGCCTTCACTGGTCTTACCCCTGGCGTCTACTCCATCACGGTGGAAGCCGCTGGCTTTAAGAAGAATGTTCAGGACTCGGTGAACGTCGAGGTCACCGTTACGTCTACGATCAATGTTGTCCTTTCTACTGGCTCGACCGCTGAAACCGTAGAGGTGACCGCCAGCCCGATTTCGCTGAATACGACGGCCCCGCAACTTGGCAGCACCATCGAACCGGCTGTCGTCGCCTCGCTGCCGACCGAAGTTTCTGGACGTGGACGCCAAATCGACCAGCTGCAACTCCTGGCTCCCGGCACAACTGGCAGCACCTTCTCGCATCGCATCAGCGGTGGCGTCGACTTCGAACAGGAGATCCTCTACAACGGTATCCCTGCTCCCCAACCGGAGACCGAAGGCTACACGACCAACTTCAACCCGCCTTATGAGATGGTCTCGGAGTTCCACGTCGAACGCTCCACCTTCGCCGCGCAGTTTGGACTAGGCCAGGGTGCTCTCACCTATCAAATGGCCTCCGGCACAAATCGCTATCATGGTGATCTGTTCGAGATTAACCGCAACAGCTGGTTTGATTCCGTTGGCTTCTTCAACGGTCCGGCATGGGGTGGCAGCAACACTCCTCCGACCGACCACGAAAATAACTACGGCTTCACCGTTGGCGGACCTATCTGGATTCCAAAAGTCTACAACGGCCGTAACCGCACCTTCGGCCACTACAGCCAGGAGTGGTACAAGCAGAACAACGAAAATACGAATGTTTCCACGGTGCCGAGCGAGTTGGAAAAGACCGGTGACTTCAGCGATTTCGTCAACGGCAGCACGGGCGCTCTGATTCCGATCTATGACAATATTCCGGGCACTGCGGAATACGGACAGCAATTCTCCTATAATGGCCGACTCAACGTCATTCCGCCCAACTTGATCAGCCCGACATCAGCCTCGCTGGTGCAATACATTCCCAATCCGGACCGGCCCGGTAGCGGCATCGGTGGCCTGGACAGCAACAAGAGCTTTGCACCCTTTATCAATCCGCATATCCAGCACGTCTGGGGCTTCACCATCGATCAGGTGTTGACCCCGAAGCAAAATGTTCACTACAGCATGTGGCGGAACACCTTCAGCAATTACAGTTTTGACTACAATCCGGTTGTGGTTGCGCCGAATCCGCTGAACAGCATGAAGTATGAGCCGGCGAAGGGTCTCGGCATCATACTCACCTATGACAATACGATCACGCCGAATCTGGTCATGACCGCTGGTTTCGGCTGGATTGGCGAAATCAACAACCAGTTCAACCAGACAAAATACAGCTTTCCCGCTGTGCAGCAAGGGATCATTCCGACAAATATTCTCTTTGACGGTAACCACGCTCCAACCAACTGGGGCACTCAAGGCGCATGGCTGCAGTCCATCAACCGCAAGCTTGGCATCGCCATCGATAACAACTGGCTTTGGACGAAGGGTCGCAATACCTTCAACATCGGAGGCGATTACCGCCGCTCCTATCAGGATGACAACGAAGAGCAAACGGCAGGAGGCGCCTTTAACTACAGCCAGAGGCAAACCGCGAACCCTAACGCCTTGTCCACCACAGGCAGCTCATTTGCCAGTTACCTGTTAGGTTATCCTGACTCTGCGGCCCGCCAGAACTCGCAGGAGTTGAGACTGCGCAACTGGGATCTGTCCCCCTACATTCAAGACGACATCAAGCTCAATCCCAAGCTCACTCTGAACGTCGGACTTCGTTGGGACATCCAGGTGCCGTTTACCGAAAACAACAACCTGATCGTCTTCTTCAACCCCTTTGCGACAAATCCGCATGCCGGACTTCCCGGTGCGGCAACCAAGTTTGGCAACTGCACAGGATGCGCTGGTTACGACCGCGCCTATATCCACTGGGGTCATTTCGGTCCACGCCTCGGCTTGTCCTATGCACTTAATCCGAAAACCGTCCTTCAGGCTGGATTCAGCGTAGCCTTCCTGAACGGCGGCGCTTATGAGTACGGCACCAGCAAGGTCGCTGTGAACTACGGCAACCTGCTTGTTGGCTCGTTTGCCCGCGGCACCACAGGCACCACCGCCTCTTCATACGGAAGCTGGGATGCGAACATCCTGCCCAACCCGCAGGCACAAGCGTTCAATCCCAGTCTTGGCGTTGGCACGCAGATCAATGACTTCAGCTCAACTGACGGCTTCGCCCCATATGGCCAGCAGTGGAACGTGCAAGTGCAACGGCAGCTTCCGTACGACATCTTCGTGAACGCAGCCTGGGTCGGGAACCGCGTCATTCATCTGCCCAGTCAGCTGAACACTCCCAACCAACTCGATCCCAAGTATTTCGCTCTGGGAACCGACCTCGGCCTGAGCTTTGCCGACGGCTCAGCTCAGGCGAAGGGCTATCAGTTGCCTTATCCCAACTTCGTAAATGACTTTGGCGGATCAGCCACTGTTGGGCAGTCATTACAGCCTTATCCGCAGTACTCGTACATCTTCAACAACTTTGAAGGGTCCGGGACCACCTACTATCAAGGAATGCAACTCCAGGTTGAGAAGCGCTTCACGAATGGTCTGGCGTTCCTTGCTGGTTACACACTTTCCAGGCTCATGGACAATACCAGCAGCGGATTTAGCAGCTTTACCGCCGCTGCTCTCAACAAATACAACCAGAAACCTGAGTGGGCAGTCTCTCAATCAAACGAGACGAACACCTTCAAAATGAACGGTACCTATGAATTGCCAATCGGCCCGGGCAAGGCTCACTTCAACAATCATGGTTTGACCGGTCAACTCCTTGGCGGCTGGCAATTTGGCTGGATTCTCGATTACGAGGCCGGCTCGCCGCTCAATCAAATTCAGGAAAATGGTGATCCTTATCCAGGAAGGTCCATATCCGGACCCAACGTAGTCCTGCGTCCGGATCGCAATTCCAGCGTTGGTCTCAGCACTGCCTCCTACAACAGAGCCAAGGATTACTTTGTCGGCAAGGCTAACGTAGCTCAGATATTCAACCCGGCGGCCTTCACGGAAACGCCTTCGCAGTATGTCCTCGGCAACGCCATACGCAACTATGGCTCGGCCAAAGGCCCCGCCCTGTACAACGAGAATGTCAACGTCAGAAAGCACTTCTACATGGGCGAGCGCTTCCAGGGTATTCTCCAGGTCGATTACTTCAACTTCTTCAACCGCACTCAGTTCCAGGCCCCCAATCTGAACATCAGTAACGGTACCTTCGGACAGGTCACCAGCCAGGGTGCGCAGACGAACATCCCAACAAATCGACAAGGACAAGTCCAATTCCGAATCGAGTTCTAGGCAAGAGCTGCGGGAGCCTGCCGCGAACAGCGTTCCGGTGGGCTCCAGATTTTTGAATCAATGAACAAATGCCTCCCACGCCGGGTCGCCAACTGCGGTCCGGCTTTTTCTTTATTGCTATGTTTTATTTCGTCCGAAATAATGATTCTGTCGTGAATGCAGGTATGCCGATCTCTGCCCCCCGTAAGAACAGATTCCCCCTTATCCTTGTATTGCTATATATCGTCGCAACAGCCGGAGCCGTGGCGCAATCTGTCGACGATGAAGTCACTCCGCAGGTGCAGCAACTCTACGCACAAGCCAAAGCAGCCCAGCAGCAGGGAGACAACGCCACGGCCATTCAAAAATATCGTGCCATGCTGAAGCTGGCCCCTCATCTTGCCCCTGCGTACAACAACCTCGGCATGCTTTATTTCAGTCAGCACGATTACACCCAGGCTGCGCAGGTGTTAGAACAGGGATTAAAGCTCAATCCGGACATGCCAACCGCATCCGCGATGCTCGGCCTCAGCTATGCCCAGATGGGTAAAAACGAAAAGGCGGAGCCGCTGCTCGAAGCTGCCGTCCGCGCAAATCCAAACGACGACAACGCTCAGATGGCACTGGCGCGTGCTCTTATCAATCTGAAAAGATACGACGAAGCCACGCCCTATCTCAGAAGTTTTCTCGAGCGCAATCCAAAGGATCAGCAGGCATGGTACCTGCTGGGCAAGACCTACCTTCAGCTCTCAGAAGACGCGTTAGGAAAGATCAACCAGATCGATCCGAACTCAGTGACCGCGCATATCATTGCCGGCGAAATAGACGAGAGCATGCATAACTACGATGGAGCGCTCGTCGAGTACAAAAAAGCCGTTGACCTGGCCCCACAGCAGCCCGGCACGCATGAACACATGGGGAATGCCTTCTGGGTCACCGGCAAGTGGGAATCAGCGGAGACTGAATTCAAAGCCGAGTTGGCAAACGATCCGAACAACTGCAGAGCCCGCTGGAAGCTGGCGAACGCCATGCTCGAAGCCAACGCCCCCGCGCAGGATGCGCTTACAGAGCTGAACCGCGTGGTCGATCAATGTCCAACGCTGATGCAGGCCCGCGTAGACCGTGCTCGCGCGTTGGTGAAACTGGGCAAGCAGGACGACGCGCTGCCGGACCTGCTCTTAGCCGAGAAGGATAGTCCTGACGAGCCATCGATTCACTTCCTGCTGTCCAGTGTGTATAAAGCTCAGGGCAAGACCGCCGATGCGCAACAGGAAATGCGGACTTACGGTCGACTGCAGCGTGAAGCAAGTGAAGCTGTCGCAGGGCAAGCAAGTGATGCCATCAACATCAAGAGCACGTCTCATTAAAACTACATTCCGGACACTGGCCCTGCCTGTTGGTTTTCTGCTCCTTCTCATCGCATCGCCCATGAGCGCACGCTCTCAGGAGCAGATGTCGTCACAGCAGGGAGGCGTAAGCACAGGCGGCGTCTATGCCCCAGTGCATGATGCAGAACATCGCCCCATCACGGCGGGTGGGTTTGTCGATCAGGGCCCGGTCGTCTTCAAGGATGTTTCGCAATCAGCCGGCCTCACAACATGGTGCTACCTCGGAGGAACTCCCACCAAAGCCTACATTGTCGAATCGCTCGGAAGCGGTGTCGCTCTGCTCGACTATGATAACGACGGTTGGCTCGATATCTACCTCGTCAACGGCATGACCTATGATGCGATGAACGGCAAAGCCCCGGCGCCGCACGCGGCGCTCTTTCACAACAATCACGATGGCACCTTTACCAACGTCGCAGAAAAAGCCGGAGTGACAAACGACCGCTGGGGCGTAGGCGTAGCGGTCGGCGACTACGACAACGACGGCTGGCCTGATCTTTACGTAACCAACGTCGGTAAGAATCGCCTCTACCACAACAACCACGATGGCACCTTCACCGACGTAGCAGACAAAGCCGGCGTGGCGCTCGGCACGTGGTCCGCTGGCCCCACCTTCGGCGACTACGACGGAGACGGCAGGCTCGACCTCTTTGTCCCTGGCTACACGCAATACGACTTCAACGACCCGCCAGCCGTGGGCTCAAAGTCAGTCGTCTCGAACACCTGTACCTATCGCGGCGTCAGCGTCTTCTGCGGTCCGCGGGGCCTGAAAGGTGAGCACGATCATCTCTTCCATAACAATGGTGATGGAACCTTCACCGACGTCAGCGCCAAAGCAGGTGTCTCCGATCCGCCCGGATACTATGGCCTCGTCTCGCTCTTCGTCGATCTCAACGATGACGGCAAACCAGAACTGCTCGTAGCCAACGATTCAACGCCGAACTATCTCTACCGCAACAAAGGCGACGGCACCTTCGAAGACCTGAGTTTCGAATCAGGCTACGCCGTCAACCACGACGGCCGCGAAACCGCGAGCATGGGCATAGCAGTAGGCGATTACCAGAACAATGGCCGTCTCAGTATTCTGCACACTACATTCTCCGACGATTACAAGGTGCTCTATCGGAACAACGGTGATCTGGACTTCACCGATGTGAGCTACGATGCGGGCATCGCAACGTCGACCATCCCGTTTCTCAGTTGGGGCGATGGCTTCATCGACTACGATAACGACGGCTGGAAAGATATTTTCATTGTCAGTGGTCACGTCTATCCTCAAGTCGATAAGCAGGACTGGGGTACCAGCATGGCCGAGCGCCCGCTGCTCTTCAGAAATCTTCGCGGAGAAAAGTTCGAGCCCGTGCCGCCTGTTAAGGGAAGCGGCCTTGCCGATGTCGTCTCCGCGCGTGGAGCAGCCTTCGGTGACCTGTTCAATGACGGCAAGATTGATGTCGTTATGAATAACGTCGATGCGCCACCAACCCTGTTGCGCAACGTCAATAACGATGTGCATCACTGGATCGAATTCAAGTTAATTGGAGGCCCGAAGAGTCCACGCGACGCCGTGGGTGCTGCGGTCTTTCTCAGCGCAGGAAACATGAAGCAGCGCGGAGATGTTCTCAGCGGAGGCAGCTTCGCTTCTTCCAACGATCCACGCGTCCACTTCGGTCTTGGAGATGCAACCGTAATCGATGCCGTTGAAATTCGCTGGCCGAGCGGCGCCCACCAGAAAATCAGTATTCCCGCGGTCGATCGCATCTACACCATCGAAGAAGGCAAGGGCATCATAGGTTCGTTGAATTCAGGAAAAGGGCCAGAAACGAAGTAATGCGAACAATTCCTCACTTGGGGATGCTGTTGATTGCAGGGGCGATACTTTCCTTCGCGACTGCTAGGGCGCAGCGGCCAGCGACAGCGTCGTCGGTCGGGGATGCTGACGCCGCCTGCGCCAACTGCCATCGCGAAATCTTCACTAAGTACCTGGCCACGCCGATGGCAAACGCCAGCGGTCAGGCCTTGGATAAATTTCAGCCGGGCACGCTGAATCACAAAGCATCGGAAGCTGACTATCAGCTATCGCTCCGTGATAAGCAGGCGATTCTCAGCATCCATAGTGCACGCGAACCTCATATCTCCGAAGAACACCAATTGGATTACTTTCTAGGCTCCGGCCATCTCGGCATCACCTATCTCTACTCCGTTCACGGCTACTTGTTCGAATCGCCCGTCGCCTATTACTCCTCATCGCGCGCCTACGACATGAAGCCTGGCCTCGAATCGATTACACAGATTCCGCCAGCGCTGCCCATGCAGGCAAGTTGTCTGCGCTGCCACATGAGCGACGTGCAGCAGAGCGACCCAGGCACTCTCAACCATTACAGCGGGCTGCCATTTCTGCATGCCGGCATTACCTGCGAATCGTGCCACGGAGACACGCAGCGCCACGTCGCTACAGGAGGCAAGGCCCCGGTTATCAATCCGGCGAAACTCGACGCGGACCAGCGCGATTCCGTCTGCATCAGTTGTCACCTCGAAGGCGACATTTCCGTTGAGCGTCCCAATCGTTCAGCGATCGACTACAAGCCGGGTGATTCGATCTCTGACTACCTTTCGTTCTTTGTCTACGAAGGAAAAGATGCGACGCGACGCGGTGTCAGCGAAGTAGAACAGCTGAGCATGAGCAAGTGCAAACGCACCAGCGGCGACAAGATGTCCTGCACCAGTTGCCATGACCCGCACTACACGCCCGCCGCGCCGGAGCGCGCAGCGTTCTATCGCGGCAAGTGCCTCACGTGCCACAGCGACGCAGTCTTTGCCACATCGCATCACCCGGAGAATCCCGATTGCACCAGCTGCCACATGCCGCGCAGCGGCGCAGAAAACATCCCCCACGTTGCATGGACCGATCATCGCATCCGAAAAATTCCCGATAATACTGCCGAATCGATCAAAGACCTCGGCGAGGGAGATGCGCTCACACCTGTCTTCTCGCCGCATGCAACAAAACGAGACCTCGCGCTTGCTTACTACAAAGCAGTCCTTGAAGGAAACTTCGCCCCGCAGCAAAGAGCGTATCAATCCTTGGCAGAGATTCGTCCAGACATCGATGGAGACAAGGAAGCCCTCAACGCTCTTGCCATACTCAGCGAACAGCGTGGCGATCACAAGCAAGCGACAGAGTTATTCGAACAGGTATTGAAGCTCGACCCGCAGAATCTCACGGCGCTATCGGACCTCGGCACGCTGCGAGCAAAATCCGGTGACCTGCAGGGCGCCATCGCCCTCTGGCGTCCGGCCTTTGAACGCAATGAAGATGTCGTGGGGCTGGCAAAGAACCTGGCACAGGTGCAGTGCATGATGGGTGATCCGGCTTCAGCGCGGGCGACGCTCGAAAAGACATTGCAATACAGCCCCGGCCTTCAGGCGGTCCAGCAAATGCTGGACCGCCTGCCATCCTGCTCTGGTGCGAAACAATAGAATGGGCTCATACGGCGATATGGCAAAGCAGCCCCATTGCGACAAGCTCCTGTGGCGCACGCGCCTGCTCGTAATCGGCATCCTCTGCTCATCGCCGCTGCTCGCAGCGCGCGCACAGCAGTCCGCATCCGCGGACAAACTTGACTCGCTCCAATCCATCCACTCTCTTATCGAGGCCGCGCAGTTTGCGCAGGCCGATAAAGCCCTCCGCGCCTACCTCGAAAAAAATCCCTCATCCGCGGACGGACACTTCCTGCTGGGCTACACGCTGTTCCGCGAGCAGCGTGCCAAAGATTCGCTCGCAGAGTTCACCGAGGGTTCAAAATTCGCACACCCGCAGGCGTCTGACCTGAAGATCGTCGCCGCTGACTACGTAGTGCTCGGAGACTTTGCTGACGCGGACAAGTGGCTCTCCTTCGTCACAAATGAAACGCCACAGGATGCCGAAGCGTGGTACCTGCTGGGCCGCACCAAATACAACGAGAACCGCTTCGACGAAGCGATCCAGTGTTTCCAGCGAACACTTTCTCTGCGTGCGAACGATATCAAAGCCGAAAACAATCTAGGCCTGTCCTATCAGGGCCTCAACCGCCTCGACGAGGCGAAAAAGGCCTTCGAAAACGCGATCTCATGGCAAAAGGATTCACCTGTAAAAGACGCGCAGCCCTATCTCAACATGGGAATCCTGCTTGCCGATCAGGACCAGCCATCGCAAGCGCTGCCCTACCTGCAGCAGGCCGTGGATCTGGCCCCGCACAATCCCAAGGCGCGCGAGCAGCTTGGCCGTGTCTATGATCTGCTCAAGGTGCCGGACAAAGCGGAGCAGGAACTGGAGCAGGCAGTGGCCCTCGCACCAGACGTCTCGGCGCTGCACTTCAAGCTGGGACAAATCTACCGGCGTCAGGGCAAGCGGCAGCTCGCACAGCAGCAATTCGACATCTGCGCAAAGCTTAACAGCGCCCACTCATCGACCGAGACGCCCAATCCCGCAAGGCAGGATTGACCCGCCGCGACGTTGTTTGGTGAAACAAATTCGGAACTGGATACGTCATCTCTGGCACAACCATCAGGAGGAAAAGGGCATTGAACAGGCTCCCACGAAAGCTTGCGACGCTGTCACTTGCAGCCTTGCTGCTCGGCACGCCAGCCATTGCACTCGCACAGGACAAGAAGCCGGACGAAGCGGCAAAGGGCGACGCGAAGCAGCACGACAGCGATAAAGATCAGCAGAACATTCCGCCGGAGAAGACTTCCGTCACGCATCACGACATGACGCTCGACGGCAAAACGATCCACTACACCGCCACTGCCGGAACGCTGCTGATCCGCGATGAAGAGGACAAACCCTACGGCAGCATCTTCTACATCGCCTACACGCAGGATGGCGCCGATCCCAAAACACGCCCCGTAACTTTCCTCTATAACGGTGGCCCCGGCTCCGCAACGCTTTGGCTGCACATGGGTTCGGTAGGCCCCGTGCGCATCGTCACCTCCAGCCCTGCTGCTACCGGTGCTGCGCCATTCCAGATTGTTCCCAACCAATACAGCCTCCTCGACAAGACCGATCTCGTCTTCATCGACGCGCCGCTCACGGGCTATTCCCGCGCAGTAGGCAAAGCGACAGCGAAAGATTTCGCCGGAGTCGATCAGGACCTCAAAGCTTTCAATAAATTTATTGCGCGCTACATTACAGTGAACCAGCGCTGGAACTCGCCCAAGGTCCTGTTCGGCGAATCCTACGGAACCACGCGTTCAGCTGGTCTTTCCGCAGTCCTCCAGGAAAACGGCATCGCGCTCAACGGCATCGTCCTTCTCTCTTCGATCCTGAACTACGGCGAACTCGCCCCCGGCGTGGACACGCAGTTCATCGCCAATCTGCCCAGCTACGCGGCCATCGCCTGGTATCACAACAAACTGCAGAACAAGCCGGCGGACATGAAAGCGTTTCTCGATGAAGTCCGCACCTTTGCCCGTGGCGATTATTCCGAAGCTCTGGCAGAAGGCGATCAGATCTCACCGGCAAAGCTCGATTCCATATCTGCGAAGGTCAGCCAGTACACCGGTCTCAGCGTGCAGTACGTCAAGGAAGCGAAGCTGCGCGTCTCGCCGACGCGCTTCCGCAAGGAGCTGCTGCGCGATGAAGGTGATATCCTCGGCCGCTACGACGCGCGCTTTGAAGGCACAGACATCGACAACGCAGGCGAGAATCCCGGCTATGACCCGTCCGACACCGGCATCGCCGGGGCCTTCGTCGCCGCCGAGCATGACTATCTCTCACGCGAGCTGAAATACGATACCACCGATGAATATCGCCCCAGCGCCAACACCATCGGCGACTGGGATTGGAAGCATCACGGCACCGGTACGGGCCGAGCCTTTGCTGGCCAGCAGGCGGTCCCTTATGTGGCAGGCGATCTGGCCGACACCATTCGCAAGAACCCGAAGCTGAAAGTGCTCTCGGCCAACGGCTACTTCGACCTGGCAACACCGTTCTTCGCTACCGAGTACGATCTTTCGCACATGATGCTCACACCTGACCTCGCCAGAAATGTCGAGTTCACCTACTATCCATCAGGCCACATGGTCTATCTGAACGTCGACGCGCTGAAGGATTTCAAACACGATTTAGACACCTTCTACTCCAACCTCACAAAGTGGCCCTGAGCGTCACAATGCAGCCCTGACCAAGGAGCCGAAGTTTCGGCTCCCTTTCGTCATCACCGTCACTCGCAATCAGCCCGCTGTAAATGCGATGATAGTTCTTTAGGGCCGCGTGCCTGAAAGGACAGAAGCATGGCAGAAGTTGTCGCGAGCGAAGCATCGCAATTTATTCAGACTGTAGAAAACCGTTCCGCCCGCATCGGTATTATTGGAATGGGATATGTGGGCCTTCCGCTGGCACTCCTCTTCAGTGAAGAGCGCTTCGCTGTCACCGGTTTTGACATCGACGGCACGAAGGTCTCCGCGCTGAACGCAGGCGGCTCCTACATCGTTCGCATCCTCGGCACAGAAATCCAGGCCGCGCAGAAGCACGGCTTTCGCGCCACATCCGACTACTCAGAGATCGCCAACGTCGATGTTGTCATCATCTGCGTGCCCACGCCTCTCAATCTGCACCACGAACCGGACCTGAGCTATATCCGCGACACGGCAATGGCCATCGCGCCGCATCTGCGTAAAGGGCAACTCGTCATTCTCGAAAGCACCACCTACCCTGGCACCACCGAAGAAGTGCTCATCCCCATCCTCGAGGAAGGAAATAACAAAAACCTTCACGTCAATCGCGATACGGCGACAAACGGCTTCTACGCAGCCTTTTCACCCGAGCGCGAAGACCCCGGTAACGACACCGTCGCCCGCCGCGACATTCCCAAGGTCGTCGGCGGCGTTGGCCCCGTCGCATTAGAACTGGCATCTGCGGTCTACGGAAGCATCTTCAATCGCACCATTCCGGTCTCAACGCCCGCGGCTGCGGAGATGACCAAGCTGCTTGAAAACATCTACCGCTGCGTCAACATCGCATTGGTGAACGAGCTGAAGCAGCTCTGCGATCGCATGAAGATCGACATCTTCGAAGTCATCGACGCGGCCAAGACCAAGCCCTTCGGCTTTCAGGCGTTTTATCCCGGCCCGGGCCTCGGTGGCCACTGCATCCCTATCGACCCCTTCTATCTTTCATGGAAGGCAAAGCAATACGACTTCCGCACGAGGTTCATCGAACTCGCCGGCGAGGTCAACGTGGCGATGCCGTACTACGTGGTCGACAAGACAATCGCCGCGCTCAACGAGCAATCGAAGGCGCTCAAGGGTGCGAAAGTCCTGGTCCTCGGCCTCGCGTATAAGAAAGACGTAGACGATCTCCGCGAATCGCCATCGCTCACCATCATCGAGCTGCTGAAGCAGCGCGGCGCCATCGTCTCATACAACGACCCATTTTTCCCGTACGTGGGACGCGGCCGCCACTACGATCTCGAAATGCATGGAGTCTCACTCGACAATCTCTCGCAATATGACTGCGTGCTGATTGTGACCGACCATTCTGACTACGACTATGCAGGCATCGTTCAAGAGTCAAGGCTGATTGTCGACACGAGAAACGCGACCAAGGGCATCCGGTCGGAAAAAATCGTACGGTGCTGATGCAAACGCAGTTCTACTCGTGCTGGCCGCTATGCTCCGGAGTTCGTCCCGGCTCAGGAAAATCGGTGTCGTTGTCTTGCTCCAGATCTTTGATCATGTCGTCCGCAAAGCGATGCGGCAGCTGATCAGCAAGATTGCTGCGCAAATCTGTCCGCCGTGGTGAGTCGGTAGGGGATTGGCTTTCTACCGCGCCCTTGAGGGTGTCGCTATCATGACGGGTTGGCATAAGTCCTCTTCGATGGCTCAACTGCGGAGTGAAGTTGCCAATGCGCTCTTGCGAATCGGCTCTTTTACTGTGGTTGGTATGCCGAAGGCGAGGGCTTGGGTGCTATAGTTCTAACTCCCATGCCGTTCAATCGGCTGCGTGCCTGTGCTGCCTCTGGGGTTTGTGGATAGCGTTGAATCAGGTTGCGCAGATCGCGAATGCCGGCGTCGCGCTGGTTCGTCGCCAGCTCCGCTTCGCCCTTGCGCAGTTGCGCTGCCGGAACCTTGGGATTACCTGAAAACTGCTCCAGCACCGCGTCGTAGTTCTTAATGGCCGTCTTGTAGTCGCCTTGGCGGTAAGCAATCTCGCCAAGGTAGAACTGTGCGTTACCGGCCAGGTTGTCCTGGGGATAATACTTCAGTACGTCGCTGAACTCGCCTGCAGCCACATCATATTTCGCGCTGTTGTAATCGCGCAATCCGCCCTGGTAAAGCTGCTCCACCGGAGGCGCCTGCGGCTGCTGCGGCGCAGCATTTCCGTCCGCGCCGCCAGGCGTCTGTTGTCCACCGGGCTGTCCACCAGGCTGCCCGCCGCCCGCCTGCTGCTGGCTGTTCACATTTTGCAGTTGTCCCTGAATATCCTGCAGAGCCTTATCCACCCGTGCAATGCGCGACTTCAATTCATCGACTGAATCGTTCAGGCTCTGCATCTGGCCGGAGAGCTGATCGATCTTGCCGCCATTTCCTTCATTCTGCGTCTGGACCGACTGCTGCAGTGTAGTCATCGCCTGCGACATGCGGTTCACACTGTCCGCGGTCTGCTCTACCAGGTGCTGCAGCACCCCCATGCGCTCGTCATTCGATTGCTGCAGGCGTTGCAGCGTATCCTGCAAGGTCTGCACCTGTTGCTGCAGCTGAATCATTTCCTTCGAGGCGGCATGCGCTCTGGGCACAGGGCAGAGAAGGGCAAGGGTGGCAGCGGCGGTAATCCCAATCAACTTCTTTCGCATAGAAAATCCCCGGCGTTGTGCAAGGCTTACATTGAGTGTAGTCCAAATGCAAACGGCAGCACTGCGGGCTGCAATGCTGCCGTCGCATGGCCAGGATTTAGCGGTCGATGCTGAACTGGGCGCGGCGGTTCTGCTGCCAGCACTCTTCCGTGTGCTCCGTGCAGAACTGCTTTTCCTTGCCATAGCTCACCGTCCGCAGGCGATCCGGGCTGAGGCCGGCATTCACCAGCGCCTGCTTGGCCGCGTTGGCGCGGTTTTCACCCAGGCTCAGGTTGTACTCCGTCGATCCGCGCTCGTCGCAGTAGCCGCCGATCACGACCTTGACCCCCGGATGCTGATTCAGGAACGCAGCGTCCTTGGAGATAATCGGCTGCGCATCCGGACGAATCTCGTAGGCGTCATAGTCGTAGAAGATATCCTGCACGTTCTGGTGGAAGAGCGCGTCGTTCATCTCGTTCTCGTTAATGTTGCTGGGCGCAGGAGCCTGCGGCAAATTCACCGTCAGCCGAGCCGTCGCATCCGCCGAGCCGCCATCGCCGCGCGCGATCAGGTGGTAGTTGGTCGATTCGGTGGGCTTCACATTCATCGTGCCGGCAGTGCTGACCTGCCCAACGCCTTCAATCGATACATCTGTCGCGTTCGTACTCTTCCATGTCAGTACGGCGCTGTCACCGGGGTTGATCGCCGAAGGCGTAACGGTGATCACGGCCGTCGGCGCGGGCGCAGCAACAGTCGGAGGCGGCGGCGGAGGCGGCGCTGGCGGTTTCTTGTGACATCCAGCAATCGTTATCAGCGCTGCCAGACCGACTGCGGAAGCAAGGTACTTACGATGAAGGTGTTGCACGATCTCCTCCTTGGGGAGCGATTGTAAGTGCTCTCTAACGAGCGTTATTGCTAGCCAGGACAGGGCAGCCGCATCGAGCTGCGTCCGCCAATAAAGTAAAACTGCAAACCTATTTCCAACTCCAGTTCGGCATCGTGTTGGCGCTGCCATGCGTCAATGCGCGCTGTTCGGTACCGTCAGCCAGCATAGTCCAGATCTGCGTGGCGCCGCTGTCTTCCCGCTGAAAAACGATGTGGCGGGAATCCGGCGACCACGACGGAAAGTCGTTGTGCCCGGAATCATGCGTCAACTGCGTCCAGCGCTTGCTGGCAACGTCCATGATGTAAATGTCCTGCCCGCCCGGAGCCCCCGGGCCATACTTGCGATTCCACGCAAAGGCCAGGAACTGCCCGTTGGGCGACCATGAAGGCGACGTGGCATAACCGCCATCGGTCATGCGCTGCACGTTCGCGCCATCCGAATCCATGATGTAGATCTGCGGCAGACCCGTGCGCCCGCTCACCCAGGCAATCTGCGCATTTGTCTTCGGATTCCACACCGGCGAAACATCCGGCCCGCGGAAAGCGGTCATGCGATGCAGCCCTGCACCATCCGGGCTCGAAGTGAAAATCTCGGAATCGCCATCGAGCGACGACGAAAACGCCAGCTTCGACCCATCGCTTGACCACGCTGGGGAAATCGTCGTTCCGCCGGGCGAGTTGAAGGTCACCATCCGGTTCAGCAGGAGTGAGTACATGTGTATGGACCAGCCATTCTTGCCCAGACTCGAAAACGCAACCCGCGAATTATCGGGAGCCACGCGCGGTGAGAGCGAGATCGAGCCAAGATGCGTGAGCTGATGCTCGTTCTGCCCGTCGTAATCCATCACCCAGATTTCCTTGTTGCCCGTCCTGAAGGAAACGAAATAGATCTTTGTCTCGCAGATGCCGGCGATCCCGCCCAGCCGCGTAATAATCTCATCGGCAAAGCGGTGCGCAATGGCGCGCGCATTGTCCACGCTGGCGGTGTCCGAGTACTGCTTGCCCAGAATCTGCGGCGTCTGCTGGTTCTTCGCGTCAAATAAGTAACCGTAGACGGTCACTTTTCCATCGGCCACGCCAATCGCGCCAAACGCCACCATGTCCGCATTTGACGGAGCAGCCGCCCAGTCCGGCAGGTTGATCTCCTGCGGCGAGCCCGGCATCAGCGGCGGAGCCATGCTCTTCGAAACCATGTCGAAGATGCCCGCATTCGAAAGATCGTCAAATAGCGTCGTATCGAATGCGCTCTTCAGCATTCCAATCTGCGGATCATTTGATGTCGGCTTGAAACTAGCGGCGGCAAGACGAATCTTCGTAGCGCCAAGATTCGTGCCTGTACGCACCCAATCCTGCGCGCGCGCGACCTGAAGACTGCTTAAGGTAATGATTGCTGCAAAAAAGAGGAAATAACGTGAGGCTAAAATTCCTTGCTTCTTACCAATAGTCATTCTTCCGTCCGGCAAAAAAAATTGCGGAAACTGGATAAGCATCATCTCCCGGGCTCTTCACAATAGTACGACACGGAAAGCGTGCTTCCGTTGTATGCGGGAGGCAATGCACCATAGGTATCAACCCGTTGAACTGCTCTTAGACACGACGTGTCCAGACTCGGTGAACCGCTCGACTGAGCGATCCTGATCTGGCTCGGCGAGCCGTCTTTCGCAATCACAAACGAAAGGAACACTTTCGATCCCGCCGCTGTGTTCGGAGACACTTCCTGCACCAGCCAGTTTTGTGCAGTTATTCTGCGAATCTTATCCACGTACCAGGGGAAGCGCGCACCAAAGTCTCCACCATTGACTGCGACGGGATTATTGCCGTTTGGGTTGCTTGTCATTGAGCGAGGAATATTCGATTGTGCCGCTTCGCCGAAGTTTGCGCGGTTCTGCTGCTTCGGAATTGGCTGCGCATGCCTGGTCGAGGTTGGCGTGACATTTTTTTGCGGCTGCGGCTTTACGGGAGCTTCCGCCTTCTGCGGAGCCTCCTTTACCTTCGGCTGAACCTTTTGTTTTTCGGGGATCGGAATCGCATCTGGTGGCGGCGCTTCGACCGTCTTCTGCGGGGCAGGCGGGGCCGGCGCCTGGCTCGGCGTCTGCGTAGCCAGCACATTCTCCGTCGGCTTATTCTCGCTGGGCAGGGGAATCGTGGGAGCCGAGCTCACCAGCGTCGCCTGGATCGCCCCCGGCGCAGATTCATTGTTCCCCCAGATGCCGCCATGAAACCGCCCAATAAGAAACACGTACAGCGCAACAGCGGCCACGACCCCAACGTGGAGCATGACCGAACCGGCGGCAGGCGCACCCATGCGCTCCTGCTCCAGTTCGATCCTCGCACTTATCTTCATCCTGCCTGATGCCCCATCTCTGCAGCAATTATCAAAAGACTGTCAACCTGACCCTGACTCTGAGTGCAACGAAGAGGAAGGGGAAGGATCTGCTTTTCGCTTCGAGCCGTACCGAAAAAGAGTGCCCCATCCTTCGCAAAGCGAAGGGTGGGAAAGCAATGTCCCCAACCTGCGAATCATCGAACCAGCCTTACTTCGAAGCACCGTTATTCAACGGCTGCGTCACAATGCTGATATTCGTAATCCCCGCCTGCTTCACCGCATCCATGACTGAAGCAAACGCGCCGAAGGGCACGCGCTCATCCGCGCGCAAATAGATAATCCGGTGTGCCGGATCAGTATTTGGCTGCTGCAGCCGCGTCGGCAGGTCCGCAAGATTGACCGGCTGATCCCCTAGAAACACGCGCTGTTCCCGATCAATCGTCAGCACCGTACGCTGCTCGGTGATTTCCTTCACCGTCTTCGTCTTCGGCACAGCCACATCAATGCCCGATTGCAGCACCGGAGCCGTGAGCATGAAGATCACCAGCAGCACCAGCACCACGTCCACCAGCGGAGTGATGTTGATCTCCGCCAGCGCCGTCTGCGTGTGTCCGCTTCTACTTGTGAAGGCCACGCGCGGCCTGCCTTTCCAGCGGATCCTCGTTCGCGCCGACCGAAAACTCTTCCATGCTGTTCAGCAGCTCGCGGGAGAAGTCATCCATGCGCGCGCCAAATTCGCGGCACCGCGCTGTGAACTGGTTGTAAGCAACCACCGCCGGCACCGCGACTACAAGGCCGGCCGCTGTCGTAATCAGCGCCTCAGAAACACCGGGAGCCACCGCCCGCAGCGTCGCCGCCCCGGCAGTTCCCAGCCCATGAAAGGCATCCACAATGCCCATAATCGTGCCAAACAGGCCAATAAATGGCGAAATCGCGCCAATGGTCGCGAGCCACGTCAACCGCTGCTCCAGCACAGTCAGCGCCTCGCTCGAAGCCGTCTGCGCCGCGCGTTCCAGCGCTGTAATGTTCTTCGGAGGCCCGTATCCGCCCGTCTGCCGCTGATATGTCTCGTAGACCTCGTCAAACACATTCACCAGCGGACTCGGCTTGAACTGCTCGCTGACCGCGGCAATCTCCTGCAAGCGGTTCGCCTTGCGAAAAGCGCGCAGAAAGCGGTTGCTCTGCGCCCGCGCGCGCTTAAAGGTGCCCCACTTGCCCAGAATGATCGCCCACGAATAGAGGCTCGAGATCAGCAGCAATCCCAGAACAGCCATCGCCACCGGCCCGCTGTTCTGCAGCATCTCGACAATCGCGCTCCCGCTCGGTGGCGCAGGCGGCGCCGCATCCGGCTCCGCCTGAAAGAAAATAAAGGCTATTGTAAAAAAAAGGTGTGTCATCGCCTGTTATTAACGTTAGCAGACGCGAAACGCTGCAACCAAGTTGCCATGCCTTTCAGAAATGAAGATGGAATGTGATCACGCACCCGGACTTTGCAGACGCACACCAATCAATGGAATTCTGAATTGCGTTGCATGATTGAAATGAGATCATTTCCGTCCTTGATTCGATTCAAATCACGACCATTGTAGTCTGCTTTAAGTAACAGAAAAAAAGAGAGATATTCCAGAAAACCTGATGAAAACTTTACGCGTCAGACGTATTGTGCTGCGTAAGTCATCATCATGATCCAGTGATGACGGCACACAAGCTCGTATCGAGAGAAGGAGCCACTGCTATGATCGCGATCAATACAGGTCAGTGCGGACTGTGCACCCACTTCGGAGAACCGCATCCGATCACTCCCGTCCTCACCCAGATTCACAAAAGCAAGCAGGCGCCGGAAGCTTTCCTCGACGACTGCGGCCATCCCAAACACGCCCCCCTCCATCTGAAGGTCAGCGCCATGAGCGGATGCGACGGCTTCGAACCAGCCGCGTCTGCATAATTTAAAACTTGAGTGCCCAAGGTCTCGCGTTCGAGACTGGGATAACGTTTCGCCGAACGCACTTCCTTGGTATCCTGCGCGGAGATGCTGCTTGAACTGCGCGCAGAAAACTACACCGTCATTGACCACGCCATCGCCGTCTTCGGTCACGGCCTGAATCTCCTCACCGGCGAAACCGGAGCCGGCAAGTCCATTCTCGTCGACGCGCTAGCCCTCCTCATGGGAGACAAAGCCTCGTCCGATGTCGTCCGCCATGGCGCCGACAAGGCCGTCGTCGCCTGCGTCTTCGAAGGCACGCCCGGAGCCGAGGCCATCCTCGAGGCCAACGGCATCGACAGCGAAGGCCACGAAATCATCCTGCGCCGCGAAATCCTCTCGAACGGCAAAGGCCGCGTCTTTATCAACAATCAGCCGGCGACGGTCAGCGCGCTCCGCCAGCTCGCGCCCGAACTCGCCCTCGTCCACGCGCAAAGCGAAACGCTGGGGGCCTTCGACCAGGCACAGCAGCGCAGCCTGCTCGACCGTTTCGGCAACATCTCCGAGGAACCAACCGCCGCAGCCCACGAGAAGTGGCGAGCCATCCAGGAAAAACTCAACGAACTCGAGCGCGACGAGCAGGATCGTCTACGCATGGTCGATCTGTGGAGCTTCCAGCACAAAGAAATCGAAGGAGTGAAACCCGTCGACGGAGAAGACGAAGCACTCGAAACCGAACGCCGCGTGCTCTCCAACGCCGAAAAACTCTACGCCGCCGCCATGAGCGCCCACGAGCTTTTGTACGAAGGGACAAGCTCCGCCGAGACAACTCTGCGCGCCGCCGAAAAACAGATCGAAGAACTCGCCCACTACGACCCGAAATTTCAGGAAGCCGCGCAGCAACTCGCCTCCGCCCGAGCATCCGTCGAAGACGTAAGCGCCACCGTCCGCGACTACGCCGAGAACATCCAGGCCTCGCCCGAGCGCCTCGCAGAAATCGAAGACCGCCTCGCCGCCCTCGGCCGTCTCAAGCGCAAGTACGGCCAGACACTGGCCGAAGTCATCGCCTACGGCGAAGAAGTCGCTGCAAAACTCAACGAAATCGAAAACCGCGACGAAATCCTGAAGGCCCTGCGTGCCGACCTCAAGCTCGCCGCCGACGCCTATCGCAAAGCCGCGCAAGCGCTCACCGCGGAGCGCGCAACCGCCGCAAAGAAACTCGAAAAACTCGCCGAGACACAGATCAACGACCTCGCCATGAAAGTCCGCTTCGCCGTGACCATCGCTCCCAACGAAGACCCAGCACACTGGACCGCCCACGGCTGGGATACCGTCGAATATCGCATCGCCACCAATGCCGGGGAGCCGCTCAAGCCCCTCGACGAAATCGCCTCCGGCGGCGAAATGTCCCGCGTCCTGCTGGCCCTGAAGGTCAGCGTGGAAGAAGGCGCCAGCAAATCGCAGAGCAAAAAGAAGACGCAGGTCCCACGCACGCTGGTCTTCGACGAGATAGACATCGGTATCGGAGGCCGCGCCGCCGAAGCCGTCGGTCAAAAACTTAAAGCCCTCTCACGCGCACAACAGGTTCTGTGCGTGACCCACCTGCCGCAGATCGCCGCCTTCGCCGACCAGCACTTCCTCATCGAAAAGAAGGAGCAAAGCGGCCGCACCAAAACCTCAGTCCGCCTGCTCGAAGATACCGACCGCACCGAAGAGATAGCCCGTATGCTAAGCGGCGCCACCGTGACAGATACGTCGCTCAAGCATGCCGAGCAGATGATTAAGGCAAGTAGGTAAGCAGCTTTATTTACCTTTAGGATGGTTCTCCATCGTCGGGTTATAAAAGAAGCCCTTTCGCAGATTGATTCCATACTCTAGATAGGCCTTGAGGCAGCAGCTCATCTGCATCCAGCCGTAGCAATTCCCGTACGAGCTATCCAGCCCAACCTGGTTCTCCTTCCAGTTGCCCTCCGAGATGCTCACCAGCGTTTCTTCGGGACCGAGCGGCTCAAACTTCATTTCGACACGCGTGTTATAGCCGCCTTCCATCGCTGCCCATTCAAAGACAATCAACGCATTTGGAACGACCTCCTTTACGGACAACGGAACATCGCCCGGATAATCCGCAAACCGCCAGACCACTTTCGCGCCTTCACCCAGCGGCCCGCTCGCCGATTCCGTCGCAAAGTACTGCGTGATCTTCTGGGGTTTATAAACCGCGTCAAAGACCTCTGTGATTGGCTTCTGAATCTTGGTCTGAATCTGAAACTTTAGATCCATGGTTCCTCCTCGACCTGTCCTTTCGATAACGACCAGACTATATGTTATGTTTTTATAACATGTCAACTCCGAAAAAAGAGCGCGAGCGGCAGGAGTCGATCTTCAAAGCACTAGCCGACTACCGCCGCCGCGAAATGCTCGATTTGCTGCGTGACAAACCACAGACCACAGGAGACATCTGCAAGCGCTTCAAAGACCTCGACCGCTGCACCGTCATGCAACATCTCGGAGTACTGGAAAAAGCGGAACTGATCATCGTCAAGCGCGAGGGCCGCAATCGCTGGAACTACATCAACCCGCTGCCTATCAAGGAAATCTACGACCGCTGGATCAGCCGCTACGCGACCCACGCCATCGACATACTAGCCCGCATGAAGCGGGACCTGGAAAATGCCGGTTCGTAAATACCACGCAGCGCCTGCAAAAAATTGTCATCCTGAGCGGAGCGTAGCGCAGTCGAAGGATCTGCTTTTCTCAGCATTGCGAAAACAAGGGTGGGCGGATTCAAGGCCCAAGCGCAAAAGCAAAAAGCATGAGGACACCGCGCAGCCCACCTGTTACACTCCAACCCAATGCGCGTCCGTAAGCCTCGTCTTCCTTTCTTTGCCTTAGTAACTTTCTTCGCCGCAACCGCACTCGCCCAGCAACCGCAGCACCTTTTCTTCCGCGTCACGCTCGGTCCGCAGATCACCGCGCCAACCTCAGGCCGCCTGCTTGTCTTCCTCGAAGCCGGAACAGGCGCGAACAAGGTCGACACCAACCCATTCCAGCCAAGCGAGGTTTATGTCGCCGCGAAAGAAATCCCGTACCTCAAGCCCGGCGAAACCGTAGACATCGACACCGACGACCTGGCCTTCCCCACAGCCTTCTCCAGCCTCAAGCCCGGCGATTACCAGGCGCAGGCCGTCCTCGACGTAAATCATTCCTACAACTATGGAGGCCGCTCCGAAGGCGATCTGGTCAGCGACGTAGTAACGCTCAAGACATGGACCCCAGGTGAGGGAAGCGAGCCATCCTTCGTGCTCACGACCAAAGCCCCAGCCCGGCAAGCCCCAAAGCTTCCGCTCACGCCCGAGATTCAGAAAGCAGCCGACGAGCACACCCAGCCAGCCGATTTCACCAGCCCGCTGCTGACAAAATTTTCAGGACGCGAAACCCACATCCGCGCCTGGGTCATCCTGCCGCCCGCGTATGCTGATCACCCAAAAGAAAAATACCCAACCGTCTACTGGACGCACGGCTTCGGCGGCAATCTCATGTATGCCAAGGCGGAGGGGCAGACGATCTACGCCCGCATGGCACAAGGCAAGATGCCGCCCATGATCTGGGTCATGCTCGACGAGTCGCTCGCCACCGGCACCCATGAATTCGCCGACTCGGTCAACAACGGCCCATGGGGTGCCGCGCTCACAACCGAATTTATCCCCTGGATCGAATCGAAATACCCCATGGACGCAAAAGCAAGCGGCCGCTTCCTGCAGGGCCATTCTTCCGGCGGATGGGCGACGCTCCAACTGCAGGTCAACTACCCGAAGGTCTTCGGCGGCACCTGGTCCACCTCGCCCGACCCCAGTGACTTCCACGACTTCACTGGCATCGACCTCTACGCCGCACACGCCAACATGTACCAGAAGCCCGATGGCAGCCATTACCCCATCGTGCGCGACCACGATAAGGTCCTCGGCACCATGAAGCAGTTCGCGGAGCAGGAGCGCGTACTGGGCGACTACGGCGGCCAACTCGCATCCTTCGAATGGGTCTTCTCTCCACGCGGCGCTGACGGACACCCTTTGCAACTCTTCAATCGCGACACCGGCGACGTTGATCCGGCAGTCGTAGCCTACTGGAGCGAGCACTATGACCTCGCCCACATCGTCTCAACCGACTGGGCCGCCCGCGGCAAAGACCTGCGCGGCAAAATCCACCTCATCGTAGGTACTGCGGACACCTTCTACCTCGACGGAGCCGCCCACAAGTTCGAAGCCGTCTTGAAGGGCCTCAACGCCGACCCGCACTTCACCTATATCCCAGACCGAACTCACTTCGACCTCTATAAAGAAGGCGACGACCGCATGGCCCTCTTCGACAAGATCGCCGCTGAGATGTACGCAGTCGCCAGGCCAGAAAAGAAAAAATAGACGCAATCGCCAAAGAAGCTGTCATCCTGACCCTGACTCTGAGTGCAACGAAGGGGAAGGATCTGCTTTTCCCGGCAGCAGAACGAAAAGGTGGGAGAGCAGAAATCTCGAGCCAGCGAATCATCATCATGAACACAGGCTTGCCGATAGTCGCATCAGCGGGGAGATTGATTAGGCGTGGAAGATGAACTTGTTATTCCGGATTTAAGTGATGACGTAGTCGCTGCCTTGCAGCGCCGCGCCGACGAACATGGCTGCACGATCGAAGAAGAAGTGTGCCGAATTCTGGCGGAGGCGGTTGGCGAAGCCCGCAACGAAGCTGAAATCGGATAAGATCAGCCAATTCGGTACAAAATAGAATGAACCCTACCGGTCACCTTCGCGACCGCTCGACCCTACCCCCACAACCCCCGACAAGATATACTGATTGATGTGACAGCAACGACAATAGACCCCCTTACGGTCGAGCCTCGCAGCGGCTCCGTATCTTCTGAAAAGCGCGTTCTCCTCCTCAAGCCCCGCGGCTTCTGTGCAGGCGTCGTGCGCGCCATCGATATCGTCAAGATCGCGCTTGAAACCTTCGGCGCGCCCATCTACGTCCGCAAAGAGATCGTCCACAATCGCTTTGTCGTGAACGAGCTGGCGGATAAAGGCGCCATCTTCGTCGACGAGATCGACCAGGTCCCTGAAGGCATGCGCGTCATCTACAGTGCGCACGGAGTATCGCCTGCCGTCCGCCAGCGCAGCAAAGACCTCAAGCTCAAGGTCATCGACGCCACCTGCCCGCTGGTCACCAAGGTCCACGTCGAAGCCGTCAAGTTCGCCAAGCAGGGCTACTCGCTCGTGCTCGTCGGTCACCGCGATCACGACGAGATCGAAGGCACCTTCGGCGAAGCGCCCGACGTGACCCAGATCGTCTCCAATGCCGCCGAGGTCAAGACACTCGAAGTGCCCGATCCCAACCGCGTCGCCTACCTCACGCAGACCACGCTCTCGCTCGACGAAGCGCGCGACATCATCCACGCGCTCAGGGAGAAGTTCCCCAACATCATCGGTCCGCACTCGCAGGACATCTGCTACGCGACCGAAAACCGCCAGACGGCGGTCAAGAACGTCGCGCACAACGCTGACCTGGTCCTCGTCGTCGGCTCGAACAACAGCTCCAACTCGAACCGTCTGGTCGAGGTTTCGCGCAACCTGGGAACCAACGGCTACCTGATCGACAATTCAGAAGCCATCGACCCATCATGGCTCGAAAGCGTCTCGACCGTCGCGATTACAGCCGGTGCTTCAGCCCCGGAGATTCTCGTCGAAGACGTCGTAAATTATTTGCGTCAAAAAGGTTTTGGCAGCGTCGAAGAAGTAGAAGTTATGCCGGAAAATGTCAGGTTTGGTCTCCCGCCGGAGATTGTTCAGGCAATTTCGTCCGCTCCTGCGCCCGCACCCGCATCTGTTTAGGTAGGAACGAATCGAGCACAGCGAGGGCTTTAGAACTCGCCATATTGGATTGAGTCAGGGTAGGCGAGGGCTTCAGCTCTCGCGACATGAATCGGTCAAGGAAGGGGCTTTAGCCCCTGAGGTTCGGCTTTAACAGGGAAGATAATTTGAACTCGCAGTCCTAAGCTGGCTGCGGAAACCCAGAGTTTTAACGAAAGAATGAGCACAACCACCGGAACAGCACAACGCGGCGCAGCACCCAGATTCGGAAGAATCGATGCCGCCCTGGAATCCGTCGAAGCCGCCATCAAGCGTTCCCGCGATTACATCTTCTCCATCCAGGATTCAGAGGGCTACTGGTGCGGCGAGCTCGAAGCCGATGCGATGCTCGAAGCCGACTACATCTTCGTCCACCGCTTCCTCGGCACCGGCGACGAAGGCAAGCTGAGCCGCGCCCTCACCGAAATGCTCCGCTTCCAGAATGAAGACGGGAGCTGGAGCATCTATCCCGGGGGCCCTGGCAACATCAGCCTTACCGTTAAGTGCTACTTCGCCTGCAAGCTCATGGGCATGACCGCCGACGAGTCCATCCTCGTCCAAGCGCGCGAGTGGATTCTTGCCCACGGCGGCGTCGTCGCATGCAACACCTTCACCAAGATTTACCTCTGCGCCCTTGGCCAGTACGAATACGACGCAGTCCCGGCCGTTCCGCCGGAGATCGTGCTCTTCCCCAAGTGGTTCTACTTCAATATCTACGAGATCTCATCGTGGTCGCGGGCCATCCTCGTGCCGCTCTCCATCGCGTACGCCAAGAAGCCCTTCAAGAAGATCCCGCCAGAGCAGGGAATCGATGAACTCTTCGTAGGCGGACGCGCGAACGCGAATCTGCACCTCAAGTGGGACAGCAAGAACCGCATCAGCTGGCGTAACTTCTTCCTCATGTGGGACCGCATCGTGCACTGGGCCGAGCGAATTCACATCCGCCCGCTGCGCAAGATCGCACTGAAGCAGGCAGAAAAATGGATGCTCGCACGGCTTGAAATGTCCGACGGCCTCGGAGCCATCTACCCGGCGATGCTCAACGCCATCGTTGCCCTGCGCTGCCTCGGCTACTCGCTCGATGACCCGCAGGTCATCCGTGCCATCGACGAATTCGAAAAACTCGGCATCGACGAGCCCAACGGCTCCGCCTCGTGCCCCGAGCCGACCTTCCGCATGCAGCCCTGCATGTCCCCCGTTTGGGACACAGCGCAAGCCGTCTACGCCCTCGGCGAAGCCGGAGTCGATCGCACTGACCCGCGCCTGCTCAAGGCGACTGACTGGATGCTCTCGAAAGAGGTCCGCCACAAAGGCGACTGGGCCATGAAGGTTCGCAATGCCGAACCCGGCGGCTGGTACTTCGAGTTTAACAATGAGTTTTACCCGGATGTTGATGATACGGCACAGGTTCTGCTCGCGCTCAACAAGGTCGACAATCCCCGCGAGCGCTATCAGCACGACGTCTGCCTGCGCGCCATAGACTGGGTCTTCTCCATGCAGTGCAGGAACGGCGGCTGGGCCAGCTTCGACAAAGACAACACGAAGATGATCTTCCAGTACATCCCCTTCGCTGACCACAACGCGATGCTCGACCCGCCGACGGTCGACATCACCGGTCGCGTACTGGAAATGCTGGCCATCTACGGCTACACGCGAAAAGATAAGCGCGTCGAAAAAGCTATCAAGTTCATCTACGACGAGCAGGAGCCGGACGGCAGCTGGTTCGGACGCTGGGGAGTCAACTACATCTACGGAACGTTCTTAGTGCTGCGCGGCCTTGAAGCCATCGGCGTATGGAACCACGAGCCGCAAATCCAGCAGGCCGCCGAGTGGATTCGCATGGTGCAGAACTCCGACGGCGGCTGGGGCGAAAGCTGCGGCAGTTACGACGACCCAACAACACGCGGCGTAGGCGTCAGCACACCATCGCAAACAGCTTGGGCGATTCTCGGACTGCTCGCCGCTGGCGACACCCGCAGCGACAGCGTAGCCAAAGGCGTCCGCTGGCTGATCGAGCATCAAAAGAAAGACGGCAACTGGGATGAGAGCATCGGCAAGGGGGTAGCCCGTCAGGCCATTTACACCGGCACAGGTTTCCCGCGAGTCTTTTACCTCGCGTACCACGAGTACCGGAATTACTTCCCGCTGCTGGCGCTCACAAATTACAAGCGAGCCATGGAACGCAGCGCGTAGATAGGTACTGTACGCAACAAAAAATGTCGTCATTCTGAGCGAAGCGAAGAATCCATGCGGTGCTCAGGTTGAAACAAATCTGGATATCTTTCAGCCACTAGTTTTTCGACATAGAGGACATGAGGCAAAAGACGGGCGCGAAAGCGCCGAACGGATTTTAGAGGTAGGCGCGGGCTTTAGCCCGCTGCACTTGCAAGATTAAGCCGAACCGGGGCTTCAGCCCCTGAGGTAGGAGGAAAATGGCTGTACCAATTTCCCAGGCATGGACGGTAGCCACCTACGTCCTCAAGCAAAAGATCAAGGGCCGCACGCGCTTCCCGCTCGTCACCATGCTCGAGCCGCTCTTCCGCTGTAATTTGGCCTGCGCCGGCTGCGGCAAGATCCAATACCCGGCGCACATCCTCAAGCAGGAGCTGTCGCCGGAAGAGTGCTTCCGCGCCGTCGAAGAGTCCGGCACGCCCATGGTCTCGATCCCCGGCGGCGAACCCCTGCTGCACCCGCAGATCGACAAGATCGTCGAAGGCCTGGTTGCGCGCAAGAAGTACGTCTATATGTGCACAAACGCGCTGCTTCTTAAAGAAAAGCTTCACCTTTTCAAGCCGAGCAAATACCTGTCCTTCTCCGTTCACCTCGACGGCCAGCGCGAGCACCATGACTTCTCCGTCTGCCGCGAAGGCGGATACGACATCGCCCTCGAAGGCATCAAGGCCGCCATCGCCGCAGGTTTTCGCGTCACCACCAACACCACGCTCTTTGACGGGGCCGATCCGAACTCGGTCCGCGCCTTCTTCGACGAGCTGATGGAGGTCGGCGTCGAAGGTATGATGGTCGCCCCCGGTTACACCTACGAGAAGGCACCTGACCAGAAGCATTTTCTCGGACGCGCCCGTTCGCGCCGCCTCTTCCGGTCTATTCTCTCCAACCGCAAAAAGACCTGGAAGTTCAACGCCTCGCCCATGTACATGGAATTCCTGATGGGCAAGCGCGAATTCACCTGCACCCCCTGGGGCATGCCCGCCTACAGCGTCTTCGGCTGGCAGAAACCCTGCTACCTGCTGCAGGACGGCTACGCCGACACCTTCCAGGAACTGATCGAAACCACCGACTGGTCGAACTACGGAACCGAGAGCGGCAATCCCAAGTGCGCCAACTGCATGGTGCACTCCGGATACGAAGCCTCCGGCGTCTACTACACCTTCGGCTCGATGCGCGGACTGATCGACACCGCCATCGCCGTCTTCTTCGACAAGTACGAAGACCGCGGCGCGCTCGACCTGCTCAACGAGCCGGTCAAGCCCGTGCACGGTTTCAACCCGCTCATCCAGATCGAGACCAAAGTCAACGTCGTCGAGCAGCAGGGAACCACAGCATGACCCAGCCAGCCCACATCGCCAACCCAGACGAACTCGAAGTAGCGGAAGGCCGCGAGCGCGAACAGCTCGAAGGCTGGATTCCGTCTCTCGCATCCGACGAAGAAGTCCACCAGGCCTTCGAGAAGGCCTTCGACTACCGTGGCGACGTGACCCTCACCCTCAAAGATGGCCGCCAGATCAACGGCTACGTCTTCGACCGCCGCAGCGGCAAAACCCTCGCCGACTCAGCCGTCCGCATCATCCCATCCACCGAGCGCACGAAGCTGTCGATCCCCTACTCTGACATCGCAGCTCTCGCCTTCACCGGACGCGACACCGCCGCCGGCAAAAGCTTCGAAGCCTGGGTCAAGAAGTATTGGGAAAAGAAAGCCGCCGGCGAAAAAGACATCGCTATCGAACCAGAAAAGCTGGACTAATCACTCCAAATAGAATTGTCATCCTGAGCGACGCGCAGCAGAGTCGAAGGACCTGCGGGTTCGCTCCGATCAGCACGAAAACCTGGTGCCCTATCCTTTGCGTAGCAAGGGGTGGGAAAGCAAATCACCAAGTTCAGCCGCTCTTTACGACGGCATTTAACTTCGCGCTCTCTTCAAAACCGCTTTTCCAGGAAAACACCTCACCGCAAGATAACCCAGCGCCGTCACGCACACCACCAGCATCCCTTCCCGCAAATACGCCGCAGTCGAAACAGAAACCCCAACCCCCGTTGCAAACGCAATATAAGCCGCAACGCACATCGGACACTTCGGCATAAGCACCAGCAGCGCGCCCGGAAGCACGCCGCCCGAAGCGCGCTTCCAGAAACCGCGTCGAGGCACCGCGGCCTTGCGGCCACAGCAGGCATGCGCGCTCATGACTCACTCTCCGTGCAGCCGCACGCCATCGCCGCCTTCTTCGCAGCAACATAGCGTCCGTGCTCATTCACCGAACCGCCGTCTTCGTAGCGGTCATGGTGCCGCACCCAATCGGTCAGGTTGTACCGAGGCCCATTCTCGTTGCGTCCCTTCGGCGTCACATCGAGATACATATACGTCGACACAAACTGCTCGTCCCCGCGCCCATGCGTCGAGTAGGTATGAAAGATATCGCCACTCGAATCCTGATAAAAGACGCTATCGCCAGAAAGCTCTTCGCTCGAAGCATCGACCATCGCGTAGTTGTAGTAGGCCTTGCCGCTCGCAATCTCTTCCGGCGTAAACGACACATGAAAGTCATAGTTGAAGTCGCTGCCGTATGATGACACCCACTTGAACTTCCACCCCATGCGCTTCCTGAAGGCTTCAATCTCATCCAGCGGCGCCCGCGAAACCGACACGAGCGAAACATCATGGTGCTCAAGATGCGCCAGCGTCCCATCAATATGATCTGACTTGAACGAGCACCCAACACAACCTTCCTTCCACCCAGGCCCAAACATAAAATGCTGGACGATCAACTGGCTGCGTCCATCAAATAGATCCGCCAGCGTTTCCTTGCCATTCGGTCCGTCGAATACGTAATTCTTCTCAACCCGCACCCACGGCAATTCGCGCCGCTGCCGGTTAACCACATCGCGCAGTCGCGTCAATTCCTTTTCTCTGGCCAGCAGAGTCTTGCGCGCAGCCAGCCATTCTGCCTGCGCTACGATTCTGTGGCTCACACTCATCGTGGTCATCGCTGTTCTCCTATGATCTCGATTTGTCATCCCGACCGGAGCGCGTAAGCGCGGAGCGGAGGGACCTGCAGTTCCGTAACTGCTGCTTCATCCAACCTGAACAAACTCTTCCTTCTTGCCATAACGGTCGTGGTGGCGAACCCAGGCCATCCCATCCGGCAACAAATCTTCCTCATCGCGCCCCTTCGGCACCAGATCGAGGAAGTGATAGGGAACCAGCATTCCTTCCGCTGCCCGTGCGTACGACGAATAAGTATGGAAGACGTTGTTCTCGGAATCCTTGTAGAAAACGCTCGTGCCGGTTGCCTCATCGCTCGGAAACCCGATCAAGCTGTAGTTGTAGTCAAACCTGCCGCTCGCCATCTCCTCCGGTGTGAACGAAACGCGATAGTCGTAATTAAAATCGCTGCCAAAAGACGAGACCCACCGGAAGCCCCATCCCATGCGCTTCCTGAAAGCATCGATTTCAGCGAACGGAGCCCGCGAAATCGCCAGCAACGTCACATCGCGCTGCGCAAGATGAATCACGCTGCGATCGAAATGATCCGCTCCCATCGAGCACCTCGGGCACCCCACACCCCATTTCGGCCCGAACATGAAGTGATACACAACCAACTGGCTCTGTCCATCAAACAGCTCCGCCAGAGTCTCTTTGCCCATCGGGCCGTCGAAAGTGTAATTCTTCTCAACGCGAACCCACGGCAATTCACGCCGCCTGCGGCTCAACGCATCGCGCTGCCGCGTCCACGCCTTTTCCTCCGCCAGAAGCTCCTTGCGCGCTTCAAGCCATTCTTCCCGCGAAACGACGGGATGGTTCTCTGCTGCTGCAGTCATAAGATCTCCATCAATTTGGTGAGAACTACGGTTCAAACCAGGCGCGCCTGCTTTTCTTTTGAAGCGCGCCGAATTCCACCGCCTTGCCAGGAAAGATCCGCACAACAAACCATGAGCGCCATCGCGCAACGGTTCCTTACTTGTTCTTCAATCTCTGCTCCACGCCCGCGCGAACGTTCACGAAGAAATTCGACCACCCCTTGTTCACATCCGCGCCATCCATCAGCCAATGCGGAATCAGCCCGATCGCCCGGTGGGAGAAGTCAATGCGCGTCAGGCCGTTTTCTTCCTTCAACCGAAAAATCACATGATTCACCGCAGGCGACGACATGAACATCGGACCATGAAGCTCCAGCAACTCCGGCGGCTTGATCGACTGCACCGCACCCCACCAATGTCCTGTGTTGTTGCCGAAATCCCGGTACCAGCGCCCGCCCGGCCACGCTTCCAGGATCAGGTTGTGCAGCTCCTTGTCCGGAGACTCATTGAGCGGCCCCATATTCTCAAGCACCGTCTCCCACACAATATCGATCGTGGCGGCAATCTCAATTTCCCGAACAACCTCAAGCGTCTCAATCGCCTGCTCTGAAACCTTCGAACTCATTTCTCTTCCTTGTCTCTGCCAATCTGATTTTCGCGGGCCATCCGCTCCGCCATCTTTTGCTCGGCACGAATCTTGATGCGGTCGAGCTGGTGCGTCCAGAAGCGCTCATACTCCTTCACCCAGTCATGCACAGGCTTCAGCTCCTTCGCGTTCAGGCGGTACAAGCGCATCTGCCCGCGCCTGCTCACCGTCACCACGCCCACCTTGCGCAACACGCCAAGATGCTTCGATACCGCCGGCTGTGCCATCCGCAACCGCAGCACCACGTCCCCCACCGCATGCTCCCGCCCATCCGACAGCATCCCGATAATCTCCCGCCGCCGCGGCTCAGCAATCGCGTTGAAGACGTCGGTGGTGGTAGCAGCTCTCGCCATGCAAAGAACTGTATATTCCTATACAGGCATATGTCAAGGCGCAAGACAACTTTTCTTTTTCAAGACGCTCACCTGCGTTGAGCTACTGCCGAAGACCAGGAAAATTGAACGGTTTCACCTCTTTGAAATCTGTTACCGCGTTACGAAATGGATGTGGCTTTGATTTTTCGCTACTTGTGCGAAGATCGAACGTATAGGGGATTGGGCGGGAAATGCCAAAAAAGCGGACGGGCCTCGGGTGTTCACTTCATGAATTATGGCCCCTGATTTTTTGGCTGTTTGGGCTTTCAACCGCCGTTTTCGCTGAAGCTTCTGCGGCCCATTTTGTCGGGTCGGACAGTTGTCAAAAATGCCACGCGGATATTTACAAGGGTTGGAAACAAACCCGCATGGCAAATGTGATCCGCGATCCAAAGACGCATCCCGAGGCTGTCCTTGGAGACTTCACACACGCGAATACTCTTGTCACGTTTGGGCTCGATCAAGTGGCGTTCGTCTACGGCAGCCGCTGGAAGCAGCGCTATTTTACGAAGCGCGGCGACGATTATTATCCCCTCCCCGCCCAGTGGGATATACAGAAAGGTCAATGGCTACCCTACCATGTGGAGTCAGGAACGGACTGGTGGGTGCCGTTCTATGGCCCGAGCAACTTCGACCGGCCAACGGGCCCTACATGCGACGGTTGCCATTCCGTCAATTACAACGTCCAGACCAAACAGGTGACGGAATGGAATGTGGGATGCGAAAAGTGCCACGGGCCGGGCAGCCTGCATGTGGAGCACCCCACAAAACAGAACATCATTAATCCTGGAATGCTTGATTATGTACGCGGCAACGACACCTGTATCCAGTGCCATAGTCAGGGGCAGCCTCTCAGCAATCCTATTGCCGGCAAATACTACGACTGGCCTGTAGGGTTTGTGCCGGGCCAGCGCCTGGCTGATTTCTGGAAACTCGAAGACCTCAAGCCCGGAACGACGAATTTTTATCAGTATGCTGATTTAACGGCGCACAAAAACCGGATGCAAGGGAATGACTTCGTTCAGAGCAACATGTACCACCGCGAACTGCGCTGTTTTGATTGCCACGAGGTTCACAGCAGCAAAAACACCGCAAGTCTAAAAGAAAACGGAAACGCCCTATGCCTGTCCTGCCATACCAAAGACAATCCGGCGGGTCTGCGAGGAACGGTGAGTGAGCATACTCACCACGCTGAAGGCAGCGCTGGAAGCCAGTGTGTCTCCTGCCACATGCCCAAGATCGAGCAGACGATCAAAGACAACTATGTCCACGCTCACACATTCCGCTTTATATCGCCCAACGAGACAAAACAGTCAGGTATTCCCAACCCGTGCACTTCTTGCCATACGGATAAATCCAACGATTGGGCTACCGCAGAATTAAAGAACTGGAATACCACTTCTCCTTGGCGCGTAGCTAAGTAGCTGTTCCAAAGGGTACTTTCCTCTCCGTCTAGTCCGCCACCATCAACTCCCCCGGCAAAATAGGCCGAGTCCGAGGCAATAACCCAAACACAGCCGCAATCCCAACGCCAGCAAGCACGAGAACATAAACCGCCAGCTTCACCAAGTCGGTGGTGTACGTCTTAGGCAAAGTTTTCCAAAGAACAAGCAGCACAGCCTGCGCCAGCGTAACCGCCCAAACAGAGCCATAAAAATAACGCCGCTCCGTGCCTTCTCCCTTGGTCGATCGCCGAACTCTCGGCAGCACGCCGACCAACCCCAGCAGCAGAATCACAGCGCAAAGAGGGAAGTACCCATACCGGTAAATCTGCATCATGTGCCAGCGACGATTCACCACCGCATCCACCAGCCCAGCCAGATTCAGCAGCGCGAAGCTCAGCACAGCATTCCACGCAAAGGTGTAACAAACCTTGCGATACAGCGGATTCGGCCGGTCCTCATCGAAGCGCAGAATATAAGGCGCGGGCTCAGCCCCCGGCAGTTTGCCGCGATACGCGGCAATGCCAGTGCCAATGAGCACTGCGCCCAGCCAAAGCAAATTCCGCACACTCCCGCCAGCGGCAAACAAATCGAACGTAAGCCACCCGGGGGCAAGAAAGAAGACCCAGATCCAGATCGGCCAATGAGCCAGCCGATACAGCCGCGTATTGCGCTCGCGCATCCTGCGATGCGCCGCATATTCCACCTTGATCGAGTAAGCCATAGGAATGGCCGCAGTCTTTCAGCGGCAGGGGACTGCGGTCAAGTCGTTATTGCAACTCGGCAGACTAGCGCCTGTTAACAGGCTCTATGCACCCGCGAAGCTACTCTTTCCGCGGTGCATAACAGGTTTCTCCAAAGCGATCGCTGAGGCACAAGTGCCAGCCCACCGGCTGCTCATCGATGCGGTACTGGTAAACGTTGCTGCTCAACTCCTCGTTCGCTTTTGTGTCCTGACCGGAACACGAGTCCTTCGTCTCCCGCGTGTGCGTTTTCTGGATCAGCGTAAGAGAGTGTCCGTCGGCGCCGGCAAAGCCGACGACATTTTCAGCAACCACCTTCACGCAGTTGCCTGTCGCGTAACGCGTAATATCCACAATGTAGTAGCCGTCCGGGTAGAAGCGATAAAAAACCTTGCGCAGCTGATGCGTGCCTCCGGCATCACTCTCACGCTGCATCTCCCACTCGCCCACCAGATTGTTTGGCAGCGGAGGATTTCGATGATAGGTGACGCTGCTCGTGGCGCCCGACATAAGCCCTTGAATCCCGAGCACGAGAGGACTCAAGAGAGCGAAGATGACGAAGGCAATGCCCGACCGCGTTTTGGATACCCCGGCCATCGTCCGATAAGCAGCCCAGACGCAGAAGCTCCACGTAAACACAACAACGAGGCCGACACAAACCATGCCTGCGAAAATAGCGAACGCCGCGCTGTGGATAAGCTCGCTCGGATCGACCCCGGTATCTCCGCTCATGAGCTGCTGATAGTGGGGTGGATCGATCATCTTCGCCGCCCCGATGCCGATCAGCTCTAATGCCGCCCACAGCAACGTAGAAATCCCGGAGAAATAGCATGTCGCAATGATGAACTTCTTCCAGTCGAACTTGCCGCCCACCGCTTTCCACGCAATCACCGTAATCGCAATTGTCAGCAGAAGCCCGAGCGCCGCCTGTGCCGCCAGAACACCAAACGTCAGTTCCTTATTTTGCTTCTCCTGCAACAGCGGAATGCCCAGCAGAAACGACACGCCGAATGACACCGCAATAAACGTCAGCGCGTCCGACAGTGCGTCGGGCGAGTCAAAGTCGAGCCTCGCGATAAAGGTCTTTGGACCGGAGAGCAGGCCGATCAGCTGCCGCACAAATGCAGGCACGGCAGCAATCAGCTTTTCAATGATTTCCTTCATCTGGGCTATCTCGCAGCGGAGAGCCCAAATGTTTCACAGATCCGGACGCCTTACAAGCTCCGAGCCTAAAAGTTAAGCCCCGGGCCCTTTCGCCGCTATCACGTCGATCTTGTGCACTTGCGGGTCCTTGGCCAGAAGAGCCTTGGTCTCTTCGCTGAAGAGCGCCTTCGCAATCTCGCCATTCAGGTGAGCATCGCGTCCCGCTTCATCGGCAAAGGTATCAAAGATGCCAAAGAAGCCCGGCCCCATCCTCACCACATACCACGTCAACGTGCCCTCTTCCTGTTCGGCCAAAGGCTGCGCCGATTTCAGAAACGCCTCAACCTCCGCCTCTTTGCCAGGCTTCGCCTGAATTTCCGCCCAAAGTGAAAATCTGACCATAATGTGGAATCTCCTGCTTATCAGATGCGCGCCATCATAACGAATGGATGAAATTCCAGTCACCGCGAACCTTTCATCCATCACGCTTCGGCAGTGCGCCCGCCAGCAGCAAAGCCCCGCCCGCAAGCCCCATGTCCTTCAGGTAATTCCCCCCGGCCACATCCTGGGGATGCGCCGCCAGCCACGGCACCCACACAATCAACCCGAACAGCAGAATCAAAATCCCCAGCAGCGTAGCCGCCAGCCGAATCTTGCTGTTCAAAAAAATCGCAGTCCCCGCGGCCAGAAACGCAACACCGGTAAGATACGACCACACCGGCTGCCCCGGCAGAGGAAACGCAACTGCCGTCGACATTGGCTGCACACCCGGCGCAAACGCGGGATAGACAAAGTGCAGCACGCCCAGCGCCGCGACCGCGATGGCAAACAGCACGCGCCCCAGCGTAAACACCTTATCCTTGCCTGAGATCCCGCACGTCTCCGCCTGTGTTCCCGCAAACAGAAACGCAGCCCCGCTCAGCCCCAGGTCCTTGCACGCATTATTCAGCCGCCCCGGATGCGGCCCGAAGATCGGATTCGCCGCAAACAGATCGCCTGGTATCTGCGCCAGAAGGCGCGAATGAATCAGCACCACAAACGCAAGAATCATCGCTCCCAGCAGAAAGCCCGCGAGCCACGCCTCGCGTTTCACGATGATCGCAATCCCGGCAGCAATCAGCGCAATGCCTACGAAATACGTCCAGAAAAAATGCCACGGAATCCACGGCGGAACAATCATCGCCACAAAGCCGGCAAACAAGAAGTGCTCCACGCCAAAGATCACCATGGGCAGGGCCAGCAGATACCGGCCCGATTTCAGCAACGCGTCGACTGCGCGATTGTCTACGATCGTTGTTGTCCAACTCATAGCACCACCTCGCAACCATGGAACATCGCGCGCCACAACGCTGTCCAAACCTTTGCGCCTGAAAGGTAAAGAATCTCGACCAACGGAGCGAAGCGCCAGCCGGAGCAGCTCATCGTCCAACCACGATTCAATGCCTTTCGTCACAAATCAGCAGGTATATTGATTTCGGATAACGTACGATCTCGGCAAGAGTCATAGATCAAAAGCTTTTCGATTTGTGGAAAGAACACCTTCAGGAGGAACCATGCCAAGGAAGCGAACAGGACAAGTGCGTCCGCTGTTCCTGCTGTTACTCATCGCGCTGATATTGGATCTGCCATCGTTCGCAGCGTCAGCCGCCGACGAATTCCACGTTCCGGTGGAATACTACAAGCTGCCCAACGGCCTGCGCGTCGTTCTCTCGCCCGACCACACCGCGCCGACCGTCTGTGTGGGCGTCTACTACCGCATCGGCTTCCGCATTGAGCCGCGCGACCGCACCGGCTTCGCCCACCTCTTCGAGCACATGATGTTCCAGGGCTCAGCCAATCTCGGCAAAATGGAGTTCATCAAGCTCATCCAGAGCAACGGCGGCATCCTCAACGGTTCCACGCGCTTTGACTTCACCAACTATTTCGAAGTCGTCCCGTCGAACAAGCTCGAAACCATCCTCTGGGCCGAAGCCGATCGCATGAGCGGCCTCGCCGTCACCGAAGACAACCTGAAAAATCAGCAAGGTGTCGTCGGCAACGAAGTCAAGGTCAACGTCCTGAACAGTCCCTATGGCGGCTTTCCCTGGATCGACGTGCCCATGGCCGCCAACTCCAACTGGTACAACGCCCACAACTTTTACGGCGACCTCACCGATATCGAATCCGCCAAGCTCGATGAGGTAAAGAAATTCTTCGACACCTACTACGCGCCCAACAACGCGGCGCTGACCATCGTCGGCGACTTCGACCCAGCGGAAGCGAAAAAGTTCGTCGAAAAGTATTTCGCCGCGATCAAGCCCTCGCAACTGCCTCCGCAACCCGACCTCACCGAGCCGCGCCAGGAAGCGGAAAAGCGCGTCACTAAAACTGACCCCCTCGCCCCGCGCCCAGCGCTCGCCATCGCCTACCACATGCCCGACCGCAATACGCCGGAATACTACGCCATGGGTCTCATCGAACAGATGCTCATCGAAGGAAACGACAGCCTGCTCTACAAAGAGCTCGTCCAGAAGCGCGGCCTCACCGACAGCGTCGAAGGCGGCATCAACCTGCTCGGCAACATGTTCGACTACTACGGCCCCATGCTGCTCGTCGCCGACGTGCGCTACGACCCCACCACCACCGTCGATACCGTGCTCGGGGCCATGGATACAGCCATCAACCCGCTGCTAGCCAACCCCGTCGGCAAGCAGCTGCTCGACCGCTCCCGCGTAAAGGCGCGTTCCAGCCTCTATGACACCATGACACAGTTCGGCGGCTTCGGTCTCATGGACCTGCTCTCCAGCTTCGCCTTGTTCGACGACGATCCCGCACGCGTCAACTCCATCGTGCCGCAGTTCGATCAGGTAACGCCCGAGCTCATCCTGAAAACAGCACAGGAATATCTGCGGCCGGCCAACCGGACCGTCGTTATCGTGCAACCCGCACCCAAGAACGCTGCCGCCGCGCCGGCGAAGAACCAGTAGGAGAGGAGAATCCAGATGAACAAGATCACCATCCCAGCTCTAATCCTTGCTGTCGCAGCTTTCTCAACCGCGCTAGCGCAGAAGCAGACGCCGCCCGAAGGCGCCCCGCCCAAGGCATTCACCGTCCCGGCGCATGAGAGCTACACCCTGCCCAACGGATTGAAGGTCACGCTCGTGCCCTACGGCATCATCCCCAAGGTCACCGTGAGCATGGCCATCAATGCCGGCAGCGTCAACGAAGGAAGCGGCCACGGCGGCGTCTCCGGCATCACCGCCGAGCTGCTCAAGGAGGGAACCGAGAAGCTCACGCCCGAGCAACTCGCCGACCAAGCCGCGCGCATGGGCAGCACGCTCGATGTCAACGCCTCGGA
>Ga0207057_1032_pt1 | contig 39772 bp, 37 predicted proteins | sample Alteio_BWMinCont_33_FD_153265 | JGI IMG/M metagenome (GOLD analysis project Ga0207057, IMG submission 153265) | Enriched cells from forest soil in Barre Woods Harvard Forest LTER site, Petersham, Massachusetts, United States -... | ecosystem: Environmental > Terrestrial > Soil > Temperate forest >... | reverse complement strand
TATCTTTTCCAAAGTTTCAAACTTTGGAAAAGCTCTAGTTCACAAGATTAAGTAAGAATTAATTTCATTATTTTGTGTTTCATTAAACCCATTATCATGAGAATCAAAACTCCTATCTTCTTATTTGCAATGGCTTTTTTAATCGCATCAAAAAAAGCTCCCACAGAAACTTCCTGCATCGATTCACGCATGTACGACAATATGCAGGATTCGCTTCCGCCACTGCACAGCATAAATGATGCAGATATCATGGAGGTAAAATCTTCTTTTGAAGAACAAACCATTACAGTAACACTGAATGACCATCATGTTTATGTTTATAAACGCCCTGACTGGGATTATGAAGATTATTTACCTGCCACAAGCAATAAAGTGAAAGTAGCAATCAAGGGAATCAAAATGACTTTCACCAAATGTGAGAAACCACCTAATTTTCCCGGCGGTGATTCTGCCTGGGATAGCTACATGAATGAATTTTTAAAAACACACGAAAAGGAAATTAAAAAAGCAGGAAGTGGAGAAGTGTCGCTCCAGTTCATTGTCCATATCCATGGGCAACTTACTGATATCAGTATCGCATCAAATACCGGCAGTTCAAAACTTTCAGACTTAGCCACAGAAGCAATTAAAAATAGTGGACCTTGGAATTGCGGGAAACAAAATGGCAGAGACATTATTGCATACGCCAAGACGATTATTAAATTTCCAAAATAAATGAAAATAAAAGCCCTAAAAATATATTCTCATGCTCTGAATAATATTAATGTTTTCTGTTTTCTTCCGACATTTACATTCAGAAAATCAAATTAATAATGTCATCAATAAAAGTAATCATTACAGGTGCAACAGGCATGGTTGGCGAAGGAGTTTTGTTTGAGTGCTTGCAAAATCCAAAAGTTTCAGAAGTGCTGATCATTAATCGCAAGCATTATGAAATGAATCATCCAAAATTGAAAGAACTTATTGTTTCTGATTTTTTTCAATTGTCAACATTTGCAGAGAAAATAAAAAATTACGATGCTTGCTTTTTCTGCGCAGGCATTAGCTCTGTTAGTATGAAGGAAGATAAATTCACAACCATCACTTACGATACAACATTAGCATTTGCAAAAGCATTGCTGCAAGTAAATCCAAATATTAGTTTCACATATGTTTCCGGCAGCCACACCGACAGCAGTGAAAAAGGAAGAATCATGTGGGCTCGCGTAAAAGGCAAAACAGAAAATGATCTCGCAAAACTGCCATTCAAATCCGAATATAATTTTCGCCCGGGCGGCATGCTGCCTTTTGATGGACAAAAAAACTGGAAGGCTGCATACAAATGGATCGTGAAAATTATCAAAGTTATTTCGCCCAAAACGGTGATAACGATGGAAGAACTTGGCAAGGCAATGATCAATGCAGTGACTATTGGTTTTCCAAAAAATATTTTAGAAATACCCGACATCAAGCAACTGGCAAAAGCATAACCATGTGAAGCGAGCAAGAAAAAAATAACTAATGAGTTTGAGAAAGTATTGACTCTTGCTAGGGCGGATAAATGCAGAAATTATTCTGTCATTTCCTTTCTCTAATCGGTATATTTGTTACAGAAAAGAAACATTGCAGCATGTTACCAAAAATTGCATTGGCATTTTTAATCATCTCAATTTTAGCTGCGTGCAAAAAAAATCAGTCAACGCGAGACCCTAATGACATTTCACAAAACACTCCTGCTCAAAACGCTTTGTTGATACAAGGCAATTGGATTGAGGACAGCATTAATCTAACTACCATAGGAACCATTAATACCACCTCGCCGGCATATCTGTACATCGACTCTAATTTGAATTACACCATGATTCAAAATACAGTCAGTAACAACCGTATCAATATTTCCGGAGAAAGCGACACAGGCCAGTTTATTTTTTGGGGAGATAGATTCATTGCACCTAATTCAACAGGGGGCAATCATTATTTAGGATATTATGGGCTTCTTGAAATTACTGTAGTCAACGCCCACAGCTTAGTTTTAAATGGCGGTGGTGATTTGATATTGAATCCGATGTGGTATTATCATAAATAATTTGTTACAGATACTACATCAAAATGAATGAATTTGTATTACATTAAGTTATGCCCACCATTTCAAAAGAAAATCATTTTCTCACACTCATTAATGTATTTACTGTTGAGCCTCCCAATCAACAAAAGCTTATTGAGTTGTTGACATTAGCTACAGATAGCAGTGTAAGAAAAATAGAAGGCTTCCTATCAGCAAGCTTGCATCGTAGCATAGATGGCTCGAAAGTCACTATGTACGCGCAATGGCAAAGTATGGAACACTATCAAAAAATGCGCAGCAATCCTACAGCTTCACCGTATCTCGAGCAAGCACTTGAAATCGCGAAGTTTGATCCGGGAGTGTATGAAGTGGCAGAAGTATTTTTACCGCTGTCCGAATAAAATTTGCAAGTATATTTTTATATTCATAATAACCGCAATTGCTTCTTTCTGAAAAAAACATATCTTCATAACGTTATCAAACCTTCCTGCTAAAATATTTTCTTATCCTTATTTTCTTTCCTTAGCAAAACCACTTGTTCAATTTCGCAATCAACTTCCGTTCCTTCATAATTCTGTAACTCCTAAACTAACGATATGAAAAAGTTTTTTAAATTTCTTGGTTACACAGTCCTGGTTCTAATTTTATTGATTGCAGGACTGCTGATTTATGTGAAAGTTGCTCTTCCAAATGTTGGCCCGGCGCCTCAACTCACTGTTGAATCCGCGCCGGAAAAAATTGAGCGCGGGAGATATCTTGCTAATAGTGTCACCGTCTGCATGGATTGCCATTCAACCCGCGACTGGAGCAAGTTTGCAGGGCCAGTTACCGAAGGCACATGGGGAAAAGGCGGTGAACGTTTTGACCAGACTATTGGTTTTCCCGGTGTATTTTTTTCAAAAAATATTACGCCTGCAGGAATCAAGCGTTACACCGATGGCGAGCTTTTTCGTTTGATAACAACTGGTGTTACCAAAGAAGGCCGTGCGATGTTCCCGGTGATGCCTTATCAGCATTATGGAAAAATGGATCCTGAAGATATCAAATGCATCATTGCATATATCCGTTCGCTTGCGCCGATTGAAAACCCGGTTACAGAATCTGTTGCAGATTTCCCGATGAATTTTATTATCAATATGATTCCACAAAAAGCAGATCCGCAGGAAATGCCTCCCAAATCTGATACATTGGCTTATGGAAAATATATGGTGAATGCAAGTGCATGTATCGAATGTCACACACAGGTTAACAAAGGAAAAATCATTCCTGATCTTGCATTCAGCGGTGGAAGAGAATTTCATTTCCCCGATGGTTCTGTTGTGCGTTCGGCAAACATCACTCCGGATAATGAGACAGGCATCGGAAGCTGGACGAAAGAAATATTCATTGGCAGATTCAAAACGTATGCAGACTCAAGTTATAAACCACAAGCAGTTGCAGCAGGCCAGTTCAACACTATTATGCCATGGAATATGTATAGCAGAATGAATAAAGAAGATCTTGAAGCCATTTACGCATATCTTAAAAGCGTAAAACCATTAACTAATAAGGTGACAAAGTTTACTGCGCGTTAATTTCTCAGGAAATATTCATAATATTACTCGAAGAGGATATGTAGAAATTCACGTTTATGCATATCCTTTTTTTTAAACATAACTTCTCCGCATAATTAACAAGCAATGAATTTTAATCTAGAAAAATCAATAGAAATTCTTGAACGAACTCCGGGCGTGCTCAATGCAATGCTGCGAAACATTTCTACAGACTGGACTTCAAAAAACGAAGGCGAAAAAACATGGAGCGTGTACGATATTATAGGTCATCTTATTCATGGAGAAAAAACCGACTGGATGCCGAGAACAGAAATTATTCTTTCTCAAAAAGCAGATAAAAAATTTGAACTGTTCGACCGCTTCGCGCAATTTGAAGAAAGCAAAGAAAAATCATTGCAGCAGCTTTTGGATGAATTTAAAATATTGCGCGAAAAGAATATTGAATTGCTTCGTTCAAAAAATATTACAGAAAAAGATTTGGAAGAAAAAGGTATTCATCCTGCTTTTGGAGAAGTTACGCTGTCGCAACTTCTTTCTACCTGGGTTGTGCACGACCTGAATCATATTGCCCAAATCTCCCGCGTCATGGCCAAACAATATAAAATAGCAGTTGGTCCATGGATTGAATATTTGAAAATATTGCAACTCTAAAAAAATAATTTATTATTGACCAATGAGAGCCTTAGTATTTGAAGAATTCAAAAGCCTGCTTGCAATTAAAAATGTAGCAGACCCAAAACCAGATAACGATGGAGTTGTGATCGAAGTAAAAGCAACAGGCCTTTGTCGTAGCGATTGGCACGGTTGGATGGGGCATGACGCAGATATTATTTTGCCTCATGTTCCTGGCCATGAATTTGCAGGCATTATAAAATCTGTTGGCAAAGATGTAAAAAAATGGAAAGTTGGCGATCGAGTGACTGTGCCTTTTATTTGTAGTTGTGGTGTTTGTCCTGAATGTATTTCTGGCAATCACCAGGTTTGTGATAATCAATCTCAGCCGGGATTTACGCATTGGGGTTCGTTCGCTGAATATGTTGCTATTACTCGTGCAGATGTAAATGTAGTTGCGTTTCCTGATGATATGGAATTTGCAACAGCAGCAAGTTTGGGTTGTCGTTTTGCTACTTCATTTCGTGCAGTAGTTGCACAAGGAAAAGTAACAGGTGGGCAATGGGTTGCAGTACATGGTTGTGGTGGCGTTGGCTTATCAGCGATCATGATTGCAAATGCTTTGGGCGCAAATGTTATTGCAATTGATATTGCAGATGACAAATTAGATTTTGCTAAAACCATCGGCGCCGTTGGAACCATTAATGCAAAAGACAAACAAGATGTGGCGGAAGAAATCAAAGAGCTAACTAAAGGAGGCGCGCATGTTTCGCTTGATGCTTTAGGAAGCCCAATCACTTGTTTTAATTCTATCGACAGCTTGCGGAAACGTGGCAAGCATATTCAGGTTGGGTTGATGGTTGCCGATCACAAGCATCCAAAAATACCAATGGATAAAGTAATTGCGCATGAGTTAGAAATATATGGCAGCCATGGCATGCAAGCATATAATTATGTTTTGCTTTTGGATATGATCAAAGCAGGTAAATTATCTCCGCAAAAGCTTATTGGCAAAACAATTGGCCTTGAAGAGGCTGTGCAGGAATTGCCGAATATGAATTCCTTTCAAAATATTGGCGTCACAATAATTGACAAATTTTAATGGTTTTTAATCCCATCAGAATTTATGAAATTGGTTTTAGATAGAATTCTAAGCTCATTATAGTTTTCTTTGGGTCGTTGTCTGTGTTCTTGCAAACCAATTATTAACTAATTTCATTTTCGGTTCGATACCAAAGAAAGAAATGGAAAACAAAAAAACGGAAAACAGCACAAAAGAAACATCGCGTATTGAAGCATTCAGCGATGGTGTTTTTGCCATTGCAATTACCTTGCTGGTACTTGATATTCATGTGCCATCTGTAAAAGATAACGAATCGCTGTTGCCATTACTGTTAGCTGACTGGACAACCTACCTGGCTTTTCTTATTGGCTTTTTTACTCTGCTTGTTTGCTGGATAAATCATCATTATATTTTTGAGTCTATTTGCCGTTGCAATGGCACATTATTATTGTTGAACGGATTTAAATTGCTGGTGGTATCTTTTACCCCTTTTGCAACTGCTATGCTTTCAAAATATATAGATACAAAACAGCAACAGGCCGCTGTGAATATTTACACCTTCAATTTTTTTCTTATGGGCATGGCAATGTTTTTTATCTGGTATTATGCCAGCCGCAAAGGATTGACAAAAACTGCTTCCCCCGAAATTCTCAAATCAGTTACACGTCTTTACATTTTAGCACCTGTGCTTTCCGGCACCATTTTTATTCTTTCATTCTTTTCCATTTCGGTTTGCTTAATTCTTTTTGTAATCATGTTTTTAATTTTCATGATCCCGGAAAATACAAGGCACCGTCTGGAAAAAAGAAAACATGCAAATTCTTAGGCGATAATATTTGACAATTCTTTGTTCTCGGTATATAAAATTTATTCTTCCTAACTTTCCTGAAAATTTTGATCAGCCATGCTTCAGACTTCCATCTGGGAAAAGGAAAGCTTCTATTCACCAAAAGATGCGATCATTGTTGGCAGCGGTTTTGTTGGCCTATGGAGCGCTTATTATCTCAAAAAAAATCACCCAAAATTATCTATAGCGATTGTTGACAGAGGCATTATACCAACTGGCGCGAGCACGCGCAATGCAGGATTCTCCTGCTTTGGAAGTGTTACGGAACTGATTGCAGACACGATGAAATCCGGCGAAGAACAAATGCTTGAGATTGTTGAGATGCGCTACAAAGGATTGAAAAAAATAAGAAAAATTTTTAGCAAGAAAGAAATTGGCTACGAAGATTTGGGTGGTTATGAACTGATCACTGATAGCCAAGGATTGGATATTAATACGCTTCGCAGTAATATAGATTGGCTCAACCACAAATTAAAAAGCATCACAAAAAAAGAAAAAGCTTTTTACCTGAATGATGAAAGAATCGCAGAGTTTGGTCTTGCAAATGTTCATCATTTAATTGAGAACAGATTGGAAGGCCAATTGCATTCAGGAAAATTATGCCAGGCACTTTTAAGATTAGTCGTATCAATGGGTGTTATTGTTTTAAATTCTATCGAAATAAAAAGTTTTGAAAAAATAAATGGCAACATCGAATTGCAAACCAATCAACATTTCAATTTATCAACCAAACAATTGCTCATTTGCACAAACGCATTTGCAAAACAACTCGTACCTGAGCTTGATGTTGAGCCAGCACGTGGGCAAATTTTAGTAACCTCAGAAATCCCTAACTTAAAATGGGAAGGAACTTTTCATTATGATGAAGGATTTTATTATTTCCGAAATCTCGGCAATCGTGTGTTGCTTGGAGGTGCACGCAATAAAGCTTTTGAAGAAGAACACACTTATGAATTGAATACTTCAAAAAATATTCAAAACGCGCTCGAACATTTTCTTTATGAAATAATTTTGCCCGCAACACCATTCACCATTGAGCATCGCTGGAGCGGCATCATGGGCGTGAGCGATGAAAAAATGCCGATCGTGAAACAGATAAATGACAATATTTTTTGTGCTGTGCGCATGGGCGGAATGGGCGTTGCATTAGCGCCAGTTATCGGAGAAAAAATTTCTCACCTGATGACCAGCAATTGATTTCTTCTACAACTTCAAAAGCTTAGTCATCAATTTGCTTTGCCCGTCATTCACTTTAATGTAATAAATCCCTTTGCTGAGAGAAGAAGTATTTAGTTGGAATTGTGATTGCGTCACAATTGTTGAGATAACTTTTTGTCCAACCTGATTGTAAATTTCAAGAGAAGAACCAATATCAATATTATTGCTCAGTTGAACAGTTACCATATCTGCCGCAGGATTTGGATAAACATAAATGCGGCCGTTGATACTCTCTGTTGTTGAAACTGGAGAAGGCAAAGGCGTTGCAGTGAGAACATCCGATGAGAGTATTGCATAACGTTCGCCACCGGGCTGAAACAAAGCCAGCATGCGGCTTTGCTGGCCATATGTAAACAAATTCATACAAGCATCATTGGTAAAATCCATGTAGTTTGAATACATGTTGCCAGTAGGCGCATTATTGCACGAAATAATAATCCCGCTCGGGCAACCATAATCAGCAGCTTCTTGTGGTGGCGTATCAGCAACATGATCATCGCCGCAATCTGCATCGCCCCAGGTGTGGATCAAATTCAGCCAATGTCCTATTTCATGCGTTGTCGTTCTTCCTTTATTATAAGGCGCAGTTGCAGTTCCGCCTGTGCCAAATGCAGTATATAAAACAACAACTCCATCATTTGCAGCAGGACAACCAACCACACTGGAATAACCAAGAATGCCATTAGTGAGAGCGCCAACCCAAATGTTTAAATAGCGATCTTTATCCCACGCATCATCACCGCCCATGGAAGAAAATTTTATCGCATCATTGATCCCGAATTGTTGAATGCTGGTGTGTTTGCGAACAATGCCCGTGGTTGCATAACCACCTGTATCCACTTTTGCGAGCGCGAACTGAAAACCACAATCGGCAGCAACCGGTTGAAACACTGACGGCGTTTGAATGGTGTCGGCATTCAGCCTGCGATAATCCTGATTCAAAATATTTATTTGCGAAATTATCTGTGCATCACTGATATTTTGTTGCGAAGAATTATACAGCACATGCACAACAACCGGTATAGTAATAATTGAAGATAGATTGGAAGAAGGATTCTCTCCGAGGACACCATAAACTTTGCCTTTTTGAAAATTTTGCGTGAAAGTTTCGATGGCTGCAACCTTTGAAGCGAGGCCTGGATTATTGAGCAAAAATTGTTGCCTGTATTGAGCAGTGCTGCAAACAATTTGCGCAGATGAAATAATATAAGTAAGCAATAAAAATGGTAAAAATAAAAACCGTCTCATCGTAACTTCTTTTTGTGAAAGGCATTTCACAGGCGTGGATTGAAGTTTTCAGTAGGATTGAATATTGCACAGAGGATATCAGATTGCAGGGAAGGATTATAAAATCACCTGTAAAGCGTCATTAATAAATACGCATTTACCAAAACAAGATCCAATAATAAATAGGAGATCGGTTGGGCTTTATTCAGGGGACATTGTTGAAAAAAAGAAAGAATATCACCAATGAGAAATATGGAAAAATAAAAGTACAGAGGTGGTATTCAGATAATAAGCTGGTGTAAAATACCATTTTTTTAGCAAACCCTAAAATTGTTTAAAGGAAAATTTATGATATTGTTGAACACAATTCACAAAACTGCGCCTTATTTTTGTTGCCTATCATCTCTTTATGAATAAAAAGCTACTATTTGTTTTTGCCATCGCGCTTTCAGTTGCGTGTAATAATAAAGAAGAAAAAACAACCACTAACACTGAACCCGATAATTCCCCGGCACTTATTAATTACAGTGTAGTGAATGCATTCCCACACGATACATCTTCATTTACTGAAGGTTTTTTATTTCACGATGGCCAATTGTTTGAAAGCACTGGCTATGATTCAGGAATGCCCGAAAATCGCGCCTCGCGATTTGGCGTTGTTGATTTGAAAACAGGAAAGATCCAAACAAAAGTAGAGATAGATAAAAAAAAATACTTTGGTGAAGGGATTGTTTTTTTGAATAATAAAGTTTATCAGCTCACCTGGAAAAGTAAAATTGGATTTATATACGATGCAACAACTTTCAAAAAAATCGGCGAGTTCACATTTCCCAGTAATGAAGGTTGGGGAATGACGACAGATGGAACTTATTTAATAATGAGCGATGGCACCAGCAACATCAGTTATTTTGATCCTGCAAGTTCAACTCCCGTTGCAGTCGAGGTTCATTATAACAATGACGATTCCGATATGAAAACCCTTAATAGTTTTCGCCTGGTTAAGATAGTTGGCGTAACAGATAACAACGGACCAGTTGCAGACATTAATGAGTTGGAAATAATAAACGGATTTATTTATGCCAATCAATACAGGACAAATTATATTTTGAAGATCGATCCTGCAAGCGGGAAAGTTGTTGGCAAGCTTGATTTCACAACGCTTGATAGTGAAGCAAAAAATAAATATCCCGAATCTGCGGAAATGAACGGCATTGCTTATGACTCTGTAGCAAAAAAAATTTATGTGACAGGAAAGCTTTGGCCAAATATTTATGAAGTGAGATTCAGTTATTGACGAAAGCAGTTCATAGTAGATGGTTCATAGTTCACAGCCAGAATTCCCGACTCTTAACTCAGAACTCCAACTACTTGCCAATAATATAAATCAACGAACTGCATTTATCCTTATCAACAAATGCTTTCAGGTTTGAGATAAACGCAATAAAAAAACCTCTTACTAAATTCCTTTTTTGTTTTTTGTATTTTTCACTCAGCAGGCTGATGTAAAAACTATCATACCACATCACTCTGGTTGCGTGCAATAAAAGATTATGCACGCCTAATAACCGAAACATTGCTTCAGGAGAAAAATGATACAGATGCCGCGGCACATCATAAGCAGCCCAAAAGTTTTTATAAAAAGACGCATCGTAGCTTGTGTAATTTGGCACAGCAATAAAAATTCTTCCTCCGGGTTTTAATATTTTTTTTAATTGTTCCATGTAATCATGCAAGTCATGCACATGCTCGAGCACATGCCACATGGTGATCACATCAAATGAATCCGGAGGGAATTGATAAAATGCATCTGGAGTTAATAAATTTACTTCGTTTAATGTTAATGCATTTTGGCGGGCTGCTTCATCAGGCTCCAGTCCGGTTGCGCGCCATCCGTTCGATTGCATATAATGCACGAACGCGCCCGTGCCAGCGCCAATGTCGAGAATCTTTCCGTTCTCCATTTGCATCACAGACAATATCAAACGGCGTTTGTCCGCCAACGTTATTTTGCGAACGAAATGATACAAGCTATTAATAAGCCCTTTGCTTGTTGCGCTGTGAGAAATATAATTTTCAGATTTGTAATACTGCGAAATGGATTGTGCATCAGGCGCATTTTGGGTGAACCGCAGCGTACAATTTTCACATTGCCAAATCTCAAATTGCTTTTCAGAAACAAGATAATCCGTTGCAGTCAATGCTTTGCTCAATGAAGATGAGCCGCAGCCAGGGCACGAAGAATATGTCAGGGTTTGTGCTTCCATTTTAAAAATGCACAAAGAAAAGAAAAAAAAATCGGGTTATGGAAAGAGAAGATGCTTATTTGGAAATTTCTAAGGTTTGCTGGTTGCCTGTTGATTCCGCCTGCCAGCCGTGAGATGAAAAATGGAAGAGCAAAACAACGATAGCTACAGCAGCAGCCACCAAAGCATAAACCCACCAATTATTTTTTGGCGCAACGATTTCTTCGGGATACGCTATTTCAGTTGTTGAATTAATATTTCCATTTTCTTCTGCTGATGAAAAGTTAGCAGCATCGTTGCGATTCACTAGGTTTGCAGGAACAGGTTGCAGGAATGATGGCGTGCTTGCTGTTGATTCAAAAATAATATTGCCTTCATCATCTTTTTTTAAAATCCCCACTCCTTCCCATTCAGCTTTTTCTTCGTGGCGGATTTTATTGCGCAGCTCGTAGGAAAATTCATTGTACCATTTTATAGCTTCATAATCAGGGATATTTTTTTCGGCAGCGAGATGCAGGAAAAAATCTTTATCAGGCGCATCAAAATATTTATCAAAGCGAAAATGATAAGCAGGCGGTAAAATGTTTTTACCTGCTTCATCCAAGCTGGCAGGAAGCGTTTCAAGATAAATGGTGCCAAGCCCCGGCACGCTAATGCTTTTATGTTGAAATAAATAGTTGTTTAAAATGCTGAACATAATCGCACCGTTTTTTCAATTACGAAAGAAAGAAATTTTGAGTAGAATTAAAAGCTTAAACGTTCTTTTTTTATTTATCGTTGCTAAATCGTGGTTTTACATATCGTCAAAAGTAATTTGCCCTAAGCTGTTTTACGATTGATGCAGCCTGCATTTACTTAGCAGAGCTGAATGGAGTTCCTAAAGTACAAGAGTGCGACGCAACGATGCTGAATAGTGTTAATTGGCCGGTTACATAAATTAAAAAAAATGCTATCGTGTGCTGTTCTTTTTTATAAATCATTTGTCAGAAAAGGAGAACACGATGCCACCGAGGATATTGAAACCATAGGATTGATATTGATTCCAGCGCTGATATTTATCGTTGAAAATATTATTCATCTGCAGCCACAAATTCAATTGCCTGGTTATGCGGAACTCCACGCCGGCATTGAGATCGAAGGCGGGGTTGTTTTTGTAAGCTTGTCCGTTTGAGCCAATATATTGCGCACCATCCCACGCCCACAGATTGCTTTTGAACCAAAGATCTTTTAATATCTGCCATCGTAAAGTTGAATTAAATTCGAGCGGCAACAAACCCCATGCACGATATTCTTTCTGCAATTTATATTGATTGAGATTAAGCCCTGCAGAAATACTGAACTGCTCACCAACTGTGTAAGCAATTTCGCCATGCAATTGCAACGCTTGCATTGATGGCTCATACCTGATTAGAAAATCTTTTCCATTGTTAGTATAATCGTTCACAAACAAAGGCATGTTCCAATATTGATTGAAACCAACTTTTGCAGAATATGTTAGATGATCCGTGATCGATCCTTTGAATCCCGCGAAACGTTCCTGCACTCTTGTATTCAACAAACTATCCGGTTGCGCAAGCCAGGGATTAATGGAAGCATAACGCTGATAAGAACCTTTATCATAATAGCTGATCCATCCCAATTGAAAAGTGAAACGCTTATCATCAAATGGATTTATATCGGCTGTGAAATTTGGCAACAAATGAAATGTTTTATTATCCCACGACGGCGTTAACTCCGCATGTACATTGACGTTAGGAGTTTTGAAAAGCAAAGCCGGAGAAAGATAAAATATATTATTGTTGATTGATGCAGAACCGAATCTATAATTAGTAAGATTTGCAGTGAAGCCAAGATCAAATGCAAATGTTTTTCCGATTGATTTTTGTAATGGTAAATTCAAAACCGTGTTTGCTTCTGATGCTTGCGGCGAATGATTATCACTGAACACAGAAACACTTACATTAGGATTATATGTGAGACCAAACTCTGTAGGCACGGTGTTCTTCAGGCTCAATCTTCCACCGAATGTTTGAAAATTTTGTTGCAATTGGCTTTTGCTAAACTTTAAAGTGTCGGGCTGATAACCGTATAAATAATATCCATCGCTTTTATAATTGAGCGCACCATTCCATTCGAGATTATTTTCTGTTTTTACAGTGCCGGTTAATTTAATATCTGTGAGACTGTTTTTCTGATAAGCCAATTTTCCTTTCGAGATAAATTCATCAGCGAATATGTTGAAGAAAGTTTTTTTGCCATCACCAAAACTAAATGCAGTTTTTATATAAGGCAAATGAACACTGCCAACGCCAACCTTTATATAATTATCATTATTCCATTGCAACACTGAATCTGGCTGCAATGCAACAGGTTTTAATTCTCCGGGCTGATAAGGCATTAATAAAAATTGCGAAGGAATATCATAAGTCAATTTTGGTTTTGTTGTATCCGGCGAAGAAGGCGATGCGTGAAAATTAATTTTTGCCGCTTCGCGGAGAACTGGCTTGAATTGTGAAGTAATATCAATTGATTTTCTTTTGGTTGAATCTTGTGCGTTCACAGAAAGCTGTAAAAGTAAAATGGAGACAACAGTGAAGAAAAATAATTTTATATAAATTGATTTGAACATCATGTTTTCGATTCTGAAGTTTTTATTGATTATCTGTTCCTGTTTTACCGCTCTTGCTTTCTTCATCAGTCACCTGATTTAATTTCTGCTGAGCCTGTTGCCGCAAATCTTCAATTTTTGCATTGTCAATAATGCTTTTGTATGTTGCTTTCGCGTTGAAATAATCTTTCTCTTTATAATAAATATCTCCTAAAATCAAATAAGCTTTTGTGACCCACAATTCATAGGAGCCTGCTTTGTTAATCACTTCAAAAGCGGCTTTCTCAGCGTCTTTCAATTGGTTTTGCTGATAAAGGCAATCTGCAATTTCGTAACGTGCTTCTGCACCGTAAGCTGCTTTGCTTAATGATGCAGCCGTGCGGAAATATTGCAGTGCAGTTTCGCATTGATTATTCGATTGATAAGATTTCGCAATGATCATATTCGCAAGCACTCTGTCGTCAGTGCTAAGATTTTTTTGATTCAATAAATCTTTAGCATTATCTGTTGCGTCGCTCCATTTTTGCAATTGATATTGGCTGCGCAATAATCCGCGCATCGCTTCAGTTTTATTTTCCTGTGAGCTTGCAAAATCTTTCAGCTTGATAAAATATTTTTCTGCTTTTGCATAATCTTTCAATTCAAAAAAGTTAAGATGCGCAGCCTGCAACAAAGATTTTTCTGCAAATTTATTTGGCGCTTTATCAGCCACAGCCTCGTAACCCGGCGCAGCTTTTGCCCAATCTTTTTGGTTGAAATAAATCTCGCTCTTATAATAATTTGCTTCCAGCGAATATTTTCCATCAGGGAATTTGCTGAGATACTGCTCAAATTTCTTCACAGCATCTGCGAAATTGCCATCGTTGAATTGCACTTCTGCTTCCTGATATGCAAGCTGATCTTCCTGGCTTGGTGAAATATCAACGCCTAATGTCTTTGCAAAATTCACATACTCACTGCTTCTTCCCTGCTCAACATAAATTGATTTTGCATTCTCCAATGCATCCTGCGCTTCCGCTGAATTTGGATATTGTTTTAATAATGCATTGTATTGTTTCAATGCTTCATCATTATTATTCAGATTATAATAAGCGATGCCTGCTTTCAGATACGCTCTTGGTTTCAACGCATCTGAGCCGGGCGCGCTGATAATGTTTTTGAGATAAGGAATCGCTTCGCGGAATTGCTCGTTGGCCAAATATGTGCTGGCAATTTCCATGTTCGCATCAGGAATTAAATTCGATGTTGGAAATTTTCTGGTGACAGAATTCAGCAGATTTATTTTTTCATTGCCATTGTTCACGCCAGCAATCATTGCTTTTTGAAAGGTTGCATAATCACTCGCTGGCCACGAAAAATCCAGCACTTTATTATACATTGCAAGCGCCGTTTTAAAATCTCTATTCATATAAAAGCAATCTGCATTGCGTATATATGCATCTTGCTCAAGCGGATCTGAATTAATTTGTGGCGTTCTTACAATCTGCTCAAAAAATCCTTGCGCCTGGCGATAATTTTCTTTCTTTAAAAAAGAATATCCGAGATTGTATTTTGCATTTGTTGGATTTGCTTCGCCACTCACATTGCCACTTTTTAAGTATTCGAAATAATAATGAATGGCATCATCAATTTTATTCAGGCGATATGAAACTTCGGCTTTCCAGAAATTGATATAAGGCAAAACGGATGCATTATTCTCGTCTTTCAAAGCCTTGTCCAGCATATCATTCGCGGCAATCAGCAAACCATCGTTTATCAATTCTGTTGCGCGCCCATATAAAATGCGTGCATACAAACGCTTTGTGCTTTCGGATGCATGACCAAGGCCATCAGTTAAACTCAATGCATCTTTATAATTATTCGTGTTTGCTAAAACGCTCACCAATAATTCTCTTGCTTCTTTATTATAAGTTGAGTTGGGATATTTCTGCAAAAAATCCTGCAGCTCGCTTAAAGCAACATCCTGATAACCCAATTCATAAGAAAGTTTTGCGTAATTATATTTTGAGATTTCTTTTTGCGAAGGATTGCTGCTGTTGGTTGAGCAAACAAGGAACGCATTTCTTGCATTTGCTTTTTGTCCTGTTTTCAAATAAGAATCGCCCAATAAATACATCGCATTCTGTGCAAGCGAATCTTCTTTCCCGCCTAATTTTTTAAATCCATCAATTGCTTTGTTCCAGTTTTTTGTTTGATAATAACAATACGAAAGCTCATACAAATCGGTGCGCGAAGTTTTCGGAGCGTTCTTTACATATTGTTCAAGATAAGGCAATGCTTTTGCGAAATCCTGTTCTTCATAATAACCATGCCCAACCATTTGGCGCATTTCATTATCGTAATATTGATTATTTTTTTTCAGTTTTGCTTCTGCATATTGCAATGCTTTCTCTTTTTGATTTTGCAGCAAATAAATATTGGCGATATAATAAGGAACTACTTTTTCATAATTCGGCGCTTCTTCAACCACTTTAAAAGCAGTCAGTGCTTCAGCATAATTCTTATCGTTGAAAGAAATAAATCCGTAATAATAATTTGCATCCAGATAATTCGGGTCTTTAGGCAATTGGCGGATGGCATTAAAAAGCGGCTTCGCTAAATCAAATCTTTGTTGCGTGAAATAACAATAACCTTCGTGAAATTTTAAATCAGCAATCTCTCTGTTATCAAGATTTTCTAAATTAACGTGTTCGTATAACCGAACTGCGGAAGTGTAATCTCTTTTACGGAAATAATATTCAGCCAGGTGAAAGCTCATCATCTCAACTCTGGGATTATTATTCTCCAGATCAATAAACGCTGTTGCATTTTGTTCTGCGAGCGTTTCATTTTGCTTCAATGCGCAAACAATGGAATAATATTTTATTTCCTGCGAGTTGAGCGATTGACTGCTTTTATCAGCCTCGCGCATGTTCATTTCAAGCTCTTTGAAAAGCGGGTATGCAAGACTATAATATTCCCTCTGGTAATATTCCTTCGCTTGTTTAAAAGTTGCCTGCGGATCGCTGATGAATTGTGTTTGCTGGGCAACTAAAGAAGATGTGACAATAAAAATAAAACCGAATAAGATTGCTCTTTTCATTCCAATATCCTTGTGTAAGTAAGTTTAACGTGCTAAAGTTTCTAATTATTTTGTCCTTATCCAAACATCATTCCAAACACGTGTGGATAACTGAAAGGATTAACATTTTGTTTAGAGAAGTGAGCAAAAAAAATCAAAATCGCAACGCATCTGATGGATTTGCTCATTAATAAAATTATAAAAACATTTTTCAGCCTTCTGTTGTCTTCACGCGGGAAAAATCAAATCCATTATTTTTGTTTAAAATTCATTAATGAAAAAATTATTATCGACAGGCTACACTGATACTGCATTTAATATCGCCACTTTAACATTGCGTGCAACTTTCGGCATAATGATATTTCTTAACCAGGGATTATCAAAACTGAATAAGTTCAGCGAATTGGAGCATAGTTTTTTCGATCCATTGCATATTGGTCATCGTTGGTCGTTGGTGCTTGTTCTTTTTGCAGAAATTGTTTGCTCATTATTATTAGCGCTCGGCTTGTTCAGCAGGTTAGCCGCTTTTGTTCTTTTTATTGATCTGCTTGTTGCGGTTTTTGTTTTTCATAGAGGGCAGCCAATCGCACAGTATGAATTAGCAATCGTTTTCCTTTCAGCATTTTTTGCGTTATTGCTTGTCGGGCCAGGAAAGTATAGTGTTGATGGAATGACGGGGAAGTAATTTCTAATTAATAATTGATAATTATAATTCTGAGAATGTTCATTTCCGAAACAAATATCCGCGTTCGATATGCCGAGACAGACCAGATGGGCGTCGTTTATCACGGTAACTATGCACAATATTTTGAAACAGCCAGAGCAGAAAGCATCAGGCAACTCGGCTTTACCTATAAAGACTTGGAAGCAGTGGGGATTATAATGCCTGTTGTGGAATTGCATACAAAATTCATTCGCCCGGCGCATTACGATGAACTGCTAACGGTGAAGGTTATCCTAAAAGAATTGCCGACTGGTCACCGGATAGAATTTCATCACGAAGTATACAATGAAAAAAATATTTTGTTGACGCTCGGAAGAATCGTTTTATATTTTATGGATGCAAAGACGATGAAGAAAACAACCATGCCGCAGCGGTTGCATGAAAAGATAGAACCTTATTTCAAATGAGGAATGAGAAAATAAAATGCGAATTGCGGAGCATTATTCACCATTCACGATTTACCATTCACAACAAAATTATTTCTCAAACACCAGCATCGGGTATTCTCCTTTCAGCCCGCATTTTTCCGGCTCTTTTTCTTCTTTATTATAAAGCCAGTTTAAAATTTGTTTGCCGAAAAGCCATGGGTGAATATAGCCTTTCATAAATGGAACACTCACTGAGCGCCACACTTTCAGTTTGAATGGAGGAAGATTATTTTTGAAGTATTCGTAATTATGCGCATAGAAATAAAGCATCTTGCCCTGTTTGTTTTTGCCTGCCATTTTGCGGACTGCATTCACTGTGCGGTTCTTTATAAACACAGCGCCGCGGAAAGGAAGCAACCAGAAATTCATCCACGGAGAATGTTTATACCATTCATAAACCACAACACCTTTGCCTTTCACTGCAAGCAGTCGATAAAGTTCTTTGATCGCTGTTGCCTGCTCTTCTTGCGGAATATGATAAATTGTGTTGAGCGAAATAAAACCATCCATCACGTTATCCTTAAAAGGCATCTTCGTCATATCGCAAAGCACGCACAGCGCTTTATCGTCCAGCTTTTTTTTCACTTCGCTCAATGCTTTGAAAGAAAGATCAACACAAACTCTGTATTTATAATTAGCAGAATACTGCAGGTAATCGTCATATTGCAATGCGCCAGAAGCCGCATCCAGCATATATTTCCCGCTTGGGTTCAAAAATCCGCCAACACGGTCGTGGCATTTTTTCAAATATTCTTTCGACACGTCGCGCAGGTCTTCAAAAATCACTGCGTCTTCATAATTGCCGGCCTCATCTGTGTTCCAGCCACGCTTGTTATAAAAATCCCGCACCAATTTTTTATCGGCGCTGATCGTGTCTTTAATAATCTTATCAGCCGAATCAACAACAGCAAGATCGCGCAGCAACAAAATAATTTCTTTTATGATCGGGTAAATATATGCGCCGTCGATTGTGATCAATCCTTTCTGAATACTTTCAGTAAACGGATTTCCATCGGCCTGAAAAACTTTTCCTTCGGCAATTTTTTGATTGAGAGAATTTATTTCTTCCTGTTGCAGTGCGCGAAGATCTTTTCCGGTGATTGGGCATTTGAGAATATCGATCCATTCCATGAAGTAAGCTTTTTTTTGTGCGCTAAAATAGTGCATGGGATTGGATTTCACAAGGTAACAGTGAAAATAAAATCAATATAAATTTCTTGCCACGCAGGTTTTTCAGCAATTAACAAACACAACGAATCGCATAGTTTTTTATTTTGTCCCAAGCGACATTGCTACTATGAAACATCGTTGCGTCGCACTCTTATACAGTAGGAATTCTATTGAGCGATGTGCGACTCTCATTACTAATTGATGCATTCCTCTTATCGGACTTTACCGCCTCTCCGAATTCATCAGCACTTTCTCATTCCTTATTTCTCATTTCACATTCCTTATTCCTGACTCCCAACTTTCCGACTTCCCCAACTTATCTTTGCTGATTATTTATAATTATGGAGAAGATTTTTGCAAGCATCATTACCATCGGCGATGAATTATTAATCGGGCAAGTAGTTGATACGAACAGCGCATGGATGGCGCAGGAACTGAATAAAGCAGGCATCTGGATGAAGCATCGCACAGCAGTTGGCGATGTGTGGGATGAAATTTGGAATGCATTGGATGGAGAAAGCAAAAGAGCGCATATTATTTTAATCACAGGAGGTTTGGGGCCAACGGCCGATGATATTACAAAGCCTTTGCTCTGTGAATATTTCGGAAGTAAAATGATTGTTGACGAAGGCGCACTTGCAAACGTGAAAATTATTTTTGAAAGAATATTAAAGCGGCCAATGATCGAACGCAATCTGAAACAAGCAGAAGTTCCCTATGGTTGCACTGTTATTCAAAACAAGCGAGGCACTGCGCCCGGCATGTGGTTTGAAAAGAATGGAAAAATATTTGTGTCGATGCCAGGAGTGCCGCATGAAATGAAAGGGATGATGACGGACTATGTGATCCCTGCATTGCAAAAACATTTCACACTGCCTTTTATAATGCACAAAACTTTGCTGCTTGCAGGGATCGGCGAATCATTTTTAGCAGAGCATATACAAGAATTTGAAGAATCATTACCTGCGCATGTCAAGCTTGCTTATTTACCAAATTACGGAATGGTTCGTTTGCGCCTGACTGGAAACGGCGATAATAAAAATGAATTAGAAAATGAGCTGCAAAACAAATTTGAAACATTAAAACAATTGGTTGCCGAATGGATGGTGATTGATGATGATCTGACAATGCAGCAAGCTGTTGGCAAATTATTAAAGCAAAAAAGCAAAACAGTCGGCACTGCTGAAAGCTGCACTGGTGGCTATATTGCGCATTTGCTGACAAGTGAAGCCGGTGCTTCTGCATATTATAAAGGCAGTGTAGTTAGTTATGCTTATGAGACAAAAGAAGATGTGCTTCATGTGAGCAAAGAAACACTTGCAACTGTTGGAGCAGTAAGTGAAGAAACGGTGCAGCAAATGGCAAAAGGCGCATTGGCATTATTGAACACGGATTATATTGTCGCGACATCAGGCATTATGGGACCGGATGGTGGAACCACTGAAAAACCTGTCGGCACAGTGTGGGTAGCTGTTGGCAACAAGGAAAAAATAATTGCGGAGAAATTTTTCTTTCGGTTTAACAGGCAGCGAAATATTGAACTGACAGCAACCAATGCGCTCAACATGCTGAGAAAGTTTATAATTGAAAACTGATGCAATGCACAATAAGTCATTAATAGGAAATAATTACCTTTGATGCCGATTGTGTTGCTAATGCTTCGTTGACCGGTGAACCACAGAGACACAAAAGCGCTGAGATTTTTGAGATAAATATTTCGCGCATGGATATTAATACTCAAAGTTTATCTGTGGTTCTCAAAAAAACTCTGCGGTTCTCTGTGACGAGAATTGTTTAATTTAAAATGGAATGTTGGCCACAAAAAATTCACTTAAAAATTAATAACAAATATTATGGCGCTTGTTGACCTGATAATGCCGAAAATGGGTGAAAGCATTATGGAAGCTACTATTTTGAAATGGCACAAACAGCCCGGTGATACAGTGAAAGAAGATGAAACTGTGCTGGAGATCGCCACTGATAAGGTTGACACGGAAGTGCCATCGACAACGCAAGGCACTGTTGAAGAAATTTTGTTTCAGGTGAATGATGTGGTGCCTGTGGGCACTGCCATTGCGAGGATACGCACTGAAGCAACAGAGACAATTCGTGCTCAATCTACACCACCGCCGCCGATAGTTCAGGACGCAAAACCTGTGAACAGTTCTTCTAATGGAAAACAACTAACGGCAACCAGTAACCGCTTTTATTCTCCATTGGTCCTTAACATCGCAGCGAATGAAGGCGTGAGCATGAGCGAGCTTGAAAAAATTCCCGGCTCTGGCAATGAAGGCAGAGTGACTAAGCAGGATATTTTGCAATATGTTTCAGGAAAATCTGGGAATGCAGAAGATGCAAGATACAAGGGACAAGAATCAAGGGACAAAAATCAAGGCGCAAGTTACAAAGCACAGGAAGTAACAGTGATCCCGCGACCATCGACCATTGAACAACAACCATCAATTTCCTATAGCGGCAATGTAGAAATCATTGAGATGGATCGCATGCGCAAGTTAATCGCAAACCACATGGTGAATAGCAAACACACTAGTGCGCATGTAACGAGTTTCACTGAATCGGATGTTACCAATCTTGTTCAATGGCGTGAAAAAGCAAAGAAAGAATTTGAAAAAAGAGAAGGTACAAAAATTACTTTCACTCCGTTATTTATCGAAGCAGTTGTCCGCTGCATAAAAAAATATCCACTGATCAATAGTTCTGTTGATGGAGATAAAATTATTCTGAAAAAAGATATTCATATCGGTATGGCTACTGCATTGCCAAGCGGCAATTTGATTGTGCCGGTTATTAAAAATGCAGACCAATTGAATTTGGTTGGCCTTGCAAAACAAGTGAATACTTTGGCTGATAATGCCCGCACTAATAAATTGAAACCAGAAGATACACAAGGCGGCACTTTCACACTGACGAATGTTGGAACGTTCGGAAGCTTAATGGGCACGCCGATAATCAATCAGCCACAGGTTGCAATACTCGCTGTTGGTGCAATTAAAAAACGCCCTGTTGTGATTGAGACTTCACAAGGAGATTCTATTGCTATCCGCCACATGATGTATTTATCTCTTTCTTACGATCACCGCATTATTGATGGAAGTCTCGGCGCAACTTTCTTAACGGCTGTTGCTAATGAATTGGAAAATTTTAATCCTGAGAGAGATTTTTAGCACTAATCATTTATTTGGCTCCCCCACCATAAGTTTTCTTCTTCGTAACATAAGAATGAACCTTTATTTCCGTTATTATGATGATTGTGTTTACTCCGGGATTTAACATTCTGTGGATAAACATGAAGCATGAATTCTAATCAAAGTTTTGTAAATTGAATAATTACAAAAGCTAAACCCATAGCACCATGAAAACGTTATCTGAAACCTGGTTCGCAGATGGATACATTGATTTTGAATTGAAGAAATACACATTATTAGCTTACTTGCAGGAAGTGAACAAATATTTTAACCAGAACATGCTTTACCCGCAACTATCCGACATTATTTTTCATTACAATAATCTGGTTGCATTTCGCGAGAATAAAAAATTTTTGCAGGAACAATTTCCGAAAAAACTTACCGGTATTCAAATAGAAAAATTGCAGGTGCTTTACGAACAGATGATTGGCGATGACGACCTGATGCAGGAGCTGGAAGAGATTATCAACTATTCTGTTTCTGAAATGCAAACAGCCATCGCAAACGCAACAGAGATTTACGAATTTGTTGAGAACAAACTGGTGATTTTTCCTGTCGGGATTATTCCGCTTGACATTAATGAAGGTTATTTCTTTTTGAATGAAGGGAATTACAGCAGCACGCTTGTTTATAAATACCGTTTAAGCTTTTTTGAGAAGCATGATGAAAAATACAGAAGCATCCGCACAGAATATGTGCACACCTGGGAACGCAACATGGTGAACACTTACGAGAACATTAAATCAGAACTGATAAAAACAAAATCGCAATTGCCAAACCCTGCCGTTTATTCAATAGAGACGGAATTAAAATTTCCTGTTGAAGAAACTCTGTTGCCAATCGCGAAAAGAAGTTTGGTTAGATATATTTCGAAAGCAGCTTAGTTTATTTTATCCCCAACCCCCAATCAATTCCTTTAAGCGTTGCAGGAACGCCTTCTGTAATCCAAACTGGCGGCTTCTCTCCTTTCAATAACCAATCAAAAAATTGCTGTTCTCTTATTTGAATATCTTTTCTATTTCTTCTTTCCACAAGGTTATGCGCTTCTCCATTATATTGTAATAACCATATCGGTTTATTCAATCTTCTCATCGCTGTAAAAAATTCAATCCCCTGATACCATGGCACTGCACCATCAGCATCGTTGCTCATAATGACTAATGGAGTTTTTACTTTTTGCAAATGGAAAAGCGGGGAATTTTCAATGTATAAATCAGGTCGTTCCCATATTGTTGCACCAATACGGCTTTGGCTGTGTTCATACTGCATCTGGCGGTTCAATCCACTCTCCCAACGAATGCCACCATAAGCGCTGAACATATTTACAACAGGTGCGCCTGCCCACGCAGCAGCAAATAAATTTGTTTGTGTAATAAGATATGCTGTTTGATAGCCGCCCCAGCTTTGTCCTTGCAATCCCATTTTTGTGCTGTCGATAAAACCTTGTTTGATCAATGCTCTTGTTCCGCTCACAATATAATCGTAAGCACTTTTGCCCGGATGACCAGTTGTGTACCAGATATCGGGAACAAACACAACATAACCACGGCTCACAAAAAAAGAAATATTTAATCTGGATGGAGTTGGCGATGGAGCCTGATAATTATACAGCGTATTATTATTTCGTTCATAATAATAAACGATCATCGGATATTTTTTCTTCGCATCGAAATTTTCCGGCTTGTACAAAATGCCTTCCGTCTCTTTTCCTGTATAAGCTTTCCATTTAAACAATTCAGCAGTTCCCCAGAGATATTGGGATTGTTGAGAGTTGATGTGGGAGAGTTTATTCTCAATTAAAAAATCACGATATACTTGTTTGCCTTCGGAAATAATGTTAGTATCAGGAAGCATTTCTATCTGACCAGAATAGATATTTGGAGATTTACTAAAATTTTCTTTTGTGTAAATTAATAATGAATCACTTTTTGCTTTTTCGAAATTGCGATAAGAATCGCCTGTTAATTTTGGCTCATGCAAAATATTCTCCCGAAAATTCCACTCAGCAATTCCTGATTGCTTATCAATATTATTAAAGCAGTAAAGATATAATAACTGCTTATCAGTAATAAATTTTTCATCTTTATCAACATTGATATAACGAAACTCAATTTTATCTTTTCTTCCATTAGAAATCGCAATAGATTTTTCTTTTCCATTTGGATCCACCTTCCAAACATCATACCTGTCATAAATCAAAACATATTTATCATCTTCCATCCATTTCACAATTCCATAATTATTCGGATCATCGGGCACATCATTTTCTTCATCATACAAAGGCACTTTAATGTCTGCGCCAACTTGATATAATTGGCTTGCCTCACTGTTATAAACAGAATATCCCTTCTGCTTGTCATTGTAGAGGAGCAAATATTTCCCGGTATATGAAGGATAGATGTTTCCTTTAAAATCTTTACTGATTAATTTTTTTTCTCCCGTATTTGCATTGATGGCGTATATATCATTCAAAGTAAAGCCTTGCCACTGCCTTGCAATCCTCTTCCCAAAATCTGAAGCTGCATAAAACACGTTTCCATTTCCTTCTTTAGTGATTTCTATTTCAGGAAATTTTTCATCGCCCAATTGAAGGATTGAATTTTTATTAACATCCCAAACTGCGAGATAACTTTTTTTTAGATCTCTTTCGAGGTTTTTTAATTGAACAGGCTGCAGATTATCATCATTATAATTCCAGACATCCACAGCTGCTTTTTCAAAATCCGGAACGGTGGTGTCTTTTGCAGGTTTGATCGTTGCCAATCCTAAAAATAATCTACCGCCATCTTTGCTGAAATTGAGATTATAATTCTCACTAATAGTCAACCCTCTTGAAACACCCGATGTATTTATATCGCCCCGCAATTGAGCACTATCAAATCCATTTTTATAATACCACAGTTTATAAAATTTGTGCAGTGATTTCAATGCACTGTCTCTTTCGGCCACGAACGCAAGCTGGCTGCCATCTTCATCGAATGCATAATTTTTTGCATCGTTGAAATTTTTCATCACTGTGTCAATCTTATTTTCAGCGAGGCTCAATAATATCACAAACGCTTTGCTCAGTGAATCGCTATTTTTCTTTGTTATCTCAATCACAAATCTTTTCCCATTCTTGCTGAATAAATAATCGCTCACCAGTTTGTATTTTTTTTCTTCGCCGGTTTGCAAATTGCGCAAAACAAGCTCTGTGCCTTCTTCTGCGGGTTCATCTGTTGGCTTTTTTATTTCTTTTTTTGGAGATTGCAAAACGCTCATCCCTTTTGTCCTGGCTTCTTCAGCTTTATTTCGCAAACTATCGGCAACACGAACTAAGCTATCTGCCATTCGTGAAAGGTTATTCAAGCGCGTTAATGAATCAGGTTGTGATTTATCTTTTGCTTGTTCAGGAAATCCTTTTTCAGAAAGATATGCGAGCCATCCTGTTGCTTTTTCAGGCGTTTTATAATTTTTTATTCCGGGTTTTTTGATAATGCTGTCTTTGCCTAATTCAACAATGCCAAGAGAATCCTTCGGCATCTCATCTGGTTTTTCCTTTTTAATTTTTGCATCTCTTGTGTCTTTAAAAAAAGGTTTGATTTTGAAGATGGCAAAAAGATTATCCTCTGTTATTGTTGCATTATATCCGCGCGGGATTTCTTTTTTATATTTTCCATCTGAAGTTTGTATTACCAAAACCCCATCGCCTTCCTGCGGATTGACTGTGTACACAACATATTTTCCATTATTGCTGATGGCTCGTTGGCCAATACTTTGCCACGAGTCGTAAACGGAATGATCCAAAGGTTTTTTTTGTGAGAACGAGAACAAAGAAATAAATAGAATAGCTGATGAAATAATAATCTTCTTCATGTGCAGTTGATTTGGTTGCTAAAATTAATGCAAGAAGATTTCCAAAACAGATATTTTTAATAATACTATCAACTCTTTCTCGTATTCATTAAGTAACGCTTTCTTGTTGTATTTTTGAGGATTATATTACAAGCATTAAAAGAAATTTAGCATTAATAAATTAATCAAGAATTTAAAAAGCTCCGCCACGGCGGATTTGGGGCATGAAAATTCACTTTTATAAATATCAGGGAACAGGAAATGATTTTATTATTATCGACAACCGGAATTGGAGCATCACCGATTTGCCAGTGGAAAAAGTAAAATTTCTCTGCGATAGAAGGTTTGGGATTGGGGCTGATGGTTTGATGTTATTGAATCCAAAAACCGGCTACGATTTTGAAATGAAATATTATAATTCAGATGGGCGCGAAGCCAGCATGTGCGGCAATGGCGGAAGGTGCATGATAAAATTTGCACACGACCTTGGCATACATAAAAGCAATTATCATTTCATTGCTGTTGATGGCGAGCACGAAGGAGAAATTGATGGCAACATTGTGAACCTGAAAATGAAAGATGTGAATGGAGTTACAGAATACGATAATGATTTTATTTTGAATACCGGCTCGCCGCATTATGTAAAAAATGTAAGCGATGTAATGGATTATGATGTTTTTCATAGGGGAATGGAAATCCGCTACAGTGAAAAGTTTGCGAAGGAAGGGATCAACGTAAATTTTGTAGAAGAGAAAGGGCATGATGAAATCATTGTGCGCACATATGAACGTGGCGTGGAAGATGAAACATTATCATGCGGAACGGGCGTTACTGCAAGCGCATTGGTTTGCCATCACAATGATGCTGGATACAATGAAGTAACAGTAATAACAAAAGGCGGCAAACTAACGGTGAGGTATGACCGAATTGATGAGAATACCTTTAAAAATATTTGGCTTTGCGGGCCAGCAGAAAAAGTTTTTGAAGGAGAAGTAGAGGTGAAGCCGTAATTAGCAAATTTGAAAATGGCTCAATGTTAAAATGAAAGACACTTTCAGTAATGCAATTCCGAATTAAAGAAATCGTACATCTCACATCGTAAATCGTAAATTAAAATGTTCACCATCCGTGTTTACGGCATTCTCTTTGGAGAAAATAAAAAAGTTTTAGTGAGCGATGAATTTATCCGTGGCAATTATTACACCAAATTTCCCGGTGGCGGATTAGAATTAGGTGAAGGTACTCGCGATTGCCTGAAAAGAGAATTTAAAGAAGAAATGAATCTGAATGTGAATATCACCGATCATATTTACACAACGGATTTTTTTCAAATGAGCGCATTCAATCCCGATGATCAGATTATCTCCATATATTATTTTGCTGAAGCGCTTGAACCAATCACTGCACCACTTCGGGACAAACTATTTGACTTTGATGAAAGAGAAATGAACGTTTACAAAGCAACCGGAGAAACGGAAACATTCCGCTTTATTGACTGGAATGATTTTTCGGAAGAGAGTGTAACATTGCCAATTGATAAAGTAGTGGCGAAAATTGTGAAGGAGAATTATTGAGGATTTTATAGAACACGAATCAGAACTAATTACACGAATTGTTCTTTTTATTTTCTAATTCTTTAATTCGTGTAATTCGACAAAATTCGTGTTCCACATTTTCTATTCGTAATGCACACTTAGTTTCTTAATCATTTCATCTCCCACTTCACTTGAAGAAATTCCAAAGCCATTTACTAAAACTCCCTTATGCCCATGCTTCGATTCAATAGCATAAACAATCGCTTCATCAGCAGGATCGCTGTTGCCTTCAAAACGATAAACTTCTGCGATTTCAAATTCTGATGGCGATAATGAAATCGGCGTTTGCCTGCAAGTGATGGAATCTTTCTCCAAATTAAAATCTATAACGTAACCTCTTTTTTTTAGCCCATTCACGGCTTGTGAAACTGTATCGTAAGTGTGCATGTAATGTAAGATTTTAGATATGCGATGTAAGATGTGCTTTGACCTCGGTTCAAAATTAAATTTATTACACGAATTACACGAAAGCATCTTTAGAGATAATTCGTACTAATTCGCACCAATTCGTGTTAATATATCAATTGATGCGTTTGCTTGATAATGCTCATCACAAATGTGCTTTGCAATTTCCCGATGTTTTCTACCTGGCTTAATTTGTTCACATGAAAATCATAATATGCATCCATATTCTCCACAGCAACTTTCAGCATGAAATCAAATTCGCCAGAGATATTATAGCACTCGATTACTTCTCTTAATTCATTAATCACTTTAATAAATTTTGCTCCTGATCGTTTATTGTGTTCATTCAACGATACATAACAAATCACCATTAATCCTTTCTTTACTTTTGAATGATCAACAAGCGCAGCGTATTGTTTGATCACACCATTATCTTCCATTCGCTTGATGCGCTCATGCACAGGTGTTGGGCTAAGATGCACCTGATGCGCAATTTCTCTCACCGTTAATTTTGCATTCTCCTGAAGTAGTTGCAGGATCGCTCTGTCTTTCTCATCTACTTCAGCAATAACCGGATTCTCTTTTTTAGCTTGTTTTTCCATTACAAAATGATTGTTTGTTCTAAATAAATGGGCAAATAATACATTTTGTTCTAAAATTAATAATAATATATGATATTTTGTTCTTCAATATTAGCTTTGTGTCCGGTTTAAGAAATCATTCACTCTCAAATAAATTAACCATGTCAACAGACTTAAAAACACAGATCGACCTTAGCCTCCCTTACAAGGTAAAAGATATGAGCCTTGCAGAATGGGGCCGCAAAGAAATTAGATTGGCCGAAGCAGAAATGCCGGGGCTGATGGCTATCCGTGCCGAATACGGAAAACAAAAACCGCTGAAAGGCGCTCGCATCGCTGGTTGTCTTCACATGACAATTCAGACTGCTGTTTTAATTGAAACATTGATCGAGCTTGGCGCTGAAGTTCGCTGGAGCTCATGCAATATTTTTTCTACGCAAGATCAGGCTGCTGCGGCAATTGCTGCTGCAGGTATTGGTGTGTTCGCATGGAAAGGACAAACACAAGCTGAAGCTGATTGGTGCATTGAGCAGACTTTATTTTTCGGAAGCACAGACCGTCCGTTGAATATGATTTTAGATGATGGAGGCGATTTGACCAACATGGTTTTTGATGTTTATCCTGAATTTATTGCAGGCATCAAAGGTTTGTCAGAAGAAACAACTACAGGTGTTCATCGCTTATATGAAAGAATGGCTAAAGGCACATTGCCAATTCCCGCGATCAATGTGAACGATTCTGTTACCAAATCTAAATTCGATAACAAATACGGCTGCAAAGAAAGTCTGGTAGATTCTATCCGCCGCGCAACTGATGTGATGATGGCCGGGAAAGTTGCAGTGGTAGGGAGTTATGGTGATGTAGGAAAAGGTTCAGCTGCTTCATTGAAAGGCGCTGGTTGCCGCGTGATTGTTACTGAAATCGATCCGATCTGCGCATTGCAAGCTGCGATGGACGGATTTGAAGTGAAGAAAATGGTTGATGCAGTAAAAGAAGCTGACATTGTTGTTACTGCTTCCGGTTGCCGCGACCTGATCACGGAAAAACATTTCCGCAGCATGAAAGACAAAGCGATTGTTTGTAACATCGGCCACTTCGATATTGAAATTGATATGGCTTGGTTGAATAAAAATTATGGCCATACGAAAGATACTATCAAGCCACAAGTTGATTTATACAACATCGATGGCAAAGATGTGATCGTTCTTGCTGAAGGCCGCTTAGTGAATCTTGGTTGCGCAACTGGTCATCCTTCATTCGTGATGAGCAATTCGTTCAGCAATCAAACACTTGCGCAGATTGAGTTGTGGGCGAATCACAAAAACTACGAGAACAAAGTGTACGTTCTTCCAAAACACCTTGACGAAAAAGTTGCACGTTTGCATCTTGCAAAAATTGGTGTTGAGCTCGATGAGTTGACAGAAGAACAATCATCTTATCTCGGCATACCTAAAAATGGTCCGTTCAAACCAGAGCATTATCGTTATTAATACCAGAACCTTTATTATAAAAAAAGCCCCGGATTATTTCGGGGTTTTTTATTTTATGTAACCAGCGATAGTAATTCTATTGAGCATCCTTGCGTCGCACTCTTGTACTGCAGAAATTTTATTGAGCTGTGGCTTACTGACGGCTAGTTCCTGAAACCCTCTGCGAAAATTTAAGCGATTAAACTTTTCCAAAGCTTAAAAAGTTTAATAAATCGAAAAATCCGCTTGAGCTTTGGAAAAGTCGAAGCGTGGCTTAAATCTTTAACTTCGCATCTCAAAATAAATTTCAATGGACTTTGTTGATTACTATAAAATTTTAGGGATTGAAAAAAATGCAACGCAGGATGATATTAAAAAAGCATATCGAAAGCTCGCAAGAAAACATCATCCAGATCTGAACCCGAATAATAAAGAAGCGCACAAATTATTTCAGCAGATTAATGAAGCCAATGAAGTGCTAAGCGATCCGGAGAAAAGAAAAAAATATGATGAGTACGGCAAAGACTGGAAACACGCCGAGCAATTTGAAAAAGCAAAACAATCTTCATCGCAGAGAAGATATGCAGATACAGAAAGTCAACAATTCTCCGGCGACTTTGGTGATGACCGCTTCTCTGATTTTTTTGAATCCATGTTTGGCGGCATGGGCGGCGGAAGAAACTCGCAAACAAAATTCCGCGGGCAGGATTATAATGCAGAGCTGCAGCTTAATCTCACAGATGCTTTCACCACGCATCAGCAAACAATAACTGTTGACGGAAAAAATATACGCATCACAATTCCGGCGGGCATTGAGAACGGACAAAAAATAAAATTAAAAGGCCACGGTGGCGCAGGCGTTAATAGTGGGCCGAACGGCGATCTCTACATTACATTTTCAATTATGAACAACACTCAATTCAGGCGCGATGGAAATGATCTGTATGCGACAATTGATATTGATTTATACACAGCATTATTAGGAGGAGAAATCACCATAAACACATTAAGCGGAAAAGTGAAATTAAAAGTAAGCCCCGAAACTCAAAACGGAATTAAAATAAGATTGAAAGGAAAAGGATTTCCGGTTTACAAGAGCGAAGGAAATTTTGGCGATTTATTTGTTACTTATAATGTGAAGCTTCCAACGCATTTAACTGAAAAGCAAAAAGAATTATTCACTGAATTATCAAAGCTGAAATCTTAAAACTATTTGTATGCAAACAGAAGGATTAATAGCAGTCAGCGAATTTTGCACAAGCCATCATTTGGAAATAACTTTCATTCAATCATTGCAGGAATATGGATTGATAGAAACAACCACGGTTGAGCAAACTACATTTATATATGACCGTGAACTTCCAAAATTGGAGCAGATAGCAAGGTTGCGCAATCTTGATATTAATCTGGAAGGCATTGAAGCCATCACGCATTTGCTTCAGCGCATAGAAGAGATGCACTACGAAATTGTGAAGCTAAAAAACAAATTAAACCTGCCTGAAACAAATGAAGGCAGTTAGAACCGCAACCTAAAGTTCAATAGAAATATTACAGTACAAGTTCCGACGTAAAGACGGAATGCCGATTTAACATCGGCAAGATGCGACGCAACGATGCCCAATAGAATTGATTGGCCGGTTACCAAATATTTCTCCTAACAACATTCATTTAACAAATTTAGTACGCTTAGCATATCGGTTCCTTCTAACATTTTGCTGAAAACTCCACTTTTAAGAATGCTTTAATTAAACCCGCAGAACGATTGCCAGTCTTTAATATGCAATAGTTTTTTAGCAACAAATTTTAAAAATCTTAAAAACAAAAAAAATGAAAGCGCTATTTACTTTATCATCGCTGGTATCAATCGCGATCACTGGCATTGTTAGTTTCCGTCTTTTTGAACGTGCACATTATGATGCATCTGCTTTGCTTACGATCACCAGTTTTTTAACAATGACATTATTAGTAAGCATTATCGGGAGCAAAAAAATCGTCCTACAATAAATCATTTTATGCAAAAACAAATCATGAAAAATGGCACAAACAAAATATAACGTTCATGCCTATCCTGTTTGTGCCATTCTTCTTTCCTTTCTGAATAAGTAATTACCCTCAAATTTCTCAGATTCCCTCTCTCTTGTAAAATAAATTTAATATACCATTCGTTTATAAGCTGAACAAAACCTTATTCGTGGATTTACGAATGCTGAAAATAGTATAATTACCTTGTTCGCTCCGATGCGTTTCGTAGTTTTATGCTGTATTCAGTAATCCAATTCCTTATTAAAAACAATAACTATGGAAACCATTGTGAGTATCCTACAGGCATTGCAGCTAAATGCAATAGAAGTTTTTGCAGTAGCTGTATTATTTCTCGGCATCGGCTATTGGCGCGGATCGCGAAAAGCGAGCATTCTTCAAATGAGAATTTACAAATTGGAAAATGACATTTTAGAATTACATGCTGAAATTCTTTATCCAAAAGAACAGACAAGAGTGATTGAAATCAGTAATTCATCAGAAAAAACGAAAAGCGTAGCGAACTAATTTTACTTTTTTCAAATTGGTGTTTTAAAAAAATATCGCAGGAACTTTAAGATTCCTGCTTTTTTATTTTAGCTATACATGAAGCCAGGCTTTCTTTCCAATTTTTTATAGCGAGAGAATAAACAGAAATGATTTTTGTTTTATCAAGCAAAGAATAGTGTGGCCGTTTTGCAGGCATTGGATATTGCGAAGTAGGAATTGGATTTATTTTGCAATTGCTGCTAATCATTTCCCTAATAGCAACTGCGAAATCGTACCAACTGATTTTTCCTTCATTACTATAATTATAAATTCCCGGAACAAATTTTTCACTGTTGATAATATTGAGAATAACATCTGCCAAATCTGCGGCATAGGTTGGTGAACCAATCTGATCGCTCACCACATTGATGGATTCTTTTTCATTCATCAAACGAATCATTGTCTTTACAAAATTGTTCCCGAATTCAGAATAAACCCATGACGTGCGGATAATAATCGTTTCATCATTTTTTTTCAATGCAAGATCTTCTCCTTTCAATTTAGATGCACCATAAACACTGACTGGATTTGTAGCGTCATCTTCTTTTAATGGAGCAGAAGAACTTCCATCAAAAACATAATCAGTAGAAATATGAATGAGTTTGCAATGAAATTGTTTACATAAAGCAGCAAGCGCAGCAACGGATTCTGCATTCATTAAAAAAGCAATTTCCTTTTCTGTTTCTGCTTTATCAACAGCAGTGTAAGCAGCGCAGTTTATGCAAAATGAAGGTTGAACTTTTTGAAAAAAATTTTGAAGATTTTCGAGATCATCAATTGGTAAATCAACGCGTGAAAAGAAAGCAAAATCAAACTCCGGATATTTTGCAGACAAAACCTGAATCTCTTTTCCAAGCTGTCCATTTGCACCTGTTACTATTATTCGTGGTTTATCCATGCAAAAAAATTATCCTTCAAACTCAAAATTATTAATGCATTTTTCAAAAGAAGGCAATTCGAGATCTTTAGAGGAGCAAATGATTTTTTCAGCAGGAACTTTCCAATCGATATTTAATAATGAATCATTAAAGATTATCCCAGCTTCGCTTTCCTTATTATAAAACTCATCGCATTTGTACAGTATATCTGCAGTTTGGCTGAGAACAACAAAGCCATGCGCAAAACCTTTTGGAACCAACAATTGCTTTTTATTTTCAGCAGATAATTCGATGCTATAAGATTTCCCAAATGTTGGCGAGCCTTTGCGGATATCAACAGCAACATCTAAAATATTTCCCTGCAGGACTCTAATTAATTTTGTTTGAGCATAAGGGCTCAACTGATAATGCAAGCCGCGGATCACGCCGTAAGTTGAGTGTGATTGATTATCCTGCACAAACTTTACACCAATACCATTTTTATGAAAAGTCTTTTCATTGTACGATTCAAAAAAATAGCCTCGGTCATCGCCAAAAACATTTGGCTCGAACACTAACAAGCCGGAAAAATCTGTCGCAATAAAAGGCATTGAGAGAATATTACTTTTATAAATAATTATCTGCGTTTATCTTTTTACATATTGCTGGTCATAATATTTTTGGTAATCGCCGGAAGTGACATGCTTCACCCAATCTTCATTTTGCAAATACCAGTCAACTGTTTTTTCAAGCCCTTCTTCAAATTGCAAAGAAGGTTTCCAGCCAAGTTCTTTATTTAATTTACTTGCATCAATAGCATATCTCAAATCATGTCCTGGCCTATCTTTCACAAAGGTTATCAGTTTTGCTGATTCACCCGCTTCTCTTCCTAATTTCTTATCCATAATGCTGCAAAGCAAATATACTATGTCAATATTTTTCCATTCATTAAAGCCACCGATATTATATTTATTACCAACTTTCCCTTTATGAAAAATGATATCAATCGCTCTTGCATGATCATCAACCCAAAGCCAGTCGCGCACATTTTCACCTTTGCCATAAACCGGAAGCGGGTTATTTCTTTTGATATTATTAATCATTAACGGGATCAATTTTTCCGGGAAATGATGCGATCCATAGTTGTTGGAACAGTTTGACATTACCACAGGTAATCCATACGTGTGATAATATGCCATCACAAAATGATCCGAAGAAGCTTTGGATGCCGAATAAGGTGAACGTGGATCATAAGGAGTTTCTTCAGTAAAATAGCCTTCTTTACCCAACGAGCCGTATACTTCATCGGTTGAAACATGATAGAATAATTTACTATCCAATTTATGTTTCCAATGTTTCACACAAACATTTAATAAAGAAGCTGTGCCGAGCACATTTGTTTTTACGAATGCAAGCGGATCGATAATAGAACGGTCAACATGGCTTTCTGCTGCGAGATGAATGACTGCATCAAACTGATATTGTTCAAACAATTCGCTGATTCGTTTTTCGTCTTCAATATCGCCGCGCTCAAATTTATAATTCGGAGAATTTTCTATATCGCGCAGGTTTTCCAAGTTGCCCGCATAAGTAAGCGCATCGAGGTTAACAATAAAATATTCAGGATATTTTTTTACGAACAACCTGATCACATGCGAACCGATAAAACCAGCGCCGCCGGTAACCATTATTTTTTTTGAATAATCAGCCATTATAAACTCCAGTATTTTCTGTTAATGATTTTGTTTCTGTATATACCTTTCAAATCTGCCACCAATGCATCTTTTTTTGTGATGGAAACAAAATGCGCATCATCCAATTCTTTGTATGGAAGATGAGGCACTGTTATAATCACTGCGTCATAATCATTATCGGGCTGCTTTTTTAAATGCAGACCATATTCTTCATGCACTTCTTCTTCCACCGCATAAGGATCTTCAACATCTACTTTTATATTGAACGCCAACAATTCTTTTACTGTGTCAACAATTTTTGAATTGCGGATGTCGCTTACATTTTCTTTAAAAGTAACACCTTTCACCAGCACCTTAGGATCATTAGAATTTTTTAGGACATGCGTAATAATTTTTCTTGCAACATACTTCGCCATGTCATCATTAATATAACGCGATGATGAAATGACTTTTGATTCATATCCCAAAGCGGCAGCTTTGTGCGTGAGATAGTAAGGATCAACGCCAATGCAATGACCGCCAACAAGGCCAGGTTGGAATTTTAAAAAATTCCATTTGGTGCCGGCCGATTCAATTACTTCATACGTGTTAATGCCCATGCGATCAAAAATCATTGACAACTCATTCATTAATGCAATATTCAAATCGCGCTGTGTGTTCTCAACAATCTTGGTTGCTTCGGCAACTTTTATTGATGATGCTCTATGAACACCTGCATCAACAACTAATTCATAAGTGCTTGCGATATTTTTTAGTGATTCTTCATCACAACCTGAAACCACTTTCACAACAGTCTTCAATGTATTTTTTTTATCGCCCGGATTAATGCGCTCGGGAGAATAACCGATTTTGAAATCTTCAATTCCTTTCAATCCCGAAAATTTTTCAAGAACCGGCAAACAATCTTCTTCTGTGCAACCTGGATAAGTTGTTGATTCGTATACAACGTAATCTCCTTTTTTCAAAACTTTTCCAACTGTTTCAGAAGCACCAATCAATGGTTTCAAATCGGGCACATTATATTTATCAACCGGAGTAGGAACAGCAACAATAAAAAAATTCGCTTGCTTCAATATATCAAGATCATCAGTGAAAACAATATCACTGTTCTTAAATTCATCTTTGCTGACTTCTTTGCTCGGATCAATATTATTCTGCATCATCTCAATCCGTTTCTTATTAATATCAAACCCAATGACTGAGATCTTTTTTGCAAACTCCAATGCAATTGGCAATCCAACATAACCTAAACCAATCACGGCAAGTTTCGCTTTCTTATCAATTAGTTTCTGATACATCTTTTGCAAAAAAAAATTTATAAAAAGAAGCTGAGCAAATTATTTATTGCTCACAAATTCTTTGGGCAACTTATGCCACTCTTCAGAAGATAATGATTTAAAATATTCATACGTAATTTTCAAACCTTCTTTGCGCGCTACTTTTGGTTGCCATCCCAAAATTTCTTTTGCTTTGCTAATGTCCGGCTGCCGTTGTTTTGGATCGTCAGCTGGCAAAGGTTTGTAAATAATTTTTTGAGAAGTTCCCGTTAATGTAATTATTTCTTCAGCAAAATCTTTTAAAGAAATTTCATCGGGATTGCCAATGTTCACAGGCAAATGATAATCGCTCATCAACAAACGATAAATGCCTTCAACCAAATCATCAACGTAACAAAAAGATCGCGTTTGGCTTCCATCACCAAACACAGTCAGGTCTTCTCCGCGCAAAGCCTGACCAATAAATGCCGGCAAAGCACGGCCATCATTGAGCCGCATGCGCGGGCCATATGTATTAAAGATGCGAATGATCCTTGTTTCAAGCCCGTGAAAATTATGATATGCCATGGTGATGGCTTCCTGAAAACGTTTTGCTTCATCATAAACACCACGCGGCCCAACAGGATTTACATTGCCCCAATATTCTTCATTCTGCGGATGCACTAATGGATCGCCATAAATTTCAGAGGTGGACGCAACTAATATTCTTGCTTTTTTTGTTTTAGCTAAGCCTAAACAATTGTGCGTTCCAAGCGAACCAACTTTTAATGTTTGAATAGGAATCTTCAGATAATCAATCGGGCTTGCGGGAGAAGCAAAATGAAGTATGTATTTTATTTCGCCCGGAACATGAATGAACTTGCTTATATCATGATGATAAAATTCAAAATCTTCCAGCTTGAATAAATGCTCGATGTTTTTTAAATCACCAGTGATGAGATTATCCATGCCGATAACATGAAAACCTTCTCTCAAAAATCGCTCGCATAAATGTGAACCTAAGAAACCCGCAGCACCTGTGATGAGTACACGTTCTTTGCTCATGAATTTATTATTTATTATAATTTCCGTTTGTAGGAATAGCAGTTGTTCTGCCAACGCTTTCATAATAAAACCCGAGCTCTTTTATTGCAGATATGTCAAACAAATTGCGGCCATCAAAAATAACTTTTGATTTTAAGTTGGTAACAATCTTTAAAAAATTCGGTGTACGGAATTCATTCCACTCTGTGATTATAATCAATGCATCTGAGCCTTTTAAAGCATCATATTGATTTTCGGCATATTCAATTTTATCTCCCACAATCGCCTTCACATTGTTCATCGCTTCAGGATCGAACACTACCAGTTGCGCGCCTTCATTCAATAACGCATCAATCATATACAAAGATGGCGCTTCGCGAATATCATCTGTGTTCGGTTTAAAAGCCAGTCCCCACAAAGCAAAGCGCTTATCTTTTAAATTATTATTAAAATATTTTTTGATCTTCGGGATAAGATGAAGTTTTTGTTTTTCATTCACTTCCATCACCGCGTTCAGGATTTTAAATTCGTAGTTCACATCTTTGGATGACTTCACCAATGCCTGCACGTCTTTTGGAAAACAACTTCCACCATAACCAATGCCCGGGAATAAAAATCTTCTGCCAATGCGCTCATCACTGCCAACGCCGCGACGGACCATATCCACATCCGCACCTAAGCGTTCACATAATTGCGCAATTTCATTCATGAAAGTAATCTTGGCTGCGAGAAATGAATTGGCTGCATATTTTGTTAGCTCTGCAGAACGTTCGTCCATAAAAATAATCGGGTTGCCCTGGCGCACAAATGGATTGTATAAATCTTCCATCACTTTTCTCGCTCTTTCCGAAGAAGTGCCAACAACAACTCTATCAGGTTTCATAAAATCGTCTACGGCTACACCTTCCCGTAAAAACTCGGGATTTGAAACCACATCAAATTCGCCATTATAATTTTTCGCAACGGCATCACGCACTCTTTCTGCTGTCCCAACAGGCACCGTGCTTTTATCAACAATTACTTTATAGCTCTGAATAATCTTGCCCAAATGATCAGCAACACCAAGCACATATTTCATATCAGCCGAACCATCATCGCCCGGAGGTGTTGGCAATGCCAGAAAAATTATTTCCGCTTCTCTTACACCTTCTTCAAGATTTGTCGTGAACCTTAATCGTTCTTCTTTTAAGTTGCGGAGAAAGAGTTTTGAAAGGCCTGGTTCATAAATCGTGATCTCGCCATTAGAAAGTTTTTGAACCTTGTTCACATCTATATCCACGCAGGTTACGTCATTTCCAGTCTCTGCAAAACAGGTGCCGGTTACTAATCCAACATACCCGGTGCCTACTACAGCAATTTTCATACTTTATTTCGTTTTAATAAGACGGTTAATGTTTCACAAATTCAAGGACGTTTGAGCTTATATAATTCAATTGTTCTTCATCAAGCTCTGTGTGCATTGGCAAGGAAATCACTCTTTCGGTAAGCCAATCGGTGGCAGGCAAATTATAAGACGAGCCTCCAAAATTAGCAAACATTTGCTGACGATGTGCCGGCACAGGATAATAAATCATGGAAGGGATATCTTTCGTTGCAAGAAATTCATTCAGCTTATCCCTGTTCACACCTTCCAAGATCAAAGTGTATTGATGGAACACATGCTTGTTGTAATCCGCTCTGAAAGGCACTGTGATTTTTGGGTTTCCTGCGAACGCGTTATCATAAAAATCCGCGGCCTTTCTTCTTGCATCAATATACTCATCCAGTTTTTTCAGTTTTATATTCAGCACAGCAGCTTGCAAAGTATCCAACCTGCTATTACACCCAACCATTTCATGGTAATAACGTTTCTGTTGCCCATGATTGGCAATCATTTTCAGCTTGCTTGCTAACGCATCATCGTTGGTGAATATTGCACCGCCATCTCCATAACAACCTAAATTCTTTGAAGGAAAAAATGATGTCGTCCCGATTGTTCCGATAGTTCCTGTTTTTTTCGTGTCGCCATTACTGAATGTATAATCCCCTCCTATCGCTTGCGCATTATCTTCTATCACGAAAAGATTATGCTTTTGCGCTATTTTCATTATCTCTTCCATTGGCGCAGATTGACCATAAAGATGCACCGGAACGATTGCTTTTGTTTTCGGTGTGATGGCGTTTTCTATCGCAGCGGGATCAATGCAAAAAGTCTTTGTATCTACTTCAACAAAAACTGGTTTCAATCTTAATAGAGCCACTACTTCGGTTGTGGCAACATAAGTGAAAGATGGTGTGATCACTTCATCGCCTGGCTCAAGGCCAAGAGCCATCATGGAAATTTGTAAAGCGTCTGTTCCGTTTGCGCAAGGAATGACATGTTTTATATTCAGATATGCCGATAAATTATTTGCAAAATCGCCAACGGGCTTGCCATTAATAAACGCACTGCTATCGAGCACATCGTGAATGGCTGCATCAATTTC
>Ga0207057_1027_pt2 | contig 39871 bp, 34 predicted proteins | sample Alteio_BWMinCont_33_FD_153265 | JGI IMG/M metagenome (GOLD analysis project Ga0207057, IMG submission 153265) | Enriched cells from forest soil in Barre Woods Harvard Forest LTER site, Petersham, Massachusetts, United States -... | ecosystem: Environmental > Terrestrial > Soil > Temperate forest >... | reverse complement strand
TTTTCACAATAATTCCCTGCAAGGCAGCGCCTGGAGTAAGTGCCATGTTTTCATATACTTGATGGGATCCATTCGCGCCGGGGCTCTTGACAAGCTTTTCTACACGTCACCGGCCAATCCCGAGTTCGGATGGCCCTCCTGGTCATTGAGCGAATTGGCGATAATGCGCGCGTCGACGGTTTCGATCCCAGTGTGACTCACCAGTGATTTTGGTGTGTGCGGTGAGTCTTCACGACAATACGATTCCTCGACTCAGCATAGGTTGGCTCAGGCGAATTTCCGCTCCGAGCTTTATTCTTCGCGAAGCAGGATCATCGGATCGACCGCGAGAGCGTGCCGGGCCGGGATCCAAGCAGCTACCAGGCCCACGGCCAGCATCGTCAGGATGACGCCTCCGAGCACGACCGGGTCCTTCGGCGTGGCTTGATAGACAATGTAGGAAAGCACTCGGGTCGCAAGCACGCCAAGAATCATGCCCGCCATCGAGCCAACTGCCAGCAGCCGGAAAGCGCGCCCCAGTGCCGCGCCCAGCACGTTGCGCTGATTGGCGCCCAGCGCAACCCGGATGCCCAGCTCCCGCAAGCGCTTGCTCACCGTGTACGAGGCCATGACGAAGATGCCGGTGATCGCGAGCATGGCTCCCAGCAGTCCCAGCACGCCCAGAGCTACGGTGGCCACGCGGGCAGCGAACAGGGCAGAATCCAGCTCGCTGTTCCAGCTCTTGATCTCCAGCGGCAGCGCAGGATCGAGATTCCGCAGAGACCGCTGCAACGCGTCGGCGGTCTCCTGCGCGTCGCGCTCAGATCGAACGATGATCCAGGTGTTGCTGTTGGGTTTCTGCAGGAAGGAGTAGAACATGGCCGGCTTGGGATCTTCCGTCAAGGTTTCATACTTACCGTCTTCCACCACGCCAACGACTTCAACTCGTGTGCCGCCCCACACTTTGAAATTCGCCTACGGCCTTATCGACCGTCCCGAGAACCTTGCGGGCAAAGGTGCGATTCACGACAGCAACCAGCGGAGCCTTGCTCTCATCGTGCAGCGTGAACGTTCGCCCAGCCAGCATCGCAGTCCCGGCTGCGCGGAAATAATCCGGTGATACATCGAACTGCTGCGCATCAGCTATAGAATTCGTGGGTCGGTAATCCGTAGTGCTATCGGTGAAAACGGATGAGTCGTTGCCGCCGATGCTGAGCGGCAGCCGGTCGGCATAGCCCACCGCAGTCACGCCCGGGATTTTTGCCGAGGCATCAAGGATGCGCTGTTGCATGAGCGCGCGTTGATCGCCGTCGTAACCAGCCATCTTCAGATCGGTGTGGACCAGCAGCGCTCCCTGTGGCTGGAAACCATAACTGCTTTCGAGCGACCGCGCCAGGCCGCGCACCGCGACCAGCGAGGCGGTGACCAGAACGGCGCAGATGGCGATTTGCAGACCCAGCAGCACGTCTCGAAGCGTAAAGCGGCCCAGGCTGCCGAAGCCTGAGGAGCCCGATCGGATGATCTGCCAGGGATCGGCGCGCAGCACCTGTCGAACCGGAACCGAGCCGAACAACAAACCACTGAAGAGGGCAAGCAGAAGCGCCACGGCGTAGGTTGTTGCATCCGGGTTGACCGGCACATTGATCGGCACGCCCGGGATGGGCCGCCAGATGCTTAACACGCGCAGAATGGCCACAGCGCCCGCGATGCCGCAAACTCCTCCGGCCAGCGATACGAGAAGGGCTTCTGTAAAAAGCTGGCGCAGGATGAGCTGGCGGCGCGCTCCCAGAGCCATGCGCAACGCGATCTCGCGCGAACGATCGGCCGCCCGCGCCGCGAAGAGGCTGCCGAGGTTGGCGCAGGCGGCAAGCAGGATGAGGCCCGAGAGCAACATGAGCTCAGCCATAAAGGCACGCGCCGGCCGGCCGAGCGAATCTCCCACGAGTCCGGGCCGCGCCAACGTGAACTTCAGACCGTCGTCCTCTTTCGGATACGATTTCGCCAGTGACGCGGCAATGGCGTTCAAGTCCCAGGTTGCTGCGCCAGTTGTCACCCCGGGCTTCAAATGGCCGATCACCCAGGTGAAACGAGAGCTTCTCCACTCGAGAGGGTCCCATCCGCCCATCTGCGGCAGATCCACCAGCGGCGCCCAGAGATCGGGCGCGAAGAACAGCTCGGTGCCGCGAAAATCGGGCGGCGCAACCCCCGCAATGGTGTAAGGATGCTTGTTGATCTGAACCGTGCGGCCCACCGCAGCAGGGTCGCTGTTGAAGCGGCTGCGCCAGTAGGCATAACTCAGTACGATGAACGGCACGCTGTTCTTCCCATGCTCGTCGTAAGCGTGCAGAAATCTGCCCAGATAAGGCCGGATGCCGAGCGAATCGAAGTAGTTGCCACTCACCATGTACGGCCAAACCACTGAGGCATTCCCGCTCCCGGTATCCAGCCCCATGCCGCCGATAATGTCGTACGACACCAGGGATTCGAAGCTGCGGTTTTGCGAGCGCAGGTCGAGGTAATCGGGGTACGACTGCGAGGGGGGTCTTTCCGTTCCGAAGGTCCGCTCCAGCATGAACAGGCTCTCTGGGTGTGGAACCCTTAGCGGGCGCAGCACCAGTGCATTCAGCACGCTGAAGACGACGGCATTGGCGCCAATGGCCAGCGCCAGCGTGAGCACCGCGGTCACCATGAATCCGGGCGCCTTGCGCAACTGCCGCAGGGCAAGACGTATGTCGGCGTTCATGCTCCCCCTTGGTTATAGAGCCCGAACATATCCCCGTGCTTGCGCGGTCGGGCTGCTACCAGGCATACGTTCGCTTGTGAACCGCGGTTCCATTGGATATGTCCCCCGCCGGGAGGCGGCATCCGCGAATAGAGAGCGAAGCTTTCTGGAGGGCTACAGGAATGAGAAGAGCGCACGGAAACAGGAGGAGTACCGAGGGCGAACATTGAGGGCTCAGAGTGCTCGAAACTATGGGCGGAAGATTTCCATGATCTTTCTGCGAGGTAAGTGCTCGGAGTCGGCTTGTAGTCAGAGTCTGTTCTCGATTGTTTCCAACAGCCCAACGCCGAGATCGACCGATTCTAGCTCTGATTCTAGTCGGCGAAGCCGACCTGCAAGTACCGATCCCTTGTCGATGAGTGACTCGGCGAGTGACTGTTGAAAAACTCGATGTTCGCAGAAATAGCATGAATTTGGGGGATGATAAATGGTCAGCCGTTCCCTACAAATCGCTTATAGGGCATCCTGACGCGACGTTATTTTGGATGTCGTCTCGCATTTGAGTTTTTCAACACCCATGCTCCATAACCGGCTCGATCGACGATTGCTGGCAGACAGCAATGAGGATGTCGGTCCCGCCGGCGTTGACAAGGGCAACGGAGGCAAATACCTCATCCTGCCTCCGGACTACAAAGACAAGCCGCCCACCGGCTACATCCCGCTGCAAGCATACAACTACGAGGGTTATGCCTTACTCCGCTCCATCCTCAAGAGCAATACCGAGGCCGATATTGCCAAAGCCGTCGCCTACGGCAAGCAGAACAAGATATATCCCCTCTCGCAGGCGGCTCATCCACCAGAGACGCAATTCTTCGACGCCATCGACGTGGTCTATGACGCAACCATTCCGTGGGATATGCGTTTCTTCGAGTCACTCAACCGCATTGTGCAGATCGAGCCCTGGTTGACCCGCGACAAGGCGATGATCGATCAACTCAAGTCCATCGGCATCGAAAAGGGCAAGCCCTTCAATCCCGACGCGAAGGCCCAGAACACGCTCAAAGCAGCCGTCGGAGAAGCCCACGCATGGCTAGCCGACAAGTATGAAAACTCCTACTTTCCACTGCCCTATTATGAAGGTGGACACTGGTATGTGCCTGTCTCGTCGGAGGTCATCGAGGGACTGCACACCTTCTACGCCAACCCTGACAAGTATCCAGTAGACGAGCGCGGAGTCGCCTACACGGTCGGTTTCTTCAGCGCGAAGCATTTGGGAGCGGGCCAGTTCTACCTGATGACGTTCAAGGACAAGGATGGGCAAAACTTCGACGGTGCCAGCACCTATCGCCTCAACATTCCCGCTAACGCACCCGTCACCCAATATTGGTCGGCCACCGTCTATGACTGCGACACCCACGCCCTCATCCGTAACATGCAGTGGCCCAGCCGCTCCTCGCAGACTCCGGGACTTCAAAAGAACGCCGACGGTTCGGTAGACCGCTATTTCGGGCCCAAAGCGCCCGCTGGCAAGGAGTCGAACTGGGTACCCACCAGCGCCGATGGAAGATTCGAAGTTCTCTTCCGTTTCTACGGGCCGCAGAAGCCGCTGTTCGACAAGACCTGGAAGCTGTCGGATATCGAGAAGATGAACAGATAAGGTGAGGGGAGATTGTCATGATCAACCACGAACATCAGCTTGCGGTGGCAAACGCATGTTTGGTCCGAAGGATCAGGTCGATCCGGTGAGGCATCTGATTGGAACTGCCACGGGTTGGGGTGGCAACCCAGAGAAAGATGCCATGTATCTGACCGTCGTGCCGAGCAAGAACGATGGCAGTACTGTGTACAAATTGACAGCCAGGGATGTGCCTGTCGATGGCTTCTGGTCAATCAGCGTCTACAACGCCAAGGGCTACTTCGAGAAGAACCAATACGACGCCTATACACTCAACAACATCACTGCGAAGAAGGATGCGGATGGCTCGGTCTCCATCCAGTTCGGCGGCTGCGATGGAAAGATTCTCAACTGTCTGCCCATCACTCCAGGCTGGAACTACTGGGTACGGCTATATCGTCCGCAAGCCGAGATTCTAAACGGCAGTTGGAAGTTCCCCGAGGCTCAGCCTGCACAATAAGGCCGTGATCTAGTCCTCGGCAGTCGTCATCGATCCGTGGATAATTCGGGCGTCGGCCATCCGCTTTGCCGCCGTCAATTGCTGATATCAGGGCGAGTCACTCATCGAGCTACACATATCCATCTGTGTCTTCGGCAAATGGCCGTGTAACCGGCTGCTCGGGGAGTGACCCGTACTGAATTTTCAGTGCTTGCTGACCATGTCCATGACGTCCTTGCGGAGTTCCAGACGGCTGGCTTCGCGGGTGTAGAACATGTGGCCGCCGGGGTACTCGTGGACGGAGACGCGGGTGGTGTCGGCGCCCATGAGCGGCATCTGATCGACGGTGAGGATCGATCCCATGAATGGGCAGGAGAGATCGTTCCAGCCGTGGGCGATGACCACACGCATCTTGGGGTCGGCGGCGACGGCCTGGCGCAGTTCTTCGACGGAGCCTTTGCGAAGCTCATCGCCGCCGTCCCAGAGGCGGTTTACTTCAAATGAGAGCGCGTTGTAGCGGGCATCAACCTTCCAGCCGACGATGCGGGTGTCGAAATCAACCATGGCGGTAGTGGTTGGGGCGATGAGGGTTTCGAGCAGCGGGTCGCCGAAGCGCTGGTCGGGTGAATACGGGAACGGGTCGTAGGCGGTGACGTTCGAATCGTAGACCGAGCCGATCTTGCCCTCTTCGCGGTGGACTTCGCGGAGGTAGGCTCCGGTTTCAAGACGGCCGCCGGAGTATTTCACGAACTCTGGATCGAGGCCGGTCATCTCGGTGACGCGCTTGACGATGCGCTGCGTCGCGTCCGGGTCGGTGCGGCCTTTAAAGAGATCGGTCGCGTAGTCGCCGAGGGTGTAGGAGATGACCTGCTGCATGGCCTCGGGCGTGAGCTTGTGCTCCCGCTCAAGATGCGCAGCGGTGATTGAGGGCAGGGTCACCATCCAGGGGATGGGCGAGAGATCGCCATTTTGATCGATGGTGGGGTTGAGGTAGGGCGAGACGAGGACGACACCGTTCATGGCGACGCCGAGTTGTGACTGCAGGTAGTGGGTGATGCGCGGGCCGCGGAATCCGCCGTAGCTTTCGCCGACCAGATACTTTCTGGAACTGAGGCGGTTGTTCTTGACGAGCCAGTCGTAGACGACGCGCGAGAGGTATTCGATGTCCGGCTGGGTGCTGTAGAAGAGCTTTTTGGCCTCCGCTTCAGGAACAGACGCGCGGCTGAAGCCGGTGCCGATGGGGTCGATGAAGACGAGGTCGGTGAAGTCGAGCCAGGTGCCGGGATTGTCGACTAGAGTGGCTGGGTCGGAGGGGCTGTCGCCTTCGTTGCCGACTCCCTGAAGGTGCTTGGGGCCGATGGCGCCGAAGTTGAGGTAAACGGACGATGCGCCGGGGCCACCGTTGAAGGCAAAGGTGACGGGGCGGTTCGGGGCGTCGACGGTGTAGGCGGTGAAGACGACCTGGCCGGCTTCCTTGCCCTCTTTGTCGCGTGTGGGCAGCGTGCCGACGGTGACGGTGTAGTGCAACGGCTTGCCGCTCAGCTCGATGCTCTCCTGCGTGTGCGCGTCAGGCGGAAGCGGCGGCAATCCGGGCTTTTCTGATTTATCTGGCGCAGCGGCTGCGGACTTTTCGGCGGGCTTGCTGGTGTCGGCTGGCTTGTCTGTCTGCGCTGTGACTGGAAGGCATGAAAAGGCAATAAGGCATACGGCGGCGAAGGCTGGCAGGAATCTGCCAGCACTTCGAATCTTTTGAAAGGTCATGTGGATAGGTTACATGGTGAGCCCAGTTGCGCTGAACTGTGCCGGGTACAAGGTGGAACCGTGCGTTTTCTCTTTTGCGGGTAGCATCATCCGGCTCAAGAAAACACACCTCATGGGCTAAGGCCAGGAAGTCCATGCGCTTTATAGGGCACGGCTGGAGCCGCGCCCCTTCAAAACATATTGTGTGCGGCCTGTTTTACTGCTTTGTGTCGAGCGGGTGCTGTGCTTTCTCGAAGAATTCGTTCTGGAGTTGCGGGCTGGCCTGGTCGGCTTTGATGGCGCGGAGTGCGGCGGCGAGATCGCTGACGTAGGCCTTCATGTCGGCCTGGCCGAGTTCGAGCGTGGCGGCGCTGCCATCTCCTGAGTAGTGATTGGGAAAGCGCGCGTACCACCAAATGCCGGTGTAGACATCTTCGGGCAGGTGCTGGCGGGCCTGGTCGGCGCCTGATTCCTGCGCGGCGCGGTCCTGATGGACGAGGTCAGGGCGCGTGACCATGGTGTGCGCCGTCTCCGATTCGCCGGCGTGCATGTCGACTTTGGAGTGCTCGGCAGGGCGGCCGGGATAGCTGGCGTGCCAGCGGTAGATGTAGACGACGTAGTCGTGTGGGTTCTGTAACTGTGACTGAGAGAAATAGGGCAGCAGGCTCTCGTTGCCGCCGTGGCCGTTGACAATGACGACCTTCTTGCATCCGTTGCGGCCCATCTCGTCGGTGGTTTCCTGCAGGAGATCGAGCTGCATGTGCATGCTATAGGAAACAGTGCCCGGCTCATGTTCGGCTTCGGCGATCTGACCGAAGTAGTAGGCGGGAAAGATGACGGCGTACTCCTCGGCGGCGGCGTGCTCGGTGGCGTAGCGGACGTTGATGAGGTCGGTGCCTAGAGGCAGGTGGGGACCGTGCTTTTCGATAATGCCAAAGGGGAGCATGCAGACGCCCTGCGCCTGCTGGATGGCGGTGATGAAATCGGGGCCGGTGAGTTCCTCCCATTTGGGCGAGAGTTTGCTTTCTGTCTGAGCGAGGCTTGCGACGGATGCGGTGGCGAGCAGGCCGAGGGCGAGGTATCTCATCTTCACAGCAGGTTCTCCTGGTGGCTTTTATACAGCGGAAAAGAAGTCAGATTTTCACTTTATTGAGGGCGACTTTAAGGAGTCAGACGAATCTAAGGTACAAATTGTTCCTGAAGGAGTCTTAACCGTGCCACATACACCAGAAGAGCTTGAGAAGCTGAAGCATGCTCCCGCAGTACCGGGGGTGGAAGACCTTTTTCTGCGCCGCTGGAGTCCACGCGCCTTTGCCGATAAGGATGTGTCCGACGACGACCTGAAGAAGATCTTCGAGGCTGCACGGTGGGCGGCGTCTTCTTACAACGAGCAGCCGTGGCGCTTCTTTCTGGGACGGCGCGGCGATGCGACGTATCAGAAGATTTTCGACGTGCTGGTTGAGTTCAACCAGGGATGGGCAAAGAGCGCGCCTGTGCTGATTCTTTCGGTAGCCAGCAACAAGTTCGCGGCTAGTGGGCAGCCCAACAAGTATTCAATTCATGACACCGGGGCGGCAACCGGGAATCTTTCTCTGCAGGCCACGGCGCTGGGGCTGCACACGCATTCGATGGCGGGCTTTGATCACGCAAAAGCGCGGAAGACCTTCGACGTCTCAGGGGACTATGACATTGGCGCGGTGACGGCGCTGGGGTATCTGGGCGATCCGGCTTTGCTGCATGATCAGTTGCGCGCGCAGGAGACATCGCCGCGGCAGAGGAAGCCGCTGAGCGAGTTTGTGCTGGCGGATTGGGATAAGCCGGCGCTGTGAGTTCGTCGATCTCGCGTGTGAAAAAGCCATGCAGTGTGGCTAATCACTCATAGTTTAGATTCTTTCCTTCGGCTCCGCTCAGGACAGGCTCTCCCGTTGGTCGTCAGAATGACGGCGCTCTTTGGTACGAGTCTGCAAGAGGATTCGTTTATTGCACGTTTGCGTCGAAGGTGGCGGTTTCGACGACGTTGGCGTGCTTCATCTGCACAAATATGCGGTAATTGCCGGGTGTCGGGAAGCCGTAGGGAAAGCTGACGGTGTCGGGGATGGATTCTGAGTTGCTGCTCATGTCCATGCCCGGCATGTCTTTCATATCGCCCGCCATGTTGTTGGCGCTGCCGTTCTGCGCTTGCGCCATCATGAGCGCGGCCATCGAGACGGTTCCGGATGGGTGGATGTGGGCGAAGACGGCGCCGTCCGTCTTGACGAACGCGGCGTGGCCCACCATGCCCATATATAAGCCCATATCTTTCGGTGGCTGGCCCTGCGCGTCGAGCAGGGTGAAGGTGAAGTCTTCGGGGGTCTTCGCGGTCAGCGTTGCGGGACGCTTCCATACCATGGTGTATCCGTCGGGCAGCTTATAGCTGGCACTGGTTTGAGTGCCTCCACCGTTCCATTCGAGGGCGGTTGTGGCGCCTTCGGCGTCATCTCCTGCGAGTACGCGGCCGTGTATGAAAGGCACGGTGATGGATGTAACGAGCGTTTCCGGGAAGCCGTTCGCGTGGACTACGTCGGCGTAGAGCCTGTATGTTCCTGCGGGCATTTCGGGCAGCGCAAGATGGAAGTCGCCTGATCCAACCTGGTCGGGATGCAGGTGGAAGACCACGTCCATTGCGGGCCAGCGGATGGCGTAGAGGTGCATGATGTGGTTGTGGTCGGGGACGAAGTCGTCGAGCTTGCGCGCGTGCACCCAGCCTGGGTCGATCATTTTGAGATCGAGGACATTGTCGGGCTGCACGGTCGCATTCATCTGTAGCGGCTTGTAGATGTAAGAGGCGTAGGCGGCGGCTTCGGCGTCCCACCATTTGCCGCCGAGAATGACTCCGACGACGAGGATCACAAACGCAACCGTCATGGCTACATAAGCGCGGCGACGGCTTGTGGGCGGCGCGACTTTTCCCGGCGGGAGCTGCGCGTCGCGCGCGGCGGCTCCGATGATGCCGACCATTCCCAGGACTAGAATCACGCCGAGAATAGCCAGCATGAAGCCCATGCCGTGCTGCATTTTGCGGGTGCCGGTGGCGGTGGCGGGAACGGGGATCGAGAGCACGCCCTGCCCCTGGCTTCCGTTCGCGACGAAGCGTACCTGCCAGGAGCCGGTGGCCATGATCCAAAGATGGCCGGTGAAGAATTGCGCGTCATTCGATGGCTTGGTCATCGCGTCGGCGACGGGAGGATGCTTTGAGGCGTCGCCGGTGAGGAGCATCGGCGTGATGGTGATGTTGTTGATGCCGGGAGTGCTGGAGCGCACTTCGATTTCAGCCACGCCGGGGATGACCAGCGGCGGCCTTATTACGACGAAGAGCTTGTATGGACCAGCATTGCCTTCGGCGTAGACGTCGGGGCTGCCGACGTGGGCGCTTGCGGGGCGCGCAGAAAGCAGAACAGAAAAACAGACGGGCCAGAAGAGTGATCCGAGCTTACGCATCAGCGCTGCACCTTTCGCATCCATTTGCCGAGCGCCAGGCCAAGCCAGGTGCTGATGGCCGCGTAGAGCATCGCGAAGGCGAGGCCTTTCCATAGAACGAGGCCGTGTTCCGGGTTAAGGAAAACGCGCCTGGCAGCGTATGACCACGATGGAGTGCTGTAATCGAGATAGCCTGCTCCGAAGAAGCGGTTATTGGCTGCGCTAGTCATGAGGAAGCTGGCGAAAGGCCATTCGGCGCCGACGAGCGCGAGGACAAAGACCGGGCCTGCGACGAGGGCGATGAGCCACGACTTCCAGGCTTGAGTTTTTTGCAGAATCAGGTCCATGAAGAAGGCTGGAACGATCAGCAGCAGGGGAAAGAGGGGCGGGATGAATTGATGGACGGGCTGATAGACGGGGCCCAGCTTGGGTTCGGCGGGAAAGAGCGGCAGGATGAGGACGAGCCCGATCAGAACCAAGGTGTAAAAGGCTGTGCAATACGTTGCGGCCCAGCGGTGACGCGAGCACTCCCAGAACATGGCCAGGTACAACGGTACGCCGATGGCGACGGAGATGTAGGCGGCGGCGGTGTGCAGTTTGATGTCCCACGTGTATTCCATGCGGAAGAACATGGTGAGGACCATCATCAGACCGCCGAGGTACAGCAGCAGCCATTGCAGCTTTTTGAAGAGAACGCCGTCTGCGCGGTTCATGGCGGAGGCGATGAGGAAGAACGTTCCGACGTCGATCGCGAAGATGCCGAGCATGAGCAGAGTATGGGGCGGGCTGATAATTTTTACGTCGAGGCCGTAGGCGTTGTGCCACCAGTTATCGAAGGGCGCGGAGGCGAGCATCGCCACGCCGCCCCATGCCGCGAGAAATGCGCCGAGAGGCGCGCGGAAGCCGAAGACGCTTACGGAGGACGCAAGCAACTCCGGGACTCGCCGAAAAGTCGTGTTGAGGATCAGATAGCCGCAGCAGATGCCGGCGAGAATGCCGCAGGCGTAGATGGCCAGGTGAGCCGGCGTCCAGAAGGTGTCGCGGCCTATGGAGCGGTGCCATGAGACGTCCCAGTGCGCGCCGATGGTGACGGAAGTGACGGCAAGCGCCGCGCACCATAAATACCAGGGGACATTGCTCTTCTTCGATTCGTAAACTGCGGGACTTGCTGTAACCGCCGGATTCGCTGTGGCCATGCGAGTTTCCCCTCGATGTGCTTCTGCGCTCAGGATACGCCAGGGAGCGTGGATTTTTCGTCAAATTGACGTCGATTGGGGAAAGTCCAATTGACATTATTAAACTAAACCGTTCAGTATTGTTGATACTGAGGAGATCAATGATTCGTGCCGACAATCTGGTGAAAACGTTCGGTGACTTTACTGCCGTGAGCGGCATTTCCTTCGATGTGAAGCAGGGTGAGATTTTTGCCTTTCTCGGGCCGAATGGCGCGGGGAAGACGACCACCATCAAAATGCTCACGACGCTGCTAAAGCCTACGAGCGGGACGATTGAGCTGGACGGCTTGAATCCGATGCTGAAGCAGAATGAAGCAAGGCGACGCTTCGGCATTGTCTTCCAAGACCCGAGCCTCGACAACGAGCAGACTGCCTACGAAAATATGGAGCTGCACGCCGTTCTCTATAGCGTGCCGCGAAAGGTTCGAGCTGAGCGGATTGAGAATCTGCTGAAGATATTTGAGCTGTGGGACCGCAAAGACGACTATGTGAAGCAGTTCTCGGGCGGCATGAAGCGGCGGCTGGAGATTGCGCGCGGCTTCCTTCACACGCCGAAGATCCTGTTTCTCGATGAGCCGACGCTGGGGCTTGATCCGCAGAGCCGGAACCAGCTCTGGACAATTGTGAAGCGGCTGAATGAGGCGGAGAAGACGACCGTTTTTCTCACCACGCATTACATGGATGAGGCCGACCGCGTGGCGCATCGCATTGCGATCATCGATCACGGCAAGCTGATTGCGCAGGGAACATCGGCGGAGTTGAAGGCGAGCACGAGCAGCGATTCGCTCGAAGAGGCCTTCCTCGCGCTGACAGGTGAGTCGATACGCGATGAAAGCGCGAGTTCCGCGGACGGTATGCGCCAGATGGCGAAGATGTGGAGGAGATAAAAGATGAGCGCGATTTATATTCTCTGGCTGCGTGAGTTGAAGCGCTATATGCGCTCGCGCGTGCAGATTATTGCCTCGCTCGGCCAGCCTGTGCTCTATCTGCTTGCCCTCGGCTTTGGGCTTGGGCCTGTCTTTCAGCGCGCGGGGAATGGTAGCTATGTGCAGTTCATCGCTCCCGGGGTTATCGGCATGTCGATTCTCTTCATGTGCGTCTTTTCCGGCATATCGATTCTGTGGGACCGGCAGTTCGGGTTTCTCAAGGAGACGCTGGTGGCTCCGGTGTCGCGCATGCAGATCATGCTGGGGCGCACGCTGGGATCGGCCACTGTGGCTACGTTCCAAGGCGTACTGGTCTTTCTTGTTTGCCTGATTGCCGGGTTTCGGCCACATAGCTGGACCGCCTTCCCGCAGGCGTTCATCTTCATGGCCCTGGTCGCGATTACCTTTGCCGCACTGGGCACTGCATTCGGATCGGTCATCAAGGACATGCAGGGCTTCCCCATCGTGATGAACTTCATGGTGATGCCGATGTTCTTTCTCTCGGGCGCCCTCTATCCGCTTACGCATCTGCCGAACGCGCTTACGGTGATCACTCATCTTGATCCGCTGACCTACGGCATTGACGGCCTGCGTGGATCGCTGATCGGCGTGTGGCATTTCGGCTTTGCGCTGGACGTCGCTGTCATGTGCGCCATTGCTGCAGCTTTCCTCAGCCTGGGCGCCTATATGTTTTCGAAGATTCAGTTATAAGAATGGCAAGACCACGAAGTGTTGCTGCACATCGTAAGGTACTGGACGCCGCGCTCAACTTGTTTGCCGAGCGCGGCATCGATGCCACCAGCATGGATGCAATCGCCGAAGCATCGGGCGTGAGCAAAGCGACGATTTACAAGCACTGGCGCGATAAAGATGAGCTGTGTCTTGAGGTGCTGGGCTATCTTCACGGCGTGGACGAAGAGGCGCCCGTTTTCGACTCGGGCGATCTGCGCGCCGACCTGATTGCGCAACTGAATTATCAACCTGCGGCGCATCGCAAGGAGATGAAAGAGCGCATCATGCCGCACATGATTGCTTACTCGGCTCGAAACCGGGCGTTTGGCGAGCAATGGCGATCGCGTGTGCTGGAGAGGCCTCGCGCGCAGATACGGGAGATGCTGAAACGCAACATGCAACGCGGCAAGCTGGTGAAGTCGCTTGATCCCGAGGTTGGCATTGCCCTGCTGATTGGTCCGATGCTTTACCGGCACGTGTTTGTGAGCCGCTTCGGGGGGAAGTTGCCTGCTGATCTGGCAACGCCTGTGGCGGACGCGTTCATTACGGCGTTTGGATTGAAGGCGGAGAAGCCGGCTCGTAAGCTGAGAAGCTGAGACCGGTCATTCTGAGCGAAGTGAAGAATCCATGCAGTACAGTTCTCAGAGATTTCGGGCACTGTTAAGTTCTTGGATGCCAGTCCTTGAAAACTTCGGAATTGTACAGCACCGCGAATAGCGCATGGATTCTTCCTCCCGCTGGTCGTCAGAATGACGGCATTTCCAGTTGGTTGATAGCTCCTATTGAACCTGACCCATGTAGACGCCGAAGGGCGGCAGCTGGACGTTGTCGAGAGATGAGGGATCGCTCGACCCCGGCGTTTTCATCAGCGTCTTTGCCTGCTTGCTGGTGATGCCCTGCGCGGAGAGATCGAAGCTGACCTTCTGTGGTTGCGCGGTGAAGTTGCATACGACTACGACGGCTGGCTGGCCCGGAGCGATTCGTAACCAAGACAGGACGTTGTTGTCGCTGGTGTTGAGCATGATGTTGTTGCCATCGCGAAGGGCTGGGGTTGAGCGGCGGAATTCGATGAGCTGCTTGTACCAGTTCAGCATCGAGTCGAAGTCCACGACCTCGTTCTTCACGTTGACGGTCTTGTAGCTGGACGGGATCGGCAGCCACGGCTTTACGTTTGGACCGGTGAATCCAGCGTTCGGGCCATCGTCCCACTGCATCGGAGTACGGTCGCCGTCGCGGCCTTTGTCCTTGGGCCAGCCAGTAATGCCGACGGGGTCTTTCACATCTTCCTTGCGCGTGGGTGGCGTGGTGACCATGCCGATCTCATCGCCGTAGTAGAAGAGCGCGGTGCCGCGGGTGGCGAAGAGAATCGTTGCGATGACACGGCCAATGTCCTGATTATGCGTGCCGTCGCCGTAGCGGTCCCAGCGCGGGTTGTCGTGGTTGTCGAAGACAATCATCGGCTCGTCGCCGTTGATGTCGTTCTGCACTTCATTGATGCGCTGGCGGAAGAGGCTTACATCGAGCTTGTTGACGAAGCCGATCTGCATGTCCATGGGCAACTCCAGCTCGTCATCTTTGGCTCCGTACATTTTTTTCAGGTCATCTATGCTCTTCAGGTAGGTCTCGCCGATGAGCACCACGTCGCGGCCCTTGTAACTGTCGGTGACCTGCCGCAGTTCGCGCAGGACATCATGTACTTCGGGCAGATTGTTGGTCATGGCGTCGTCGAGTTTCACGTCACCATAATTATTCGTTGTGGTCTTGCCGTTGGCGTCTTTGATTTCGGCATCATCGCGCCACTGCGGATCTTCAAAGAGCGTGGTGATGGCGTCGAGACGAAATCCGGAGACGCCGCGGTTGATCCAGAAGCGCACCACGTCATACATGGCTTTACGCACTTGCGGATTGGTCCAGTTGAGGTCTGGCTGCTGGATGTAGAACTTGTGGTAATAGTACTGACCGGTTTTCTGGTCGTATTCCCATGCCGAGTGGCCGAAGTCCGACTGCCAGTTGTTGGGTGGCTGGCCCGGGCCTTTTCCATCGCGCCAGACGTACCAGTTGCGCTTCGGGTCTGTCTTCGAACTGCGCGAAGCGATGAACCATGGATGCTTGTCGGAGGTGTGGTTGAGCACCATGTCCATAATGATGCGGATATTGCGCTTCTTCGCTTCCGCGACCAGGTGATCGAAGTCTTTAAGCGTGCCATATTGCGGGTCGATGCCCTCGTAGTTGGAGATGTCGTAGCCGAAGTCGACCTGCGGCGAGGGATAGATGGGCGAGAGCCAGATGGCGTCGACGCCGAGTGTCTTGAGATAGTCGAGGCGCTGCGTGATTCCGTTCAGGTCGCCGATGCCGTCGTTATTGGAGTCCTGGAAGCTGCGTGGGTAGATCTCATACAACACCGCACCCTTCCACCACGGTTGGGCGGGCGGCGTATTCGACGTCTGTGCCCACAGGCAACTCGTGAGCACAAGCACAACCAATGCGCAAAGATGTTTCGTCCAGGTGCGCTTCATAATGTTTGTCCTCCAGGGGAATTAGATTGCGCGCTTTTCATGCAGCTCCGTCAGAGAAGCTAACACATTGCGGGGACAGTCTGCATCATCGCTGGCTTCGTCGCGCGGCTACATTACGTGGCGTGTCTAGTGGGTGGCCTTATCGTGCGAATCGTTTTTCTTCTCGTCTTTGCGGCCGAAATCGAGACCGAACTGTGGCTCGGAGCGCGTTCCGGTGATTTTGATCGGGACCTCTGTTCCGGCGCCATGTTTGGAGAAGAGCGGATCGATCGGCATGAGCAGGATGGACTTCCATCCTGTCACCATTTCCGACACCTTGGCTTTGAGCTGGGCGGTTCCATGGAAGTCAAATTGGTTGCCGTCGAGACTGTAAACGCCCTGGAGAGCAATGTTCGCGCCCGGAACGTTGTATTGCAGATTACTGAATGACAGCTTCGAGTCGCCCAGTTCGAACTGACCCTGCATTTCCGATTGGATGGACTCCGGGTTCTGCTTATCAATTTGCTTTGCTTTTTCCGCTTCGCCCTGACCGCGCAGGCTCAGTTCATCCACTCCCGCCTGAACTTTGACGCTGGAAAATGTGGCGTTCGTGATCTCAAACTGCCCTTTCAGGTGCAGTTTCTGGGAAACCGGCACTTTGCCTGGAGGCAGAAAGAGCCTGGTCTTCATCTTCAAGGCTCCGGACATGACTGGAGGCTCGGTCTTGACGCCGAGCTCCAGCATGTCTTCAATACGCGCTGGGCCTACCGTCACATCGAGCGTGATGTTATGGCCTCCCTGCGGAGCGCGAACCACGTCGCCGACAGCGAGTATGCGGGAGTGCCGAAGTTGTGCGTCGACCGGCTGCAGATACGTATCGCCATTGGTGCCATCTACGATCGCGTGAAATTTTGTGTGCAGCGGCATGGGATGCTTTCCGGAGTCGATGCTGAAGTCGGGTGTATCGGTTTCGCCATCGACGACGATTTGGTTCAATTCGCCTTCATATTTGCCGGTTGAGGAGAGCATGCCGCCGATCCCTTTGATTGTGTTGAGGTCCGCGTGGCTGAAGCTGTAGTCGCCGCGGACGGGCGAATCACCCGGGCTCTCCGCGTTGAAGGGGCCGAAATAACCGGAGGAATCGATATCGCCGACGGGCTTGGGGTTGGTGAGGATGGCGTGGAACCTCATCGGCTGGTCTGCGCCTACTGAATGCAGTGTCAGGTGGCCGATCTCGAAGTCCAGAGGAATCTTGCCGGGTTTGTTGGTTTCAAGCACCAAGGCGGCGTTTTCGATCTGTATCTCGCCGACGTGGATTTCTATCTTGCCGGTGCCGCCTTTCCCTCCCAGCTTTGGCATGTTGTGGCGTTCTTCTTTCGGCGGCATATGAATCTGCATGCCTTTCAGGTTGACCCGGTCCACATACATGGGCGTGTGCAGAAGGCCGTGCCAGGTGGTGCGGAAGGAAAATTCGTCGACGGCGAAGAGCGGCTTGTCCATCTGGACCTGATTGGCGTAGAGCCGGAGGCCTGAGCCTGACACCTGAAATCCCTTGAGGAAGTAGACGTTGAAGTGCGCGAGTTCAACGCGGCTGTCAAAGCGGGTGCTGAGCGTATCGATGACACGAGAGCGCAGGATGGGTTCCGCGCGGTGCAGCGCTACTTCGACTGCGATAAAGCCGGCAACCAGCAGAAACAAAAAAATAGAGGCGATCCATAGCAAGATGCGCTTTGAGCGACTATTCTTCTTTGTTGTTGCAGGAAGACTTTGCAAGGGCTTGTGATCATGCACGTTCAGGGCCTTTCAAAAAATACAGGTGCGCTATGAGCTTAGAGGCAATTCTTGCCCTGTGCGTTGGTTCGACGAGCATTCGTGTCGCAATAAGGCAACTCTGCCGCGGCGTTGTGATTCTTGCATTTTGCCAGGCGGCAGTGCTGGCACAGGTAGCCGCGGCTGCGAATCCCCCTTCGGCACCGGCCGCGGTGACGATCGACCAATACATTCACCAGGCATGGGACACGCTCTCAAGGTCGATGACCGACTGCAACTCACTCATCGATCCCAAACTGAAGACCGCGCCGGTGCTGTACGTTCCTGAGGAGATTGAGGTGCCGCCGCAGGTGGCTGCGCTGCATTCAAAATGCAATGTCGACGTGGAGCGCCTGCCGCATCGCATTACCCACATCGGAGAAGTCGATCCGCGGTCGATTAAGGTTCCCGGCCTGCTTTATCTGCCCAACAAATACGTCGTGCCCGGCGGGCGCTTCAACGAGATGTATGGCTGGGACAGCTACTTCATTCTGCTCGGGCTGCTGCGCGACGGCCGCGTGGACCTTGCGCGCGGCATGGTCGAGAATTTTTTCTTCGAGATCGAGCATTACGGCAGCATTCTCAATGCGAATCGAACGTATTATCTGACGCGGTCGCAGCCTCCGTTTCTTTCCTCGATGATTCGCGACGTGTATGAGACGCAAGTTTCTTCCATGGCCAGCAGCCCGAAGCGAGCCGATACGTGGTTGTACCGCGCCTATGGATATGCGGTGCGCGACCACAACCTGTGGCTGAGCGATTTTCACCGCGCCGGCGATACGGGCCTGGCGCGATATTTCGATCTGGGCGAGGGCCCTGTTCCTGAGCAAGAGGACGACAGCTCCTACTATCCGGATATCATTCGCTGGGTGTTGGCGCATCCGGATGTGCATACGGATTATCTGGTCGATGGTCCGGATCAGCCGAACGCGGCTCAACAGGCTGAGCTGGCTAAGACCAGCTGCGACATAGCTGTCTCGCATGTGTGCGCCCACGCGCATGTGGACGGACACTGGCTCTCGGCGGACTATTATCGCGGCGACCGCGCGATGCGCGAATCGGGATACGATCCCAGCTTCCGCTTCGGCCCCTTCAGTGGTTCCACGCATCACTATGCGCCGATCTGCCTGAACAGCCTGCTTTACAAATATGAGCGCGATCTGGCGTGGATGGCGGATAAGCTGGGCAAGGCGGACGAGGCAAAACAGTGGAATGAGCAGGCTGATGCGCGCAAGGCAGCGATCAACAAGTATCTGTGGAACGCAAACGAGGGCATGTTTTTCGATTACGACTACATGACGCACACGCAGTCGACGTATCGCTACCTGACGACGTTCTATCCACTGTGGGCCGGCTTCGCGGACGAGCAACAGACGAAGGGATTGGAGAAGGCGCTGCACTGGTTTGAGCAGCCCGGTGGGCTGGCGATGAGTACCTTCAATTCCGGCACGCAATGGGATCTGCCATATGGCTGGGCGCCTCCGACGTGGATTGCGATTGCCGGTTTGTGGAAGGTGGGCGATATCCCGGATGCGCGGCACATTTCTGAAAGCTTCAGCCGGACGATCAAGGCGAATTTCGATCGCGATCACACGATTCGCGAGAAATACGATGTCGTCAGCGGCTCGTCGCAACTTGATCTCGCCACGGGATACAAGACGAATGAGGTGGGCTTTGGCTGGAGCAATGCGGCGTATTTGAAGATGCAGGAGTTGCTGGCGGAAACGGCAGGCAAGAAGTGAGCGTGGCGCCAAAGCTCATCGTTGGCCTGGGTGAGCTGCTGTGGGACCTGCTGCCGGGCGGCAAGCAGCTTGGCGGCGCGCCTGCAAACTTTACGGTGATGTCGGCGCGTTTGGGAAACCGTGGAGTGATCGCAAGCCGCGTGGGGCGCGATGCGCTGGGCGACGAGGCTCGCGTCTATCTTGCACCTCTACCTGCTGATCTGGACTATCTGCAAGCGGATGAAGAACACGCGACAGGAAGCGTCTCAGTCACACTGCAGGATGGTCAGCCGGAATACGTGATTCACCAGCCCGTGGCATGGGATTTTCTCGACAGCACGCCAGAGTGGCTGGAGCTGGCGCAACGCTCCGATGCTGTCTGCTTCGGCAGTCTGGCGCAGCGGCATCTCGTTTCCCGCGAAGCTATCCACTCTTTTCTGGCAGCCACACCAGCGAATTGCGCACGCGTGTTTGATGTGAATCTGCGCAAGCCTTTTTATGACGCGCGGGTGCTCACAGATTCGCTGCAGCGTGCCACGCTGCTCAAGCTTAACGAGATTGAAATGCCGGTAGTGATGTCGCTCCTCGGTCTCGAGGAAAATTCCGGATCGGATGAGGCTTCACTTCTCAGATGCTCCCATAGATTGTTGGACCACTTTCCTCTGCGACTGGTCTGCGTCACGATGGGCTCCCAGGGCAGCCTGCTGGTGACGCGCGAGGCACATCATCGTCATCATGGAATCCCAACCAGTGTCGCCGATACGGTCGGCGCGGGCGATGCATTTACGGCGGCCCTGGTTTGCTTCTATCTGCGGGGCGCTCCACTGGCTGTCTTGAACGAGGCTGGAAATCGTTGGGGTTCCTGGGTCGCGTCCCAGCGGGGCGCGATGCCGGCGCTGCCTGCCGCAGTGCGGGAAGATATCGAGGCGCGTATCTTACGCGCAACCGTAGAATAAATCTCAATCGAGATTTCTCGAAAGAGGCAGAGGAAGATGATCGAGCTGTCCAGCTCTCAGGAACGGCGCGCTGTCGGGCAGTCACGGCGCAAACAGTTACGTCGTCAGGACCATTCCACTTGGCAGCCGCAGCTGAGACGGCATAATCCGATTGCCTTGCTGGAAGATTCGATGCGCGGGCGGGTGCCGTCGCTGATTGCCTTGAAGTACGAGCGCATGGCGGCATCGCCCTTCGGCTTCTTTCGTGGCGCGGTTCCGATTATGGCCGCAGACCTTTCGCTGCTGCCGCATACGGGGATTGTGAACCAGATCTGCGGTGACGCACACGTGCGCAATCTGGGCGCATACGCCGCTCCGGATGGACGGCTCGTCTTCGACATCAACGACTTCGACGAAACCATCCGCGGACCATTCGAGTGGGACCTTAAGCGCCTTGCTACCAGCCTTGTGCTCGCTGGACGCCAACTCAGCATCAAGCGCGCGCAGTGTGAAGAAGCTGTATACGGTCTTATCGCGCGCTACCGCAAATATGTGGAGATGTTTGCGAAAATGCCGGTGGTGGAGATGGCGCGCTACCAGGTACATCGCCTGCAGCGCATCACACCGGTTTCGACGGCGCTATTGAAGGCCGAACGCTCGACACCGATGCTAACGCTGGAGCAGCTGACTGTTCCGGCAACGAATAGAGGCGAAGAGACAGGCAAACGGACATTCAAGGAGGAGAGGCCGCTGCTGACGCGTCTCTCTTCGGCGCAGGCGCGCGCGGTCCTGGCGTCGCTGCATGAGTACAGGAAAAGCCTCCTGCCCGAGCGCCAGCACTTCTTCGCGCAGTATCGGCCTGTAGATGTTGGGTTCAAAGTAGTAGGCACAGGGTCGGTTGGGCTGCGCGATTATCTTGTGTACCTTGAGGGAAACGGCAGCGGCGATCCATTGTTTCTGCAGATCAAGGAGGAGCCGGCGCCGGCGTATGCGAGATACATCGAGTATCACGGGCCTCATCATCAGGGGCAGCGCGTCGCCGATGGACAGCGCGCCATGCAATTTCAGTCCGATCCTTTTCTGGGATGGACCACGATCGGGCACCGCGACTATCTCGTCCGGCAGCTGAATGATCATAAAGGGAGCATCGAGATCGAGGATCTGAAAGGCCCCGGCCTGCTTGAATACGGCGAAATGTGCGGTGAATTGTTGGCGCGCGGGCACTCGCGCTCGGGCGATGCCTGCATACTCGCTGGATATATCGGCAGCGGCGGGCGATTTGTTGCGGCGATCATGAAATTCGCTGAAGCCTATGCCGATCAGACGGAGCGCGACTGGCAGGCCCTGCTCAAGTCGCGCCACGCGCCCAAGAGCAGCCAGCCGGCGAGTAAGCCAGTCGGAAAGCCGGCGTGAGACTCTCTGCTTCTGCGATCAGATTGCGAGCTTGCGCCAGGGTGGTCGGAATAACGGCGCGTGATTCCGTTGATCATTTAGAGTGAAAATATGACGAAAGCGTCAAAGGTTGATCTCGTCGGTGTGGGGCTGAATGCCACCGACACGCTTATCCCCCTCGCCATCTATCCCGCTCTCGGCTCCAAGGTGGAGTATCAGACCGCCACGGTGGCGCCAGGCGGACAGGTCGCCACTACCGTGGTTGCCTGCCAGCGCTGGGGCATGCGCACTCGCTATGTTGGTAAACTGGGCGATGACGCTGCCGCTGCGCTGCACCGCGAGGCGTTCGCCCGCGCGGACGTGGAGACGCAGATCATCACGGTTATAGGCGGAGCGAGCCCGCAGTCTTTGATACTCGTGGATGGCGCGGGAGAGAGGACTGTCCTTTGCCGGCGCGATGAGCGGCTCGTGCTTCAGCCCGGAGAGCTTGATCGAGAGTGGATCGTGAATGCGCGCGCGCTCCATGTCGATGGTCACGATACTGCGGCAGCAACCGTAGCCGCCCGGTGGGCGCGCGCGGCGGGCATTCCGGTAGTTGCCGATCTGGACGAGCTTTACCCGGGCGTCGAAGAGCTTCTGGAAAACATCGATTACCTCATTGTGAGCAGGGATTTTCCCTGCAAGCTCACTGGCGAGGTCGACCTGGAAAAAGCGTTGCGCCGCATGCAACGCCGTTACCGATGCCTTCTTACCGCCGCAACTCTGGGGCCGGATGGCGTGCTGGCCTGGGATGGCAAGCAGTTTCATCACACGCCTGCCTACCGCGTTCCTGTGGTGGATACGACTGGAGCCGGAGATATCTTTCATGCCGGGTTCATCTATGGTCTGCTTCAGAACTGGCCACTCGAACGGCAGCTTGATTTCGCCTGCGCCGCCGCCGCGCTGAACTGTATGGCCTCCGGAGCCAGGGGCGGTATTCAGACGGTCGAGGAGATTGAGAGCCTGATGACAACCGGCTCGCGATATTACGCCCCGTATTGTGTATCGAGTTCGGCGGAATGATTCGCCGCGCGCCTTGCAGAATGATGCGTTTCAGTCTGCTCGCGTTGAGATAAGAGCGAAAATGAAAAGCGCACGGTAAATCCGTGCGCTTTCTGTTTTTTCGAACTGTTGGATCGCTAGCTGGCCGTAAGTTCCGCCGCGACTTTCTCCGTCACAAACGCTTCGATCGTATCGCCGACCTTGACATCATTGAAATTCGACAAACCGACACCGCACTCCATGCCGTTTGTGACTTCCTTGACATCGTCCTTGAAGCGCTTGAGCGACGTCAGCTTGCCTTTGTAGACCTGCTCGCCATCGCGCATCAGGCGAACCTCTGCGTCGCGCCGCAGCACGCCATCGAGGACACGGCAACCTGCGATCGTGCCCACCTTCGGAATCCTGAAGACGTCGAGCACTTCGGCACGGCCAAGGTAGTTCTCCTTGAAGACGGGCTCGAGCAGCCCGAGCATCGCCTTGCGAATCTCATCCTGCAGTTCGTAGATGATCGAGTGCAGGCGAATTTCGACTTCTTCCTGTTCGGCCAGATCAGCGGATTTGCGATCCGGGCGCACGTTGAAGCCGATGATGATGGCGTTTGAAGCCGAGGCCAGCAGCACATCGCTTTCAGTGATTGCGCCGACACCCGAGCGGATGACCTTGATGCGCACCTTCTCGGTCGACATCTTCTGCAGCGAATCAGCCAGCACTTCGACCGAACCCTGCACGTCGCCCTTGAGGATGAGCGGCAATTCCTTTACGCCAGCCTGCTTGATCTGCTCCGCCAGACCTTCGAGCGAGACACGCGACGACTTGGCCAGCTGCGCTTCGCGCTCCTTCATCTTGCGGTACTGTGCAATACTCTTCGCCTTATCGCGATCGCTGACGACGAGGAAGGTATCACCTGCATCCGGCATGCTTTCGAGGCCGAGAATTTCGACCGGCGTAGATGGCCCGGCTTCTTCTATGGCGCGTCCGCGATCGTCGAACATAGCGCGGATTTTGCCGAAGGTGTTGCCGACAATGAAGCTGTCCTGATTCTTCAGCGTTCCGTTCTGAACAAGAACCGAAGCCACAGCACCGCGTCCGCGGTCGAGCTTCGCTTCGATGACCGTGCCGACAGCCGAACGTCCCGGCGTCGCCTTGAGGTTGCCGAGATCGGCGACGAGGCAGATCATTTCCAGCAGCAGGTCAAGATTCTGCTTCTTCTTCGCCGAAACATCGACGAAGACCGTGGAACCGCCCCAGTCTTCAGGAACCAGTCCGCGATCGCCTAGTTGCTTCTTCACGCGCTCGGGTTGTGCTTCCGGCTTATCGATCTTGTTCACGGCCACGATCATCGGCACATTGGCTGCCTTGGCGTGGTCGATGGCTTCGAGCGTCTGCGGCATCACTCCGTCGTCGGCTGCAACGACGATGACGACAATGTCTGTAACCTTGGCGCCGCGGGCACGCATGCGAGTAAAGGCTTCGTGACCCGGCGTATCGAGGAAGACAATCTCCCGGCCAAACGCGGGCGAATCCGGCTTGCTGATACGGACCTTGTAAGCGCCAATGTGCTGCGTAATGCCGCCTGCTTCGCCGCCCGCAACATCGGTTTCGCGAATGGCGTCCAGCAGCGATGTCTTGCCGTGGTCGACGTGACCCATGACCGTAACGACTGGCGGACGCGGTACCTCCAACTCGTCCGGGTTTTCCGTCGAGAGCATGCTTTCGATGGCTTCATTCGCCATCTGGTCTTCAAAGGTGATGAACTGCGTGTCCGCGCCAAACTGATGCGCTACATCCTTCACCAACTCGCCGTCGAGCGACTGGTTGACGGTGACAAAGACCCCGCGCATCAGCAGCGTTGCAATGAGATCCTTGCCGCGCACACCCAGCTTTTCGGCAAGGTCTTTAACGCTGATACCTTCCGTCACAGTGATCGTGCGGGTGATCGGTAAGGGCTCTGAGGGAACCTGCGCTCCGCCAAAACGCGATGGCGGCGCAAAGCCCTTCATCGGGCCTTCCTTGGTCTTCGGGTATTGCTGACGGCCACGGCGCTGCTGACCACCACCTGGCCGCTGCGGACGAGGCGCTTCTCCCGGAGGCGGAACTAAGCCGCCAGGGGCGCCACCCATTCCTGGACGGGGAGGACCAAAACCGGGACGCGCGCCGAAACCGGGACGCTGTCCAAAACCAGGGCGAGCTGCTCCCGGAGGACCACCTGGAGCGGTTCGCGTCGGGTGCATCGGACGACGACCGCCGGGAAATTGTCCGGGCGGTCCGCCCTGTGGACGCTGGCCCGGAGGGCCGCCAGGCCGACGATCAAAAATGGGGCGACCACGCTGCAATCCACCCTGCGTCTGCCCGGCGGGAGCGGAGGACGCCTGTACTGGCGCCGGAGGGGGAGGCGGGGGAGCCGTGTATACAGGGCGCGGCCCCGTCTGCGGCATAATCACACGACGAGCAGGCGCGGATGACGCGGCGGCGGCCACGGGTGCATCCGCTTGCGGCGCCGGAGCGGCAGGGGGCGCCTGTGGCTCGGCTGCGGCTGAAACGACGGGGGCCGTCGGTGGCGCCGCGCTTACGGGAGCCGGAGATGATGGAGGCGCATTTACGGGCGCGGAGGCAGTGGGCGGCGCAGCCGGCTTTACGACGACGGAAGCAACCGACGGGGCAGATGCAATCGCCGGTCTGGCTTCTATTGCTGGAGCAACAGGCGGCTTCGCCACGATCGGACCTGCCGGAGGTTTAGCGGCAATTGCCGGAGCCTGCGGCGGTGGCGGCGCTATGACTGCGGATGCCTGGCGCGGCTGCGGAACAATCTTGCGCGGGGCGGGGCGGGCGGCCTCTACCGGAGCCGTCGGAGGAGCCTGGGGGAGAGGCGGTCTGGACGGGACGTTCGGCGCGACGCTGGGCGCAACGTTGGTGGCAACTGGTGGGGCCACAGGGGGTGCAATCGGCTTTGCAACTGGCGGTTGGGGCGCTGGGCGGTTGGCGGCGAGCGCTTCTTCTTCCTTGCGCTGCTGGATAGCCCTCAGCACGTCACCAGGCTTTGAAACGCGCGACCAGTCAATCTTCGGCTTTGCCTCGGCTTCGGCGCGGCCTGTTGACGCGCCACCCGCCTTGCCGCCGCGGTTGAAGTGTGTACGCACACGCTCGGCTTCATCCAACTCCAAAGAGCTGGAGTGTGTTTTCTTTTCCGTCACGCCGACATCTGTAAGTACGTCCAAAATTGCCTTGCTCTTTACTTCCAGTTCGCGTGCTAGATCGTTGATTCGAACTTTGCTCATCCGCCCCTTTTGCTTCTCACGTCCCAAGCGCTCAGCTGTTCATAGCAACCTCATGCCTGTGGGAATCGATCCTGTTTGTATTATCGCCTGAAATGACGCGCCTCGCGCCCCATATCTCAGGCTTGTGCATCTGCAGACGGCGCATCTTACGCGCCGCCCTCATCAAGCTTTTCTTTCTCGACAGCCTCGTCCTTCGGCTCTTCGAGATTGCCTTCGCCTACCGCATCGCTGTCCGCATGCGGATGGTGCTCGGCAAGCACCTCACTGGTATCTTCACGCCCTGGGTCAAGCGACTCGGCGCCCTCGTCTTCCAGCGCTTCGCCCGTTTCAGTCACTTCGGCCAGACGTTCTTCGGCCAGCTCATCGCTGATCAAACCGGAACCGTCTTCACTGGGCCGATCTTCGCCAGCCTGGGTAAGGTCCTGCTCCAGCGCTTCGATCTCTTCCTCAGCCTGCACATCTGCAATGTGCGCAGCCTCGGCGAGAGAGGGCTCTGCCGGTACCGGACGCTCCTCGCCCTCTTCATACTGCCCGAAGTAGTGGCGGACAGCTGTACCGATCTTTTCGAGCGTCTTTTCGCCGATGCCGGGAATTTCTTCCAGCTGCTCCGGCGTCATGTCGGCCAGCGCTTCGACGGTCGTGATACCAGCGGCGACCAGCTTCTGGATGATTGCATCGCCCAGTTCATTGACCTGCTCGATCGGCGTAGAGGGGCCGCCCGACATGGCCTGCATCTGCTGCTCGACCTCCTGGCGCTTCTCTTCCTCGCTCTTGATGTCGATCTTCCAGGCCAGAAGCTTGGCCGCGAGGCGGACATTCTGGCCCTTCTTGCCGATGGCCAGAGAAAGCTGCGTGTCATCGACGATGACTTCCAGTTGCTTCTCGCCCAGATCGGTGATGCTGACGCGACTTACCTTGGCCGGCTGCAGTGCTTTCTCGGCGAAGGTAGTGATCTCTTCACTGAACTCGATGATGTCGATCTTCTCGCCACGCAACTCGCGGATGATCGACTGCACGCGCATTCCCTTCATGCCGACGCAGGCGCCGACTGGATCGACGTCCTTGTCGCGCGACATGACGGCAATCTTGGTGCGCTCCCCTGCCTCACGCGCAATGGCGCGGATCATCACTGTGCCGTCGTAAATCTCGGGCACCTCGCTTTGGAAGAGGTTCTGCACCAGTTCCGGCGCTGCGCGAGAGACAATCACCTGCGGACCCTTGGCTGCGCGGTCGACGCGCTGCAGCACAACGCGCACACGCTCGCCCACGGCAAACTGCTCCAAACGCGACTGCTCGCGCTTGGGCATGCGTGCTTCAGCCTTGCCAAGATCGAAGATGACATCCTGAGGCTCCAGGCGCTTCACGGTGGCGTTGATCACTTCACCGACGCGGTGGTTGTACTCCTGAAAGACGGTGTCGCGCTCTGCCTCGCGGACTTTCTGGAAGATGACCTGCTTGGCCATCTGCGCGGCGATGCGCCCCAGCACGTCGGTCGGCTTGTAGTAGCGGATTTCGCCACCTATCTCAACCTCAGGCGCAAGCTCGCGCGCCTGATCGAGGGCGATCTGGTTCACCGGGTCTTCGATCTGCTCCGGCGCCTCGACAACCGTCTTATAGACGTAGGCGCGAATTTCACCCGATTCCTTATCGAGCTCGGCGCGCATGTTTTCCTGCGTCTTGTAGTACTTGCGTGTCGCCAGCGCGATTGCGTCTTCAACAGCGGACACCACCACGCCCGGGTCGATGCCCTTGTCGCGACTTAGTGCCTCAATGCTTTGATACAGCACACTTGCCATGTTTCTCTCTCTCAATACTTCAGCAATCGCGCATTCCAGGCGCTATCGCAATCTGCTGCAGCTTCGTCTCAAAATTCCGGAACGAGATTCGCCTTTTCAATGTTGGCGAACTCTATCTCGACCGTCACGTTTGCTGAGTCCTTTTTCTTGCTCTTGCCTCTTTGCTTCACAGCCGAAAGGTCAAGCACAAGGAAATGCTCTTTTACTTCTGTGAGCCTGCCCTGCCAGTGACGGTTGCCCGCAACCGGCTCAAAGGTCTGCAGCTTCACCAGGCTGCCGGCAAACCGCCGGTAATCCGGCTCACCATAAAGCTGGCGGTCCAGACCAGGCGACGAGACTTCCAGACTGTAATCTGCTCCGGGGACCAACTCTTCCACGTCCAGCACGGTACCGAAATCCTGACTGAATTGCTGGCAATCCTCATGTGTGATGCCGGCCAATTTGTCGATTTCCACTCCTGATGGCAGAGCCGCTTCGGGATCTCCCGTTTTGGCTGCTTCGGCCAGCTTCGCCCGCCCCTCGGGGTTCTTTTCAATAAACACACGCAATATGCGATGCTTGCTGCCGCCCTGGTACTCAACTTCAACTACATCAAGGCCGTGCGAAGCGGCAACACGCTCCGCGACGGCGCGAATTTGGTCTAGATTCAAGGCCATTGCGACGAATGAGTTTGCCGCAAAAGAAAAGTGGGCTTTCGCCCACTCATTCCTCCGCGCCTCGGCTCGCTCACGACAGGCACGGACAAACTCGGCTGCCATTTCAGGATACTCCTCTTCTGGCGTGATTTCAAACATTCTCAGGCCTGCGGAACAAGAAAAGGGGCTCCCGGCCTCAGTCTTCACCCTGTGTTTGCAATGGTGGACAAAGGCATCTACCATCGTCACAGGATGGCGCGAGCAATAAATGTCGGTGCGGCAATACTTTGCCTGATCTGCGTGATCGCGCTGTGTATTGCGCCTTCCGTCGATATTCCTGACACAACTCTCAAGTCCCTGCAGATCTTCTTCCTCATGATGCTTACCCTTATTGGGGGAGTGTTATTGCTTGCAGATATCGTTCATCTGGCACTCCTTAGTCGCCGCTTCAGCGTAGGACGCCAGGCCCCGCTTGCCCGATACCCGCTTGCTCCGATCCAGGCAAACTGCGTCCAGCGGTGCTAGCGGTCTGATATTTCCTTTTCGATTTCGTTACACGCATGTCAACGTCGATAAAGAAGCCGCCAGTGGCGAGCTTCAGAGGAATACATGAAGGCCCAAGAGATCCTGCAGTCGTGGTCCACCATCCTAAGCGGTCGAAAACCCCTGCTTTCTATTGAAATTACGCGGGAATGCCCCCTCCGCTGCCCCGGCTGCTATGCCTATGATGAGGCGCATTTGGGGGGCAATGGCGTCACCCTGCGTGTTCTTTCTGACTTCAAACAGGACGCCCTGGTGCAGGGAGTGCTCGACCTGGTCGACGAATATCGCCCCCTGCATGTCTCTCTAGTTGGGGGTGATCCGCTCGTCCGCCATCGCGAATTAGAAAAAATCTTGCCAGAACTGGAAGAGAGAGGTATCTATGTTCAAGTTGTAACTAGCGCGTTTCGGCCAATCCCCGCGCATTGGGCAAAGTTTACGCGGCTCAACACGGTCGTATCGATCGATGGACTTCAGCCCGATCACGATGAACGGCGCAAACCCGCTACCTACGAGCGTATTTTGCAGAATATCCGGGGAAGCAGGGTGACGATCCACAGCACCATTACCGGCCAGATGACCAAGCGTGAGGGCTACTTTGAGGAATTCCTCACTTTCTGGAGCCAGATCCCGGAAATCAAACGTATCTGGATGAGCATCTTCACGCCCCAGCAGGGCGCTGTTGGCCCTGAACTCCTGACCGCGCATGAGCGCGTCAAAGTAATCGAGGAACTGGGGCGGCTGCGCACTCGCTTTCCCGTCCTGGACATGAGCGAACGAGTGTTGCGCGAGTTCCTCAATCCGCCAAAATCTCCGGAAGAATGCATTTTTGCCCGCACCACACAGATTGTCTCCGCTGATCTCAAGACTCGCGTTAGTCCCTGCCAGTTTGGTGGCAATCCAGACTGCTCGCAGTGCGGCTGCATGGCGTCTATGGGCCTGGCGGCCGTAGGGCATCTCAAGCTCGGAGCCGGCATCAACCTCGGAAAGATATTCCGCGTCTCCGAGCGTATCGGGGAAGGTATCGACAAGCTCAGAAATTCTCAAAAAGAGGTCGCATGAAATGACGTCTCAGCCTGCAATCACGCTCATGGAACCACATGCTCCGGCTCGTCAGGGCTCTGTCGTCAACATCGAACGCTCGGAGCGCGAACTCCGGCGGCAACTGACCCGTTTTTCGAAGTGGATGTATCGGCTTGGTTTTGCACCTGGCACCTCGGGTAACCTCTCCGCGCGTCTGGACGGTGAATGCATCCTTGCCACTCCCACGGGTTGCAGCAAATATCTGCTGCGGGCCTCAGATATGGTGGTGGTGGATCTCACTGGCAAACTGCTGTCCGGGACGCGCAATGTCACCAGTGAAATTGGCATGCATCTGGCCGTCTATCATTCCCGCCCGGATGTGCAGGCTGTGGTCCACGCGCACCCGCCCATTGCGACCGCCTTCGCCTCCTGCGGCCTGGCGCTTGATATGCCACTTTGCGCGGAACTGATCATGACTCTGGGCAAGATTCCCCTGGCGGCATACGCGACCACCGGAACCGATGAAGTCGGCGCCAGCCTTGCGCCCTACTTACGCGATTTCGACGCGATTCTGATGGCAAATCACGGCCTCGTCACCTATGGCAAGGATCTGCTCGATGCGTTCATGAAGCTGGAGACCACTGAGCATTTTGCTCAGGTATGCCTTGCTGCACATGAACTCGGCAGTCCCCGGCTGATCGAAGAAGAGGCCATTCGAAAGCTGCAGCAGGCTCGCGTGCGCTATCGCTCGAATTGCGGGATATAACGTCCCAGCCACGCAATCGAAAGTGTGCTACAACGGTGCAACTCAACTCGGTGGTATTTGTGCTCAATCCTTACGAAAAGTTTCTCGCTGGTCGCGATGCACAAGAGGTCATTTCTGACACTCCCGCAAGGCTCGGCGCCATCTTCAGAGAGCTTGGTCCTGCTGGCATCGAAAAATCACCCGCTCCCGGCAAATGGAACGCCCGGGAAATCTTCAGCCATCTGGCAGATTGCGAAATAGCCTTCGCCTTCCGTCTAAGGCAGACCCTGGCGGAAGAGAACCACGTGATCCAGCCCTTCGATCAGGAGAAATGGGCAGCGGTTTACGCGGCCTATGATGGGCCTTCCGCGCTGGCTGTCTTTTCCGCGGTGCGTCGATGGAATCTGGCTCTTATCAGAGGCACTCAGCCTCAGGATCACACCAAGGCAGTCACTCATCCTGAGCGCGGACCGATGACCTTTGGGACCATTGTGGAAACGATGGCCGGACATGACTTGAATCATCTGCAACAGTTGGAGAGGATCGCCGGCCAGTTACTGGCTTAGTCCTGCACCACATTTACGTCGCCAATGCCCACGGTAGCGTGCAGCTTATAAACTCCCTGCAACGAACTGTGCAGCGTCTTGGGAAAGAACCCGCCCGAGTGCTGATGAAAGATACCATCCTCTGCGTCGCCAATCTTCGTCCCGGTGCGAATTTCGTTGTACTTTGCGCCGTCTGCCACACCAACTCTGAGATCACCTATACCCACGTGCAAATCTTTGTTGCCTTCAATTCCTTTTACCGATAAGTCACCGACGCCCAGTTCCAGCTTCAGGTCCGTCTGCTCAGGAACACTGATCGTGATACGGGCGCCTTCATGATTGTCCTGGTGCTTCGGCAACTTCAGGTCGATGGAAGCGCGATCGCCAGCAACGTCAAACCGTCTCACCCACGACTGGACGGTGGCGTTGTCGTAAAAGGCGTGAGGCTCAATGGTGAGGCGAATCACCCTGAGTTCGTCGCTGCGAATAACCCGGACCTCGCCGACATTCATTTCCATCACGAGGGTTCCATTTGCCGGAAGGTTCTTGCTGATCACCAGCGGCTTCGGCGCAGGCAGATCAAGCTTCTGCCGCGAAGCTTCCTGTGCTTGCGCCGCCCCGGCGCAGGCTAGAAAAATAGCCATCCAGATTGCCGAGCCCTTCATATGCGTCCTCTATTCCTGAGCAATATCCAGACTGCCCATGCCGACATTCACCTGCAAAGAGCCGACACCGCTTCCGCTGTAGCTTTTGCTCACAATAAAGTGCCCATCGTGTCCGCCTGGTCGGTGATCGTGGAGCGAGCCCATACCGATATTGACCTGCATATCGGAATAGCTCTTGTCACCTTCAACCAGCAGCTTTGCATGGCCGTAGCCCACGTTGATCTCCCGCTCGCCAGCGCTACCAATCGCATTGAAATTCAAGTCGCCTCTGCCGAGATTGAACTCACTCTCAAGTCCCTTATTCATTGGCAGGGTTAATGTCACGATGGCGTGTGAATTGTTGGGGAATTTCAGCTGAATCGTGGCGCTCTCCGGATTGACGCGCAGGATGTGAATGTAATCCGCCGCAGCCTTATCATTCTTGTCTCCCAGGTCGACAGATAGCTTCAAATCTTTCGCATCCGGTCTCGTTCGCACGGTGAACTGCGCATTGCAGACACTCACGTTTAACGAGCCGGTTCCTGCAAACGAACGGACGATCTCAAGATGGCGAGGCTCAAGCACATCTCCTGCCTGCTGCTGATATTGGCGCTCGGAAACCGCTACAGGGTCACCATCGCAGTCCATGTTATCGGCCTTCTTCGCGTCCGCGCGCATCGTGCCTGCTCCAAGAATGATCCACACCAATACCCAGGCCAGCCTGCGAGCCGATGGAAAAGAGTACGAATAGGCCATGGCAACTCCCGTTGGATGTCAAAATTCGATACGGACGAGAGCGCGCTCCAGTTCCAGTGAAGTTTGCGGTACTTTTTGACCCCCTCTACAATCTAATGAGTTAAATAAGAAGACGCCGTTATTCACCGGCCTTTAGCCCGCGGAGACTCCTCTTCGCACCCACGGATAAGAATGATTGAACATCCCGTCCCCGAAGCGCTGACGTTTGACGACGTTTTGCTGGTACCTGCCTATAGTGAAGTTGTCCCTGCATTGGTCAGCACGCAGACCCGGCTCACTAATCGTATCTTGTTGAATACACCTCTCTTAAGCGCGGCCATGGACACCGTGACCGAGTCGCGCCTGGCCATCGCCATGGCCCAGCAGGGCGGCATTGGCATTGTCCACCGCAACTTGACCGTCGAGCAGCAGGCGAGTGAAGTCGACAAGGTAAAGCGCTCGGAGAGCGGGATGATCGTCGATCCGGTGACCATGACGCCAGACCAGCTCATTTCTGACGCGCTCGAAGTCATGCGGAAGTACAAGATCTCGGGCGTGCCGGTGACCAAACACCGAAAGCTGGTCGGCATCCTCACGAATCGTGACCTGCGCTTTGAAACCCGCACCGATGTCCCGATCGGCGACGTGATGACGAAGGAACATCTCATTACAGTCCCTGTAGGAACAACCCTGGAAGAAGCCGAGCTGATCCTGCACAAGCATCGCGTCGAGAAACTCCTGGTCGTCAACGATCAGTACGAACTCAAAGGCCTGATTACCGTAAAAGACATTCAGAAGAAGCTGAAATACCCGAGCGCCTCGAAGGACGATCAGGGGCGTCTCCGCGTGGGAGCAGCCATCGGCGCCACAGGCGACTTTCTGGAGCGCGCCGCCGCTCTGGTTCAGAACCGGGTTGACATTCTTTCCATTGACTCAGCTCACGGACACTCCTCACGCGTTCTGGAAGCCGTCCGCGAGGTTAAGAGGCGCTTCCCCGATGTGGATCTACTTGCGGGCAATATCGCCACGTATGACGGAGCGAAAGCATTGATTGACGCCGGCGCCGACGGGGTTAAGGTCGGCATCGGGCCGGGCTCCATCTGCACCACGCGCATGGTAACCGGTGCAGGCATGCCCCAGATCACTGCGATCAGCGAAGCTTATAAAGCGGGCCAAGAGCACAATATTCCGATCATCGCCGATGGCGGCATCAAGTATTCCGGCGACGTAGCGAAAGCGATCGCTGCAGGAGCCAGCAGCGTCATGATCGGGTCGCTCTTTGCTGGAGTGGATGAGAGCCCGGGCGAAACCATCCTTTACCAGGGCCGCTCGTTTAAGGCGTACCGTGGCATGGGCTCGCTCTCTGCCATGTCGCAGGGATCGGGCGAACGCTACTTCCAGAGTAGCCGTGATCTTGAAGAGGCACCAGCGAGCACAGAAGGCGTCGTTGCCCGCGAACGCAATGGGCAGAACCGTCTGGCGAAATTTGTCCCGGAAGGCATTGAAGGCCGTGTGCCGCATCGCGGGCCTCTGGAGGCGATGGTCTATCAGCTGGTCGGCGGACTGCGTTCCGGTATGGGGTATCTGGGTTGCGGAACGATCGAAGATCTGCAAACGAAATCGCGCTTTGTGCGTATCTCGAATGCTGGACTGCGCGAAAGCCATGTCCACGACGTCATCATCACGCGCGAGGCGCCGAACTACCATGTCGAATAAGCGGGAGCAGGTCGAGTAGCACTGTTTCAGATGTTTTTGGGCGCCTGAAGTCAGTGCTTCAGGCGCCTGTTCAGCTTACTGACCCTCCCCCCTACTTTTTAAATTCGCCTGTTTCAATAATTTACAAGCGCAAAACAAAGGGCATGGCCAATTGGCCATGCCCTTCTCTTTCGTCCTTATCATAACAGCGGTGTCAAGCAGGCTGAGGAAAAGCAGATCCCCGTCGCGATCGCTCCTCAGGATGACAGCAGTTTTTTCGACCGCTGTTCGCCGCCTTCTTCAGGCTGAGCCTGTTCGGCTTCTGGCGCTTCTCGTCTGGAAGTTGCCGGCACTACGGACACACGCCGCAGTTCGTCCTATCCTTTTCGTTTCGACGCCGTCTGACAACCAACCTCAGATGCCAGTTGCTTTTTCAGCTGATTCGGAGAGAATACCCACGATACAAAACTTAGTGACCTACATGGCTCATTCACGGACTGTCTCTGTGTTGTGCGGTATGCTGCTTTGCTTCTCTCACGGTTTGCAGTTTCAAGCCCAGGAAAACGGCGCACAGCGAACCTACGATGTTCGCGGCACTGTTATCAATGGCACGACGCACGAACCGCTTGCACGGGCCTTGGTCACCATTGCAGGACAAGAGTCGTCCAGTTCGCAGCTGACTGACAACGAAGGTCGCTTCGAGTTTCCGAACGTGCGGGCAGGAGGATCCACGTTAGTGGCCCGACGGCCCGGGTTTTTCGGCTCAAACTTCTCCAGGGATCTCTCCGTGCCCGTTGAAATCGGGCCCGACGTTCACGAGCATACATTAGCACTTACGCCGGCGGGCACAATCACGGGCCAGATAACCTTGCCGGCTTCCGATACGGGCAGCAATATTCGTGTTCAGCTGATGCGCCGCAACCTGCAGGAAGGACTCGCCCTCTGGCAGCCTGTGGCGATGAAAATGACAAACAGCGAGGGAGCGTTCCGGTTTGGCGGTCTGCAACCCGGTGAGTACAAGCTGACCACCGACAGCACCATCGATCCTGATGTTCCGTCCGCGCGAGTCTCCGTTCGCTGGGGCTTTCCCCCGGTTTCGTATCCTGAGGAGGGCGACAGCAATGCAACTGGGGCTTTGAAAATCAATCCAGGACAACAGGTGAATGTGCAAATGGCGCTTACTCGCACGCCCTTCTATCCTGTAACCATTTCAATCGCGGGCAAAGTGACCCCGGGATTCTCAGCACAGATACTTGACGGGATGAGCCGGCCCTACGCGGCATCGCTATTTTTGCGTGCGCAACAGCAAGGGCTTTCGGCCTGGCTCCCAGCCGGCAACTATACCGCTATCATTCAATCTTTTTCGCCAAACATGCCTCCCGGCTATGCGAGTGAACCGCTAACGGTGCGTGACGCGCCTGTCCATGCAGAGGGCCCGGTCATTTTGCCTGTTCACCCCATTCCCGTAACCATCCGCAAAGAATTCACTGCGCCCAGCAACAACAACAGCGCGCAGATCGTACGGATCGAAAACGGAAGACAGGTGGTTGAACATCCAGCAGATGTCAATTTGGTTCTTATCTCCACAACCGATGGAGGAAATGTGGGCGGAAACCTCCGCCCCGAACCGGGTGGCGGCGATTCGTCATGGCAGCTTGAAAACGTGCTCCCGGGCAAGTACTGGGTGCAGCCCTACGCGAACGGGGGATATGTCGCATCCATCACCGCCGGAGGAACCAACCTCACGCGTGACCCTCTGGTGATTGGGCCGGGCGGGACCTCTGCTCCGATAGACATCGTGCTGCGCAACGACACCGCGACTCTATCCGTTCGATTGAATACCACAGCACCAGCGAACGAGGCTGCTGAAGATCAACGGCATGGATACCTCTATCTTCTCCCGCAATTTGACAGTTCTTTTGTCGTACAGCGCGTCATGATCTCCGCCCAGCCATCCTATATTCCCAACATCCCACCGGGCACATATCACGCGTTTGCGCTCGACCGCGAAATTGATCTTGAATATCGCAATCCGAAGGCCTTGGAGGCCTACGCCGGCAAGGGCCAGATCATTACGTTTGAGCCGAACGGCACAACAAACCTCCAGATCGACGTAGTACCGGCAGAAGCAGCGCCGTGAGGAGTCCATTCGTTTTGACCAAGGTGCAGCTTTGCCGATGGAGCCTTTGCGCTCTGTTCTGTATCTGTGGTTTGCGGCTGCCGGCACAAGAGAAAAGCGGAGGGCCCTATCGCATTTCGGGAACTGTCGTGAATGCGGTCACCGGTGAACCGCTGAGTCGGGCAGGCGTTTCGATTACCACGGTAAAGCCCCCTATTGCAACGCGGTCCGTGCAGACGGGCCCTGACGGCCATTTTGAATTCGACGACCTGCCGCCGGCCAAATACTCGCTGACGGGATCGCGGCGCGGATTTATCCCAGCGGCCTATGACGAGCATGAGCAGTACGCGACGGCAATTGTGACCGGCGAGGGCCTCCACTCAGAAAATCTCGTATTGCGGCTGGCTCCCGATGCCATAATCTCGGGCATTGTTACCGAGGATTCAGGCGATCCGGTAGAAAATGCACGGGTCTCCCTCTTTCGTCAGACGCATGACACCGGAACTGAGAAGGCCGGGATGGCGCAAAGCACGAATACCGATGACAGCGGCGCTTATGAATTCAGCACCGTCGCGCCGGGCGACTATTTCATAACGGTGAGCGGACGCCCGTGGTACGCGGAGAATGGAGCTGACATGCGGCATTTTTCCAGCACCGCGCAGGGAGCTAAGGATATTCCCCATTCGCCGCTGGACCTCGTCTATGCGACCACGTTTTATGCAGAGGCGACCAATCCTGACGATGCCACTCCCATCCCGCTGAAGGGAGGCGAAAGGGTGCAGATCAATTTCGTGCTGCATCCGTTGCCGGCACTCCATCTGCTGGTGCATTCGCCTGTACCTGACGATCCGAGTCAGGGCATGCCGATGCCGGCATTGTCAAAAGAGGTATTCGGAACATCAGACTACGTAGAGACCAACAGCCGTTATATCGCTCCCGGCCTGACGGAAATCAGCGTGCCGCCCGGCGATTATCAGATTCATTTAAACGGTGGTTCCACCGCGCCCGGGGAGAGGCTAACAACAATCAACATCTCTTCAGACCAGGCAGTGGACGCCGGAACTGGCCTCCTTACGGCGAACGTCACCGGTAAGCTCGCTATGGCTTCCGGCGAAGCATTACCGCAAAATGCCGTAGTCTCCTTGACGCCTTCCAACGGGCAGAACGGAAACGGTTCAGGAGTAAGCAAGGATGGAAGTTTCGAGTTGACGAGTGTGCTTCCAGGGAAATACCGACTGGACGGATGGATCAATGGCAAGCGCTTCTTTGTGGCGAAACTTGCCGCAACCGGAGCACAAGTCGATGGCAACCAGATCACGATTGGGAGCAATCCCGTGATGATCGCTGCCACAGTCTACGCCGACCCGAATTTAGAAGTGACGGGGTTCGCGAGAAAAGATGGCAGGCCGGCGCCCGGAGCAATGATCGTGCTGATCCCGCACGATCCGGCCAGCAATCGCGACCTCTTTCGCCGCGATCAATCAGACTCTGACGGAAGTTTTTCATTGCTGGATGTCATCCCCGGCAAGTACACGGTTGTCGCCATCGAAGATGCCTGGAAACTGAGCTGGGCAGATCCCGAAGTCATTGCCCATTACCTGGCTCGCGGACAATCTGTAACTGTGACTGCAACAAATCCGAAGGTTACGCCGATCAAAGAACCGGTAGAAGTTCAGCCAAAATAAAAACGCACCTCACATAAGGAGGTGCGCCGTACCCGCAACAACCGGGAATGAATACCAAACTGAATTAAGCCTTCTCTTCGCCGCCTTCGCCAGCCTGAGCCTGCTCTTCGGCCAGGGCCTTCTGCATCTCTTCACGGCGCTTGGTGCGAGCTTCGGCGCGCTTCTGACGCTTCTCGTCCAGAATCTGCTCGGCTCCAAGAAGCTCAATGAATGCCTTCTCAGCGCCGTCACCGCGCTGGAAGCCACGGCGCACGATGCGCAGATAGCCGCCATTGCGGTCGCCGTAGCGCGGGGCCACGGTATCAAAAAGCCGCGTAACTGCATCGCGGGTTTGAAGGAAAGAAAGCGCCTGACGCCGCGCATGCAGGTCGCCCTTCTTGCCCAGGGTGATCAACTTCTCTACGTGAGGCCGCACTGCCTTCGCCTTGGCGATGGTCGTCTCTACGCGGTCTTCAAGAATGATAGACGTGACCAGGTTCCGCAGCAGAGCGCGGCGATGGCTGGTGTTGCGTCCAAGTTTGTATCCTGCATTGCGGTGGCGCATGGCAAAATCTCTCTATCCAAATCAGGTCTCAGGGCTCAGGTTTCAGGGCTCAGTCAGAATTGACGTGTGCCCTGAGTGCCGTGCCCCGTTAAAAGTTTTCAGGTTCTGACTGCAGCGGAAGATCCGCTTCATCCAGTCCTTCGTCATCGTCGTCGAAGCGGCCATAGCTCGCGGCAGCCAGAGTGGCCGAGGGCAGAATGCTCGTCGGTCCGGGTACTGCGTTGCCGTGCTCGTCAATCTTCATGCCGAGCGAAAGGCCCATCTGTGCAAGGATTTCCTTGATCTCGTTCAGGGACTTGCGGCCGAAGTTCTTCGTCTTCAGCATCTCGGCTTCGGTCTTCTGCACCAGTTCGCCGATGCTCTGGATGTTGGCGTTCTTCAGGCAGTTGTAGCTGCGAACGCTGAGCTCCAGTTCTTCGACCGAGCGGTTCAGATTGTCGTTCCGCAGCAGCGTACGGCCTTCTTCGGCCTGCGCCTCGGCTTCGATCTCTTCCTCGAAGTTGATGAAGATGCTCATGTGGTCCTTGAGCAGCTTCGCCGCGAGGCCAATCGAATCGGCCGGAAGCACTGTGCCGTTGGTCCAGACTTCGAGCGTCAGCTTATCGTAGTCGGTGATCTGACCCAGACGAGCAGCTTCAACCGTGTAGTTCACCTTGCGAACCGGCGAGTGAACCGAATCGACCGGGATGAAACCGATTCCGAGATCGGAGTCGAAGTTCTTGTCAGCGGAGATGTAGCCACGGCCGCGCTTCAAGCGCATTTCCATGTCCAGCTTGCCGCCTTCGCTAACGGTTGCGATATAGATGTCCTTGTCGAGAATTTCCACGTCGCCATCGGCTTCAATCATCCCCGAGGTCACTACGCCAGGCTTTTCTGCGCGCAGATAGAGCGCCTTCGGGCCTTCGCCGCTCAACTTGAAGGGGATCTGCTTCAAGTTCAGGATGATGTCGGTCGCGTCTTCCACGACTCCAGTAATGGACTGGAACTCGTGCAGTACGCCCTCGATCTTGACTGCGGTCACGGCCGCGCCTTCGATGGACGAAAGCAGCGTGCGGCGCAGCGCATTGCCAATGGTTGTTCCGAAGCCGCGCTCAAAGGGCTGAGCGCTAAACTTCCCATACTTCTCAGTCAGCGTGTCGTTATCAACCGCCAACCGTTTCGGCTTTTGAAATCCTCTCCAAAGCATATCGATTCGCTCTCCTGACACAGGGCCGCGAAGCATTCTGCAGCGTCTGCGTCTGTGTTACCTCGTGGTTAAATTGCACCGCTTTCGGCGGTGTACATCTTTCGAGCCATGCTCGAAAACCTGTTGTTGCACGAAGAATCTGGACCAACTCACTGTCGTTCAGATTCTTCCTCCCGCTGGTCGTCAGAATGACGGCGTGACAGGAGTTTGCGCTCTCAGCGATTACTTGCTGTAAAGTTCCTTACTTGCTGTACAGCTCTACGATCAGCTGCTCGTTGACCGGCAGTTGCACATCCTCGCGCTTCGGCAGCGACAGAACCTTGCCCGACAGATTTGCGTGGTCAACCGAGAGCCATGCCGGAGCCGGCTGGTGGCTCGCGAACTCACGGGAAGTCTCGAGAACCGTC
>Ga0207057_1031_pt1 | contig 39898 bp, 37 predicted proteins | sample Alteio_BWMinCont_33_FD_153265 | JGI IMG/M metagenome (GOLD analysis project Ga0207057, IMG submission 153265) | Enriched cells from forest soil in Barre Woods Harvard Forest LTER site, Petersham, Massachusetts, United States -... | ecosystem: Environmental > Terrestrial > Soil > Temperate forest >... | reverse complement strand
TCGAAAAGGATATTCATGTTTTTGATCTCGAGTCCGACCATATGATGAGAAGTGTGCCGAGAGTAGCAAAGTACCTTCGGGCAAGAGAACCAGAGGCAATAATCGCTGCCATGACGCATTGCAGCGCTGCTGCCGTAGTGGCACGAGCTATCGCTCGCCGGAAAACAAAAATAGTAGCCACTGAACACAATACGATGTCACGAGTGGTGGCAAATACATCTGGGCTCAAATATCGCTTAATGCCTCTATGGAGTCGTTGGGCACTTAACTCGGCTGATTCGATTGTGGCTGTCTCTCGTGGAGTCGCGGACGACTTGTCAGCGCAAACGGGCATCCGCCGTAAGAGATTCAGCATTATTTACAATCCTGTAATTACAGATACGATCCACACAGCAGCGACAGCTAGTGTCGAGCATCCGTGGTTTCAGCCAGGAGAACCGCCGGTGATACTGGCTGTTGGCCGGCTAGATAAGCAGAAGGACTTCACAATGTTGGTTCGTGCATTTCGTTTGGTGAGAGAGCACTATCGATCTCGTCTAGTGATCCTGGGTGAGGGACCAGATCGAAATCGAATCGAGTGGACTGTCTCTGACGTTGGCTTAACCGCAGACGTGGCCCTTCCAGGCTTCGAACATAACCCATATCGCTTTATGAGTCGCGCCGCCGCATTCGCATTCTCGTCTCAATGGGAAGGGTTTGGTGTGGCGCTTGTTGAGGCTCTGGCGCTCGGGGTTCCGGTTGTTTCGACAGACTGCACGTACGGACCGGCAGAAATACTGTGTGACGGAAAATTTGGCACGCTCGTGCCGGTGGGAGATCACGAGGCCATGGCGCGAGCACTGTTGAAGGCTCTAGTCAATCCAGAGCAACAAGACAGTTCCGCTCACGTGCAACAGTTTACGGTTCGAAATGTTGCTTCAGACTATATGTCGATTATTAATAACTAGAGGAATTATCGTTGCAAAATCCTGGAGGATTTGTAATCAGTCTTGATTTTGAGTTGCACTGGGGCATTAGAGACCACAGCACCGTTGAGCAATATCGCGAGAACCTGCTCGGGGTTCGCCAGGCCGTTCCCGCCATTCTCGAGCTCTTCGAGCGATACGGACTCCACGCCACCTGGGCTACTGTCGGTTTTCTGTTTTTCGAGAATCGCGACGATCTGAAGGCCGCATTGCCCAAAGAGTTGCCGCTCTACCGCGAAACAAGCTTGGACCCATATGCAGCCTTATCTGAGTTGGGCAAAAACGAAGATGAAGACCCTTTCCATTTTGCGCCAAGCTTGATTCGAAAAATACTCGGGTATGAAGGTCAGGAGATTGGCACACATACGCTATCTCACTTCTACGCGCTAGCTCCGGGGCCCACATTAGAATCCTTTCGCGCAGATCTTAGGTGCGCAAAGTCAATAGCTGGTCAGTACGGCATTGTGCTTAAGAGTATCGTCTTTCCGCGTAATCAGATATCGCGACAACACATAGGCATTTGCGCCGAAGAAGGTCTTATTGCATATCGCGGTACGGAAGCGGACTCTTGGATTGAAAAGAGGAAGGGATTACTTGGAAGAGCCATGCGATTGGCCAATTCCTATCTCAGCTTAAATAACGATGGATGCGTAACGCCGTGTCTCGACGAAGAATACCGGATTGTGAGAGTGTCACAGTCGAGATTTCTGCGCCCGTGGAGTGCGGTTTTGAGACATTTTGAAGAAATGCGTCTTAGACGGATCTGCGCATCCATGGATGCAGCTGCCAGAAGCAATAGGACATTCCATCTCTGGTGGCATCCGCACAATTTTGGTGTGCACTTGGAAGAAAACATAGCCGCTCTCACCCGCATCGCGGAAAAGTATGCGAATATGCGGCGCGAGATGGGTTGGCCCTCTTTAACGATGGCTGAAGTCGCGGAGAACGTTCTCCGCGGGGAGAAAACAACTTGCACGGCTTAGTGCTGCTCATTGATGACAGCGATCTGTCGCGAGTCATCTACCATGCACTAGCTGATGAGTTCAACATAGAGAGAGTCGTGCGGGAAGCGAAGACTCCTCGGTCCACTTTTCTTAGGCGGCGGCTGAAGAAGCTCGGTTGGCGCACGCTGTTGGGGCAGATTGTATTTGCGAAGTGCATTGTCCCCTTGCTCAGACTGGAGACAACCCGGCGCAGGGCAGACATCTTACATCAATACGGAATGGACGAAGCCCCAATACCTGCAGCGCGTGTTATCGATGTCCACTCAGTCAATGAGGTCCAGGTCGAAGCTCTTTTACAGTCACTCTCTCCGCCTGTCGTCGTCGTGAACGGAACGCGCATTTTGGAGGAGAAACTGCTCAGTGCGACCGGCGGAGTATACTTGAACACTCATGTCGGAATCACTCCTCTCTATCGCGGCGTTCACGGAGGGTATTGGACGCTAGCCTCCGGCGATCCAGAACATTTCGGGGTGACGATTCACAAAATTGATAAGGGAATCGATACCGGAGACATAGTTGCACAGGCATTGATCAAGCCCACTCACGCTGACAACTTTTCTACATATCCTGTACTGCAGATTGCCGCAGCGATTCCATTGTTGAAGCGAGCTATTCGTGATGCGCTCAACGGCAAGCTAGAAACGATACCAGCGCCTGGCGGTAAATCGAAGCTCTGGTCGCACCCGACCGTCCTCCAATATTTGAAATACCGGATCACGCTTGGCATTCGGTGACCAACGATGCAACTCCTTAACTCATAGTCTTGACGTTGAGATTGAAATACTCGGCCCTGACCTGCTCCCCGGAAAACTCAGTGATGAACCGAGAACCTCCAGTTATGAATGGATGAGAAAACCGGGGCAGGTCATTGTGATCCGCAACGATTCAAAGGTCTTATTGAGTTTCCTCTCAAGCTGCTAACGAAGAGGAGCGATAGGCACCAATCATGATGCCCTGAAGTTCGTTCTGCTTGGTAATCGGAAAACATTGACCAGAAATCTGATATTCAAAACCATCTTCTTCGAGCAGCGTTAGGAACTTCGCCATACGGGATGACTGACCGCCGATCTTGTGATGATACTCAATAATCATGTTTCGGACCTGCGAAATCTTGCCACTTTCCTTGAGATCGGCCATCACTTCGAATTCGGCGCCCTCAACGTCCATCTTGAGCAGATCGACCGGGCCGTGAATATAGTCAGAGAGCCTACCTGTCTGCACCAAAATTTCACGAGAATTGGATAGGAGCTTTGGGTAGGCACTCATTGTCAAGCCGCCGTCCGCGTCCGCGTCGATATAAAACGGTTGCTCTCCCGTCTTGTTCGAGAGCATCAGATTGTATGCTGTCACGTCCTTGAGCTGGTTCTGCTCGATATTCTTCCTAAGAATATTGGCGGTGGTCGGATCTGCCTCAAAGCAGGTAATACGCGCTTTCGGATAGATTCTCTTGAAGAATAGAGTCGCCAGCCCAATATTTGCGCCGCAATCAAGAATTACAGGAGCATTCTTTTCGGCCTTGAAGAAGTATTCGCCTCGGATAAATATTTCCCACAACAAATAACGGAATTGCTTTTCACCGAGATAAGAGACATGGAAGCCGAGCAAATTTGCCTTGTGTTTCGTCGACCATAGGGCCGCAACAAGACTAGCCCGATCCACCTGGCTATAGCGCAGCAAAGGAGTTCTCTTGAAAGCACTAACCGATACTGCCAATTTGGAGAGCAATGTCTTCATGGAAGACAAGAATATAGAGGAAAGATCACATTGCTCAACCAGCAATAGAGAGGAGTCCTTGCCATAATACCCACTCGACCCATAACCAAAGCTTAGAAAGGCTCACCCTGAGCTCCCGGGCTGGATGGTGTGACATTGCGTGAGCCACGTTCAGATATACTGTCTCCGGTCCTAGTCAATGCCCTTCGGCTAATCCCAGCTCAGTTGGCCGAGAACAGGAAATTTCGCCTTTTGTTCTCGGATGACGTATGTTCTTGTCACACCTCTAAGCATGCTGTGGTCGATGCTCGTGGCGACAGCTGGGTGCGGGTATGTCCTGTCCGTAGCAGAAAGGACACCGCTCATATCAGGAGGGTGAGCGTAAAGCTCGAGGCTAAGGTCCTACTCAAGGTATCGCCCTTTCCAACTGAGTGAATCTGGTCACAATGAGTTTCTTGCTGGCATGCGACGCGCAACAGCACTGAGTCGTTCTAGGGTCGCAGCATCGATCATGTTCTCACGGCCTGGAGTATACGACAGTGGTGTGTAGCATCCGTAACGGATGGAAGTAAGAGCAGAATAGCAGCTGGGCAAATAGTCCGATGAAAATATCTCGCAGACGTTTACCCCTTCTGGAGCCCAAACGATGTTGGCCAGAGCGGCGCCGTGCATCCCGACGAGCTGTCTCGCAGATGAGAATAAAGCGATCTGCGAAAGCAGGCTCATCCGCGTCCCGTCAAACGAAACAAAGCCCTGTTTTTCGAAATCAAGTTGCAATGCGGATTCATTCGCAGGGCTACGCTTCTGGCCTAGGCGTGACAAATAGAGTCTTCGGTCGCTTGGGCGGGGCTCGTGATACTTGGCAAAGAAGTCACGCAAAATTGCAACGTCAGCGGGATGTGGTGTCAGGCCAGCTAGAGGACTCCCCACCCCCCCAGTTTTTGCGGTCATGATGAGCCGCTCTACGCTGACAGGTGAACTTACGAAAACGATGTCATTATCGATCAACTTGGCAACTTCAAGTACGTATGAAGGGGCCGTTTTCGACAGAATTACACGCGCGCTCGGCGCAACGGCTAGTGATTTTAGAAAAACGGGAAGGTCTTCTATGAGCCAGTGGTAGTAGCCATTGCTCGGAAGAAAAATGAATTCACCAGGCATCTTGGAGCTTCGCACTCTCGTCGTTGGTTGCGGCCAGCTGTAAAATTGCCGTAATGCCAGCCAGCTGCTGCTTTCAGCAATGAATTTTCCATTTGAATCGTAGACTAGGTTTGAAATCGGGTCGATTGTGGCATCTTTTAGGCCGTAGACAAATCGAGGACGATAAGAATTTCGCGCTTTCGATCCATCAACGGGCAAGAGAAACTCAATCTCGACAGCATCACTGTAAACCGCGATACGTTCCACGTCGGAGCGCGGCTTAACCATCCCAGAGTCAAGATAAAAACTCTGGTCACTAACGAATCCAAGCCGATTGATGATTGTTCGCTTTACTGCTTGCAGTATTCGTCGCGCGAGTCCATATCTCCGTTGTTTCTGCCGCAATATTCGCAAGTATCTTTGTCCTGGTCTAAGCATCTTTGGCCGTCGTCAAATTCGGGTACAGTTGAATCAAGGCTTGGTTTTGCGGTATCGTGGCCTGCAGCGACAACTCGCCAATTTCTGATCGTAGAAAGGCTAGATGGATCCTTCGTGAATGTCTGACAACCCCGCAAGCTTATAGAACAATCATATCCGCATTGCAGAATACATTGGTGGAGTTTGGTATCTCAGCGTAACATTCACGTTGATCGGCCGCTGTGCGGCATGCGACGCATCAAAATGTCTCAGTAAGCGATCTAGGGGCTGAAGTGACCAATCTCCCGAATAACAACCCGCCATTCTGTCCTGTCTGCAAGGAAGCCAACCACTCGACATTCCTGACGTGCAAAGAAGGGTACGATTTGTATAACTGCACAGAATGTCTGCATATCTTCGTGTGGCCGATCCCGACCATTGACGCACTCAAACATGTATACTCGTTCGCCAACTCGTACCAAGTCCAGCAAAGGCAGATTTACGACGAGAATACAGTGATTAGCAGGAAAACGCGCGAAGGCTTTAGGCAAATCGAGCGGTTTGCCAACCGAGGGCGCCTTCTGGATGTTGGCTGTTCTTCGGGAAGGTTTTTGTGGCTTGCCAAGCGAAATGGGTGGTCAGTTTGTGGCGTGGAACTCAACAAAGATACTGCGCGAATTGCCAACGACAATGGTCTCAGCGTTTCTATTGGAGAGCTCGATTCTGCCGACTACCCACCTGCCTACTTTGACGCAATTCACATTGGCGACGTCGTTGAACATGTTCGAGATCCAGCGGGTTTCATTTCTCAGGCATCTATATTTCTCAAATCAGATGGCGTGATGGTATTGGTGACGCCAAATCATGATGCACTCTTTCCAATACTGACCTTCTGGCTACACCGGCTGCTCAAAATGCCTTGGTCTCACCCAACGCCTCCTTATCATCTGAATCAGTTCAGCGAGAAATCCCTCAGTAAGCTGCTAAACCATGTGAACATGCAGGTGATCGGCAAGCAATTTCGACCTTGCAATCTGCGTTATGAACTGGGCGAGACTCATGTTCTTGCGTCAGTTCGACGCGCGCTCCGCGAGCATCGGCTAACCTTGGCGGCAGGTCGCTTTCTCTTTGCAGTCTATTCGGTCCTGGGTTACGTTGTTGCCTATGGCATCGATCGCTGCTGTGTTTGGAAGAAGAAAGATTTTGAGATGTTGTTAGTAGTAAGAAAGGCCCCCTGTTATGGGGAGTCATCGACATCAACTAGCGCTGTCGCTCCAGACGACGCCGGCGTGAAAACATCATCGATGATATGACTGGGGCCCGTCAGACTTGCCGATAGTCTTGTCCACGGTCGCAGTTCCCCAGCAAATGTGTTGATAACGCCCTACTAAAGTGTCTCTAGACGTCTAGAACGGGGATCCTTCATATCAAGCTTCTCATTCCAGCACTCGCAGGTTCACTTTGATTGCTCCTGGTGTGATAGGGTGGGCGGTCGGGTTGCAGACGTAAACGTTTATTGCGTTGGTTGTCGGAAATGCATTTATTACTAAGCCGCCAATAGCCCCATAGCCAACTACAGAGTTAGGGTTTGAGGCAAATCCCCAAGCGACGACCATCGAGGTTGTTGCGCCCTTTGCAGTGAATGGGCTGCCAACCGCTGCTGTGCAGGCGTTTGCACTAATCATAGTTGTGGGAAGCTCCACAGGACTGATTGATATTGAGCTGCTTCCGCTGCCGCAAGGGGAGCCTGTACCTGTGATGGCGCCATTAGAGCTTGCCTGAAGGCATTGTGTTGATCCGTGACAGCTGTATCTTTCAGGCCATTGGTGGTTACTCCGGTTGTCGGATCCACCCTGGTAGAGCTGTTAGGAAAAAAATTGATATTGCCCGTGCTGTCCTTGTTCAGATAAATCTGTCCAGTCTTACTAGGGGAGTTCACAGCAACATACCCAGTCGGTTGAGCGTAGAAGACGTATACGTTATCTCCGGGCGTGAAGTTGTTGATTGAAAATGGATTGGGCGTGGTTTGACTTACTTGAAACGACCACTGCAACTTAGAGTTCTGTTTGAATTGGATTGCGCTTTGCCCGGCAACGCTCCCCGATTTACGGCCATTGTCGAGGGTTAGTATCAAGTTTTCTAAATTAGGACTATGCATGTACAGGCCTCTCGAATTCAAGCCAAGAGTGCCATTGCTGGCGTACTCAAAGACGGCTGGGCTGAGATTGCTGAACTCTTGACAGTCGCCGTTTAGTATCAGGGTTGCGCCGGTCCACGCCGGAGGACCATTTGTCGATTCGCAATAGGGGTCGATGAGAGTTCCGCCAGCGGTACCCCCGTACAGCCCTGTGATCTCCATCAAAGTGTTGAAATATCCAGTCCTAGTCTTGCCCAGCACCGCGAAGATATTCGCAGTGTTCGGTGTTCCTACTTTACCCGTGGTGGCTGGTCCGCCGCTGGCATTTGGACAAGAATATGTGATGGTGTGTGTAGAGGAATCCACATGGAGCGCTTGTACGGCCGAAGTGTCTACGTTCGCGGCACCTCCAGAACCGTCTGCGCCCGATACTGCAATCCACGTATTCTCAAGGTCGAGTCCATTGGACAGGGGTTGATCAGTGACCAGAGTGCAGACGCCGTTCGCAACCGTTGCATGGGAAAGAGACTGCGTGACGCCAGCCCTATAAGAATTCCGAGAGTTGTCTTCGCCATTTACTTTCCATGTTGAGCTTGTCTGCCCATCATCAAGAACACCTCCATAGGTGTTAGCTCGGAGGTCATTGTTACCCCCGTCCATGACGCCACCATTGCAGTCAGCGCCAATGCAAACAATGCCGTAACCGCGGTTTGAATTCAGAAAAACATCAGTAATGTGAAAATAGTCTGGCTCGCCTAAACCCCAGATACTCACGGCGTACGACTTATAACTGCCGTCGAGCAAAATGCCGTTACGGCGCCAGCAGGAACTTTGTGTCTCATAGATTCGAGGCCGTCCACCCGCGTCAGAAATTCCATCTTGTCCGATGCCGGCGACTCCCGGCTGCATAACATAGCGACCGGAAATACCGTCGACGCTGCACGCGCCCCCATAAAAGTCCAGATTAGAGATCGTGCACCCTAAGCACGTGGGGGGGACCTCAATACCGGGGCCAGGCATGGACGGAACCGGATAGGCGATCTTTGTACCACCATCCCATGTCTGACCGACATTTCCATGAATATGTTGAGCGTTCCCGGTCATCTGAAGAGTATCAGCGACGTAATAATCAGTGGTCGCCGCCGTACCGGCACCGTAGATGGTCGGTTGTCTTTTGGGCAGAGAGATGTCGCCACCTGGATTCCAGAATAGGCTCTCCTGAATTGGGAGCCAGTCATCGGTTATGCCATCGCCGGTTGCCCCATACCACTGAACATATACTGTTGGAGATCCCTTGAATGTCACGGCGCTATTTGCTGCCACGATTTGTTGTCCAGGTCCGGCAATGACGGCGTTCTTGATTGTCACCTGATACGGTACGTAGCAGCTACCTGATGTTTCTGTGGCGGCACCGATACGTCCATCATAGAAGACGATATCTTGCGGGTCCGCGATTGCCTGAATCTTGTACGGCCCGTTGTAGGTCTTGGTTCCTTGACATATGGCATAACCATCGACGACCGCGCCAATGAGCGGGCTGTCAAAGTGAGCAACTGTCACGCTCCCTGAATCAAACCGAACGGTTCCTGTCTCGGCGGCCGGCGTCTTCGCCTCCCCATCCGTGATATTGACTGTAAATTGCTTGGAATTCGTTCCGGCCGATGCTACGACAAAGGTGCCGTTTTTCACGTGACTAAGACCTTTCAGGACAACCGTGTTACCGGGAACAAGGTCATTCGGAACAAAAATTGTCTCGGTTTTGACGGTCTCCGAGCTCCGCGCCGTCAATGCCGTGAGGTCAAGCTTTATGTTTGCCGAATTCGCTGTCATTCTTGAGATAGATCTGATCGCGCTCGCGCCGTGATTGCCGGTCGCGATCTGCGCACCGTTCATGAAGTGCAGCGTGATGTTACCTGGAACCGTGTGATCATGATCGAACAGGTATGTTCCTGCTGGAATAACAATTGTTCCGCCTGGACTCTCCCTCTCTAGCTCGGAGAAAACGGAGGTCACGTCTGTGTGTCCGGAATTGTCTGCACCGCGCGAGGCTATATTCTTTCCTTGGGGCAGGGTGTCACGCTCGAGCTGAGCATGGGCGCAAAGGCCTAAAACTATCAGGAACCACGTCAAGGATCGAGAACTCATCGATTTATCCCAACCTTTGATTTCTTGGACGATTGACCTGCACCTTCAGCTTCATGGACTTCACTTGCGCAGGCGAATGCTGCTCGCGTCGTATCGCACGGTGTCCCCGCAATAGAAGGAGAGTTTTCGTTACGATGCGAGTGCTTATAGAGGCTCAAGTTTAATGTCGTTTATCCAGAACTTGCCTTGAATGCGTGTGTCTCCAGGATGGCGGAGCACCGTGAGAATCAGGAGCTTCGTATCGGGGCCGGTTCGCAACTCTGCTTCCACAAGATGCCAAGGGGTCGTGCCGAAAGTCTCCTCAGTTGAGCCATAAGCCACCTTGTCGTAGCCGTCCAACACGCTCAGCGTCGGACCGTTTGCAGTTTCGAGATTTTCGCTTTTCACCCATGCGGACAGACGATAGCGTGTGTTGGGTTGCACGGCAATGTATTGAAAGATGCCGGCGTCACTGCCGGTCCCACTGTACGACAGTCTTAAAGAGCGATTTCCCGTGTGAAATTCTGCTTTGTCAAGTGTTACGGCAATTTGGGGTCTCAAAGTATACCGCCAATCAAATCCCGAGTTTAGAATTTCCTGATCGAATGATCCGTCCATGACTAGGTTGTTCGGCTGAGAATATGCCTGGAGCGCTCTTGATTTGGCCGCGAGTTGTTTCCACGCATCGCTTGCCTGGATAACGGCACGCCCCTGGAGCAGGCTGTCCACATAAAAAAGGCCCTGGTGGTAGTCCAAGGCTATATTCAATTGCATGAGAGCTGACCAGATCCGATGAGCGGAGTCGAGATCACCCGTGGACAGTAGGAGTCTGATAAAGTCCAGGTAGACCACCGAATTCTGTGGGAGAATGCCTTGAATACGATCGATATCGTGTAACGATTGCCAGCAGATATTCAGCGTGGGAGGGGCAAGCGATGGTTCCTCCCTGAGAACGATCGCAAACAGATTCAATGCATCTGCAGTCTCACCTTGAATCAGAAAAAAGTTAGCAGCACTCCACGCCGTGTCCGGGGTAGTCGGATCAAGAGCGAGTGCCTTGTGAATGGCATCATTAGTACCTTGCTTGTCCCCGATCGAGTAATACGCTTGCGCGAGATCGAGCCAAATCGAAGAGCTATATGGATCTAACTCCGAGGCTTTTTTGCATTCTCCAACAGCTTGCTCAGGTTCCTGAGAAACGAAGATCATGCTCCGACATAACAGATCGTGATATGTTGCATTCTGTGGTGCGAGGGCGACAGCCTTTTGGATCAAGGACTGGTCAGAGCGACTAGCAAACCGCTCCGCACAATATGCCTTGATGACAACCCATGCGTAACCCGCGACACCCGCAAGGCAGGCGGCAAATATGAGAAACCGTTGTGATCTGAGTGTCGGTGTCCGCGCCATAGTGAGCGATTCCTTCTACTACCTATGATGGTCTGGATGCCGCTTGGTCTTGCTCGTGTTCATTCCCAACCTCGCCTAAGTCATCCCCATCGCCGAACTTACTCCTGGGATCCTTGTTTCGGCTTTGAGCATAATAGCGATATTTTGATCCGTAGTAGTAATAGTAGTAATCTGGAGAACTCAGATCGGCAGCGTTTACCACAACACCGAGCACACCAGCTTTCACGCTTTGAAGAAGGTTGCATGTCCGGCGAACGTGGGTTGCGCTAGTTTGACCGGAGCGAACAATTAAGAGGACTGCATCCGATTGGACTGACAAGAGAACGGCGTCAGTTACCGAGACAACGGGAGGGGAATCAATAATTATATGGTCGTATTCCTCTCGCCACTTCTTGAGAAGATCTTGCATAAGGGACGAACTCAATAGTTCGGAGGGATGTGGAGGCACAAGTCCCGCAGGAAGAACAAACAAGTTGGCTTGGACAGTTGCTTGTATTGTGTCGCTGATCTTGGCGTTGCCGGTTAAAACATTGGACAAGCCCACCTGGCCCTTTAAACCGAAGGCTTTGTGGATATTTGGACGACGCATGTCGGCGTCCACAATTAGGATTCGCTTTCCTTGTTGTGCTAGAACAATTGCGAGATTGAGGCATGTCATTGTCTTCCCATCTTGAGGTACTGAGCTAGTAATCAAAATGCAGCGTGGCGGATGCGAAGCACTCGATAGAAGAATCGACGTGCGCAACGCGCGATATGCTTCAGCAATCTCTGACTGGGGGTCTTGATAGCTAATCAGCGGGCGTGGACCCACATTATTGCGTGGAGCTCGCTTGAGCAAATGGGCTTTTGCAATACCCGTAACCGGTCCGTCGAATGCTGCTTGCAGGGGAATTACGCCCAGCGCTGGCAGTCCCGAGATTCTTTCTGCCTCATCTGGTGTTCGTACTGTAGTGTCGAGCGCTTCCAAACCAAAAGCAATGGCGATACCGCCGACCAGGCCTATGAGCAAGGCGAACTCCAAATTCATCGGAATGTTCGGCCGCGCCGGATGCAGCGGTACGCGTGCCCTGTCCACGATGCGAATGTTACTTGAGTCCAAACCCGCCGCGAGACTCGCCTCCTTGAGCTGTTGCAGTAGCCCATCATAGAGCTGGCGGTTTGAATCAGCCTCCTGTTTGAGGACTTTGTATTCGATGGCACTCTCGTTGAGTTGGTCAGCAACGCCCGTCTGCTCAGTTAGAGCTGCCTGCAACATTCGCTCACGATTCACCGCTGTCTGGTAGTCATTTTGAATCCGATTTACACTGTTTTGAACTTGCTCCTTATAGCTGCGGTCAAGTTGATCGAGCTGGTTCTTTATCTCCAATACCTTCGGGTAGCCTGGCCCGAACTCTGTGGAAAGCAATGCATATTGGGCCTGCAACTCAGTTTGGCGTTGACGGAGCGCTGTAAGGATCGGATCTTGGAGAATCGCTGTGAGCCCCTCCGGATTGCTAGTCGTCGCAATTTGGTTGAGGGACTCTTTTTCGATGCGATCTGCTTGCGCAGCGGTCAGATCCTTGTTCAATTCATCAAGTTTTTCAGTCGTTAGGTTCTGCTTGTCATCGGTACCGACGATGTCGTGTTCCTTCTGATATTGCACTAGCTTGGCTTGCGAGGACTCCATTTTAATTTGCAGATCAGCCAGTTGCTTGGAAAGCCAATCAGCGGCTTGCATTGTGCTGTCGTATCGTGATTTCACATTTTGCTCTATGAATGCCGCTGTTATGGCATTCGCGACATCAGCAGCGAGTGAAGAATTGGGGTCGGAGTACTTAATTTCGATCAGAGATGTGTTTGGGACCTGCTGTACTTTTAGATTCTTCTGAAACTTGTGAATCAACTGTTCTTGGCGCTCCGCGTCTTGGCTCGGCGACTCAGAAACAGTGATGCCGCCGTTATTCTGTGTTTGCGCTTTACCAGCGAAATCCGGACGCGCATCAAGAGTTAGTCGATGGATCACCAATTCGGCCATCGTGTCCGATTGCAGGATCTTGACCTGAGTATCAATGTTCTGTTGCTGGTTGTCAGCTTGCTGGGACATGTTGGTGTCTTTGAAGTTAAGTGGATTGGAGGTCCGGGCAGAGATCATGATCCTCGTCACGGCATCATAAACCGGTGTCATGCGTATACTGATCAGGGCCGCCATGATGAATACGACAATGACGGACACAATCACAGTCCATTTGCGTTTTTGCAAAATCCGCCAGTAATCACTAAGCGTGTGTTCGCTAACGGGAAACCCGGACATCTCCTGAACATTCGCTAGCCTTAGCGAATCATTGCGCGCGAGCTCTGAAGGTCCTTCGAGTAATCTTCCTGTATCCATGCTCTCTACCCTCGCGTTCTGCTAACTTCGTGATTCGCTTCTGGCTTGCCGAAAGGAGCGGTCACGATTGCTGATAAAGCGAAGAAGAAGGCAGCATTCGCGGGTATTTGTAGATTGAAGTCTCCGAATCCGTGCACCAGGAGACCAACGCAGCCGAGGAAGGCAGCCAGCACCATGCTTGAGCGCGTGTCACTATGCCAGTGCTTCAAATTGTGAATCGCCTCGCGGCAAAACATCACTAGAAAAGTGATAGCAAAGGCAAAACCAACTATACCGGTCTCGACGAGCGTTTGAACGAAATCGTTGTGAGCTTCGTTGACCCACAAAGCAGTGAAATAACTCCGGAACGACGGGTATACAAAAGGGAACGTCCCAAGGCCCCATCCCAAGACCGGGCGCTCTCGTAGCATCCTGAGGCTGTCCTTCACGATCGCGATGCGGCCAGTTGCTCCAGCGTCAGTAATCGGGTTGAGTAGACGTGCAAGGCGCTCCAGCAGTCCCTCAGGACGCAACCAGAGCAGCCAAACGGCCAGAGCAATGCAAAGTACGCTGAGGAGCAGGATTTCTCGATAAGCTGAGCGTCTATTCCGGAACAAGATTAATGAAAATGCCCCCAACTCAGCCGCAAACGCTATCATGCCGCCGAGTGATTGGGACAAAAAGATGGTGCTGCACATGACGACAGCCACGAAAAGAAAGAATACGCGACTGGGTCTTCCGGCCCGACTGGTGATTGCAAATATCAGCGGAAAGGGAAAAAGCATTTCCATTAGACCTGCATAATGTGCATGATTCACGTATGGTCCATAGAACCAGCCGCCATGTCGGTTGGGGATCACCCAATAAATCTTCCCATTCGAGGTGAATTGTTGAACGATTGCGAATAACGAGAGGAGGAATCCATAGCCGATGCAAAAAAAGCCAAAGACTGAGACCCTTTGTTGTTGATGGAAAACTTGGGATACAACGAAGAAAAGGCCCGCGTAGCTAGCCCAGAGCAGCCCCTTGCTCCAGGTGGCATACCAGTTCGCAGTCAGATGAAATGAGACTTGAACTAGCACAACACCGGCAAATAGCGCTATCGGAATGAACAACGGATTGGGGATGATTTGAAAGCCGCCATTCGCTACTTCCCGTGCTCCCCAGATTACAATCAGAACCGAAACAGCCATTTCTAGAGTACAAATGCTCCATGGCTGGACGGCCCCAAAAGCCAATGGCCCAAATCCGAGAATAGAGCAAATGCCCGCTACCAAAACAACATTGAGCGACTGGACAGTCCAACTAGTCGGTGCACTGAAGGAGAGCGGAGACGTCTCGACGAGGTTATGTTTGGCTTGTAGCGGGGTCAGAATTTGCTCCTTACGAGGCAAATTAACTTGTTCGAGACAGGAGTGTAACGCCACGGCTAAACAGTTGTCATTTCAGTCGTGCTTGCCGCCTCAGAAGTGTACTGGGAAAAGATATACCATGTTCAGAAGTTGTCTCGATTTGGAGTGACGATAATCGCTTTACCTCCGCGAGGTTGGCTGAAGATTCAAATACCATACCAGGTTCACCTCAAGGCGAAAACGCTCAACCTGACTCTCTCATACGATACCCAATTGCACACCAGTAGGGAGACTTGCTAAACACAATTTCTTCTAGGCCAGCAGTTTCCATCATGTGGCTGATCTGCTTGCGCGTGAATCGCTTCTCGACCATTGTTCCGAAGCGATCCAAAGCATCAGTACGCATGGAATAAAAGCCCCGATTTCGATAAGAGGATAAGGGAAAAACGTCGACATCAACGCCTAGTCCCTCGAGCAGCTTACAGAAGCGCGCCAGTGGCCAATAAATGATGACTGCAATACAGTCGCAGAACGGTGACCGTATCGCAAATGGAAGCCTACTGATGAACTGGCGGATCAGATCGGAGAACCGCCATAGGGTTCGAAACCAAGCGGGACGATTGTCGAATGCGTAGTACAAATAGATAAGAAACGGCGCTCCCAACTTCAATTTGCGCACGCATTCACGGATTCCTTGCTGAGTGTCTGGGACGTGATGAAGCACCCCGAGGGAGTATCCAAAGTCAGCAGAGTTGTCAGCAAGTGGAATTGTTTCCACGGATGCACAGTGGAAGGTGCAGTTCATATGGGCCCAAAGATTTTGACGGGCAACGTCCAGTGCGGTCGAGCTTGCATCAATGCAGTGGAGATGCGCGACTCTTTGGGCTACAAAATGAGCCCAGCGGCCTGTACCACATCCAAGGTCGAAGCCTTGTGCGTTGGGTGGCAATTTATGCCATGGGAAAATAGAGAAGTATGCTTGAAAAAGTACCTCAAGGTCGGGACTATCCAGACCTGCATGGTCAAACTTACTCCACTCTCTCCCGAATGCCGCCACTACGGCTGGATCGATGTTGCTCATCGGGCCTCCGCAATAGAAGGTATTGGTAAATGTAGTTCCGATTCGTACATACGAATGTATCCATCTACGGTGTGTTCGATGCTGAATTGTCGTGCTCGACGGACACTTGCCTGGCTCATTTTTCGTCGACGCTCCTGCGAGGCGATCAACTCATTGAGTTGGTGAGCCAGTACTTTGTCGTTTCCTGGAGGAAAAAGAATTCCAGAACCCTCAACGATTTCCGCAAGACCGGGAACGTCGCTCGCCACAACTGGCAGGCCAGCTGCCATCGCCTCGCACGCCGCGATCCCAAAGCCTTCGGCGCGAGTCGAGTGAACATAAATATCCGATGCCTTCAAAACCGCTGCTACATCGCTACGCCAACCCAAGAATGTAACACGCGCTTCGATCCTAAGGACTCGAGCCAGCTTTTGCAGCGCATGACGCTGAGGCCCGTCTCCGACAAGAAGAAGATGAGCATTCGGCACGGCTGTCAAAGCCCGTAGAAGTGTGGCATGGTCTTTCGGTACATCGAACCTTCCGACAAAAACTAGTCGTACATCACCGCTCGGCACGGATGTCAGCGCACTGGGCTCGGCGGTTTCAAAGGCCTCAAGAGCAATCCCATTTGGGATAATACTGATCTTTCCCGCAATCGTGGGACACCATCGCGTTAATTCGTCAGCAGCGGCCTTACTGATACAGGCAACGTGATTGTATTGCGAATACATCCACTTGTCGACCGCCCGCAGCCACCATCGACGGCGAGCATTCCAGGTGCCGTGTTCGGTAGTAACCAGGGGGATGCGATCTCCCAATCGAGCCGCTGCGAGCACTGCCCAGAGCTGCGCGGGAAAGAGGTGCACATGGACGATATCGTAACCGCGAATGAGTTTCTCCAGAGGGAGAATCTGCTTTGGCGAGTACAACTTGTGCACGCCGGTATAAATGAGCTGGACTCCGTGTTCCAGTAGCTCACCTTCTAGTGGACTGGGTCTCCGCAAAAGCACGCTGACATCGCAGGTAACGCCACGGGCGCGAAAGCGCGGTGCCATTGCAGTCAACATGACTTCAGCCCCACCGCAGTTAAGGGAGTCGATGATTTGGAGCACGTGCATGGTTCCGTTAAGCCTATCGCAAAGGTGGCGTTGCCAATTAAGCTTGTTCAAGTTCCATCATCAAGTTTTCTTGCATGCTAGACTGGATGCCGGTTCGACGTAGCACCGTAGACTTCATCGAGGAGAAATGGGTACTCCGATCCTTAGTAAAGCCTTCGACCCCGTCAAGGTATCACAGTTGCGTGATGTTCGCCGATATTCTATGGCAATCAAGGTGATTGGTGTCTTTACGATCGTCACCTGTCCCTTTTGGCTTGGAGCTCTCTTTTTTACAAGTCCTCGAGATTATTCCTACACTTCATCCCTTATTTGTGTCCCGATAGTGGCGCTCGTGGGTGCTGTAGGGGTGGCGCATTTCGCTCAGAACGATTCGTATCTTCGACGGCTCCTTATTGTTGGTCTTGTGGCGCATATGGCAGCATCCAGCGTCTTTCTGTGGGTGGGATGGTTTGTCTACGGTGGCGCCGCCGACGCATTCCATTACTGGACCGTCGGCTTGCAGCTGGCGGAAGATTTTCACGTTGTAGGCTGGAGCGCATTCCGCCCGCCTTATTGGAGCACCAATCTGATCAACAATATATGCGGAATCGCATCACTGTTAATCGGCGATGCGCTCCCTACTCTCTTTATCGCATTTGCTCTTATATCCCTAGCGGGGGGATATCTATACTACCGCGCGTTCGTAATCGCCTTCCCGGACGGTGATCGATGGCTCTTTGGATTCCTCGTCGTGTTGTCGCCGTCGCTCTTATTCTGGTCCAGCTTCGTCGGGAAAGATTCGCTTATCCAATATTTTATTGGTTTGACCTGTTTCGGTTTCGCCAAGGTTACCCAACGTGCCAACTACCGCGGCATTCTCATGTGCGCGATTGGACTTGCAGGCGCCATGCTGGTGCGGGCACACGTGGCCGCAATGTTCGCCATTGCGATGACATTTCCTTATGCGGTAGGCCGGTCAAGGGGCAGCAGTACCAATAAAGCAGCAAAAATTATTCTGATTCCAGTGCTTTTGGGCGGCACATTGTATTTCATAAGTCAGGCTGGAAGCTTTCTGGGCCTAAACAACGAAAATTCAAGGGACATTTCCCAGGAAGCGGAGACTGTCACCAAGAATAGTCAAATCGGCGGATCCGCATTTAATGAGGGGACCCCTCTGCCGGTCCGCGTCGCTGAATCTCCTTTTCTGATGTTTCGACCCTTTCCTTGGGAGATGAACAATTCGCTGGCTCTCGCCTCCGCTGTAGAGTCAGTTGGCTGGTTGCTTCTCTGTTGCTTTCGGCGACGCGAAATCTGGTCGACGTTGCGGCGTTGGCGAGACCCATATGTAGGCTTCCTTCTGATGTACTCGGTGGTCTTCTCGATCGCATTCGGAGGCGCGATTAGCAATTTTGGAATTCTGTTGCGTCAGCGCATCATGATGACACCACTAGTACTCATGCTTGTCTGCGCGAGGCAGAAGTTACCAACTCGAAGAGTTCTCCAGAGGTTGCAAAGGGTTTCGCGGTTCACGCTTCCTGTCGGCGCGTCACGATAAAATTGGATACCGACGGAGACTAATCTCAGGACTTGAAGATGTGCGGCATCAGCGGCTTCCTTGATCTAAGCTGTGTCAACTCGGCTAGTGAACTAAGAAACATCGCGATGCGGATGGCCAATACTTTGCGCCATAGAGGACCCAATCATGCTGGAGTCTGGGCAGATGAGGGGGCCGGCATCGCGCTCAGCATGAGACGGTTGGCGATCCTCGATCTTTCGCCTGCTGGACACCAACCGATGGAGTCCTCCAGCGGTCGTTACATCCTCGTCTTCAATGGGGAGATATATAACTATGAAGATCTGAGGAGTGAGTTAGGAAATGATGAGCACGGTTTTTCGTTCCGAGGAAACTCCGATACAGAGGTGATGCTCGCAGCGTTCGAAGAGTGGGGAATTGAGCAGTCAGCGGTCCGTTTCAATGGAATGTTCGCTTTTGCTGTCTGGGATCGCCTCGACAGGAGCCTCACTCTTGGGCGCGATCGTTTTGGTGAGAAACCCCTCTATTATTCCAGGATCGGTAGACGTCTTATTTTTGGTTCCGAGTTGAAAGCCCTGCGCGTTCATCCGAACTTTTCGAACGATGTCGATCACAGTGCAGTTGCTCTCTTTCTTAGGCATAGCTGTGTTCCGGCACCCTATTCGATCTACCGTAATATTAATAAACTGCCCGCTGCAACCCTATTGAGAATCTCTGCTGATGATTTCGCGTCGAATCCACGCCCATATTGGTCGATGGATGAAGTCGTCAATGAAGGGGTTGCTAATCCACTCGAATGCGGCGAGCAAGAGGCAATTGAGCAACTCGACTGGATACTGCGTGATGCGGTTCGAATTCGAATGCGTTCGGATGTGCCTCTTGGAGCCTTTCTTTCGGGAGGCATTGACTCCTCCACTGTAGTGGCGTTGATGCAGGCCCAAAGCCGAGCGCGCGTGAAGACATTCTCGATAGGAAATTATGACAAGGAGTTTGACGAGGGAAGAGAAGCTTCGAGGGTAGCTCGCCACTTGGGAACGGAACACACTGAACTCTACGTGACTTCTGACGAGGCGATGGCGCTTATCCCCTCGCTGCCTCGTATCTATGACGAACCATTCGCCGATTGCTCACAGATTCCGACGATCCTGGTTTCCCAACTTGCTCGGAGATGCGTGGCCGTGAGTCTTTCAGGTGACGGCGGTGACGAACTCTTTGGAGGATACAATCGACATGCCTGGGGTGAGACGCTCAGTCGCCGTCTTTATCACTTGCCGTTTTTCGTGCGCAAGTTTGGAGCTGCCGGTATCAAGGCGATGCCACCTGGTGGCTGGGATCTTCTCTTTCGGGCCTGTAAGCCGGCGACGCCGGTCCGGTGGCAGCAGAGGATGCCGGGAAACAAACTTCATAAGATCGCATCCATATTGGAGAGCAAGGATACTCACACTCTCTACCAGAAGCTGGCATCTCACTGGTTAGAGCCTGCGAAGATTCTTTCAGAAGTGCCTGAGCCGACGGTGTCTCTCTCGGAGGCCAATCGTCAAAGTCTCCAACACGTTGCTGAGGACATGATGTATCTTGACACAGTTGGCTACCTACCGGATGACATTCTGGTAAAGCTTGATAGGGCTACGATGGCCGTAAGTCTTGAGGGCCGGGTTCCTTTACTAGATCATCGTGTGGCAGAGTTTGCTTGGAAATTACCCCTGTCCATGAGAATCCGCCAACGACAGGGCAAGTGGATCCTTCGTCAACTTCTTTATCGATATGTTCCCCGCGAAATGGTAGATCGTCCAAAGTCCGGCTTTGGAATACCCCTTGCTAATTGGCTGCGTGGCCCTCTCCGCGCGTGGGCCGAGTCCCTTCTGGAAGAACGCCGTCTTCGACAGGAAGGGTATTTCGATTGCACCCTGATTCTGAAAATTTGGCGCGAACATCTCTCGGGAAAAAATAATTGGGAGTATCACTTATGGGACGTGCTGATGTTCCAGGCCTGGCTCGATGAAAGCCGTCGCAAGATTGACGATCAATTTGCATGTGTCGAAAATATAGCAAACACGGCAGCGGGGAGCCCATGAGCAATAGTCGCGTCAGTGTTCTGCATGCGGTGACAGACCCGATGAGCACCATCCTGCTGCGCGGGCAACTAAACTATTTAAAAACAAATGGCTTCGATCCAGCTCTCTTATCAGGCCCTGGAAAGGAGCTAGAAGACATCGGCGCGCAAGAGGGATACCCGGTGTTTAGCGTGGCAATGAGGAGAGAGATTTCTCTTAGATCAGACTTGCGATCCTTGCTCGAAATATTGCGGCTGATCCGGCGAATCAAGCCGGTGATCTGCAATAGCGGCACCCCCAAAGCTGGGTTGTTGGTTGGTCTTGCCGCTTGGCTTAATCGCGTCCCCTGTCGTGTATATACCCTTCGCGGGCTTCGACTCGAGACTGCAACCGGAATCAAGAGAGTCATCTTAATGATGACGGAAAAAATGGCGTGCTTCAGTGCGCATCGCGTTGTTTGCGTGAGCGCCAGCCTTCGTGAGCGAGCGATTGCCATGGGGCTCGTAGCTCGGCCAAAGACAACTCTGCTCGGAGCTGGAACCAGTAATGGGGTAGATCCAAGCCGATTCGAACCAACGCCGGAGAAAAAGGCGTTGGCAGCGGCACTACGCCGAAAACTAGGTATTCGTCCAAACCAGCTAGTAGTGGGCTTTGCCGGAAGATTTACACGGGATAAGGGACTTCCTGAGTTGGTAGCTGCATTTCGATCGATACGTAAGGAGTTACCTGAGACTGTTCTGATGTTAGTAGGAGACTACGAAATAGGAGATCCTGTACCTGACGAGATAAGAGATGCAATCGAATCAGAGAAGGGGGTTTATCGCGTAGGGTTTACTTCCCAGGTCGAACTATATTACCTGGTCATGGATATTTTTGCTCTGCCCACTCACCGCGAAGGTTTTCCCAATACGGTTCTTGAAGCACAAGCTGCGGGTCTTCCTGTGGTCACCACCGTGGCGACAGGCGCTGTGGATTCGATTGATGATGGCGTCACGGGGCTGCTCATTCCAGTTGGAGATGCGGATAAATTGGCGGCGGCAGCGCTGTCACTGCTGTCGGACCCAATGAGAATGAAGTTAATGGGGCAGTTGGGGAGAGAACGTATACTTCGGAGGTTCCGAAATGAGACTGTGTGGGAAGCATTGGCTTCGCTGTACAGAGCGCTGCTCCAGGAACGCGGTTATCCACTTCCTGTTGCCGACTCTTCCGTGGAGGCTGAGCGATGCGCTCAAGCTCAATAGGGGCTGTCTGCAAACGAATTCTGGACCTCACGGGCTCGGTGACTGTGCTTGCCTGTTTATGGCCGGTCATGATCGCAGTGGCTCTCACAATCTGGGTGACTATGGGCAAGCCTATATTTTTCCGCCAGGTACGACCCGGCCAATATGAACGCCCGTTTACATTATTCAAGTTTCGGACGATGGTTCCGACCCAAGCGTCGACTGTTGATCCGTCCACCGATGCGGCACGTCTTACGAGACTGGGAATAATCTTGCGACGGTACAGCCTCGACGAGCTTCCGCAACTATGGAACGTGTTGAAGGGAGAAATGAGCCTGGTAGGGCCGCGGCCCCTGTTGATGGAATATCTTAATCACTACACTGCCGAGCAGGCCAAGAGGCATCTCATGAAGCCTGGGATTACAGGATTGGCACAGGCAAAGGGACGCAATGCGATTACATGGAAACAAAAGTTTCTGTGGGACGTTTGGTACGTCGACCATTGGAATATTTGGCTGGATTTTCGAATTCTCTGGTCCACAGTTGGAAAGGTGATCAGGCGAGAGGGAATTAGCCAGCAAGGCCAAGCAACTATGGAGAAGTTCGGGGTTGAGCGGAGGTGAAACCGCAGGCGAGTCAAGATCGTGTGATTATCTATGGTGCAAGCGGACATGGAAAGGTCGTCGCGGACATTCTTCAAGCTTGTGGGATGGAAATAGAGGGTTTCGTCGACGACGATCCTCAAAGGCCAAGGCAAACATATGGTCTGAAGATATTAGGCGATGCTGAATGGCTTGCTGAACGGGCTTCCTACCAGTCGGTAGCCATAGCGCTTGGAGTTGGCGATAATTTCGCCCGCCGTGCAATAGTAGAGCGCTTTACCACAACGGGCGTTCGACTGCTGACTGCAGTGCATCCGGCAGCGACAATTTCGGGTTCAGCTAAGATTTCTTCAGGCGTCGTGATCATGGCACACGCTGTCGTCAATGCCGATGCCGTGATCGGATGTGGGTCGATAGTCAATACCGCTGCGATCGTCGAACACGATTGCAATGTCGGGAAATTTACCCATCTTTCACCAAAGGTTGCAATCGGTGGACATGTAGCGGTCGGCGATTTTTCTTGGCTCGGTATTGGATCTACAGTTATTTCGAACATTAAGGTCGGTAGTGGTTCGATCGTCGGAGCAGGGGCAACGGTCGTACATAACGTTGACGACTGGGTCGTCGCAGTCGGTACTCCTGCCCGGATTTTGAAAGAATTAGTACCTCGAGATTGAAAATCAGATGATTATCTCTACTCAAACTAGACTGGCGATAGAAGGTGGCCAACCTTTGCGTAGCCAACCGTTTGCTCCTTGGCCATCCTTTTCACCTGAGGAGATAGCAGTTGTCATGCGTGTTCTCGAATCCGGGAAAGTCAATTACTGGACTGGAGACGAGGGTAGGCGCTTCGAATCCGAGTTTGCTGCTTTTACAGGCTGTAAACATGCGATTGCGCTAGCCAATGGGACCGTTGCACTGGAACTTGCATTGCAAGTGCTTGGCATCGGTCCTGGAGATGAGGTAGTCGTTCCTAGTCGTACCTTCATCGCAACAGCAAGTTGCGTCGTATCACGCGGGGCAATGCCTGTAATCGCCGACGTTGATAGAGATTCACAAAATATCACCGCAGACACTATTCGCGCCGTTATTAGCCCACGTACTCGCGCTATTATCCCGGTACATCTCGCCGGGTGGCCGTGCGACATGGACCCGATTCTTGAGCTTGCTCGCGAAAAGCAGTTAAAGGTCGTCGAGGATTGTGCGCAGGCACACGGAGCAACTTATAAAGGGCGACCGGTCGGTTCCATGGGTGACGTGAATGCGTTCTCGTTCTGTCAGGACAAGATCCTCACCACCGGCGGCGAAGGCGGAATGCTGATGACAGACGACACGGACCTCTGGTCTCGTGCCTGGTCTTTCAAGGATCATGGGAAGAGCTATGAAGCCGTCTATTGTCGGCAGCATCCTCCCGGATACCGATGGTTGCACGAAGGATTCGGGACAAATTGGCGACTCACCGAGATGCAGAGCGCCATGGGCCGCATGCTCCTCAAGAGACTTTCTCAGTCGATTGAGAAACGGCGAAATCTGGCCAGCATCTTAACCGAACGCTTTTCTCAAATCCCGGCGTTGCGAGTAGCCACCCCGCCTGAAAATGTGATTCATTCGTATTACAAATACTATGTCTTCCTGCGGAGCGAACGATTGCGAGACGACTGGAACCGCCAGCGAGTCCTCGATGCCATCAACGCGGAAGGCGTGCCATGTTTTGTCGGCAGCTGCAGCGAAATCTATCTAGAGAAGGCTTTTCTAGAGCCAATGCGGCCTGTGCATCGCTTGGCGGTTGCAAAGGATCTAGGTGAGACGTCTTTGATGTTTCTGGTCCATCCAACTCTCACCGAAGCGGACATGCGAGACACGGCTGACGCGGTGGAAAAGGTCATGACGGCCGCCGCCCAAGAGGCGGCTGGATGATTCGGAAGCTAGAGCGTTCAGATGATTCAGACGATTGGACGAAATCACACCTTAGTGGCCTACCCGATCTTTTGTACCAGTGAGATTGTTAGTGTAGCGCGGCAGATTTTGTAGTTATCCCGTCGCAGTCGGGGGGGGTGGAAAAGTGGGAAGCGTTGTTGGCTTTCCACTTTTCCATGCCCCTTGTTGTTTTCCATCTGCCAGGCAGCCGGTGCCGGCGGCCTGTAACCTAACGAGGAGTGTGGCCTCACGGTGTTGTAATGCACGCGCCACCGCTCGGCCAGCACCTGGAGTTCCTTCAGTGAGTAGAAGATCTCTCCATTCAGGAACTCGTCCCGTAACTTGCTGTTGAACGATTCGCAGTAGCCGTTCTCCCAGGGAGAGCCGGGTTCGATGTAGAGTGTCTTCGCTCCCGAGCTAAGAAGCCACTTCCGCAGATCCTTCGCCATGAACTCCGGGCCGTTGTCCGAACGGATATGCTCCGGGATTCCGTGCTCGATCATGGCGTCGGCTAATACCTCGATCACGCTCTGGCTGTTCAGCCTGCGCCGGGGACGGATCGCCAGGCATTCCCGAGTGAACTAATCGATCAGGTTTAACATCCGCACTGTCCTTCCATCCTGCGTAAACGTACTGACGAAGTCGTAGGCCCAGACGTGATTCGGCCACAGGCTCACAGTGGCTTGCACGCAAGCTCCAGGCGTCAGGCCACACAGTCAGGATTATTCCCGCTCAGTTTGTAAAACCCTACGTCAAGTCCAACAAGAACGACATGGTTGATGCTGCGGCGATTGCAGAAGCGGTGACCAGGCCCACGATGCGCTTCGTCGAGGTCCGGCAACCAGAACAGAGTGCGCGGCAAGCTTTGCATCGTGTCCGTGATCGATACATGAGCCAGCGCACGGGTCTGATCAACCAGGTGCGAGGCTTTCTGCTGGAGTTTGGCATTGCTGGCCGCGGAGTTGGAAGAGCGCGAGCGGAACACCATCGCCAGGCGCATCAAGGATGCCCGTCTGCCGCGGATGAAGATGCTGGAGGAGTTCGACTTCAGCAAAGCGCCGCAGGTCCAGGCCACCAAAATCCATGATCTGGCCCAGGGCGGCTACATCGAACGCGCCGAACCCATCATCCTGATCGGCGACTGCGGCACCCGGCAAGACGCATCTGTTGACCGGCTGTGCGTAGCATCTTGCCGCCAGAAACGGCGAGTGCGCTTCGCCACCGCCGCGGCATTGGTCAACGAGCTGGTCGAAGCAAAACAACAGTTGCAGCTGCGCCGGGTGCTGGCCCGTTGGGAGCGCTATGACCTGATCGCCATCGACGAAGTCGGCTATGTGCCTATGGCCGAGTTGGGCGCCGAGTTCCTATTCCAGGTGATCGCGGAGCGGGCCGAGAAGGCCGCCGTGATCCTGACAACCAACCTGCCCTTTTCGGAGTGGACTCAGGTGATCCCCAACGCCCGGCTATGCAAGGCGCTGTTGGATCGCATCACCGATCGGGCACACATCATCGAAACCGGAACCGATAGCTACCGTTTCCGGCGCACGGTCGAGAAAGGCAAGAGCAAACCGACGGGCTGATACGACGCCCTCGATGTACTTCGGGCTTCCGCTACGCTCCAGCCCGAAGCACATCGCCTCTCCAACCCATGAACCTGGTCCATCAAGCTTCCATAGATGGGCCAACGTTAACTTCCGCAAGTGGGCCAACGTTAGTTGCCAAACGCACCTATGCGGCAGCGATGGTAGGGAATTCCTCAAGCGGGATTATCGAGTCACCCAGCTTTCAAGTGCCGACCGTGAATATCTGCACTCGCCAGGAAGGCCGCGTTCGGGCACGAAATGTGATCGATGTAGGCTATCGGCGCGAAGAAATCCTAGCTGGGATTGAAAGGGCGATCAGTGAAGATTTTCGAGCATCACTCACGTCGCTCGTCAATCCCTATGCTAGCCCTAAACAATGTGCAGCTCAGATATTGTGTCAGTCTTAAAGACAGTTCAGTTGGGGGATCGGCTGATTCGAAAGAAATTCCACAATTGGGCGACTTCTCCCTTAAAGTAACGGTAAGGTCTGGCCCATCAAAAGCGGATTGCGGACCAAGTGGCTATGGATATCGCTGCTTCGGCACCTCGGGCAGCGGCCTGTTTTCCTTTGCTAGTAGGAACAAATAAGATGTCGTTTGATTGCATAGGGATGTCAGGGCTTTTCGAAGCAAGGATCTTATCAAGTGGCACCGGAATCTCTTGTTGGCCTTCAGGCGTTCGCCGCACAATTCTGGCTTTTGATGTCCTCGCGAACTTTGTAGTTCCATGTGCCATGGCCACCGCTTTCATCACGGTATACCGGCCCTTTTCATCCATTAGGAAACCGCTGGGAGCGAGAACCTCACCTACGACATAGATCACGCCAGCCTTAGAAACGATGATTGTGTCTCCCTGCTGTACGGGAACATTCGCTGCCATCGATTGCACCGGGTCACTCGACAGAAATACTGTTTTGGGCTCGTTGCTGTCCTTCTGGGTAATCGTGACAAGCTGTCCGGCGGTCGCTGTTGTACCACCCGCTTCCGCAAGAATGTCAAGAAGCTTCCCCGATCCCACAATTGGATAAATACCTGGCTTGACTACTTCGCCCATCAAAACAACTCCGCTGGCAAAGCTGGTGATGACGATGCTGACGTGAGGGGCCTTTAAGACGTCACTCTTGAAATAAGCTTCTTCAACCGCCTTCTGGGCGTCTTCTACGTGCATGCCGGCCACGTGCACGTAGTTAATGAGAGGTATATATATGTTTCCGGCGCTGTTCACCGCTGCCTTTTGGGAAAGGTCTGGCGCGCCGAAAACTGAAACATCCAACGCGTCACCGGGCGAAATTAGGTAATGCGATTGATCGGCAGCGGGTACCGCCATCGTTGTGGAAGCCGGTGCCGCCGAATTTATTGATCTCTCAGGAAATGCTGGAGAAGGAAAGGTAGAAGCACCGTTTGCCGGAGTCTGCGCGGAGCCCAGAATAGAGAAAAGAAATACGTAGCCAATCGTGAAGCTAATTTGCAAACCGCGCTGTAGGGGCTTGAGCGACATTGATTTCAGATGACGAGCGGGCTTAAAGACGCAACTCAATTTTATACCACCCCCAAGAGTCGAGAGACTATTATGTATTATGTTGAAGCGATGTCACGGTTTCGCGCTGTGACATTGGCCACCACTATAGATCTAACAAGGCGGACATGACAACCGGCTCTGATCCAGAACAACTCGACGTTCCTAAGGAGAGTGTGACAGAGCTTCCTGATACCCCTCCTTCTATTAAGCCTGATTTGGGTGAAACGGAACTTCCGAGATTTAACACAGTTCGACGCAAAAGAAGACGTCGAAACTTTGTGTCGTCAAGTGCAGAATCCTCCCGAACGCACTTGAGCCCGAGCTATGTAGCGCCACCACCAGATTTAGCTTCAGCAAGGCGACGGAGGCGGTCCAGACGGCGATCCAATCGTCGCAAGTATGCAAGGGCAATGAAATTTGCGATGTACATAGCAATTCAGGTAGTCTTCATCACATTGCTGGTCTTCTTGTGGATGAAAATCTCAGCCAAGGTTAACGAATGAACTCGTGGATGAATAGCCACTGACACAATGGAGTTGACAGCACTATGGGCGCACTCGCTTTTCTAGCTCTTCGAAAAGCGCCTCCGAAGCGAGGGGCACTCTAGGGTACAAGGCAGAAACGCGATTTTCAACTAGTAGCTCGATGTTTTGCGGATCAAGGATCAATTCTTTAAGTATGTACACTGCTGACTGGGCAGGAACAAGCCAGGGAAGGCGGCGGGTTGTCCGGTGTGCTTCTCTTCTGGATACGAATTCCCACTCCGCGCATTCCGGATAGCGCGTATTGTCTTGATAAAAGTAATCCTGCCTATTCAAGTCAACGCCACAAAGAATGATGCGTTTATAGCCCATGATGACCGCGAGAGTCATCATCGCGATAACCGAGCCACCGTATTTGAAAAGCCAAGCCACCCTTGCATGTGGTGAGAAAGCCCCGATCGAACGCATATATTGGATGCCCGCGCGGAGCTCTTCTTCGTTTCGCGCAACGACCGGCATCGAAAAGCCTACATACATGTTCTTCTTCATGGCCTTCGGAAGCTCGAAGACAGTTTGCCGCGATCCGATCGGATTTACTTCGGTGATAATCTTCAGGGTATTTGCATACACCTCTGATCGGCGTTCAAGAAGAGATCGAAGGGCATCATACATGGCTGGGTGATCGTCATACACGATGTCTTCAAATTGAAAAAACCGCGGTACGAACGGATGCGCGGGCCAAAAGTTGATGCCAACGCTATCATGCATCCGTATGATCTGCCATCGTTCATCTGCAATTTGGTTGATAGACCATGCGCTGCCCAGTATGAACAACGTATCGCTCGTCTTCCAGTGAGAAAGATCAGCAGACTCCAAGAGCGGCAGGCCGGCACGTGACGCCGCGGCCGCCGCGAGGGCTGCTTGCGCGCGAAGACGTATGTGATGGTATAGCCTGCACAAGAGCGGATGGGGTAGACGTTTTGCGAGCGATTTAATCATCGAGTTTGCGAGTACAACGTTGTTGATCTAAGATGACCTCTGCCTTCTACTCTGGTTAGCTAAATGTTTTGGCGTCAGATGCCTACCCTGCTGCTCGCGAACGAACCCTTTGTCAAAATACTGGCACGCCTGTTTTTTGTTGCGAAGACTAGTGCTCTGAGCTAATTGCTGACCCCGCACTTGAAATTGCGCTCGACTGTGATGTTGCTTTATTCTTCACCTCGAGTGGGCGCGTCTCGAATCTGGCCACATATCAGAGCCCTTATGGTTAACTTGTCAAAGTGACAGCGCTCAGACTACCCGGGGAGTCCTATTTAGCGAGCGACGGCCCTGATGAGGCTAGATGGAATAACTCCCAATTGCATACTCATTTAGATTCTGCGTAATCCAGTCAATCGTTTGTATTAGCCCCTCTCGCAGCGAAACTCTCGGTCTCCACGTTGTCATCTTATGCAGCCGATCGCTATTTGCACAGAGGCGGTCCACCTCGCTAGCTTCGGGACGCAACCTCAGTTCTTCAACTTCGACAGGGCGGTCTTCCCCGATCAAATCGAAAATCATCTTAGTCAAGTTCAGAATGGAGGTCTCAGTACCGCTACCGACGTTGAAAGTTTTCCCAATTGTGTCGGCCATCTCTGCAACTGCGATAAATCCTTCAACGGTATCCGACACGAAGTTGAAGTCCCGGGTTGCACTCAGATTCCCCAATTTGACCGACGTTTGGGCCAAAGCCTGCGTAATGATTGTCGGAATCACAGCGCGGCTGGATTGGCGCGGACCGTAGGTATTAAAGGGGCGAGCAAGCGAAACGGGTAAGCCGAATGACAGGTGATAAGACTCAACGATCTTATCGGCGCCTATCTTTGTTGCCGAATAGGGAGACTGGCCCTGTAATGGGTGATTCTCATCAATTGGTACGTAGACTGCTGAACCATAGACCTCACTGGTTGAAGTGCACACGATGCGCTCGGTGCCTTGTTGTCTCGCTGCTTCCAGGATATTTAAAGTGCCACCAATATTTGTATGAACATACGATCGCGGGGAATGATAGGAATAGGGGATTCCAATCAGTGCGGCAAGATGAAAGATGACATCAACATCCTTAACGGCTTGAAGGACGCTTTCATAGTCGCGGATATCGCCATGAATGATCTCCAGTTCTGAACGCACTGGTGAAGCCGACAACCAGCCCAGAGATCCTTGCGAAGTATAGCGGAGAAAACAGCGAGTCTGCGCGCCGAGTTGAACAATTCGCTCAGCAAGATGGCTGCCTATAAAGCCGCCGGCTCCTGTAACGAGGACTCGGCGGTTCTTCCATGCAAATGAATTAGTCAACGTAGCCTCATCTCCAGGCATCTAAACCACGCCGCTCGCAAGATCGCTTGATGCACGCTCATATTGTTCAATCTGTCCTATATCGAGCCAGTACTCGCGTATTGGAAAACAGATTACACGCTTGCGGGCGTTTATGAGGCCAGTTATCAGATCAGGCATGTCAAATGTGCGATCTGAAGGGATCATCTTGCAGACGCTTGGCTGGATGAGGTAGATGCCGGCACTGACAAAATTACGCAGCATCGGTTTTTCGACAATACGAACGGCATCCACCCCATTGGTTGTGATTACGCCGTATGGGATTCGCACTTCGTGCTGTTGAACAGCAACAGTCATGTCGGCAGAATGTTCTCGATGGAACTCGAGCATTGCCCGGAAATCGATTGAGGTCAGAATATCTCCATTGACGACGAGCAGCGGGAGATCGCCAACCGCGACTTTCGCTAGCGCTCCTGCAGTGCCCAAGGGGCGGTCCTCACCCACGTACTCTATGTCTATCCCGAATTCCTTACCGTCCTGAAAATGATCGATAATACTCTTAGCGAGATAATGTGTTGAAATGCTCACATGATGAATGCCAGCAGCACGAAATTTATCAACAAGATGCTCAAGGATCGGCTTACCGTTTACTGGCAACATCGGCTTGGGGCATTTCTCGGTGAGTGGCATCAAGCGTTTGCCAAAGCCACCCGCCATGATGAATCCGTTCAAGCCAAGGGTGCGCTCGGCCAAGTAGTCGGACTCCAAAGCAATATCCATTACACGTTCTTCAGCGTTTAGGAGTGGAATCTGTCGAATTCGATGCGCTGCCATTAATTGGCGCAATTCTTCAGGTGGGGTTCCGCAAGGCGCTGTTAATGGACGGCCATTGCGTCCATTCTCCTTTCGCATTGAAAGGAGTTCGCCGACGGAATAATCTAATTCGATTCCCGACAGGATCGCGCGCCTGATATCGCCGTCCGTAATCGTGGCCTCAAGTCGTTGGCATTCATCGACGACTAATACAATGCCCAGAGCAAAGCGATCCATCAGGGTCATTAACTCGCGGACAGTATTAGACGCCCTGATAAATGGCAATTCACGGGAAGAATTGGCCGACATAGAGTTGTCTCCGTTCATGAAACCACGGCGTACTTGTAGTAGGGACGTGCCGGGACTCCAATCACACAAGTTCCCGCTGGAACGTTCTTAACCACGACTGCTCCGGCACCCACGATTGCATGGTTTCCGACCGTGAGCCCTTGTCGGATAATGGCTCCTGCTCCAATGTGGGCATGATCGCCGATTGTTACTCTACCGGCGAGTATAGCACCCGGCGCGACGTGCACATGGTCTCCGATCTGGCACTCGTGTTCGATCGTGGCATTCGTATTCACAATTACATTCGTTCGAATGGTAGAGCCTGCATTAACTACGGCTCCGGCAAGCAGAACAGTGCCCGAGTCAATGCTGACAGTTTTGGCGACGATTGCTCTTGGATGGACAACGGTAATAAATTCGAATCCTTGGTGGCCGATACGGTCAAATACACTCGCGTGCAGGGTGTTATCTGAGATACCACCAATGCCGTTGAACACATGCCGGATCCCGTGTTGATAAAGTTCTGAAAGGCGAGCTTCGCTGCCCAAGATCTCTACGCCATCCACGAATCTACCGCTCGTCGCTTCCGAAAGATCGATGAGTCCGACGACTTCATATCCACCTGCTTCTCGAATTGCATCCAGCACGACACGTGCGTGCCCACCTGCGCCAAGGCCAAGCACCGGACATTTGGAGGTCGTCTTCATTCGCCCGCCAATTGTAGCGGAATTTCGGGACTTGGGGCAGAGGGTTTGTGATTCGCACAATCATTCGGTAACGTCCACGTCGTAGAATCTCTTCCTCACCAGCGAGTCGTCCAGCGGAATGCTTTTCAGGACTCGAACAATGGTTGAAACCGCCGAATTACTCTCATTTGCATACGGGTTGACTAGAGTCTCGAGAGATTTGCGGAATTCCTCGCTGGTGGCCAAGCGAATTGCCTTTAGAACCTCGTTGCGCTCATAACTCACATCGATCACATTGCGGGCGCGAATGCGGCCCGCCTGGCGTGTTCCGATATTGACGGCTGGAATCTTGATTGAAGGCGCCTCGATGATGCCGCTGGATGAATTTCCAACAACCGCTGCTGCGTGGCACATAACACTGCGATAAGCCACGGAGCCGAAATTGTCGATGGCCACCGACGTATGGGATTGAACCCATTGTCGTATGTTCGCGGCGATAATCCGTCCCGCCGTATCGGCGTTTGGCATCGTAAATACGACACGGAAGCCCGCTAAATCCAATGCCGCCAACAGTTCACGGATCTGCCACTCTGTCTGCTCGAATTCGAGCGTTACTGGATGAAATGTAACTAGCAGGAAGGGCTCGTTCAGATCCAGTCCGAAGCGCCTTTGCAACTCTTCCGTACCGAGGCGCGGAGCAGTGAGAATGTTGTCGAGGCCCAAGGCTCCGGTAACAAAGACACGGTTCGGATCTTCGCCAAGTTGAATGACTCGATTTGCGTATTCTCGTGTAGCCGTGAAATGCAGATGACTCAATTTGCTAAGGCTGTGGCGCAACGAGTCATCAATGGCCCCCTCTGTTAGTTCTCCTCCTGCGATGTGAGCAATGGGGATCTTGAATGGCAGCGCAGCGAGAGCGGCAGCCAGCATCTCGTACCGATCACCCAAGACGACGAGAATGTCGGGTCGGTATTTGGCGAACGATTGACCGAACCCGATCAATCCCAACCCCATCGATGTCGCGATTGATTGCGGGGAATCTGAAGAGAGAACAACCTCGATTTTTTCTGCGATATCGAATCCGTCTGCCTCAATGGAGCGTATAGACAGGCCAAACTCAGGGGAGAGGTGCGTCCCAGAAACGTACAACGTCAACGCAAATTCTGGATCAGCTTGGAGAGATCTCAGAAGTGGGAAATAAATCCCGTAGTCCGCCCGCGATGTGCTAACTACGCCAATGGATCTCAATCGATTAATTCCGAACTAAGAATACGGCATTCGCCTTTCTTATATTCTAATCGGTTCCTGGAATTTCGGACATCATCTCCAGTCTATCGATAATGCTGCAAACACTTCGTGTACAGTGATGATTTCCGCTAAATACAAACTACTACCATGCGGTTATGAAGAAATGCGAACCAGCCACTTTATGTTGAAGCACAGCGTAGTAAAGGTGTTAATTGCTATTGCCGTAGTCCTTTCTATTATTGCCTTCGGACTCCTCCACTTGGGAGATTACCTCGTTGTGAATCACCCTGAGCGATCAGACGTTATCGTAGTGTTGGCCGGAGACTATAACGACCTGAGATATTGGCGTGGACTCGAGCTCTTGCGTGAAGGCTATGGAGAACGAATGGTGGTCGATGCGTCGTCTGATCGAATCTATGGCCAAACATTTGCGGAACATGCAGCGAGATTCGTTGTGCAAACAGCTGGTCAAGAAGTACCCCACATCAACATATGCACAATTACAGATGACTCCACACTTCAGGAGGCGTCAAATGTCAGTGACTGTTTAACGCAAATACAACCTCAGCCCCGGTCAGTTTTGCTCGTCACCAACGACTTCCATACTCTGCGTGCGGTTTCGATTCTGAGTTCACGTATTACTCGGTACCGTGGGTCAGTGGCTGCAGTGAACGATACAACTAAATTCGGAAAACCGTGGTGGCGTCATCGCGAGTGGGCGAAGACCTGCGTCTATGAATGGGAGAAGTTGCTTTGGTGGAAGTTCTTCAAATCCTGACGAGGCTGAATTGATTTAAGCTCGGCGTCGCACCCAGGGCAGGTTGACGAATCCCTCCCGGAACATTAATTCTGCGAGTCGCAAGTCATTCGGGGTATCGATATCGATAGCTCTGTCCTCAGGAATTTCTAGCATTCGATGCGGAGTATCGAAATACTGTGGCGCCTCCGTGGCTGCTACGTGATCCCGGCGCCAGAGATACAAGGCACCATTGATGCGATAGACAGGGGGGACATCCTGACGTCTGACGTAGTTGTGACCGTCTGGAAAACTCTGGTGCATGTAGCCATCGGATGCTACATCAATGCAAACCCATCGTGGATTGAAGGCAGGTTTCGACGCGGCTACGACGCCAACTGCGCGACCGTCCTCCTCAAGCAGGTGCATGGCATTTGTGACGTCTTCGGGCAAACGTCCGGGGCTGGTTGGGGAAAGCAACAGCACACTTCCGTAACGAATACGGTCACGCAATTCCATCTCCGCTAAGGCGTGTCGGAGCACAGGCCACATAGGCGTATCGTCTCGAGCAAGCGTCGCTGGCCGCAGAAATGGAACATCCCCACCATGGTCGCGCGCGACTGCAGCAATTTGCTCACTGTCGGTGGAAATGACACATTTTGCGATTTCCACACAACGCTTCGCTAAGAGAATAGAGTGTGCGATCAAGGGCAATCCTGCCAGATCAACAAGATTCTTGTTCGGCAGCCCACGTGAGCCGTGGCGAGCGGGAATCACAGCGAGTACTGGTCGAATGCTCATGCCTTGCGCCTGTTGCTCGGCAGGGAAGTGGAATCGTGAAGGTTGTATGGCCATGATGGTGTTGGCAATTCGCATATTTCGTTGAATTGCTTGCGGTCTGCAACAAACGTCAGGTAATGGTAGACATGCGATAAGCCACCAAAACTACGCTTGTAATCTTCCAGAGAGTCTCCCGGCTTCATTCCTCCCCCTAGGTGGAGCAGTTCGCATCCGCGTCGACGAGCCCATCTAGCACCCTCCACAATTAGAAACGTTGAAGCCCCATATTTGCGACCAAGATCGTTTGTCGCAGCCAAATGGCCATGCGCATAGCGTGGACCGGCAAGAAACAGATTTCCTCCTACGGGCTCTTCGCCATACCAGGCTAGAGCTATCCCCAAACCTTTTCCCAGCTTTGCCAGCTTTCGAAAATATTGCTGAGGAAACCTGTAAAAACTATCTGCACCGTTGCGCTCAATCAACCTGTTGTAGAGTGTTGTGAAGATGCCTAATTTCGATTCTGCATCGCTGTCCGCTCCGGTCCCCCATGTTACATGGAGCATGCGGTCCGCGAGACGCATATCTGCCCGCCTGTCTCTCCGTAGGCTGATTGGCTGATCCAACCGGTCGTTCCATTCGGACAATTTGATGGAGTTTGTAGAGCCCCGAGAATGTATTTGCAGTCGGTCCCCGCAGCCCTTTTCCTGATCGAACCAATTTTGCTGTGCAGTAAGGGGATGAAGGCGGATCACACAGCAAACGATGCGGCGGTTAGCGCACCAGGTACTCAGCTGTTCAAGAAAATAATCAAAGGTTTTTGCGTGCACACTGTCGGACAGGTTCAGCAAACCTCCATAGCCATAAGGAGTGCTTGCATCGAGCCATTCCACACTGGAATCACGCACTACTGCTGAGGCGCGTCGAACGAGCAGAGGAGCCAAGATTTGGCAATCGGGTGCGCCACCAATCAGAGCGATTGGCTCAGTCTCCTCGATTTCCGCCGTTGCCTGAGCATATTCGGGCCGGTAGTACACATCGGGACCGGATGATTCTTCAACCAGCTTGGCCCATCGCTTCTCGTCCCGGCTATCGGCTGCGATGAGCGTTTCCGGATCCGTTTCCTGCATCCTCAATTGCTCCCCAACAGCTAGAATGCCTCTTTGCGGCATGTTATAACTAGTTGTTCAACCAGATGTTGTTCGTTGTCAAGGGTCCACGACACTCGCTCCACCGCCAGCTCGCTGAACGCATGAAACATTTCTGGTACGCGCTCTCGATCTAAGAAAAGACAGAATCCAGCCCCAGCGAGCGGCCCCTCACGCAGGTTCACAAATCCATCTCGTTCGATCATGTTCCCTTCACCATAGCCCCATGTGCGGTCGCTAAAAAACGAGGAAAGGAAGCGGCCCCCTGGGCGCAAGGTTCGATGAGCCTCGTTGAGGGCCCCATCAATCGCTGTTGCTGGATTGGAATAAAGACTCACGTTCTCGATGATCCCATCGAATGACGAATCCGGCCAAGGCAGCTGTGCATAGTCTCCAACACGCAAATCTGCAGTTAGGCCTTCGGCTGCTAGACGCTCCTTGGCGCGATCGATTGCGACGGAAGAACCATCGATTCCGCTTGCGGAAAACCCTTCTCGCGCAATAAACCATAGATTCGCCCCTGGTCCGCAACCGATCTCAAGCAATCGGACCTTGCTTCGATCCTCCGCGTTGAAATAGCAACGCGCTATGAACCGAATTATGTGTTCCGGCGGATATTTGCCCCAACTTTTGCTGCGAAAAATCCAGTCCCACACCGGGTCCCAGGTACCAATTTCGGCAGGGTTGGTCATCTTAGTCTCTCTCTTTACACCAGGTTCCGAGTTCTTGTTACTCGCTTTTGACATTCCGCTGAACCACTTAGACGGGCACCAGCGAAGTTTAGCCGCTTTGTCTCGAATTGTGTACTATGGGCATTACTTTGTAAAATTCACTACTGCGTTATCCTGTGTAACTCAGGATGCGCATCAAAGATGAGCGTGAGGTGCGCATCGATGTTTCCGAAGGCGGAAGACGGAATTATGATGATCGGACAGCGCGGAGTTGGAAGGAGAAAACCTTGCTTCATCATCGCCGAAGCCGGTGTCAATCACAATGGCAGCATTAAGTTAGCTCACGAGTTGGTAAATGTGGCCATCAATGCAGGTTGTGATGCGGTAAAGTTTCAGACGTTCAAACCCGAAAAGGTGTCTTCACCTTTCGCGCCTAAGGCTATCTACCAACTCGAGACTACCGCCACCGATGAGTCGCAGCTAGAAATGGGGAAAAGACTCGAATTGCCGTTTGCCGCCTTCCGCGAGCTTCACCAGCATTGTATCGACAAAGGCATCATTTTCTTGTCGACTCCTTTTGATTACGAAAGCGCTGATTTTCTCGAAGAATTACCTGTACCGGCATTCAAGGTTCCATCAGGCGAGCTAACAAACCTCTTTTTCTTAGAGCACATCGCCCAAAAAGGCTCTCCTCTAATCGTTTCAACGGGGATGGCCACAATGGACGAGGTCGCCATCGCCGTCGAAACAATTCGCGCAACAGGAAATCAGCAAATGGTCCTCTTGCAGTGCGTGAGCAGCTATCCGGCAAGTCCTTCGAGCATGAATTTGCGGGCCATGCAGACTCTGGAGGATGCGTTTAAAATTCCTGTTGGCCTTTCAGACCATACGGTCGGCACTGAGGTAGCGTTTGCCGCAGTCGCTCTCGGTGCATGTATCATCGAAAAACACTTCACTCTAAGCCAGGACCTTCCAGGACCTGACCATCGTGCGTCCTTGGAACCTAAGGACCTAGTCAAGTTAGTGAAGGGCATTCGAAACATCGAAGAAGCCCTTGGTGACGGCATTAAGCGACCAGCATCCGAGGAGTTGAATACCGCCGACGTAGCTCGCAGATCGCTAGTCGCTGCCAGGTTCATTCCTGCGGGAACTGTATTTACAGTGGACATGCTCGACATCCTGCGGCCGGGAACGGGCCTACCACCAGCTATGCGGTCACAGGTGCTCGGGCGGCGGGCATTGAATGATATTGAGCCTGGCGTCATGCTGCGCCTTGACATGCTGGCTTGACGAGAATCGAAGCTCAAGGATCTGACTTTGAATGATCGCCCGCTCGCTGGGGAAGACTTGGGAGGTCGATGACCGATTCGTCGCTTGAGAACACGACCGGATTTCTAGCGGAGGCTTCGATTCCTTCTCCTCGTGGCACTGCGATGCGCCTGTTACGGGCATTTGCGGTTTATGGAATCGCAAACTTCGGAATTCGTGGGCTGAGCTTTGTCCTCGTACTGGTGTATGCGCATTATCTCCTCCCATCGGACTATGGAATCATTTACATGGCGGAGATTGTCGCCTCTTTCCTGATGATGTTGGGAAACCTAGCAATAGATAGTGCACTCCAACGGATATATTTCCAGTACGCTCACGACCAAGAAACGCTGCGCACCTATCTTGGCACAGCTGTACGCTTCGGATTCTGTTCGACGGCAATTCTCGTGGCCTTGACTCTACTTGCAGGAAGTAGGGTTCAATCTCATTTGCTGGCGAGTGTGGATGTGGCCTTTTATCCATACATTGCAATGGCGATCGCCACAGCATTGGCGACTCAGTGGGTGCAATATCGCCTCGCCATATATCAAGCGGAACAGCGACCGGCGTGCTATGCGGCACTGTCATCGCTCGTCTTTCTGCTCACCACTGCCCTTTGCGTTTATGCTGTCGTATTTCAGCATCGCCGCGCCATCGGCATGTTGGAAGGGAAGTTGATTGCGACAACGCTGGCATTGCTGGTCGCTATTTGGAACATGCGCACTCTTTTGACGGCGAGGTTCGAATGGCGTTTCGTCCGCGAATCATTGTCGTTCAGTTTGCCGCTCCTGCCGCACCTCGTGATGGCAAGTGGCTTGATTGTTGCCGATCGTTTCATTCTCGAGCATTACCGCGATTTGACCGAAGTAGGAATTTACTCCCTCGCTTATACCCTGGGCATGGCCATGTATGTCGTGACTCAATCGGTCGCGCAGGCATGGCTTCCGATGTTCTTCGACCTTGCTGGCCGGAATAAAGAGAACGGTCAACTTCTTGGCCGTATTTGCTCTGGTTTAGTGATCCTCCTCGTCGCCATCGCGTGCGTTGGGATGCTTCTTTCGCCACTATTTGTGCACCTTGCTCTCGACTACCGGTATCGGACTGCAGGGTCGATTGTGCCTTTGGTGATCATGGGGTACTTGTTTCACGGAGTGTTCACACTTCTTAATATATCGATCATGCAAGCGAAACGAACGGGCTTCGTCTTCCTCGTCAGTTTGTTCGCGTTCTCCGCGAATATGGTGCTCAATTTCGGGCTGATTCCCAAGTGGGGAATGGGTGGAGCCGCCTGGGCAACAACGATAGCTTATGGGTTGGAAGCCGCAGTTGCCTACATCTTTGCCCAACATTTTCTTGCGCTACCCTATCGATTGCCAGAGATTCTTACCGCCCTTGCTATAGCTGGCACGGCCATGGGTTTGACTCAATCTGGCTGGATGTCAAAATGGGATGGGCTCCTACCTGTCGGCTACTTGTTCCTAGTCCTCGGATTTCTCGCGCTCATCGGTGGGCGTGATCTTCGAATAATGTTTCATGCAATCCGGAGAACACCAAAAGTTTAGCCTTCTGCTGCGCATTTTATTGCTCCCCAATTCTTGGTATTTCAGTCTACTTGGAAGTGCTTATGACCTGCTCCCGGAAAACTCAGCCAGGAAAAACTGGAGTTCTCTCGTAATTGACCCGCCCCGGAAAACTGAGCCGCAGGAGGTTGGAAGTTTCGGCCTGTGACGAAAGGAATTCGGTTTGACTTGGAGCGAATGCATCTCGCGAAATAAACGCACTCGAATTTCGAATAAGTACGTGTATATTTGCTCCGAGCGCGGGCGGTTTCGCCTGCATGTGGTCGCTCCTCTTGACTTCCCTGCACAGGATAACTGTTTTCTGCCGCTCAGGCGCCGTCGGCAGGGATTCAGATAAACTACGCGCAATGCGCCGATGTATGTCAAATATCAGCATTTGCTATCCGGCCATGGTTCCGCCTTGGCTGTCGCATCGTGGATATTGCCGCAGTGCTTCTGTGACCATTTACCGTGCACTGCTCGCGGATCCCGTAAAGCGACAGCCACTCAAGCAAACATTCAACCTCCCTCCCCCAATCACGATTGTGCTTTCAGTGTCCACTTGACCGAAGGTGGCGTCTACAATCGTCTGTAGTCTGGGACTTAGCTTCGCCAAGTCTGAGGCACTAACAAACCCTGTGAGTAAGATCCTTGACGTGGGCCAAACTTTAAAAA
>Ga0207057_1030_pt1 | contig 40571 bp, 44 predicted proteins | sample Alteio_BWMinCont_33_FD_153265 | JGI IMG/M metagenome (GOLD analysis project Ga0207057, IMG submission 153265) | Enriched cells from forest soil in Barre Woods Harvard Forest LTER site, Petersham, Massachusetts, United States -... | ecosystem: Environmental > Terrestrial > Soil > Temperate forest >... | reverse complement strand
GGTTTCAGGTAAGTTCATTTCTGGCGCTACGAACTTACCGAAAACCCGGACATTTCAGGCACAATCCGATCCCTTGAGTAATTACCGCTGCGATTCTGGGGCAGGTATCGCAGGAATTGGGGCTATGGACATGATAGTGATGACATCATTTGAAAGTTCGCCGACAACATGAACCTTTACTGCCGCGAATCGCGCCGGTTTCGACTGTGGCTCCAAAGCGTACACATGATTGCCGTACCAAAGCGCGTACTTCGATCCTTTTCGGACGCACAAGCGGACGCAAGCCCGATCTGGAGTCATGGCGGAGGTGCGCTGGCAATTCGTTCCGCAATCGGTATCGGTGACAAATCCGTCCCACGTTTTTGTAGGAGTTTGCGCTTGACCGGCAGAGATCGCGGCGACTAATAGCAACGTGATTGCGATCCGAATGTTCATCATGCTCCCCTTTCCGACTATTCGTAGGCAGTTGATGCGCCATAGATACTTGCCTGCATGATCTGATGGGAAACGCTTAGACTCTTGGCGCAACAAGAGAGGGTGTTCGCTTTTGGACATTGATGTCCACCATCGAACGATTTGGCCCGTATCCGCAATGCGAATTCACAGCCTGAGCTTCTGCGAAATGTAAAATGGCCCAGGCTGATCTCTGAACATCAGATCCTCAACGCTGCCCAAAACAGCGCGGGAGAGTTAGATATTTGTCCACTGGCTCTCCCGGAGAAAACGTCTATTGCGAAAAGCTTCAACTCCAAACTGCGCGATGAGTTCGATTGATCTTAAGATGGTTTCCATAGGGACGAAATTGGAGTGACTTGGAACAGAGGTGCATGCATTACGGACGGAATAGAGGAGATTCTGTGGCGACAATCTGGAATGATCTTCGTTATGCGTTTCGGCAGTTGAAGAAGTCTCGTGGCTTTACGTTGACGGCGGTGCTGACGCTGGCGCTTGGAATTGGCGTGAATGCTGCGCTGTTCACGGTCTTCAGCAAGGTGCTGCTGCACATCATGCCGGTGCAGAAGCCGGGCGAACTGGTGATGCTGGAAGAGCATTCTCAATATGAGACTGGCTCGATCAGTGCGCAGGGCGGAGACGTTCATCTGTATTTTTCTTATCCCGCTTACAAGTATATGCATGACAACAACCGAACGCTGGAGGATCTGGTTGCGGATGTTCCTGGGTCGGCCAGCCTGGTGACGGCGAAAGAGACTGATCGCGTCAACATGCATCTGGTGACCGGGAATTACTTCAACGTGATGGGGCTGCGCCCGGTTCTGGGGCGATTGATTACGCCTTCGGATGATGTGCTTCATGCCGCGAATCCAGTAGCTGTGATGAGCGAGGAGTATTGGAAGAGCAAGCTCGGCAGCGACCCGATCATTCTGAATCAGGCGGTGAAGATTAATGGATCGCCGTTCACGATTGTAGGCATCGTGCGACACAGCGGCCTGCTGGATGATGAGCATCCGGCGGTGTTTCTACCAATGTCGATGGAACAGGCAGTGGTACAGAGCGACCACGAGCGGCTGACTGATCCGCTGTTTGCATGGGCTGTAATTGTGGGACGGCTCCCTACAGGAACATCGATGAAGCGGGCGGAGTCGCAGCTGAATACGCTGTGGTGGAACTGGCGCAGGGATGTAATGAAGGCCGAAGAGCATCACATTGGCGACAAGGAAGGATGGCTTAAAACGCATCTTTCGTTGCGCAGCGGGGCACGCGGTGTTCCTGTGCTGGAGGAGATGTTGAGGGAGCCGTTGAAGGTTCTGGAAGCGATGGCGCTGGTGGTGCTGCTGATCGCTTGCGTGAACGTGGCGAACCTGCTGCTGGTAAAGGCAGCTCGGAAGCATGCTGAATTGGCTGTACGTGGAGCGTTGGGGGCTTCTCGCTGGCGGATTTTTCAACAGGTGATTGCCGAAGGTCTGCTACTGGGCTTGATCGGAGCGATGGCTGGGCTAACGCTGGGCTGGATCAGTTTCAAGCTGCTGATTCATTCCATTCCGGCGACGAATTACATGCGAGATGTGCTCGACGCTCCGATGGATTGGAAGGTGATCGCATTCTGTATTGCGACGGGTGTGTTGACGAGCTTGGTATTCAGTGTGGCTCCGGCGCTGCTGAGTATGCGGGTGAATCTGATGCGCGCGCTGCATGGGCAATCGGGATCGGTGACGGGTAGCGAAGGCTGGCTGAGGAATCTGTTTGTGAGCGTAGAGACAGCTCTGAGCCTTGTGCTGTTGATGGGCGCGGCTGTTCTTGCCTGGAATCTATATCAGCTAAGGCATATCGATCCGGGCTTTGCGACGAGCCATGTGCTTACGTTTCGCGTGGATGCTTCGGCGTCGCCGGACAAGAATGATCCGCAGGTGAAAGAGGAATACGAGGCACTGGAGAGGGAGATCTTGCGCCAGCCCGGCGTTCGCGGCGTAGCCTATGCGAATAACGGGCTGCTGACAGGGAATACGTCGACCAATGACATTACGGTCAAAGGCTTTACGAACAGCGGTGATGAGTTGCACTCCAACAGGGATGAGATCAGCCCTGGTTTTTTCGCCACGATGCAAATTTCCTTATTGGCGGGTCGCGAATTTACACCGCAAGACACGCTGACTTCCCCGAAAGTCGCAGTTGTGGACGAGATATTCGTAAAGCATTATTTTGATGGCGATGCGCAGAAGGCCCTAGGCGCGCAATTTGGTTTTGGTTCGGGAAGGGTTAAAACAGACATCCGAATTGTGGGCGTCATTCCATCGGTTCGGGCTACAAAGATGGAAAGCGCGTCTAATCAGCCATCCGTTTATCTTCCGTATGACCAGTCCTACAGCGCCGACGGCAAGCCTAGCGGTTCTCATCCGGCGAGTTTCTACGTGCGGACTATGGGTGATCCGGCAGCGTTAGCTGGAACGATGCACTCCATGTTGCGCAGGTTGGATCAGGATTTGCCTATGCCTGATTTCGAAACGATGGACGAGCGCATCAGCAGCTCGATTTTTGAGACTACGCTGATGACGCTGCTTGCCTCAGTCATGGGTGGGTTGGCGTTGGTACTGGCGGCGATCGGGCTCTATGGCGTGCTGGCTTTTGCTGTTGCACAGCGGACGCGTGAGATCGGGATACGGATTGCACTCGGCGCGGACAAGGGGAACATTTCAAGGCTTGTTCTGCGGCAGGTTGGAACTTTGGTCTCGGGTGGATTGGCTGCTGGTCTGGCATTGGCGTTCGCGGCTTTCAGGATTTTGCGGGGCATAGATGTAGATCTGTTTGGAGCGCCTATCTGGCTGTACTGTGGCGCTGCGTTTGGCCTGATTCTGGTGATGCTGTCGGCAAGTTACTTGCCAGCGCGTCGCGCGTCGCGTGTCGATCCCATGTGCGCGTTGCGTGCGGAGTGAGTCTTCCGGCGCCTTTTCAAAGAGGGCGGCCGCTTTTGCTGGTTCTTCCAGTGAGCTGCTGTGTGAACCGCAGGAGCGTTTACAGGTTTGGCAAGCGTGAAGCCTCGTCAAGCATCCATTGATCCGGCAGCCAGGTAGGGAGTTCGCTGGTGCTCGCTGAAGGCAGGTTGACGGTTGACAAGCAACTGTGTCAGATACAGTTGCGGATCGATATCATGATATTACGGACGGACCAGTCCAGTAGCGCCTTGGAAACGGAGTTTATGGAAGCTTGCCTGCGATGCTGCCCGGGCAAGGAAGCAATTTACCGAAAAGCTGACTTTTCAGGAGACTGGCGACGGTCCGTCGCAAAAGCTCTGAAAGAGCGCAGGAAGCGGCCAGACGCAACAGTCTTCTTAACCGCCCGACCAGGGTCGGGTAAGAGGACAGATTTCATAAACGACAGATTCATATTTTGGATTTCTGCGTGATCCTACGATTTCGCCGTTAAGTTTTTCGGCGATACGCCTGCTCGCGACATTTTCTACTGCTACGGGGTAAAGGAAACTCTCCTTCGCGAGAGTTTTCATCGCCCATTCAGCAACCGCTCTAATGGCTTCCGTTCCGTAGCCGTGACCATGAGCTGCTTCCTTGAGCCAGATGCCAAGCTCTGGGCTTGGTTGATCCGCCTCATCCAGTCCTGCTATGCCTAGACATTCCATTGTGTCACTTCGTCTTATAACAAAGGAGAAAACCGACTGATCGTTCGCCTGTAATCTGGCTTCCCGGTGTGCTTTGTACTCGCTGAGCGATTTTGAGGGCTCCCAGCGCATGAAGCGAGCGATTGCAGGGGTGATGCATTCGAAGACCTCTTCGGCGTCAGCCATTTTGAACGGGCTTAGTTGCAACCTAGCGGATCGGATCAAAACCTGCATCATGCTCGCTTCCAAACATTCTTGTTTACGGTCGCAGGCAATGCGTCGACAGAATACCTATCCCCTCCAGCATAGCAATCCGTCCACCTGCAAAACTCGTTTTCAGTAAGTTCGCTGCTCGACGTTCATTGCGTCGGCAAGTTACCGAAATCCCGACTTTTCGGGACTGATACTATGGCGTCCATATTTTCTGTCAGATTAGGAATTGCTGATCTGGGTCTTGGTCTCTAGAAATCGCGCTGCGAGAACCGCCGCAATAAAAAGTGCCACCCACATTCCTCCAACCTCCCACACTGCCCGACGTGACGCAGGTGTTCCACGGTAGACGACTGAATCAAAGACCATGAAACAAGCGTATAAACAGAGGTTTCCCGAGGCTAGTAAGAAGCCGAGCTTTGAACGCCTTCCATGAAGCAGAAACAAGCTCGCAAGGAGCACACAAGGAAGGACAAAGAGCGCCCACCCTAGGAGGGGCTCCCAATTCGGGAATGCCGGATTCCTGTCTAGGGCGGTTGCTGCCGCGCTGTACACCTCAAACAGAACGAAGATGAATAGGTATATGACGCTGATTATTCCTCCGGCCCGACGATTCCAATCAGCATACGCGTTCTTCCACATTGTCCCCTCAATTGTTCGCGCCTACATCATAGGGCACTTTCTTTTGGGCAAGTGCCTCGAAAACGGCGTTTTCAGTAACGCGCCGAGTGGCAGAATCATCCCGGGCCACTTTACCGAAAAGCTGACTTTTTGGGAACTCCGCATCAGCTTGTCACTTCGGTCGATGGCTGGACTGAGAATCGTAGTGAAGGCGGCGAATGTCAAAGTGCACGATGTGAGTTCTTCAGTCCATCGATAAACGATATGACCGATGGGGATGACCAATCTGCCGCACCCGTGTGCTTGACCATCAGATTTCCATCCGGCGCGTAAAGGAAGGTCGCTGGGAACTGGTTTAGTTGCATGGAAGCCGGAATATCGGCGTCTTCGGTTGTATAGAAGGGCATATCAAGATGATTGCGTCGCGCATAACGTCGGACGGTTGCTGGTGAGTCCAGGCGAGACACGATCAGGAAAACAACATTCGGATCATTGCGGTAATGATTGTATAGAGCTTGGACACTGGGCATCTCGGCGACACACTGAATACACCATGTCCCCCAGAGATCGAGAAAGACAACCTTACCTTTCAGTTCGGAGAGATGCATAGGCTCGCCCACGAGTGTCCGGAAAGGCAGGTCCACCCCCGGCTCAGGGACGCTCACAAGATGCGGCGCGTGGGCATTTAGAGCGATGCGATGCTGTATCAACTTCCAGCCCAGCAGAGCAATGCCTCCACTAAAAACAAGGAAGGCCGCCAGCACGAATGAGACTCTCTTGACTGTCCAAGGAATCACCATGCAAAACATTCTAGCGTTTCTACTTGGCAAAAAACCGGTTTTGCCCGTGATACGACAAATGCGTAAGTGCGGCCCAACAACATGTAGCGCGGCGTCGTTCTCAATTGACAACTACTGACACCGTTGCAGATACTGCAATCTGCGCATGTAGGATGCAACGGCAGGTCGCCGAAGGGCAATGCCCACCTACGATCTCATCGTGGAGGCCTACATGCCCAATCTAGAGAATCTCAAAAAGCAGGCCAAGCTCATATTGCGGTGGCATCGCGAACGCCACTATCCCGTCGCCGCACAAATCCGCGGGCATTTGCTTCGTTTTCTGGATATGCCCGACTCCGAGATTCTTGCGGCGAGCTTTAAGCTCAGCGATGCGCAAGAAATGGTCGCAAGACAGCAAGGCTTCGATAGTTGGCAAGCCCTGAAAACTGGACTTTCGACCACGTCGCGCAAGGTGAAATCATCGCCATCCAAAGCAACGATTGTCGGTGCAGAGCCGCAACTGTTGGTCACCGATATCAAGAGATCATGCGAATTTTTCCGTGAGAAGTTAGGCTTTTCGCTTGTATTCACTTACGGCAAACCTCCCTACTATGCACAGGTGGGTCGCGACGCGGCGCGTCTCAATCTAAGGTGTGTCGAGCGACGAGTAATCGAGTCGACGGTCCGTGATCGGGAGGAACTGTTGTCGGTATCTATGACCGTCGCTACAGCGGAAGAGATCAAGCTGCTGTTTCTTGAGTTTCAGTCCGCTGGTGTTGCCTTTCACCAGACGCTGAAAAAGCAGCCCTGGGGCGCCAAGAATTTCGTCGTCAAGGATCCGGATGGGAATCTGCTGCTGTTTGCTGGACCCGCAAACTAACAGCTACCAAGCCGAAGTGTGCTGATCGAGCATTAGTCGGCTATCCGGACATTAGCCGCAGCAGTCTCAACTTCGAGGCCGTCGTGCTTGAAAAACGGGATTTTCAGTAAGTTCGCTGCTCGACGTTCATTGCGTCGGCAAGTTACCGAAAAACTGACTTTTCAGGCACTCTCGGGCAACGCGACCTGCTGCAAGCTTGTTACTAGTGACTTCGGCTAGTCAGATACGACCGACAGGTCACGCTACAATCCTCAAATGATCGATACCACATCACCAAATTTCAGGCGTTCTCTCGCAGAAGCTGCTGCTTGGTGTGCCCTCCAATCGCTTGGACCTAACGACGTAGACTCGCTCGCAATTCGTCAACGCAGTGCTCTGATTGAACGCGCAACTCAACTTTGGGAGGAAGCACTGACCATGCTGGAGCAGACGTCGAATCTGAAGATCGCCAACACCGTCCAATATCAAGAAGCAATGGCTCTGTTGCAGCGTGTGCGGGATTCGTACGGCCCGCTGGAACATCAGCTGAGAAGTGTGAGCTTGAAGCCAACTTTCGCATTGGATGAATTCAGATCGCAAGTGCCTTGGGCGGAGGCGGTTGCACGTGTAGTAGCTAGAGGGGCGAAGTAGTAGGTGCCAATTCAGCAGATAAGCACACGGTTGACGTGGAACATGGACGTTTGTTGCTCTACTACCCGACCGAGAATTTGGCAGACGGCGCTGCGCAATATAGCTCAAACGGGTTCTTTGATACCCACAACATTCCTCCTTGGGACATCTGGGTGGGTTTCTCGGATTGGACGTTAGTGAGTTGGGTGCCCCCATCACTGATTGCGGCAGTTCAGATGGGTATAGATGCGAATCCCGAGAACTGCATTCGCTGGGCAAATTGAGCTGCTGGCCATTTGGCAGTGATGCCGAGTCCCCGGAAAACGGGGTTTGCGGTAACTTGCCTGCCGTTGATCGGATGCCGGAACAATTTACTGAAAAGCAGACATTTCAGGCAGTTCGGTTTCACCTTTCCGACAAGCCGGTTTTTCACTCAAGTGGCTCTAGCCAAGCAGAGTTGATGACCTCGGCAGCTCAATGAGCGCATTGGCCTGAAATCACAATTGAGGTCGAAGCTTCCGGATTGTCGGTCATACGCTCATGACCTCGCATCCGGGAGCCTGACAGGGCAGCTGTTGTCTACAGTCACGTGGCTACTGTTTTTGCCGCAGTTAGGGCAGCGTGCAGTGCATCGATTCATCTGGGCACTCATTTGAGACAACGATTGTTGGTGCCTGTGACCGCGTCGGAGGGAACCAACTCGTGGGCACAATGAGTCCATCCTGCTCGATTGTCCGTATCCGTGCGGTGGCGCGCCTTGCGGAAGGAAAAGGAAGATATGTCTTCCTTTTGCTGAAACAGTGAAGGCGGCTTTTCCGGATGCGCCTAGGACCAACTCGCAATGTTCGAAACCGCCTCGTAACACTCCTGTCCGTCTCGTCACCTTTCTCTCGTCAAAGATCAGGTTGGTTCATACGCTAGGGGACATGAAGACACTTGTAAGCATATCTACCCTGAATAGGCTGGCCCTCTGTATATGCTTCCTGTCAGCAATTTCCATTGCACAGACTGAAGAACCAATCACGATCAACATGTCGGCTGATCGTTGGCAAACGAAGGAGAACGCGGAGTTCCTGCGGGAGGCGGGCTTTTATCACGGCTTGATGCGACTGAATGGTGATGCGGTACTGAAAGAGATCACGTTCAGTGACGGAACGATCGAGTTCGCCTCACACGCTCAACCGATTCAGGTTCCCATATCGCCCGAGCGTTTCGATACCGGTACCTCCAATGCGAGATTCTCTGCTGCCGCCCCACAATTCGGAGAATTCCTTGGGCGTCAGGCGGTCTACCTTCCCTCCGGACTGTTAACGGTGAAAGATGCAAACTTCCGCGACGGGACTGTGGAGGTAGATGTGGCAAGCAAGCCAGGCGCCCTGTTTATAGGAATTGCCTTCAGGATCGAATCAGAAGCAAATTTGGAAATGATCTACATGCGGCCAAGCGTTTCCGACACCATCGAAGCCGTGCAATATACCCCGCGACTCAACGGCGACGCTATCTGGCAACTGCTCAATACCAACCACGAGAAAGCGAGCGCACATATCCCCGGAAACCAGTGGATTCATATAAAGCTCGTGGTCGAAGGTCGAACGTGCACCCTCTTTATGAACGAGAACAACGTTCCTACGTTGACCGTGACAAATTTGCGAAGGGGAGACAGTGAAGGGGGCATCGGCTTATGGTCTTTAGGCGGGGGCGGATATTTTAGTAACCTGAGCTACAATCCTCTCCCTGACCGGAAGCCATTGCCAGACCTGCCGCCATTCCAACGGGCCGGCTTGCTGTCCGCTTGGGAACTGTCGCCCGCATTTGATGCGAGCGATGTAGACGCCAGCACCTACCCGGCTTCCATCAGTGAATGGGAAAAAGTTCATGCGGAAGATCCGGGATTCGTTTTGGTAAATCGGTACAGAACGAGTCCTGCGATGTTTCCTATGCCGTCTCGCGAGGAAATGCAAAAAGGACGGACCAAAGGCGCGAAAGTCGTATTCGCTCGCACCCAGATTTCATCTGTAAATGGGGGTGAGGAAGTCCTCAAAATCGGCTACAGCGACGACATTGTGGTTTACCTGAACCGCAAGCCGATCTTTTCGGGAAAGAATGCCCTCTCGTACCGCTCTGATGATTCGTTCGGCACTTTCGGCCTTAACGATGAAACCCATATCCATCTCAACCCAGGCAACAACGAACTTCTCGTAGCAGTTACGGAATACAACGGTGGCTGGGCATTCGAGTGTGATTTGTCTCCCGTCCGATCCGAATAATACGCCAGATGGCTCAACCGCATGGCGAACTGTGGGTATTTGTGAATGGGAAACTGGTGTATGCCGACAAGAATTTCTTTGAGTTGGATGACGCCAGAAAATATCCCGACGCGCGCTGTTCGCTGGAGAACGGCTCCTTCACTTTGCCTTTGGGCCGGGCGATAATGAGATCGCGGTGGCAATGGCAAATAACTTCTTCGGATGGGGATTGAAGCTGCGCGTGACTGATCCGGAAGGGGTTCATCTGGCAGCAAAGTGACAAACCCGATGGCTCGCAAACAATGGATGAAGACCCGTCCGGGCCGCATTGCTCTCGCGGCTCTAGCGTGGACGATTCTCGGCTGCGTTTTTGCCTTGCCGGATCTCGCTAACGGCACCAACAAGCGTCACGGTCTGCTTTTATCGCTTACGCTATGGTGGTCCTGGGGTATCGTCACACCTTTGATTCTTTGGATAGACCGTAAGATCCCCGTTTCCAGCAAGCAACTTGGCCGACGAGTTCTGGCGCATCTCCTTCCGAGCCTGATGTTAACCTCCGTGTACGTTTATGTCTTGGGGGCGGTTCGCGCGGCATTCGGGATGGGTGAATGGAATAGCTTGCTTAGTATCAGGCTTCTTATCGATTCTCTGCGAAGCTTGTTTCTCTGGAACTGGCTCATCTATTGGCTGATTCTGGGGGCCTGGCAAGCACATCGCTATTACGATCGCTATGTTGCCAGTGAGTTGCGTCTGGAGCGTCTGGAAAGAAATTTCTCCGAGGCTCGTCTGAATGCGCTTCGAATGCAATTGGAGCCGCATTTTCTTTTCAATGCGCTGAACACAATCTCATCTCAGGTGGAACGCGACCCGAAGCTTGCGAGGAGCATGATCGAGCATCTGGGCGACCTTCTCCGCTTGTCGCTGGAATCGAAAAACAGGCAGGAAATTCCGCTGGCGGAAGAGATGGCCTTTCTCGAACACTATCTGGCGATCCAGAAAATCCGCTTCGGAGATAATTTGCGGATCGAGACGCAGATCGCGTCAGAGGTAAAATATGCTTCCGTACCATGCCTTTTTGTTCAGCCACTTGTAGAGAATGCAATCCGGCACGGGATTTCCCGGCGAGCTTCGGGGGGAACGGTGATCGTGTCAGCACACCGGGTTGGGGACCGGCTTGATATTCGCGTGCTCGACGACGGCGTGGGGCTTCCCGCAGGTTGGACGCTTGAGAACTCCGGAGGCGTAGGGCTTTCCGTGACGCAGCAGCGTGTGGCAGGGCTTTATCCCCATGGGGAAACCTGTTTTGCCGTGAACCGGCGTGCCAGTGGTGGAACCGAGGTTGAAATATCGTTGCCTCTGCGATGGACCGGAAAGGACGACCATGCCGCTGTCCGCGTCTGAGGGCCTCTGCGTTCTGGTGGCCGACGACGAAGGGCCAGCGAGGCAACGAATCATCGATCTGTTGCACCGCAATTCTCATGTGAGCGCAATCCTCGAGGCATCCGACGGACTCTCCGCAGTGGACTTCATTCAGAACCGAAGGCCCGATCTGGTCTTTCTCGACGTGCAGATGCCGGAACTGAATGGACTCGAGATCATCAATGCAGTGGGAACCGAACGAATGCCGCTCACCGTCTTTGTGACCGCCTACGATGAGCATGCAATCCGCGCCTTCGAAGCAAATGCGCTTGACTATCTCCTGAAGCCGTTCAGCGACGAGCGCTTTGAGATGACCATGGCCCGCGTCAGCATTCGCATGGATGAACGCAGCGTGCGCGAGTTCGGCCGCCGCATTCTTCGCATGGTCTCAGCAGCGCCCGCAGGGAATCTGCCACTGGACCGTCTAGTAGTGAAATCCGGAGGTTCAGCCCGCTTCGTACGGGTGGCCGACATCGACTGGATCGAAGCTGCGGGCGTTTATGCGAATCTGCACATCGGAGGGAAGGAGCTGTTGTACCGGGCAGCCCTGAACGAGCTTGCCGAGAGGCTCGATCCCGTTCGTTTTGTCCGCGTCCATCGGTCGGCGATCGTCAACATCGAAAGCATCCTGCGCCTGGAGCCGATCTCCCATGGCGAATTTGAAGTGATCCTGAAAGACGGTTCGAGATCGAGAATCAGCAGAACCTATCGCAGCCAGTTGGAAAAGAGGTTGGGGCAGTCGCTGTAGTCCCCTCTACGATGCGAGACTGGGGGACAAGTCCTGACGCAATGGGCTGCGACGGTGATGAGAGAGATCTACGTAAAATGCGCAGACGGGGATATGGCCTAGTTGGTCAGCAACTCGGGAATTTAGGCATTAGAAGAGGTCGATTGACGCTTTATCGCCGAATCACTCATCCACAAATGATCTCAAGCCAAGTTGCCGAATAGTCGGCTTATCGGACAAATGGCGTCCCGAAGTTCCCTGAAAACGAGGTTTTGAGCAACTTCACGGCGAACTTACCAAAAACCCGACTTTGCAGGCAGTTCGTATTGCTTCCGGTTTGCCCGTCAGACAGTCTGTTAGCATCAGTTGTCAATAGATTCCGCATTTTTCCGTTCGAGAATTGCGCTCTGCAAGCGCATGGACGCAACAGTTGCTGGATGCAGTTTTCCGTTTATGCGGGTCAACTCGCGATTGTGGCGGACCCCATAGACTCCAAAACAGACACCTTGACCTTCTACATGTTCGAGTGTATATGTAGAAGCCATAGGCATGAAGACTGAAGGCAGATTCGATCTCCCGCAGGGCACCCTCGATCTACTCATCATGAGGGTGGTTGCGCTCGGCCCCATTCACGGTTACGCCATCGCGCAAAGGATTCAGCAAATGTCTCGCGAGGCCTTGCAGGTCCAACAGGGATCCCTTTACCCCGCTCTCCACCGCCTCGAATACAAAAAGCTGCTGGCTTCCAACTGGCAACCGTCAGAGACAGGTCGTGAAGCCAAGTTTTACGAACTGACAGCCAAAGGCCGAGCGCATCTCAGGGCTGAGACTGAGAACTGGAAGCGTCTCACCGACGTTGTCGGGCTCATTCTTAAGGGAACTCTGGAGGGACTTTCATGAGCTGGCTGCAGAGACTGTTCGCGCGCAGGCGCATGGAGCGCGATCTGGACAAGGAAATCGAGTTTCACATAGAATCGCAGGTCGCCGACAAGGTGCGATCCGGCATTTCCGAAATCGAAGCCCGCCGGCTGACGCGTGTGGAGTTCGGTGGCGCCGAACAGATCAAAGAGGATTGCCGGGAGAGCCGAGGGACAATGTGGCTCGAATCGCTCGTTCAGGATGTCCGCTACGGTCTGCGACAACTTCGAAGATCGCCCGGCTTCACCTTCATCGCCATCCTCTCCCTTACGCTGGGCATCGGTGCGAACACTGCCATCTTCACGCTGCTCAACGCGATCCTGCTGCGCCCGCTTCCGGTCCAGAAGCCCGGTGAGTTGCTTCTATTCGGGGACGGCCAGGCGCAGGGCAGCACCCACTCAATTCCCGACGGGAACACAAGGCTGTTCTCCTATTCCCTCTTTCACGATTTTCGCCAGAAAGATACTTCGTTTTCAGGAATCGCCGCGGTAGACAGCAGCCAGTTTGCTACCAAAGCTTCGATTGGCGGGGCAGCCTATCAAACGACCCACGTCGATCTTGTCTCCGGGAGTTACTTCTCCGTGCTTGGCGTACCAGCGTTTCTGGGCCGTACGATTGGCGATTCCGACGATGGCGTCGACGGCGCAGGTCCGGTGGCCGTAGCCAGTTACTCCTGGTTCCAGCGGCAATTCAATGGCGACCCATCCGCGCTTGGTAAAACCATCCGCATCCAGTCACACAACTACACGTTGGTCGGCGTTGCCCGGCCGGGCTTCTACGGATACACCGTGGGCCAATCGACGGACCTGTGGATTCCGCTTTCGATGGAGAAGGCGTTCTCTCGTCCCGGCTGGAACGGACTTGGAGATAAATTCTTTCAGTCACTCTATCTCATCGGCCGTCTGAAACCCGGCGTGACCGCAACCCAGGCGAGCGCCGAAACCAATCTGCTATTCAAGCAGATTCTCCGCAGCTACCTCGGATCTCAACCTCCGCAAAAGCACCTCGACGATATTGCACACGCCAGTATCCAGCTGAATCCAGGAGGCCGTGGAGTCTCTTACCTGCGTTACGCGTTCTCGGTGCCGCTGGAAATTCTGATGGCCATTGTGGCGCTGGTGCTTTTGATTGCCTGCGCGAATATCGCGAACATGCTTCTGGCCCGCGGCGTAGCGCGGACGCGTGAAGTCGCGGTGCGCATGGCACTGGGCGCATCGCGTCGCCGGATTGTGTTGCAACTTCTCACGGAGTCTCTATTGCTTGCTTTTCTGGGAGCGGCGGCCGGTGTTGCGCTGGCATGGAAGGCGAGTGTTGTGTTGCTGAGCATGGCCACGCCCGGCCCCAATCCAGTTCCGTTGAATCTGACCCCCGACATGGCCGTGCTCGGCTTTACGCTAGGGGTCGCGGTGGTAACGGCGCTTCTGTTCGGCATGCTGCCGGCATTCCGGGCGGCGGGGCTTGAGTTCACACCTGCACTCAAGGACGGGCGCGGCAGTTCTTCTTCCACAACGCGCGGCGCCCTGGCCCGATCGCTCATCGTCGGACAGGTTGCGCTTTCTGTCGTACTGCTGGTTGTCGCCGGGTTGTTCGTGCGCAGCCTTATAAACCTGTCGGACGTTGAGACTGGTTTCGACAAGCACAACGTCCTCGTCTTTTCTCTCGACTCAAGCACGGCCAATCTGCCGCAGGGAACTCCGGAAGAGATACGCTCTGTCCAGGTACAGGAGCAGATCGAAGACCGTGTGCAGAACATCCCCGGCGTCCAAGCGGATGGCTTTGCCTTCTTCACTTTTAATGAAGGCGGATGGACCGACGAAGTTCTCTTCCAGGGCATCCCGCGGACGCAGTCAAACGGCGGCGAGGTCTTCTTCAACATTACCGGCAAGGGATATTTCTCCACCATGGGCATTCAGCTGGTCGCGGGACGTCTCTTCAACGCTCAGGATACGCAGATGTCAAATAAAGTCGCGGTCATCAGTGAAACAATGGCGCGTCACTACTTTCCAAATGGTTCGGCGATCGGACACCGCTTTGGAATTGGAGAGACCCCGGATCATCCTGGCGAGAAGGAGGTGATCGGCGTGGTCAAGGATGCCAAGTACACATCACTCGATGAAGGTACGCTGATGGCCGCTTATTTCCCCTGCACGCAAAATCCCGGCTTCTATGGGAACTTTGCGGTTCGCTATGCTCCCGGGGCAAATCAGCAGGAAATCGTCTCGCGAACGCGTCATGCCATCGCCGAGGTCAACTCGAACATTCTGGTCAACAGCGTTGGCAGTCTGGAAGAGCAGGTGGACGGTTCCATTGCGACGCAGTCGCTGGTTGCCCGGCTTTCGAGTTTCTTTGGAATCATTGCTGTTTTTCTCGGCTGCATCGGCATCTACGGTTTGCTTTCGTATTCGGTAGCCCGTCGTACGAATGAGTTTGGCGTCCGTCTCGCCCTCGGGGCACGATCTCATATGCTGCTTTGGATGATCCTTCGAGAATGCATTCTGCTGTTGGCTCTCGGCCTCGCTCTCGGTGTGCCTGTCGCCTTGAGTTCAACCCGCATTCTCAAGAGCCTGCTCTACGAGTTAAGTCCCCTCGACCCGACGGCTATCTCCATCGCAATTGCCACCGTTTCTGTAATGACCATCGCTGCCGCGTGGGTACCCGCAAGGCGCGCCACCAAAATCGACCCGATGCAAGCCTTGCGCACCGAATAGCCGGAGAAAACACGTGCTGGCTCAGGCAATCAACTGGCTCGAAAAATCCTATCAAGAGCGATCATCGTACATCATTTACCTGAAAGTTGATTCTCGCTTTGACGGCCTCCGAACGGACCCTCGTTTCCAGGATCTGATACGAAGGATAGGTCTCAATACGCAAGAAAGGTAATTACCGGCATTAGCCCTCACTTCCGGATAGCCGATAGCCGAAGAGAATTTCCTGATCGCGTTGTACGTGATTGGAGGAGCAACTCGCAGATCAGTTGCCGACCTGACACTCAGCTCCTAAATCTGACTAGTGCATTGCCGCTTCCGCGTCGGCAATTTGCTGACTGGGTGAAGACATGCAAGGCTGTTGGCTTGAGCAGGATGCAGCATGATTTACGGGAAGATCTTGCAGTTTCTGGATGTCGCCAAGGATGGCTTTTACAGTTGCTTCGACCAAGGTTTGTCCTTTTTCTCTCGTCGCCAGCGTCGGGTCACCCCATGCACCCGTCGGTGAGTAGACCTTGTCCGTTGCATTTGGGTCTCGCGTGAGTCCTCGTGGATGGTGAGGATGCAGGTCTTTCTCCGCCTTCGACATCCTCACGGTGTCTGGAGCGATGTAAAGCATCATGGAAGTTTCGATCTCGTCGGCGTGAGTGCCTCTGGCTCCTGTTGCACTTTCTTAACCACGTCATCGACCTCACCGAGGTCGAAATACGTCATAGTTATGCCTTCAGAACTGAGCGTGTTGGCCGCTTCGGAAAGTGGTTTGATGGTCGAAATTCCTGTGTTGAGGATGTAGAAACGGCGCGGCCCTGCAATGCAAGCGTGTGGCAGATTTCTACGACCATATCGCGTGCCGCATGCGATTCGAGGGATGTTGATCCGGGATATTCCAGGAAAGCGGGATAGAAGCTGTAATTGATGGTCGGTGCGATGACCACCGGAGCAGCAGCCAGCACTCGATTTTTTAAGTACTCCGCCATCACCCAGTCGTTGTTGAGCTGTAAATGTCTGCCGTGTTCTTTCGATTCTGCGCCCAATGCGATGACTACCACGCGATCTGGCGTCAATATGTGCTCAGCTTCGTCCCATGAGAGGTTTTCCAATAGAACGCCCCGGTTGCCATTTTCCATTTTGGATGTCGAGGGCTTTTGTGCGAAGCACTGCGTTGCAAATACCCAAACGCCGAGGAGAATGAGCACGAACCTGAATGCGGAACCAACGCGATGCTGCTCTTGCATTTCTTGTGTCCTTTCAATGCGGCAATACCTACCTGCGTTTTCAACAGGGGGGAAACTGCCCCACTTAAGCCAAAAGAAGGCAACCTCGCCTATTTGCAGGCGAATTGCGTATCCTGCGCCGCGATAATTTGCCACCTGCCATTTCTCTTAAGCCACGTATCTGTCCAAGTCAGGCAAAAAGGCTTCTCGGTCCCGACCGTTGTTTTTCGGATTGAACTCTCGCTGCCGTACGCCATCGCCAGGTTGTCACCGAACAGACGAACCTTTGCGTTGGTCAGCCGGCAATCCCGTGCGGTCTTTGAGGAATTCGCGTTGTCCGCTACTTCTTCCGATTTCGTATAGCGTTTTCCATCCTCCGGAGGTGTTCCCTGAAAATCGTCGGCGAGGATGGTCTCAGCAATCTTGTTGTGCGTACAGGCAGCCTCGGCCCACTGACGCTCCGCATCAACGATGAACTTTGCGGTTGGGTTGTCCGCTTCCGCCCACTGCCCCTGCTGCCCACGCGCGGCAACAACTGTAGTGCCGAGGAAAACGACCAACGACACCTTCATCAGTTGGCTAAGAGTCAAAGTAGCCTCCAACTTCTGGCCTAAGCAAGATACTAGGGCATCGCGCGGAGTATCAAGCAAAAGGGCACTGATATCCGGACGACTGACCAGCTAACCGGTAGTAGCAGGTTGGCCTGAAACTCCCAGGAATCAGTGGCGGTTCGGCTGTTGCCCACAGGCCGAAGTCACTCATCAAACCTAGCTATGGTCAGGATTTCGTGGTTATAAATGTGTCGTAGGCTATCTCAGACGGAAGCCGGCTTTCGAACTCGGTTAAGTATAATTCCCCGAGAGTTTACAAGAGAGTTGCCGCTTTGCCTTTGAAGGGTGAGGAACTGTCGAGAAACGGAATTCGGCGAGACAGGAACGAGAGCTTTGGCTTGCCCCCCGGGATTTTGCGCACGTTGCGCGCACTGAGTACACCGGCGCGAATTCAGCAGTTCATAGACGCGTTGCCTTATCAGTACGCGAACACCGCGTGGTCTCCGCAGCGTGTGTTGCGGGAGCGCAAGGGACACTGTCTGGAGGGAGCGCTGCTGGCCGCTGCCGCCCTGCGTATCAACGGCCATTTACCGCTGCTGATGGATCTGGAGGCCGTACATGACGACGACCACGTGGTGGCCATCTACCGCGAGCGTGGTCTGTGGGGAGGCATTGCCAAGTCGAACTTCGCAGGCCTGCGCTTCCGCGCGCCGATCTACCGCACGCTGCGCGAACTGGCGCTCAGCTACTTTGAGCACTACTACAACCTGCGCGGCGAACGCACGTTGCGTTCCTACTCGCGACCGGTGAACCTGGCGCGCTTAGACAGCCAGCACTGGATGACTTCTGAAGAAGACGTTTGGTGCGTCCCGGAGTACCTCATAGCGACGAGGCACTACCCGCTTTTTCCCGACAAGGTGGCGCGCGCACTGCCCCGTCTCGATCGCCGCAGCTTCGAAGCAGGAATGCACGGCTGGACGAAGCACTGAAGAGAATCGCGCGCGAACTGGTGCTCACCGCTGCGTAGCGCAAATCTGCTCCGGCCGAATGATGATCTCAAGGCGGCGGCGAAGTGCATGTAAAACGGGGGTTTGAGTAAGTTCGATACTCGATGTTCGTTGCGTCGGCAAGTTACCGAAAATCAGACTTCACAGGCATTTCAGGGTTACGTCCGGGTTGGCGGTGATCCAAGCGCAATGCGAAAACCGGGGTTTATTGTGCTCAGCGGGCTAGAATGGCCACGAGAGGAACCGTTTGAAATCGATCAACCCCAGCGGAAGCCGAGTTTGCCTAGACAAGAGCGATTCGTTATTCGACGTATCGAAAATTGTAGACAGCCAACGACTCAAGGTCGTGCAGTTTTCGGAGCCCTTACCGCTGTCCCTATTGGAGTCACTGAATGAAGAGCTATTCGCGAGGAGACCCGACGTCGAGCTAAGGGCCTATGGGTTCTACAGAGGAGTCTGCGACCGGTTGTGTTGCGAAGTTTGAGTGAGCAGGGATCGAGAGCGAGATGGAGCTGTAGGAGAGAAATCTAGGCAGCGATGCCAAACAGCTTCGCTACGAAGCGCGCTTGAGCGCTGACATCATCTTTGCTTACCCACCTCACTCGTCCCTTCCGGATCATGTTCACCGTCTCGATTCCTTCAAGTGTTCGCCACGCACTTTGAAACGAACCGTAGCCCTTGGCTAACCGCGTACGTTTTTTCACCGACCGGTGGTCTTGCTCGACGATGTTGTTGAGGTACTTGCATTGTCGCAGCCGCACTCGGCGCGGCAGTATGCCGTCGCGTTTCAGCGCTCTGATCGCAGCGGGGTAAGCTGGATTCTTATCGACATTGATGACTCGCGGTATTGGATTATTAGAAGAGCGAAATATCTTTCGAAAGAACCGCTTCGCAGAAGCCGCATCGCGTTTGGCTGTGAGCAGGAAATCGATGGTCTGGCCTGTGGAGTCCACGGCTCGATAAAGATACTTCTCCTGGCCTTTCACCTTTATATAGGTTTCATCCACGCGGTAACTCTTGTTGGTGGCCTTCAGATGCGGGCGACATCGCTTGTTTAACTCCGCTGCGTATGCCTGCACCCAGCGCCATATGCAGCTGGCATCCACGGCAAGTCCCCGTTCCGCCAACAATTCGGCCACATGCTCGTAAGCCAGCGGGTATCGCAAATACCAACGCACCGCTGTTAGGATCACTTCACCTGAATACTGGCGTCCCTTGAACGGCTTAGCAGCGCTAATCGACATGCCTTACCGTACCAAATCCGCTCACTCAAACTTCGCAATGGAACCGTTTTCCTTGCCTGACATCTCGCTCATCTGCGGAGGATTGGCTGCTTTATGCCCTTTCGGCAGTGCCCAGGATGGCAGTGTCGGAATACTCTTCGGCTGCTTATGCTCGTTCAGTTCGACCCACATCTCAGCGAAGTCGTAAAAGTAACGACCGAGACCAAAACAGCTACAGGCCCGCTTAAAGGCCTGGGCCTCCGCACTCGTCATTGCATTCTCATCATCAGCCCACTCTTCACCACTGCCGCTGTGGCTTCCCACTCCAGCGATGGTTACGGTGCAGGTCACCAACACCTTGCCCGTTTGGATGGTCTTGTCTTTCTTCATCCTGATTACCGGCGAGATAGTGTGGACCGCATACTGCCGGGTCCAGCCACTCGCAGTGACAACTTCGTTCAGCCGATCCGTATACGCCCGCGGATCGGCGTACGGTGTGACGCGGCCCTTGGTGCCGTCGCGGCTTGTTGCGGCAACAAGCCACTTCACGTCCTTCGGAGAAAACGGCTCTTCAAGACGCAGCAGGGCCTCCGCATTGTTTTGCGTTTGTTCCATAATTCACCTTTTGAGGAAAGCGGTTTCAGATTCGGGGGGATTGGGACAGGATTGAAACGAAGCGATACGAGTCGTACCCGATCTTTCGCGCTTAGATCACGCAGAATTGTATGCCTCAGAAGAAGAAGGGAATTTACGCGGTCTCGCCGTGTTCAGATATCTAACTTCGGTGTTGTCAACAAGGTGCCGGGGACTTAGATCTAGTGCTGTTCATTTTGTGCGTTTTTGCTTGTTAGTCGTTTTTGAACGAGTCACCACACCAAACGCCAATAATCGTCAGCCCTACAAGCTAAGCTGCCATTCCATGTTCCAACTTTCCGACAAGCAGACTTATCGTATCCATGTGTTAACTTCCGGACTGCCCAGAAGAATCCTGAGTAATGACTGAAGTCCATTTTGAGCAAGTTCGTGACGCCGAAAACTGAAGTTACCCATAATCCCTGTTTTTCAGGCACTTCGTTGTGCTGCCCGGCTTCTCAACGATGTCGCTACTTCAGGACTGCCGACTACACTGCCATGTGACCTGCTGGCACTTGTCGCTGAGTGGTTTGGCGATTTGTCGTCAACTGAGACATAGCGGCTGTTCGGCTCCGGGCAAGTTACTGATAACGTTTTTCGGGAACTACGGGATGCGACTTGTCCGAGATGCGGACTTGGTCAATTCTCGGATCTCAATGACGGAAGAATGTAGCTATCACTTCACTAGAACCGTTGCGCGCAAGTTCATACCTCAATAAAGACTATTGGTTCAAGCTCGGACTAAGGGCTGCTCTCAACTCTAAATCTGCGAACATCCTTTGGCATGCTTGGCATTGGTTCTCTACGGCCCTTTCACCGCCACCGCCGGTTGGAGCATTGACCAGCGGTCGCACACGCGAAGAGGACCATGAATGATGCGACTCCGCGTGCACATCCCGAATCTGTTGACCACAGTCGATTTGGTGTTTATTCGACTGCACGGAAGAAGTAGTAATCGGCGGAGTAGGGGACGAGCGTTTGCTTACCCACATCGCTGGCCGTAGAGCAGCCGGTGTCGGGGGCAGATCCTCCTTGGGTGTTTAAGCGTTGGATGAAGGAAGTCTGGGTCATGAAGTTACCGCCCGCCGGGCCATTTTTCGTCCCGACCGTCTGCAACAAGAGGCAGGCGATCGCGCCGGAATCCGGGCAGCTCGGGTCGGAGCCTGCGGGAATCGCACCCGTCTTTTGTGCCCACACCTTGCTGCTATCGAGGGAATTCTGCCACGTCGCATCGCCGAAGGGCAGAGGCTTCGTGGGGTCGATGGGGTTTTCGTCAGGGCTAAGGAAGTGCGTAATGATCTCCACGTCCTGTCCGAAGAGTTTTGTAAAAAGGGTAGCTTCGGGGCGAGCGTTATTAACAGTCCAGGAAGCAGTCGAAGCCCCAGGGCTCGTGGGCAGGCAGACATAGCCTTGGGTCCCCACGCCGCGACCCAACAAAAACGCAGCGTTTCCCTCTGGTGGCGTGATCAAGGTAGGAGTGACAGGAGGATTGACTCTCTGCGCTGATGCATGGGTGACCGTGCCGAATACACATCCAAACGCGAGAGCGGCTACGAACAGATTCTGCACTCGCGCACTCTTTTTTGTCTCTTGACTAAGGTTGAAACTCATTTGTTCTCCAGTTCTCTGTGTAGTTTCCGGTTGAGGTTGTTGAGATACACAATTCGTTCGAAGGCAGTTCGCCTGACTACTGCATGTGGATCAAGAGGTCTTACTTTGTGTCTGCTCCGCTTAACTCTTGCTTGAAAGACGAAGACATAGTTGGCCCTACTAGCCACTACGAGATCCCGGAAGAATTTGCTTTTTGAGAACTAAGTAGTTTGTGGCGGGATGAAAATCTTCATGATTGTCATGAAGGACGCTTGAGCTTGCCCAAGTCGCACGCGACTTATACATACACTGCTCAGGATTTCTTGGCAGAGGAGAAATTATTGCAGGACGGGCCCAAAAGTATTTCCATGTGCTTGTAACGGAGTGGGAGTGCGACTTAGATCGCGGTCTCTCATAGCGGAATGACAAACCATGCAGGATCGTTGCGTGTTATTCCCTTCATCAGAAACCAAAGCATAAGTTAGACCGTGCGCCGACCAGGTAACAACCTTATAGCCATCAACCATCGCGTAGTGAAAACTTACCTTCTTGAAATTGGCCTCGACTCCTCCTGAAGCGACGGCCACCGAATCTGGCGTCACAATCAGGCTCGCAGCGCCCGGCTGTATCTGGTAAGCGATGTAGGCAGCGGTCGTGCCGCCGACTGGCATAAGACGCGCGCCTTCCAGACGGTAAGGTCGCTCTTCGCCGGGAACTGCAGGAGAAGCAGGCAACGCCAGGTGATACTGCAACTTCGCCTTAAACCAGTCATTGAGCGTCTGCTGCGAGTCCGAGAGCACATCGAGGGCAAGACGTCCCTGCGTGTGCTGTCGGTGAGTGTTCACTGCAAATTCGGCGAACTTCGATGCGGAGAGCTGCGTGGATGAAGTCGACGGAATCTTGATAAGCAGTCCGATAATCATCAGAAGAGCTACCGCGGGAATCAACCATCGAATCCGCGCGGCCCGCAACGGCGCCTTCCGTTCCCCGAGCAGTTTATCTTCCGGAAGAGTCGGAGCCACATCCACAGACACAGCAGCTCGAAGCAGAGGTCCGCAGTGGTCGCAGAGCGCGGCATGCATCATCAACTGCCTGGCCTTCAACTCTGGCCACTGTCCCGCTGCCACTTCATGCCAGTCAACGTCAGCATCTTTGGGGCAATCAGTTCCCGGCGGCGCCGCTGCCGAGATAACATGCAACGATCGGTTCACCAGTTGCCGGTATTTCGACACCTTCACGCTGCAGTCGACGCATAAATGCATATGTCGTTCGGCCTCGCGAAGCTCATCCGGAGTAAGACCCAGCAACTCGTACCCGGTCTCGGAAGAGCATGGCACAAGCGCGTTCAGTTCGTGCTTGTCGATATGTCTGTGAAATGGACGCCCCAAACTCTGACACTCCCCTATAAACGAATACGAGTTCCCCAGGGAATTTGCTTTTACCTCTACCCTTCGTCATCTGTCGGAATCTCACTGGATCCCAGGATCTGATCCCGGATGGAATGCTTCAGCCGTTCGATCACGCTTCCAACTCCTTTGGTGCCCAGACCAATGGTCGGCAACGAGGCAATTTCTTTGGTACTCATTCCCTGCCGAAAGTAGAGCCAGAAAATCATGCGGTCGCGTTCCTGATCGGGTCCGATCAGGCAGCGCTTCAGGTGTTCATCGATCTCATTTAAAAAGATGTGCCAGGCGATCTTCTCCTGGCTCCCATCAATGTCTTCTCCGGCCTCGGGATCGATATCGCTCGTGGAAACATGAGGTGTACCACCTCCAGAAAATTGACTATGGCCGTGCTTGAAATAGTCGTGAGTCGCGTTGGCGGCGGTTCTCTTCAGATATCCCACGATTGCTTCAGGGCGCTGAACAGCAAATTCCTTCAGGAGGACGCGGCCTCCTTCCCAGAGCTTCAAGTAGGTTACTTGGACCAAGTCTTCTACAAGTGACCGGGAATGCTCGCCCCATAGGGCGGCCGTACGCGTGACGATGAGACGGATTGGCTTTCCGACGCGGGAAAGAAATTCCTCCCATGCCTCATCATCACGGGGTCCGGCACAAAGACACACGACGTCTTTAAGCGATATCGACGAATATCGAGTCGGTCTAGGCGTGTTCGACATCCACTAACGCTCGCTTTCACAGTCTTCCTTTGCTCCTTTGTGAAGAGAGGCGATCGCTATACCCGAACGTCCGTCCTGCAAGCTGTACTGGAAGGCCAACTGATTGTGGTCGTTGAGTCCGAAGCGAAATCCAGTCATCTTTTGTCGCAGCGGACGCTTGCCAATACTCTGTGTTTCATTACTTCGGAGGGCTTTCTGATTGAGTTATCGGAACTCGCAGCCCAAACACGACAGACTGCAAGAAAGAAATCTGGCTCTCCAACCGCCTCACGCAGCTATTTCGTCCACATGTAGGGCGCAATCTCCCGGCCCAATCAAGCGCTGCGCGGATCCTGACGCTGCAGAATCACCGAATGGCCTTCCCGGGTTGCGTCTGGTCCCCCTGTTTTTTGCGAACGTGCCATCGCCACTTCCTTGGCAAGACTGACGGAACCCCATTTCGTCTGTACCGTCTCATGTGTAAGTGGGCCACTGTTTATCAATGTGTCTGCGCCAGGACTCAAGGCTGAATCGGAGTTGAAGCAACGGGCAAGGCACGTTGCAGTTCCGAATCCTAAACACATCGAACAGCGCGCAACTCGATATGATCGGTGATGGAGGGTTAGCGAAATGCACATCGGTCTTATTGGAGGGATCGGCCCTGCAGCAACGGATTTTTACTACCGTCGGTTGATTTCCACGTTCGCTAGGAAGAATGCGACGCTGGAGCTGACCATTGTGCATGCCGACACGCCAACCCTCTTGAGCAATCTGGCTAGAAATGACGCCGCCACGCAGACCGCCATATATAGCCGACTCACGAACCGCCTTGTTTCGGCAGGAGCAGAATGTGTCGGCGTCACATCGATTGCCGGACATTTTTGTATCGACGACTTCAAGGTCTTATCACCGCTTCCCGTCGTTGATATGGTCCTCGAAGTGAGCCGGGCCATCGAAGCGCGCGGTCTCAAACGGATCGGCGTTCTCGGAACTCGCACCGTGATGGAGACGCGCTTTTACGGGCGCATCGCTAGTGCGGAGGTCGTCCCGCCAAACGAACTGGACTTGGACGATGTGCATCAAGCCTACATTTCGATGGCCGCGTCGGGCTTTGTGACTGGGGAACAGCGTTCGATCTTCCATGCCGTGAGCCACCGGTTGCTCGAGAAACAGGGCGTGGAAGCGATCATGCTTGGGGGCACCGATCTCGCGCTGGCCTTTAACGAACAGACTTCCGACTTCCCGCTGGTCGACTGTGCGGCCATTCATGCCGATGCGATTGCGCGTTTGGCGATCGCTTGAGGGGCTCCGGCCAGAACCATCTGTTTTGGATCGCATAACCGCATCCGCAACGCACGGATCGCTATTCAAGCACGAAAAACAACAAGCATGACTCGCAAAACCAGAGCCCAAAGTTAGTAGGATTCCGAATCTTGCGACGTCCGACTGCCACATTAACAATAAGCGCTGGAAGCAACAAACGGCCTATGGCATATCCCTGGGATTGACCTGTCCATTCGCCATCCAATCAGACCCGTGCAGTCGCTAAGCTGAGCAATACGCCGACAACGATTCACACCCAGAAAATCAGTCCAAAATGCTTGGAAGGTGTCGCGTTGATAGGCTCACTGTCCATCCTGAAGTCTCTCCGGAAATTCGGCTGCTCTGGACTTTATGGCTTAAGGTCTTCAGCAGTCAAGGTTGGAACGAGATTCCATTTACGGCAGCAATCGCATCCAAAAAGCCGTTCGAGCCCGCATTACGGGCAAAACCGGGAGCTATCCTGTTGTGCCGGAAAAGTCGCATTCTCGGTAACTTCGCCCATGGAATCTCGCCCTCACTGGCCCAATTGCGAACCCGTGCGATCGGGCCGCGCCAGTTTTTCTATCTCCGAGGCTGGAAGATCGGGAACAATCTGGTGGATTGCCGATTCGAGAACCTCGTCGCGCGCAGCGCGAATGCCGCCAACGGTGGGACGTACTTCGACATCTATGAGAATACCAAACCGCTGTGTAGGCGACCCACCAGGATAAAAGACTCCGAGGCCGTTGATTCGCCTAAATGCGACTCTGCCGGAATCATCGGACAAAGCCGCGGACCAGTCCGATACTGTAAACTCTTTCACTGTTGAATAATCACGATCGGAGCACGCCAGAAGGTGGTCTTCGCAGTTGACACGTCGAGCACCGTAATCTGGCAGTCGTATTCACCCGAGGAAAGCCCATTGAGTTCAAGATGGAAGCTGAGCGGAGCAATCCCCACCAGTCCCGAAGCAGTCAGCGCGACTGCCATGGGTGGAGTCTCAAGAACCTTCGCATCGCCGCGATAAAGGCTGACAAAGGCGAAGAATGGGCGGCTAGACGGGCTCTTGGTTTGGCCATCCTGCTGTGCCTGCTGATAAGCCTGCAGATAGACAAACATCTCGCGGCCCACGCCGAAGACACACATCACGCTGGGGATAAGTTTTTTCCCATCTTGGACGAGCGGATTGAAAGCCGCTTCCAGGTCTCGATTCTTAGTCTTCCCGACGTTGAAGAACGCATCCCCAAGATTTATCCGTTGGCTGCTGAGCACAACAGAGCTGATCGACATGTTTTTCTACCTTGCTCAGATCTGGAATCGTAAAGGTTGTCTCGTAGGTCCCGATCCTGCCCGTCTCGTCGTCGCGCGCCAGAAACTTGATCATGTATTTGCCCGGCAGCAACGTAAATCCGTATCGTACTCCACTGGCCGTTTCGCCAAGTCAGCGGCAGTCGCATCTGAAAGCTTGATGTTTACGTTATCGCGCACATTAGTGACAGTGGTGCCTCCGGCAAGGTCCTTAATCTCGCCGACAAAATCAATAAGCGTGTGTGCTCCGCGCCGCCGCGCTTCGCCAGGGCAAGCTCGCTGCCCGGAATTTTCACGATGATCGGCAAGGCTCTCAAAAAAACACACGGCTGATGGGCTTTCCACGTAGACCAGGCTGTTTCACAACCCAGGAATCACCGCAAAGGAGAATCGCATGAATAAATTAAACGGAAAAGTCGCAGTGGTCACAGGAGCTTCGAAGGGTATTGGAGCTTCCATCGCTGAGCATCTGGCAGCAGAGGGCGCTTCGGTTGTAGTGAACTATGTCAGCAGCAGAGCCGGCGCAGACGGCGTCGTAGCTAGAATCGCCGAGAAGGGCGGAAAGGCGATTGCCGTTCAGGGGGACGTCTCCAGGCCGGAAGATATCCAACGGCTCTTTTCAGAGACGAAGAAGGCGTACGGCAAACTTGATGTGCTCGTGAACAACGCCGGAGTCTATGAATTTGCCCCGCTGGAAGGCATCACGCTGGAGCACATCCAGAAGCAGTTCAATCTCAACGTCGCTGGTTTATTGCTCACCACACAGGAAGCGGTCAAGCTGATTGGGCCGGAGGGCGGTTCGATCATTAATATCGGTTCCATCGTTGGCCCCATGCCGGCTCCGCAAGCCTCCACCTACAGTGCAAGCAAAGCTGCGGTAGATGCAATTACGGTTTCCCTCTCTCTGGAGCTTGGCCCGCGTAAAATCCGGGTGAACTCGCTTAACCCCGGCATGGTCGAAACCGAGGGCTTGCGTGCCTCCGGGCTCCACGAGGGTGAATTTCGAGAGCAGCAGGACAGGGAGACGCCTCTTGGCCGGATCGCCCAGCCGGAAGATATTGCTCTGGCAGCCACGTTCCTCGCCGGCGACGATGCCCGCTGGATTACCGGGCAGGTTATCGTAGCTGCCGGCGGAAAACGGATGTGAGCATTCCGACCGAGCTTGAGACCGGACGCAGCCCGCGTTCGGCCTCAAGCTCCTTAATTAATCCTGGCACGTTGGAACGTTCTCGGGTCTACGAAGCCTAGTCACGGTGTTTCTTTGGTCTGCTTCTTCAGGGTCGAAGCCCATAGTTCACTCCGTACCGAGCATATTGCGATGAATTTCAAAATGCTATCGTAGCGACCCGCGCAGATTCCCGCCCCGGATTTCGGTAAGTTGCCCGCCAAGGCCGCTCAGGCTGGGCAAATTACCTAAAACCCCGTTTTCATGGACGGTCATCGGAAACTAGTTGTCAGAAAACTCCAAATCGTGATGTGCGATGGCTTCTTCAAGCGACGGGAACGTCTTACTTCGTTCATCGGGAGCTTGGGTTAGGAACAACTCAACAAATTGCCGATCCAAATGTTCGCTTTGTTTCAGGTCGGCAGGCGAGCTGTAGAAGTCTGCGCTTTGAACACAAAACTGGTCACTCGGTATAACGTGGAAGCATCGATAACGAACGGCTCGGCCATCCAGCCGACGCCAAACATCAACAACTCTGAATAGATCGCTCATGGAACCTGAGCATACTCAATGTCCCACGGCTCCCGCAAAAATCGGCCACTAATGTCCTCAGGTCACTGTTTGCCGTTGGCCTCGTGTGCATCCAGAGATCACATTTCGCAACTGGCACATGTGTATCGCGTGGCGGCAACCCTAACGACGACGCGGCAGCAGCTTGACGATTCGTCGAATTTGGAAGAGCGAACCAGTGAAAATATCTTCACTATTCGGAATTTTCTTGAACGAGCCTTCTACAAGGACATAGCTTCCCGAAAGTTCTTTATATTGCGTCTCCTGTTCAGGCGTTAACGCAATGCGGATCGCGTTCCTCGTGATTTGCTGCTGGTAATCCTCTTCATGCAGGTAAAGTGCTTGCCCCTCGAATTCAAGCGTAAGGAAACCAGCTACCTGAACTCGCTGCGGGCTATTGCTGGCTGGCTCAGCGAGCAGTGTGACGATGCTTATCGGAGGAGCATGAGGAGTCTCTTCAGCCGAGGTCTGACCGAATGACGTAGCGTTAATGGAGACCAGAACCACCACGAAGACGCTTAGAAGTGAGAGGGCCTTCATCATCATGATGAGATTGTAGCGGGTGGGCCACCTGAATCTTATCGTTGTAATGCCCGCAAAGTCTCGTTTTCGGTAACTTGCCGACGCAATGAACATCGAGTAGCGAACTTACTCAAAATGCCGTTTTTCAGACCCTTCGTTATGCATGCTGGCTTCCCACTGATGGCGTTACTTCCGGATTGGCGACAATCCAACCGGAATCTGCGATTTGGCCATGAGCCGGTTTGGAAAGTGCATTAGCCACCAGAAGTAGTCAACCATTCAGACTCGATTGCGGTTACCTGGTCATCGATCGTCGCGCATGATCGTCAAGGGATCCACGATGGAGGCCTGAACTGCAGGAAGCGCAGTCGCAATTACCACGGATACTCCTGTTGCGAGTGCGACGATTACCCAAATCCATAGCGGCGGCGAACTGATGATTGTTGTGCCGCTCAGCAATACACGCAAGAGCGCGAGTGTAATGGAGGTGCCTATCAAGGTGCCTGCAAGGACAAGTTTTCCTGCATTGTTCATGATCCTTAATCCGATACGCCAACGTTGAGCACCGAGCGCAATACGAAGTGCCAACTCACGTCGACGCTGGCGTTGAGCATCGCGCTGCACACTGAATAGACCGAAGATAGTGAGGATCGTTGCGGTAAATGCCGATGCGCTGCAGAGCAGTGTGGCGATCCGCAAAGGCGCAAAGGCAGATTGAGCGAGCTGAGCATCAAAGGTGCTGATAGCAATAAGGGTCGTTTCGTAGCCTGGTACAGACTGAATTCTTCGACGTAGTTCGGCTGGCATATGCGCGTTTGACTTTGAGTGATCGATAATCAGCGTCATACGAGGAGGACAGTCCTGGTACATGGGAAAGTAAATGGTGGGTTCTGCGTGCTGCTGGAATATCCCAAACACCTGTGACTGAACAACTCCGATGATCTCTGTTCTCGCGCCTCTGTCATCAATAACGGCCGCGCCGAGCGATTTGCCACCAAAATAAAGCTCGGCTGCTTCCTGGTTGAGAATACCTATTCGACCTTGACCGACAACCTGATGGTCAGAGAACTTTTGGCCAGCTACCAATGACATACCAAGTGTCTCGAAATAACCGGATGAAACAGCGTTCATATTTAATTCGGTGTTGACTAGCGATGACACGGGGGCACGAAAGTGCGCACGGATGGTTGGCTCGGGAGCAATTAAGTGATCCGTGTAATCGTAATAAATCGTTGGACGCTTTTCATTCGATGTATCTGTGGGATTTCTTTTGACCACACCAATGACCTCAACCGGGGAGCCGAAGGGATCCTGGATCATCATCCCAGCGGTCTTCGACCCAAAGAGCTCGTGAGCAGCGCTCTCATCGACAAGAGCTTCCTTGCGGGTTGGATCTCGGACACCGAACATTCGCCCAGCAATCGGCGATCGATCTATGTATTTGAGCGATTCAGAGGTGAGCCAATCAATATCCATCTCCACGTCGCGAAATTGCGAGGATGGCAGCTCAACTCTAAATGATCGCCATTTTGGCTGATTGCCCGGAAGTTGGGCTGTCCACGCCAATGGTGACAGATTGGCGACCGATTTCGCCCGTTTCTCGACCTCCTTGAAATAGCTCAAATCAACTTCCGGTCGCATCTGTGCTTGTACGGTTAAAAGTATCGGATCGCCGAGGCTACGTCCGGTGCTTGTCTCTAAAGCTGTGTGAAGACCTCTAACAAGAAAGACCGAAGAGATTACCAGTACATAGCAGGCCGTAATTTGCCCAATGACCAAGCCAGTTCGAAGACCCTCTATCTTTCTTGAAGGCAACCCGCTTTCACGCCCAAGAATGATCCACGGGCGGTCGGTCACCGTCGCAATGACGGGCATCATTCCGCTGATGACGGTAATGCAGACACTTGCTATTGAGGCCGCAAAGATTGGCAGCAAATGCGGCGCGAAGACAAGGTGTTCTGCGTCCTCTTTAAAGAGCAGTGCCGGAATAATACGCGCCGTGCAGACTGCCAACAGTACTCCTATGACTCCTCCTGCCAGAGAGATAACGATACTGTCCGACAACAACTCTCCGATCAGTTGCCTACGGGTCGCGCCGAGTGCAACCCGTAAAGATGTCTCGTGAGACCGCCTTAAGGCTCTTCCCATCAAGAACGAAGCAACATTGATAGAAGCGATGAAGAACACAGCACCGGCAGTAACATTCAACAACACTCGAATACGCGACAATCCCCGAATTGTTCTCGGTGCTGCGCCTGTAAAAGGAACAACACTGATAGCGCTAGATGGTCCCACACTCATGCGAACAGCTGATTGCGCCTGACCCGGCGAAATGGTTGTTCGAAGCGAGCCGAAAACCCACAAATCCCGGGCGCTTCGATCCACACCTTGCAAATCTTTGTCTTGTAAAGGTATCCAGAGATCGACGCTACGGTCACTATAGAGACCTTCCATTCGCTCTGGTGCAATACCGATGATCGGAAGATCTGTGTTATCGATCCGAATCCGATGACCAATGACATCGGCCTTGCCGTCCAATTCGTTTTGCCACGAGTGGTGGCTGATAACGATCCCGACGCCCGGTGGCAGGTCTAGTGCCTCCGCTAGATCCGGAGTGACCGCAGCAACAATCGCGATCTTGGAGTGACCATCAATCGCAATGTCGGTTGGCACAATTCGAGCAGCGCCGATCCAGGCAAATACATTCGAACTGTCTTTGAGTTGGAGATATTCAGCAGGTGAGAGCTGTCCTAACTCATGGAAGCGGTCCTGACCTAATATCGAGACGATCCTGTCTGAGGGTTTAAGTGGAAAGCCGGGATTCGTCAGTCCCTGGACAAACCCATACACGGAAGCATTGCTGCCGACTCCAATTGCAATCGTGAGCAAAAGAGCAATTGACAGTCCTGGTGTTCGTACGAATGCTCTAACAGACGAACGAATTGCAGGCAGGCCTCGAGAGAGGATCACTGAATCTACTATGCAACTGCCATGCCAAGCCTAGCCCTTGGGTTACGATGACTTCGCGCATACTACGCGTCCAGTTTTGGGATTCCTATGTCCATCTGTGGACAGAATTTCCGCGCTGTCGATTATCGACAAATCGCCAAAGCGCTCACCGAGACCGGACCGGAAAGTTGGCCAGATTTCGCAGTTCCGGTCGAATCACCGCCAAACCGGAAGTAATCCCGAAGTGCCTGCAAAGTCGGGTTTTCGGTAACTTGCCGTTCGGGGCAAGTCGCCGGGTTGAACTTACCGAGATCGCCGTTTTGCGGGCGCCGCCTTGGTCAGTATCCCCCCCGATCGGACTATCCGTGCGGTATAGTCCATGAATGTTGCGCATACTAGAACGCAAATGGACGAGGACAGGAAGCTCGAATCGTTGCGGCTCACAGCGCACTCAACTCTTGATCGTCTCGAACATCGGCTGCAAGCCGCGCAGGCTGACCCTCCCACTCCACGTTAACCTCGACTGGGTGCGCCGTCACCGCTTTATGCTTTGCGTACTGCCGAAAAGTCAGCATTTCGGCAAGTTCGAGATGAACTTGCTAAAGATCGCCGTTTTCAGGGAATCTGCTTTCCCATGCTGTGGATCAGTAGGGATTGCAGCTGGCGAAGTGGTCGGCTTCGGAATCCTGAAGCGGTATTCCGAAGTACTTTAGACGTTTCTCTGTGCTTTCAAGGACCCCACGGCGCATCTGGTGAGGCAAATCCGTGCCGCGACTTAACGAATCGGTTACAGTGAACCCAAGGAGAAGGAATGGCCGATGAGGATTTGGTAGCAGAAGTTGAGAGATTACGCGCGGAGAATGAACGCCTCAAGAACAAGAGCGTGCGTGGACTCAGTCTCAAGGTAAGTGAAAAGGGTGCGGTATCACTCTATGGCATAGGACGATTTCCGGTGACGCTCTACAAAGAACAGTGGGCCAAGATCCTCGGAATGGCAGGGGAGATCGAAGTCTTTATCAGCGAAAATGACCATATTCTCAAGGCGAAGGAGTGATATTCGGGTCGCTCGGCAGATGTAATAACCGTTCCGGAAACAACTAGCGGTTCCTCTGGAGTTTTGGATTGCGATAAATCGCTCAGACAGCGTCGGCTCCCGGCTCGATACCGAGCTTGTCATTGACTGCATGCACGATTCTCTGTCTCGAACCAAGGTATCGTTCCGTTGTCTCTACCGATCGATGGCCAAGCAGAAACTGGATCTGTTCCAACTCGCCCCCGGTTGAGTGGCAAAGCCTGGCACAGGTGCGACGAAGGTCATTAGGGGAAAGCTTTTCAATGGCGGCGGTCTTCGCATACTGCCGCACGACCCACCATACGACCTTCTCGCTTATGCCTGAGCCCCAAACGGTTCCAGCATGGGTTACGCAACGAAAGATGAAACCGTCTTCTATACCTGCTGCCTTTAACCATGCATCCACAGTGGCCTTCACCCAGTTCGGCATTGGGACGGTACGTACCTGGCCACCCTTGCCATACAGATCGATAATGGCCCAATGATCATCCCTCTGCTGAAGATGAGTCAGTTTTAAGGCGATCAGTTCGGCGCGTCTCAAGCCGCAACCTAAGAGCAGAGCCAGGATCGCATGGTCCCTCTTGCCCTTTGTGTACTGCGTGTCCGGTGCATCGAGAAGTCTGCGCCCCTGCGCACATGTTAGCCAGTTGCCAAGCCGCACACCGAGCTTCTTCGCTCCCTTCACTCGACGGATGCTGGCCGCAAGATCAGGACTCAGAAGACCGTTGTCAGAAGCCTCATAGGCAAGTCTCCGGACCGCTGCCAATCTCAGGTTGATCGTCGCCGGAGCCAGTCGTCGAGCCTCCAATTCGTAGCGGTATCGGAGGACGACAGTTCGGCCAAACGCCAAACGAGGTTCGGAGCAGTACCAGGCAATGAAGTCATTGATCGCGAACGCGTAGGTTCGCTTGGAGGCAATCGACCCGAGGCTTTGCAGAACTGAATCCTTGGAGTGATCAAGGTCGAGCAGGCGCAACACGTTCTTGGGTGTGCCACGCTTCGCTTTACGTTTCTCTCGCATGGGCGCGGTCTCCTGAACCGCGATTCCATGATCGGACTGTAGAACACTCAGGTGCCTCAGCAGGACAGCTGAGCCCGGCGAAAACCCCGTTTAACGTTCGAATCGGTACGCAGTCTATCGGACCGGCTCGTCGATAACTCAGGCTGTGAGGACTTGCTGGTCGACGAACCGTTGCAGCGAGTCAGGGTCACGAAATACGTGGAGTTCTGCGCTCGGCGCGTAGTCTGCGATCGCTTTCAGGAGAACCGGACGGCTTTGCCAGCGGTAGGCCAAGACCCACCACCAGAAGTCGATGCGCTCGCGCGACCGTCGAATTGCGCGAAGGGCGCAGCACAAAAATGAGAAGTCCAGGAAGATGACTGTGTCCACCGCGCGAAGGCGAGTCTCAACAACGTCAAATTTTCCCAAGTCACCATCGACGATCCATCTGTCCTTCGCGACAAGCAGGTCCTGAGCGGCTACCCACTCATCCCGAGGTGTAGCAGCGAGGCCGGGTCGCCAGAAAACTTTGTCCAGTTCCACCACGGGAAGGCCGGTGATCTCGCCCAGGCGTCTCGCGAGAGTCGATTTGCCTGACGCACCACGGCCTAGGATCACGACGCGCTTCATATTTTGCGGCGTACGCTACTGGTCGTTGAACTGCCCGCAACGTCAGCTCATCGAAAATTTGCTTCGAAGGTCCGACTCTTCAGTGCGTTCGCTGGACTGGTTTTTCATCGCTAATGTCAAATGTCAAGGACAGAGCTTTCGGCATGTCACAGACAAACGTTCTTCCATCTTTCAACGGCGTATCGTTGCTTGCGAAGCTTTGATCTCAATGCCGTTTTCCTCACACCACGTCATGAGAATTTCCTCGAATGCCCGGCGACGAAATGCAAACCAGTCCTCACGTACGCCAAAATGCACGATTTGATCCTTGAATCGACGAAACGCATGACTGCCGTGAATTGCCTTGAGCAGCCCTATACGTATGTCGTCTTTCTTAATTAGCTTAGAAAAATCGGCCATGATGTCCCACTCGTTCACTTCCCATTGATCGGGAAGTGCCAAGTACCGATCTGAGCTTTGGATACGCCGGGCCAGTTCAACTTCATCTTCTTGCCAAGCCGCAATCAAATGGACTGAATCTGTTTCCCCTTCACTTAACGAGATCGCATCCTCCGAAATCGTATAGACTTCGCCAGTCTGGCGGTCCAGGTAGGAGGAGTGGGAATCAGATTGAGCTTCCAGGGCATCGATAAGCTGGTCGATCGGGACTGGGGTATTCACGGCGACTCATCGCCTCCGAACAACATAAAAGACGGATTTTGCCTTCTGTCAAACGCATATCAGCGATCGGCATCCGGCTGGAAGTTACCGGGAAGTCCGTTTTACGGGATGGCATACGATCCCCGTGAGCCCTGTCGGCTGTCGCGCATACTATGAAACTATGAATATGGACTCTTGAATCCGTGGGGGCTGATGCGCAACACAAAACCTGGTACCGCAGAAGATGAGCGTCTTGCCCAGAACAAGGCACGAACCACGAACTGGCAGCGATGGGGTACGTACCTGCCAGAGCGCCAGTGGGGCACGGTTCGCGAGGACTACTCCTATAACGGCGACGTATGGAACTCGTTCCCGTATGAGATGGGACAGTACCGTGCGTATCGGTGGGGTGAAGACGGCCTCCTCGGCTGGACGGATCGGCAGTGCCGACTCTGCTTCAGCACGGTCCTGTGGAATGGACAAGACCGCACTCTGAAGGAGCGGCTCTTTGGCCTGGGCAACCCCGAGGGCAACCACGGCGAAGACGTCAAAGAGCAGTTCTATTATCTGGATTCCCTTCCTACGCACAGCTACTGCAAGGGTCTCTACAAATACCCTCAGAAAGCGTTCCCGTACGACCAGCTTCGCAAGGAGAACAAGCGGCGCGGTTATGACCAGCCAGAGTATGAGCTGCTTGATACCGGCATCTTCGATAATAACCGCTACTTCGACATCTTTATCGAGTACGCGAAGTCTGACGCGGAAGATACCCTGATCCGCATAACTGCCCACAATCGCGGTCCGGATGCCGCGTCGCTCACCCTGCTGCCGCAGCTTACGTTACGCAACAACTGGTCGTGGAAGAACCTGGAGGCGACTGGGAATACACGTCCAATCATTACGCAAAGCGGCCTATTCCGTGTACGAGCGGAACACAAGATCCTGGGCGCCTATCGGTTCGAGCCGGTGGATGGGAACTCCCTCTTGCCGGAGCGACTTCTCTTCACCGAAAACGACAGCAACATGCATCGTCTCGACCCCAACTACAGTGGTCCGGAACACTTGAGCAAGGACGGCTTTGATCGTTACCTCGTTCACGGTGAACAGAATGCGGTGAAGGAAGGCAATGGGACGAAGTGTGCACTGCTCTACCGCCTGCAGCTGGACCCTGGCGTCAGCCAGACGCTATACCTCCGCCTCGTGCGCATCGACGAAGGCACGCCGGGCCAATACGCGAGCGAAAGCCGACCCGATCTTGAACCGCCAACGATGGACATTGCTCGCGCGAAGGGGATTTTCATAACGCGGAAGGAGGAGGCGGATGACTTCTATGCACAGCACATTCCGCAGGAAGCTACGGCAGAGGAGTGTAATGTTTCGCGCCAGGCGTTTGCCGGGCTGCTGTGGTGTAAACAGTTTTATTACTTCATCGCGGAGCGATGGATGTCCGGTGACCCGACGCAGATCCCACCGCCACCTGAGCGCGTGAAGAGGTCGGAAGAGTGGCGGCACCTCTTCTGTCGTGATGTTCTCTCGATGCCCGACAAGTGGGAGTACCCGTGGTTCGCCGCATGGGACACGGCGTTTCACATGATCCCCATGGCGCGAATTGATCCGGAGTTCGCGAAGAATCAACTCCTTCTTCTGCTCCGCGAATGGTACATGCACCCCAACGGACAGATGCCCGCTTACGAATTTGCGTTCGGCGACGTCAACCCGCCGGTGCATGGATGGGCTGTATGGCACGTCTATCGGCTTGGGGTCGACGAACGTGGCCTAGGCGACCTCGATTTTCTGGAGCGAGCGTTTCAGAAGCTGATGTTGAACTTCACGTGGTGGGTCAACCGCAACGACGAGAATGGCCATAACCTCTTCGGGGGTGGCTTTCTGGGGCTCGACAACATCGGCGTCTTCGATCGGTCGGTCACACTCCCCCATGGCGTCTCCCTTCATCAGGCGGACGGCACCGCCTGGATGGGGCTGTACTGCTCCGTGATGCTGCAGATTGCCCTTGAATTGGCGCACCATCGGTCGAAGGCGTACGAGGACATCGCCAGCAAATTCTTCGAACATTACATCGCCGTTATCGACGCAATCAACTCGGTCGGAGGCACCGGCCTATGGGATGAAGAGGAGGGGTTTTACTTCGACCAGTTGCAGCATGAAGACGGGCACACAATGGCGATGAAGGTGCGCTCCATGGTTGGCATTGCGCCGCTGTTCGCGGTGTGCATTTTGAAGAACGACACCGTGGAAGGTCTAAAGGATTTTGAGAGACGCACGAACTGGTTCTTGCGAAACAAAGAGCAGCTTTCGGAGTACGTCAGCACGGCCAAAGTTGCAAACGAGGAGATCAACGGCTCGCAATGGATCGCCATTGCACCACACGACCGGTTTCAACGCATTCTGCTGCGGGTTCTTGACGAAGCCGAGTTTCTTTCGCCGCACGGCATACGCGCGCTGTCACGGCATCATGATGCACACCCCTTGAGGGTCGAACTTCGCGGGCAACGTTTTACGGTTCGCTATACACCGGCCGAAGGCGACAGCGGTATGTTCGGCGGTAATAGCAACTGGCGTGGCCCCGTCTGGTTTCCGATGAACATGCTCCTGCTGAACGCGCTGGAGCGTTACTCGCTGGTCTATGGCGACGACTACAAACTGGAGTACCCCACCGGCAGCGGACAGCAGCGAAGCCTCGTCGAAATTGCGGAAGATATCGCAAGGCGGCTGGTAAACCTGTTTCTACCCGACAAGGACGGCCACCGTCCCAGCCACGGGAGAGAAGAGCGTTATGCGACAGACCTCTACTGGAAAGACCTGATCCTATTCAGCGAGTACTTCGATGGCGACACGGGCCGCGGTGTTGGCGCGTCTCATCAGACGGGGTGGACCGCGCTTGCCGCAACGCTCATCGAGGCCCTCTACACACGTCGCGAAATACGCAACCGCGCGCAATAGGCTGCGGTCTTGGACAGCAAGGTTACTCGCTGGCACAGGGTTTCGAAGAGACTCTGCGGTTTGACCGCCTTCAGCAACTGGGGAATGGCGCAGAAGGCGATCCTTGGATCGCGATCCGCTCGATCTCAAAAACCGTGATTTCGTCCAAGGCCCGACCGTAGCGCTTCGTCGAGCGAGTTCACGAAAAGTCGGCTTTGCGGTAAGTTGCTGGCCAGCGCATGGAAGCCCCAGCGGTCAAAGACCTTCGTTAGCGATCGCGGTAGGGACACTCATTGCTGAGCGCCCCCCGCACAAAACCCGGCGGGCGCAATTCGCGCACCGGGCTTCCACCTTGGGTGATTGACGGCAAAACGCTCATGCGGCCAGGGATGAATGATTCGTACGGCAGGCAGAAATGCTGCCACGAGTTGTGCGGCACGGTCCCACGTTGTGCGATCCCTTTGGCTGCGTCGCCGAAGCGACCGCCTCCAGAGATTAGTGACGTGGTGCCGAAACGCACCCAAGCTCTTGGCGTTGGTTGGCACCGCATGGTATGCAAAATAGCCACGCAACACTTGCCCCAACCATCGGCCCTGCTCTGGAAGAGGTTCATGCATTCGTCGCCGCAGCTCTTCTTTAATGGCTCGTAACCTGACCCGCATCCGATCTCGGCGCGTTTTGCGCTTGAGAAGGAAGTAGCCCGCACGTGAATGCCCACAGATGTGGGTAAAGCCTAGAAAGTTGAACGTCTCCGGTTTGCCAAGACCCCGTTGTGCTCGACGCTCAGCCGCGAAGCGACCGAACTCAAGCAGACGTGTCTTATCCGGATGTAGCGACAACGCGAACTTCTCCAGCCGTTCGCGCAGATCAGCGAGAAAACGCTTGGCATCGGTCTCGTCCTCAAAACCAGCGACAGTGTCGTCGGCGTAGCGCACGAGCACGACATTCCCGCAGGCATGTTGGCGTCGCCACCGGTCGGCCCACAGGTCGAAGGTGTAATGCAGGTAGATGTTAGCGAGCGTCGGTGACACTACCGCCCCTTGCGGGGACCCGATGTCGCTCGACGTCCACTCTGCACCGTCCATTACGCCAGCCTCAACCACTTGCGAATCAGGCGAATCATGCGCGGATCGCCGATTCGATGTTCAGCGAAACGGATGAGCCACTCGTGGCTTATCGAATCGAAGAATGATCGAACGTCGGCGTCTACTATCCAGCTCACCTTCGTGTACGTAATCCCTACCGCGAGAGCGTCCAACGCATCATGCTGGCCGCGTCCCGGTCGAAATCCGTATGAAAAGCCGAGAAAGTCTTGCTCGTAAATCGCATTGAACACCTCCACCACAGCACGCTGGACGATTTTATCTTCCAGCGCAGCAATCCCAAGCGGCCTTTCTCGCCCATCCTCTTTCTGGATGAACTTACGCCGCGAGGGCAGCGCCCGATAGGCGCCGCGTTGAACGCGTCCATGCAGATCCACTAGCTTGGCTTCCAGGTCATGCCCGTACTCGCGCCACGTGGTGCCATCCACTCCCGGCGCCGCACCTCGTTTAAGCTTGAGATACGCCGTTCGCAGCAGATCGACCGTCACCTGATGAAGTAGGGCGGTGAACCGTTCCTTCTTCCCTTGCCTTGCTCGCTCTCGTACACGCTCAAGCCCCGGTGACACGCTCGCCCGGCTCTGTGTCCGGTGCGTGTGCGGCTTAGTCGTGTTCCCCTTGGCCCCTCCCCTTGGCTCCACCGACTCCGCGTCCGATCGTCCGGTCTTGTTCGCCGGCTTCGCAGCTACTGTGGAAGGGTCTGACTTCTCCGGTTCGTTCATCATCGGCTACGGCTCCTCGCCTTCCCGACGCGGACCACCCCTTGACTGCAAATGGCCAAACTGGAGATCTCCCGGTTCCCAAGCAAAGAGCGTCCGTACATGCCAGGGTCTCCGACCACGCAGGACCGTTCGGGCACTCGCGTTGTCGCGCCCGTTCGTTTTGCCTTCCGCATATGTAACCGCGTCGGCGTCCTGGATGAGAAATATTTCGTGGCTCAATGGCTGGCCTGCACGCTCCCCTGTCAACGCTTCGCCGCACACCTCACGGTATGCTGCGCATGACTCGGGGTCGGTGTGGTTCGCTACACCCTCACCGTAATGGACTTGCACCATCTACTCCTTGCCGGTCTCCCGGCGCACTACTTAACTTTCCGTTTCGTGAGGTGTCCCCACTATGATCGACATCGCAAGCATTCGCATCATGCTCAACCGACTCGCACCGGCGTGAACTTTTCAAACGCCCTCTGAAATTGCGTTGGGTGAACCTAACCAGCATGATTTCCACGAACGTACAGGTGAATATGAGTTCCGTTTGGCCAACAGTCGCCATCGATTTGCTGGTCTTGCGACGAGAAGATCCCGATTAAGGTCGTCGGCTGGAATCCCGTGTATGCCGCCATCCATCAGCGATTGTTCAGGCGCTTGGCGCGAGACCGAGCTGCTGCATAATGGCAAGCGAGTCCGTCATGACGGCGTCTTCGAGGACTTTGCTGTCACGAATGGTGTAGATGTGGATCGCCATCCACTCGATGTGATTGCCCGTGCCGGGACGTCCGTAGAACTCCCCGCGATGCGTACCACCGAAGCGATCGACGAGTACGACCTTGTCGCCTTCCGCGACAACGTCGAGCACCTCGCCTCGCGCGTCGGGGATCGCTTGGAGGAACATCTCGTAGAGCTTTCGCCGAGCACCGGGTCCGACCTCGGGGCCGTCCGTCGCGAAGGCGGAGATTCCGCGCCCGCGGAACTCCGGATGAAGCACATCTTCAAGCAGGTCAAGTCGGCGGCCGTTGAAAACCTCGAACAGTCGTAGCGCGATGGCCTTGTTCGCTTCTAGGTCAAACATGGCAGTAACCTCCGTGTGGTTCTCCCTGTACCTCATAGCCGGGTTGTGCTCCGCGCTGCAGATAAATCTCGCACGCGCGATTTCTTA
>Ga0207057_1028_pt1 | contig 41201 bp, 35 predicted proteins | sample Alteio_BWMinCont_33_FD_153265 | JGI IMG/M metagenome (GOLD analysis project Ga0207057, IMG submission 153265) | Enriched cells from forest soil in Barre Woods Harvard Forest LTER site, Petersham, Massachusetts, United States -... | ecosystem: Environmental > Terrestrial > Soil > Temperate forest >... | reverse complement strand
GCTCGATCAACAATCCAAGAAATGTCATCTGAGGATAGAGTGCTGAAGGCAAATATAAGAATCCGACCTAGATTACTTGTCGAAATACTGCCTAACTACGTCAATCAACGAATTTGAGACCAGGCTCGCGGACGCGATTGCCTGCTGTGAACCACTCTTTGCCGTAGAAGGATCGCCAAGGATAAAGATGCTCGGTAGATGGAGACAGTGTGCTGCTTCGATGTCACAAAGTGAGTCGCCAATGACGATGCTGTTACTCGGCGACGCCTCCGGGAAATCTCGGAATGCTTGTTCGAACAAGCCTATTTTAGGCTTTCTACAATTGCACTGATTTTCGTCATGCGGACAGTAGTAATATGCATCGACGTGCGCTCCGAAGTCAGCTAGATGAATTTCGAGCCGCCGATGTAGAGCTTCGACATCCATCCGGGTATATAGTCCAAGCGCTACCCCCCTTTGATTTGAAACTACGATAACATGTCGTCCCGAACGATTAAGAAGGGCAATCGCCGACTCGACGCCCGGAAGGATAAGAAAGTCTTTCCAAGACCAGACATATGAACCTTCGGGGGCCTTGCGGTTTATTACTCCGTCTCTATCCAAAAACACATACCTGAGATCAGGAAACGAGATTGTTACCGGCTCACAATGTGACTCCATTCGTTAGTATGATAGCAATTATCTCGTTATTTTTCTATTAACTAGTTCATTCTTAAGTTGTCCTGTAACAAGGCGGCGAGGAGTAGAAGTGTCAGAATTCTTAAATAGTGCAGAAATCTTCGACCGATCGATCATCGAACACTTGACGGTAATCCGTGAAGTCTCTAAGCAAAAATCAGTGCTGGAGCGGATTAGTGCAGAGATAACCAGATCCCTTCTTGCCGGCGGAAAGGTGCTCTGGTGCGGGAATGGAGGTAGCGCGGCGGACTGCCAACATCTTGCAGCGGAATTCGTCGGGCGCTTTCGTCGGGAGCGGCGGGGGTTATCGTCGATTGCGCTCACGACGGATTCCTCCATACTCACTGCAGTGAGTAATGATTACGGTTATGATCAGGTATTTTGTCGACAGGTTGAAGCTCTGTGTGTAATGGGGGACATACTCGTAGCGATTTCAACCTCGGGAAACAGTAAAAATGTGTTAGCAGCCCTACAAGCCGCGAAGCTGCTGGGCGCTACCACTGTTGCGTTTACCGGAGAACAGGGCGGCGATATCTCTGCTATCGCAGATCTAGTGCTGCGCGCACCATCCACAGACACAGCCCGTATTCAAGAGACCCATATTCTCTGCGGGCATATACTTTGTGAACTGGTGGAACAAAACTTTTGCGCAGCGCCATCGATGGAAGGAAAAAGTATTTCGTGATGATTCAGAATCTACACCGCGTTCTGCAATTAATCGAAGGTGCTTGGCGCAAGACGCGAGTCCTTGTCATTGGCGACGTAATGCTGGATCGCTATATCTGGGGCGATGTCGAGCGAATATCTCCGGAGGCTCCAGTTCCTATTGTTCGTGCATCGCATAGCAGCGCACAACCGGGTGGCGCTGGTAATGTCGCAATGAATATCGCCGGCTTAGGAGCAACGGCAACGCTATTTGGATTCTGCGGCGAAGATGTCGAGCAAAACGTACTCCAGGGGTGTTTGCAAGCGGCTGGCATCGAAGCAATGATAATTCCTGTTGCCACTCACCCAACGACGGTAAAGCTTAGAATTCTGGGAGGAAAGCAGCAGATGCTGCGCCTGGATACAGAGATGACTAACGGCTATCCGATTGAAGCTCATCAAGCTTTACTCAAGAATATTGAACGTGAGCTTTCCTCAGCCGACGCGGTCATCCTGTCTGACTATGCAAAAGGGGTTCTTACAGAAGCCGTGTGCCAAGACGTAATACAAATGTCTCGCAGGCTAAGAGTTCCGGTATTGGTTGATCCCAAACAACGTAGTTTCGCAAGGTATCATGGCGCAACGACAATCTGTCCAAACCTATCTGAGCTATCGTTAGCGACCGGAATTCCCTCATCAAGACTGAACGCTCTGCTCGAGCAAGGGCAGAAGCTTGTGTCGGCGCTTGAGTTGAATTCCCTGACAGTTACAATGAGCGAAAAGGGTATCGTCGTGCTCAGCCACGACTCGAAGTTTGTTGCACCCGCGATGGCACGCCAGGTCTTTGATGTCTCCGGGGCCGGCGATACAGTTATCGCAACTCTAGCGTTGGGCGTAGCCAGCGGAATAGAAATGGAGACAGCGGTGCAACTAGCCAATATTGCCGCAGGAATTGTTGTTAGTAAGGTTGGTACGGTTCCGGTTGACAGGGATGAATTGTTGACCAGCTTAACACCCGAAATTGAATTGCATGCTGAAGAAAAAATTCTCTCGCTCGATCGGCTACGAATGCGAGCGGCGGCATGGCGTTCTGCCGAACAGAGCATAGTATTTACAAATGGCTGTTTCGATCTCCTGCACCTTGGCCATATCACTCTGCTAGAAAGCGCACGCCGAGAGGGTGACCGACTTATCGTGGCGATCAATAGTGACAGTTCTGTGCAAGAACTTAAGGGGCCGTCCAGACCTATTGTGAATGAGCGCGATCGCGCTCGCACCCTTGCTGCACTGTCGGCAGTGGATGCGATTGTGATCTTCAATGACCCTACTCCGTTAGCTCTCATCGAAGCTCTTCGCCCTGACGTGATAGTAAAAGGCGGCGATTATAACGAGAATAGCGTCGTAGGGGCGAAAGAAGTCCTTTCGTGGGGAGGACGAGTTCAGATTGTCCCGACTGTTCATGGATTCAGCACGACGAACATGATCGCAAAGGCTATGAGGGCTAATAGCAGGTAACTCGGATTTCTTGCATCTTCACGAATTACAGCCGAGACCGATTGCGCGCGATTCGAACCGAGCTAAGCCTGGGCAGCGGACATGGGATACATGCACTGGAGCGGCTGATCGAAGAGCGCCCACATCAGGAGGCTGTGCGTTCGAATAATGGTCCGGAGTTTTGCTCGCGGCGAATGCTGGATGGGCGGAAGATATGGTCCTCGTCCACATCCCGCCAGACCATGTAGAAACGACCAAGTCCCGAGTTTCCAGAGCGGCTCCGAGAGGAGCCGCTGAACGCGCAGTGGTTCCGCAGTTTCGCGCTCCGCGTTGTATGGATAGTGATTGGACTTTGGCTATTTTTGAAGGCCACTGAACACGAAGAGGAATTCTCCATCCGATACGCGCCGTATACATTGCTTCACACCAAGCGGAAATCTTGGCTGTATCCAAAGCGGAATTCAGAACAATCGAAAAACAACCCCGGAGCTTATGGTTTTTGGATTTAAGCCATTAAGGACCCGAATTGATCCATATGAAAATTCACCCAAGCGGAGACTCCACCGATGATTCAGCTTGTAATCTGCGCCTCCTATAATCTCCCAAGCGAACGCATCGGAGCTAGTTATCGTTCCATTCGTGTAAGAAGTAGGGTATACAGCATGCGCCACTCCGACGTCGAATGCTCCATATGGCACTAGCCTTCGAAGCGGATACTGTATCCGTGGGCCAAAGAGAGCAAAATCCTGATGAAAAGGAGATGGGCCCCAGCGGAGCAGTGAGCCTCGGGCTTCCGCAGCAATCCATCGATTCAGCTGAAAATCTCCACCGATGGTCGGGCCATATAGGAATTGATCCCCGTAATTCGGCCTCGATGCGCTAAACTCGCCGAATATGTAAATCCGACCAACGCCCCCACCCTCCGCTGCCGGAGCGACTTGCGAATGAGATGGAAGGGCGAGACTCATAGTGACAACCGTTATCCAAATTATTAACGTGCAGCAATTTCTCACGAGGACTCCTCTGTCCAAATTACAAAACCAGCTCTAAAAATAATGATTTGACGATGAGAGTCCCTCATCGCGTGGATTCAAGCTGCCGAAAAGCTCAACACTACTTTAAAAGAGACAAACTTTGCTGACAAACGAATATCCATGTCATCTCTTCGTTCTTAACATACAGGACGCGTCATTTCACCACTTAGGCTATTGTGGGTTTCGAGACGATTACAAACTATCGATCCGTCAATTGTGCGCCTTCGTCGGATGGATCGCTAACTAAAATATCGGATCGGGCCGAGTAGTGTTCAAACCGAAAGTAACAGTTGTACGGCTCTGTTTGTCTCAACGAGTCATCCAAAATTCTCGTTAAGTCCTACATAGGGAGATATGATTTTCGGACTCAAGAGAGGAGTAGGGATGAGCAAAAGCGAGCATAGCGAGGCGAAGATCATCGCAGACTGAGGCACGTAGAAGCTGGCGAATGGTGAATGATGTCGTCCGCGAGCATGGCGTGAGCAACCATACGATCTATCCGTGGAAGACGAAGCACGGTGGCCAGGAAGGCACCGAGGTTGAGCAGCTGCACTCCTGGAAGGTAAGAACACGCGCTGAAGTGACGGCCCCAGTAATTCTGACCTAACGAGATGTTAACCTTCCATCACATTTGATCTAGCTGAGCTGTCGTGAGGACATCAGCCATCATAGACACCGCGAGCACTAGTATAAACCGGCAGAAAATCCTTCCCGTAACCTGCTTTTGTTTTGGATCCCAAGAACCAATAATGCATTTTTCGCGACCCATGCGAACGCTTCAGATTGGCGCGCCTTCAGCGGTCTGCACTGGATCCAGGTTGGGCCGCCGCGCGTAAGAAGCCTGTAGGCCAGTGATCAGGTTGTATTTCACCAGATACCACAGTGCGGCGATTCCGTCTTTTGTCCCTATTTTCTTTCCTTCTTCATATGTTCGACCGTAATAACTGATCGGGACCTCATAAACGACGCACTTGAGTTTGGCGATTTTGGCTGTGACTTCAATCTCAAACCCGAATCCGCTCGACGTAATGATCATATTGCGGATAATGTCCCCACTAAAAGCTTTGTATCCGGTTTCCACGTCTGTGAGGTTTAGGTTGGTAAGTAGGTTTGAGAGAAAGGTCAGGACCTTATTGGCAACATAGTGATAGAAGTACAGAACTCTAGCGGCACGCCGCACCTGAAAGCGTGAGCCGAAAACCACATTTGCCAACCCCCGCACGATCGGATCAATCACAAAGGAGATTTCCGCGGGATCATATTCGAGGTCAGCATCCTGAACAATCACCACGTTTCCCGTGGTCGCGGCAAAGCCGGTCTTTAGGGCTTCCGTCTTGCCGGCGTTCTTCGGGTGCCTGATCACTTTGATGAGTGATGGATTCTCGGAGGCGAGTGACTGTGCAATCTCACTAGTCCGATCCCGGGAACAATCATCCACAATGATCACCTCGTAAAGATGTGGAACGCTCAGAAGCTTTTCGGTCACGGTGCGAAGCGTGGCTTCCTCGTTGTAAGCAGGAACCACAACAGACAATCTTACAGATAAAGGGCTTCCAGTGGTGGTCATGAGGGGGACAGGCTCCTTTTCAGAACTTTGACCTAACTTCCGGGGGGACGGTGGAGCACTTGCTAGAGTTTAACACGTCGTAACCGTCACTTTCCAAACCCTGCTTCCGAATCATTGAGCTTTTTCTTTGATGCATTATTTCTCTAGTATGATGTTCTTGGCTGGTAACCACGCTTTCCCTGTCATGGTTTCTAATCACGGTGTCGGCTTTCGCATTGGATCAGATTTGCTGGGAAGGGTCTTCGAGACGGTTCCGTGCAGTTCCAATCCCATACGCTGCATGTCGGAGATCGACTTCGGCCCGTTCCACTTCCAGTGACTTTCTCCACCACTCGGAATGTGGTATTCGTTGCGATCAAAAATCATGCCTGTGGCAGTCGCCAGATCTCCACTAAGGCCACTGCGGCCTCCGGGGCCAAGATAGACAATAACATTACCGCGGACATGGTCGTCGTGCGCAATATGAGGACCGTAGGCTCCCACTCCACGCTGCCCATTTGCAATCACTATTCCATCAATGCCCTCGGTTGGGACTTCGACTAAATTGTCGTATACTTCAACATTTGGAGAAAGCGAAATCACGATTCCAGATGGGTTCCCCCTCAGAATATTATTGCGTATGATTGCGTCGTAACTGATTTCGTGACGAATTCCCTCATCCTTATTATTGGTAATAGTGTTCCCTTCGTACAAGGTATGGATGTTGTCGATGTCAGTCCAAAGACCGTTTCCGATGTTATCGTGAACATAATTCGACCGAACTACAAGGTTGTCCGTTAGAGCGAACTTAGTACCTCCAGCTTCCCAGGCTTCAGTGTATCCGGCGTAGTTGTTGTAGGCGATTTCATTCTTCAGCACCAAGATGCTGGCACCATGCGCCCCGATCCCGAGTTGACCGTTGTGGTGGACGTTGCAAGACTCGATGCGTGCGTTTGACCCTAGTTCAATACCGGCCCCATGGTTCCATCGTACTTCCGTATTGAGAACACTCCAGCCCTGCATTTTGCCCGAGGATCGCTCTGCCTGATCGACAGGGCTTAGGCTTCCCCCAATCGCGCCGATCTGCGGCGGGCTGGCGTATTTCTCTACAACAAGGTGACTGATTTCAACTCCCGTAGCGAGTCCGGAGAACGCAGTGCTGGTCACTGCAAATTCCACATGATGACCGATAGGATTCGTGCTGATGTAGACTCTCCCGGACATATCATCGTAAAACCATCTGCCCGGAGCGATTTCCGCCAAGCTATCCACTGGTACCTGGATCTGATTGTCGATGAAGAGATCGTTCAACATCCAGCAACGCGGGTGGTCCTTCGCACAGCGTCCCGCAGGACTTGATTTTGCCCGCGGCTCGATGGCTGACCACCATTTGCCATCTGGCTGCATCTCAAGCAACTTGGATCCATCCAAGATGGCAGCACCCTCACCGCGAAATATATCGTTATCTTTAGGAACGATAGACTGCATCCGGTAAGTGCCTGGTGAAAACAGAAAGGTCGTGCCAGCGGGTGTATTGCTGACTACAGTAGCAACATCTTCCCCCGGTTTCAGATCAACTGTCCTCGCCGGACTTCCTGCTAACACCTGCCCATGCGATAGAACGCCTGCCAGAAGCCAAATCCAATAGACATAGCTGTTCCGAGAATATTTTCGAATGCTTATACCCGAAGGTTGACACTCACACATCTAGATAGCCCTCAATGACTCCAGCGCGAAAGAATATCGGGACTTAGTCGATTCACATCTGAGCCTTCATCCAACGCAGCGTCTAGCTCCTGCACTAAACTATGCCAGGTGCAATAAAAGCGTTCGGGGGGCTGTCTTCACATGAGTATGCCTGCAAACCCTAAACCCAGCAGCCCGGCGCTGTCCAAACTCGATATAACCGATAACATACCGAAAGCATAAGCAGTTAGAAGGCTTCACTCGCAGTATCATGTGCAAATCTAGTCGTAAAGATCACGATCACATACAAACAGCAGAGCAATAGCAACGCAAGGTTCTGCTGGCGCAGCAGCAGCATGAAGAGAAATTTCTCTTGCAGAATGGCTTTCAAGCCCGCATGAGCTTCAACAAGCACCAACAACCGGCACTGGACACATGTGATGCTTAGAACCGTCGTAGCCGCAATAACAGCTCCAAGGAATCGGCGCTTCTGAAAAACGATCGAGATAGACGGAATAGCAAGGAGAAGCAGTCTGGTGTCATAGTGCCGATGGTAGACGGCCAACAGCGAAAGCCCCGACAATGCTCCCAGAGCGAGATAATCAATACCCCCGTCTGAACCGGCTTTCAGAATGGCCACAATAAACAATGACAAGAGAACAGCGAAGACTCCGTAGGCGACATCATTAAATGCCGTTGGATTCACAAAGAAAATACTGGTAATGGTTTGGAGATTTGCATCACCTATAGCGATTGCGTTCGCTGGCCGTGGATCATTGACGCGACCCAGCTTCAGGGTATCGGCCTGGTTCGCCCGCAATCTTGAAGCCCAGTCTCTACTCTGAGGGTGGATCTCAAGAATCAAACATGCAAGAAGAAGGAGCACGAGAGCTCCAGTCAAGGCCAGCATGATACTGCGCCAATGAATCTTTCTTAGAAGAAGGTACAGCACGATCAAACCGCCGATCTGCGGCTTGACAGCCAGGCTCAAGGTTAGCGATAACGTCGCCAGCGGAATATAGCGCGCGCGCAGAAATAGAAAGCTGCCAATTGCCACGAGAGCCACAGCGAGAAACACAGGGTTACCTGTACCAAGCAATTCCCCACTAGTGATTAAGAAGACCGACCCCAGTAACGTTCCGATCCATCGATGAGTCTGCGGGCATATCGCCAAGGTAACCCACACAGCCGTAACGTAGAGACTACCGCTCAGCAAAACCCACAACATCCGCGCCACCGGAAAACTGATTAGCCCCAGGGGAGAAAGCACAAGGAGGGTTGACGGAGGATAAACAGAAGTTGCCGTGGTCCATGGCGGCACCAACTTTGCCGGACCGCCTCCTTGAAGGTACTGGCCGACCCATTGAACTACTTCGTACGGGTTGCATCCATGGAGTAAGCACCGTGCTCCCCCATAGGGAGGGGCGAAATCAATTGAGGAATGGATCGCACTGTGTGCACCGACAATGAGAAATATAAACGCCGAGACTAATACAACCAGCGAATGAGCATCAAGCTTTGTAAGTTTCATATTTCTGCGCCACCAATCAACATATCCGCAACAAATATATTGAGCTGATTACCTATACTATCGTCCCAATCCCAGAGCAGATACAGACCCATTCAACAGACGGCGTACCCGTCACAGTCAACTACACTCGAAATTGCGCCACAGATCGGCGCAGCAGTTACTTAGCCGCGCTTACCATTCCGCGCTACCATCGGGGATCAGGTCGATTTCCGCATATTCGTTTCCCGGTACCGAGACGGCTGCGATGCGTTTAAATGAACTTCTGGCCGGATACTGAAGCAATATCCGTTCACGGTGACGCATCCAGTGCATGATGAAGTACGCGACAGCACTCGCCAATCCGACCAAAGATGACGTCACTATTCCGGAAGCCCCCCAAAGGTGGCCAAAGAGATATACGGTTGCAATGCTGGTAATTGCACTGAGTGCGTTGGCCCGCAATAAAGCACGTGAATCCCTGATGCCGCGATAGAAATATACCCACAGATTTGAGGCGGCCTGCATCACCACCCCTACGAGTTGCAGCAACATCGGCACGTAGAACACCACCATAGTTGGACCATAGATAAAGCGCAGGATAGGTCGGCCAAAGACGCCAATTGGAACTATCAGCACACCGAATAATGCAATACCACCGACAATAGCTCTCTGAGTAAAGCGGTAGGCGCCCCGGGCACCTGTCTTATTTAGCTCCTCAGCAATACGGATGGGGACGACATTCTCGAGCGAGGTGAGCACGAGATTAACAGGGCCGGCGAGGCTCTGCGTTGCGCGAAGACCACCAGCAGCCACAGTGCCGACGATCCAGGTTCCAACCAATAGGACTCCTTGAAAACCGAGCCACCGCACTTGGTTTGCGACTAGCAAATCGCGGCTGAGTATTCTGCATTGTGCCCACGCCTCCCGCAGGTGCCCCATGGCAGGACGGAGACGGTCGGTGATGGGGCCCATGGTAATGGCCGCTATCGACGTAATGCACATCACCAGAAAGGTCCGTAAGAGAGTCAGTTGGCCGGTGCGCCATAATACAGCCAGCAAAGCAAGCTGGATGACATAGCTAATGAAATCGCAGATAAGTGCGAATTTGATCTTGTTATAGAGAAAATAGTATCGCCTAAGCCAATCCTGGAGCTGATAGGTCCCGACGCAAAAAGCAAAAGCAAAGATACATGGAAGTGAATAGAACGCTGTGAAGATATGCGATACGGCTCCAACCAGCGCGAAAATCACAAACAGGAGGAGGCTCGCGGACAACTGGAATGCCAGCATGCCATCGACAAATTGTCGCTTCGCCCTGCTGGGCATCAGAGGAGCAATACTGAGCATCGGAGACGCGACGAAGCTCATTTGCAAGGCATTTGAGTAGAGAAGAAGAACATAAGCGATGCTGAACTTTCCGAAGTCCGAAAGGCCAAGGCCGCGAACCAGAACGATATTCGTCGCAAAGTTTGCACCGCTGACCATCACCTGATCTGCGAGCGCCATGATTCCGCGGCCACGCGAAAAACGGACCAGAAGTGAAGATATACGCCCCGAACGGGTCATCTCACCGTGGGCAATTCTCAATTCACCCTTCACTTTGGAGGGACCCGGCGGCGAATCTGTAACGATCTGTTTCTGGCTGCATTCCACCTTGCCCTTTGTTGGTCCCCCGGGACTTGCCAGCATCGGCTGCCGTAATTGCGATAATCGGAAGACAGTTCTGCGATCCGCGAATCAGGGCAGTCTGTAATCTGAAATCTCCGACTCTCGCATGTGCGACGGTTTTGCATGCCTCGCATGGCTGCAATCCTGAACTCGATAGTGCGTTGACCAGAACTAAATGTCGTCTTGAGAACCCTTGAAATAGAGCCTCCTCCTGCAGACCTGGAGGAGTGGTCCCCCGTCCCCAATCCAGTTTCATAAATGCGCCGTGGTTCTATACTTCGCTCCAGTCCCTACCCACAACGGAAGGAAGCCTGTTTAGCATGCCGAAGCGTGCTCGAGGGTGGTTAAAACACTCGGCAGGGCTAATTTCACGGAAGAGACCTGGCGCCAGATCCTCACGGAGAAAGAATGCATTGAAGCCGTATTTTTCGCAACCAATCAAACGGTATCCCTTAGCTCGCCCGAGCTTCACCATCGCTGTTAACGACGCCCCACAGTAGTCCGCTCCGTAGGCGTTGTACTGAGCTCTGAAGTGCGCGTCATAGGGAACAGTAACCGACCGCTCCGGCCCCCAGAGATGATTGAACTCAAGGACCACCACTCGTGGACGGATAACATTTATCTCCCGCCAGATCCAATAGTCCATTCCGTCGACGTCAATACTCAGGAGGTCGACTTCTCCCGCAAAGCCGTTATCTTCGATCAGCGCATTGATGCTTTCACAAGATATCCAGGCATTAACCAGCTTTGGAGGCCAATAGCAGGTATCGCGACAATTATGATAAAAGTGCTGGCCGCGCTTAATTCGTGCCGGATCGCCGTCTACGAGCAAGCCATAACACCCGTGATTGATGATCAGGTTAGCAGAATTGCATTCAATCCCGTCGCCTGCACAAACTTCCACCGTTCGGCGAGTCTCAAATCCGATGAGGGAGAATATATAAAGAAGAATACCATCCTCGCCATTCTGGGAGTAGGCTCGGAACTCCACGTCTCCGAATGTCATGGGCGGAGCTAGACCATTCCGAACTGCTGCGTATTGCTGCTTTAAAACAAGTTGAGAGATCCTGGTATCGGATCGTGCCAGATCCAGACTCTTGGAGATTGATGGAGACAGGCTGACAAGCCGCTCCAACGGCATCGCCAGCGCATATGACAACTTTCTGGTGGCCTGCTTCACAGAACTGACCAGGTTCATTCGGCATTCTCACTTTTCTGCGAGTGATCTCAGCGGGGCTGTGCTCGCCGTTTTACACTTTCAAAGTAAGGCAGATCGAGATGGGGTTACAAAGTATCCATAGAAGCGCATTTTTCGATTAAGGTCTTCCTTATTGACGTAAGCCGACAATTACTCATGTAGACAGCCCGCGACATTAAAGGCACACAACGGCATGAGCTTGCTTCTCCATGAATCAAAAGCGCTATAGCTACGCTCGGACCGGAGCATATTCAAGATCCAGATTTTCTGCGCTCCGAATCCGCGATTGAGCGAGCAACTGGCGTGCCTCATACGCCTGCACTCTCACGGCAGCGACTCCAAAGCCCATGATGGACCAAAACCATATGCCTCCCTGGGGGCCTTCAAGGTAAACATCAAAACTCATGTTGACGAAGGCTGCGAGCCAATAGCAAAGAATCCAGAGATTCACGCTGCTCCAGAACTGCGACCCCGATTGAGTCGCCGTTTGATAGGATTTGATGAGGCGGAAGGCAAAGGTGAGGTTAAGAAGAATCCAGATTGTGATCCCTGGAACTCCCATGCGGGCCAACACAGTCATATTTCCATTATGCGGACTGCGAAGGGCGGACTCTTGGGGAGATATGCCCGGCGGCCCATCCTCGACAGCGAGGTTAACTCCGAAACCCTTCCCGGTCCAGAAGTACGGACCGAAAATCGTGTATTGCATGATATGACGCCACCAAATCAGTCTCCACTCCTTCGTATTCTGCAGGTCCCCCGCTTCCGCACCACCCGCAATGCTGCTCACATTTTCTAAGACTTGTTCCGGGGTGAAAGTACGGCCGTGGTTTTTGATCGTGATAACATTCGTTTCCAATACCATCAAAGCGAAAAGAGTCCCGCCAATTGCAAAAGCTGCAACCTTCCAACCGATCTTATGCAGTTTTAATATCGAAGCCAGAATTATGGGAATCATCATCGCGATGAAGCCGCCCCTGGTCTTCATCGCGACCAGGAGTGCTGTCACGGACCACCCTGCGAACCCAATCAGCCTGTGAACTGAAATGTCTTGTTTGTTTGAGCCGGAGGAGCGGATGGGAAACAGCAGCAAGAAAAGCGCAGCCCCAGCGAGGTGTACGGCCGCATCACTATCTTTCAGCATGATCACGGAAACATCCTTCGCCCATGGAAGCGTAGGCATGCTGGATCTGAACATGAATGTCATGAGTACAAGAATCGGCAAGACAGGCAGATACCAGTGCAGAAATTTACGATAAGTGTTGAGTGCGCGCGATATTTGACTGCTTGCATTTACAAATGCCACGATCAGGACCGCGAACACGCCGTAACCCCAGAGGACGGCGTCGCGCACTGCGTCGAAGCGATACCTCGCGAGAAATGGCACTGTTCGACAGAGTCCCCAGAACGAGAAGATTGCCCACAAGAACAATACGGGATCGCTGAAGATAAGCATCACTCTCTGCGACTGCAGGAATATTGCTACCCCCAGCACAAGGATCAATTCCCCCAGAAAGAGATAGGCGAATCCCTTTCCGAGCAGAGCATAGCCAAACAGCGTGAATAGCAGCAATTTAAGCCAGAGTTTTTGTAACGATGACTGCGTCAGAGGCATGAATATTCTTCGACTTTAGGGCGACGAATTACGACTCGAAGTAGCATAAGATTATGCCTTGAGTGCCAAGGGGCTGCACCTTTGAGCGGTGGACGTACAGTTGATTACTCTCAGATATTCCTTTTCCGTGCGGACCATGCTTTGCTTCAGGGTGTTCACATAAGTTTGGTAATCAGTTTCAACCATCTGAACGATCTTATTGAGTTTAGAGGCATCAAGCTCCCTATGATCAAACGCCGGAACGCCAAACTGCTTGATCAGATTGTTTCGGTAGTCACCTCCAATCGCGATCACCGGGCGGGCGAAGCTGGCAACCGCTGCTCCCGAATGCACGCGATTACAGATTCCATAGATGGCCTTAGAATAAACCTTCATAAGCGCAATAGGATCTTTGCTGAAGAAGCGCGGGCGACCGGGGAAGTATTTGGCGGCAGCCTCATGCTCATCGGGAAAATGCGATACAAACATGACCGGATGTCGCTTCTCGATCTCTGGAACAACCTCGCTGATCGTTGAAAGCCATTTTGATGGCTCGCCTCTATGCCCACGCCCACTGGGGGCGGCAGCCGGCATGAGATTAATTACGACGTACTCTGGATCCTGGGCGACAAGTTGAGCGCCTTTTGCTGCCAGCAAGGACGCGCACGGAATCAGATCCGTCTGAAAGCCGAGTGCCCCGAGGATCTCTTTCGTTTTATCATCTCGCGAGGTTGTCAGTTCAGCACGCATCAGGGCCTGCCTTAGAAAGCCGGCTACCTCCGGATCAGACAGAGCCGCATCGAATTGCCCGGGATTGAAAGCGCTTGTGCCCGCTGCCAGATTGTATACGGGCTTCCCGGTGAAAGTATCAAAGAGTCGCCGCCATGTCGGTCCCACCCATTCCGCGTTCGCACAAGTAGAAGGAAGCAAGCGTACCTCTGAACGCCATATGAACGGCGATCCGGCAAACACCACGAGGTCTGCGGTTTCCAGATAATTTTCTTCTTTACGACCATATGCTGCGGAGTAGAGGCGATAGAGCAATGGGGAGATAAGCCGATGGGGAGTCTCGGTTCGCAGTTTGAATCCCGAAAACAACGTTCTCGGGTCCTGCTTATGAATCGGCCTCAACTGTGCGTCGGGAAACACCTGGCGCAAAACGTGTTCAACACCCAAGCGGATAAATTCGTCACCTGGATTATGTCCCAAGGTTGAAATCAATAGAATCTTCATGTTTAGTATTCCAGGCTCCTGGAGGATATCAGCGACGCCCTAAATTAATTGTGATGAGCCCCGCCATTGCGCGCTTCCATTCAAAGCGTGCAGCGACTACATAGTTATGGAATCCCGCACAGAGTCTCGCGGTCCGACAGCATACTGTCAGGCACGATGATTCTCGCCGTCCAAAACTATATTGTAATAGCTTCAGCGCGTGCACTGGCTATGCGAGCCCTGCGGGACATAAGAGTTTTGAAAATCAGACATGTTGAATATATGTGAAACAAGTGTAAAGTTTGATTCGGAAAATCTCATCCCCTTAATAGTACCCGGTAACTTGTTCATGCTCCTCCCAGCTTACTCACGGCGCGCCGAAGGACATAAACAGGCCTGATCGCGGTAGCGACCCCAAAGGTCCACAGAAATTTCAGCCACCGCCTATCCGCGTAATGTCGAGATGCACTCCGAAAATAACGACCAGAGAAGACGCGCCGCTGATCCGTGAACTTCTCAGCAAAAGGCCGACTCCTAAACCATTCTTCGGTTTCACTCGGCGAGAATTCCCGTTCTCCGCGCATTCGGCGCACCACATTTACGTTAATGCCCCGGCGCTCTTCGGATTTCTTTAATTTGCTCACTGTTATTGACCCGCTGTGCAGCCGATACTCGACCAGCAGTTCGGAATTGCAACGAATCATCATCCCGGCGGTAACGATGCGTCCCCAGAGGTCACGATCTTCCACGCCCAGAAATCCCTTCCGGTAACCCCCTGTGACCAACACATCGCTCTTGCGCATGAGAACAGTAGAATGGACGATGTCAAGGAAATGGTTCGGGTTCATCTCTGCCCGACCTTTGTCTACATCGACCACATTCTGGGATTTTCCGATGCGCCTCCCTGCTGAATTAATCAGGTGAGCGTAGCTCGAAACAACGCTGCAGTCTGGGTGTCGAGCGAGAAAATCGAGTTGCCTTTCCAGCCAGGAGGGGAGTGCTCGATCGTCCGCATCAATATGCGCAAGCAACTCAGATCTTGAGATCGAGATTGCACGATTGAGGGAGTCGGCAATTCCGCAATTTGCCTGCGACACAATTACAATTCGCGAATCCTGCCGTTTATAACGATCAAGAATCTCCGCCGAGTGGTCAATGGAACCATCGTTAACAATGACGAACTCAAAGTCTGTGAACGTCTGGCCGAGAACACTTTCAATGGTTTCTTCAAGGAAGCGTTCCCCATTGTATACCGCCATAATCACAGATACCTGCATTTTAGACCTCTCTTCAACCGCAAGGCTTTGCGATCGCGACGGAAATACATAACAACACTTTGATCGCGTATCACGTTCATTTACAGCACAAGTACTAGGCAATAGATTCGTCGCTTATCCTTTGCGTGGGTGAATCCGAGCGATGTTGTTCGATCGAGAGTGAGCGAAGGATTTCTTCACAGGCTGCTGAAACCTCCTCCGCCGTTATCTGCAAAATACAATGCGCTTCGACAGCGTCACATCCGTTCTGACACGGGGGGATGCCGGCCTTTGGCTGAATAACTCGTGAACCATGAGAGTAAGGTCCAAATCGAACGGGACTATTCTCGTGGTTGGGATCTCCGTCAGCCGGATGGGGAGAAACTACCACGGCTCGGCAACCCACCCCTGCGGCAAGATGAGCTAACCCACTGTCAGGGCCTAATAGTAAATTCGAAGCCTTCAGACAGGCTGCAGCCTCTCGAAGTCGTGCTCCGCAGAGCAGACGGCTCTCTACGTGCAGCATCGAACGAAGCTGTTTGCCGTCCTTCTCCTCATCCTTTGAGCAAATCAGAAGTGCAAATATGGATCGATGTTTTGCCAACGAATGAATTACCGCTGCCCAACGTTCGAGTGGCCATGACCTCCTCTTTGCCCGCGCTCCAAAGGCAACGCTAATGATGACCGAATCAGGCTTCGAATTCGTTACAACGCCCGTTGCGTAGTTCAGGTCACTCTCAGTAAGAAAAATTTCCGGATGAGACGTATTGGGCCGGCACGTCAGACGTTCGGCCAATTCGATATTACTGAGTACTTCGTGTTGTGACTCTGGTCTCGGAAGATTGGTCATTGACCGAAAAGCACGAACCCTAATTCTTTCTCCCGGACCCTTCTGCGGAATGTCTGCGTATTTCACGCTCACCGGAGCGTCCACAAGCTTTAGGAGCAGGTTGGCCCCGTAGTAGTCGGGCCCCACGCGCGGTTGCAACGCTATATCGAACGCTTCCTCACTTAAGTGCTTCCAGTACAGCTTCGTGACCGAGTACTCTCTGCGGAGCAGTTGGAGAACTCTGGATTTATTGACTTCCGGCGGGTGAAGGATCCGGTCTACATATGGATTTGTTTCCAGGAGATCTTTGTTCCCTCTCTGCACGACCGCAGTTATGACAGCATTCTGATACCGCAACTTCAACTCGCGAAAAAGTAGTGTGGTCATCACCAGGTCGCCCATGGCGTCCAGGCGAATCACAAGAATTTTGCGGGGTTTATCACCCGCCCCCCCGAGTTGCCTCGATCTTCGCGAATGCATCGATCTCAGGGACGAGGCGAAGAGCAAACCAAAGTCAATCCGGTAGCTTCGCAGAAGGCGCCAGAGCCGTGCAGCTACTAAACTGCATGTTGCTTTTTGCCTCTTGAATTTATTCAGCGTCAATTCGAGCATCATTTGAAGCAGTCTTCCGATGGCCGATTAATTACTTGGCAGCCATGCAACCAGAGTGGGCGGAATTGATAAACGAGCTTTTACCGTACCGTGTAGATTGTTGCTGACGCCGCTGCAGAAAGGACGTTGGTGCCGCGAATCAATAGGTTTTTCGCCGCACTTGGAGGCACATAGACAATGTCTTCCGGTTTCAGCGACAAGGGCGCAACTTCACCTTTATTAAATTTCTTGTAGTCCACTTGAGCTTCCAGCAGGCTTCCATCGGGTAGCTTGCGAATGACCCTTATGCTGCCGACCTTCGCTTCAGGCGCGGTGCCCATTGCCAGTGCAAGAACCTGGGCAACATTTAATTGGCCGGCTTCCTGCATTACGTAGCCGCCAGGACGATTGACTGCTCCAAGAACGTAGACGATGCCGGCTCTCTTTACGAGGACGGTGTCACCAGGGTCGATTGCCACGTTGAGCGCCGCAGGATCATTCACATCGCGGCCATAATGAATGACTTGTGTTGTTTCCGGCGGCTGCCCAACTCTGTAAACCACAATTTCGCTGCCAGCGAGAGCTGTTTGCCCACCTGCCATTGTGAGCACATCCATCAGCTTGCGGGGACCTAATACTGGATAGCGCCCCGGGGAGTTGACCTCCCCCATTACAACTATATTCTGGGCGCTATATTCATCGAGATTGATGACTACGTGAGGGGCATTAAGGATCTGTGCTGTAACTAGCTTTGCGCCCACAGCGTCCTCGGCCTGTCGAAGCGTCATGGACTCAAGATGAATGGAGCCAGCCAGAGGCAGGCCAATGTTCCCATGGTCGTCAAGTCGATAGGCGCCATCCAGATCAGGCTCTTCGAAGACGTGAATGTCGACCATGCTCCCCGGCATCAGTTTCATTTTCGACACGTCTTCCGGGGCCACCGATGGGGCTGACCGAACGTCCGGCACAGATGTCCCGCGTGCGCTGGTCGCACCTTGCTGTATCTGCTGGAGCTGCCCGATTGGTTGCAACGCACTCGGGGAGACAGTCTGAGCGTGCAGAAGAATCGGCGTCGCTAGCGATAGAAGAGAAAGCCGGAACAGACTTTGTATGGACATATCATTTCTCCGAAGCAGCCTAAGAGCGGTACTTACTATATTCCGTGCCGTAATATCCATACGCATAGTAGTACTCAGCGGATTTTGTATCTACCGCATTTAACACGAAGCCCAGCAAGTGCGCCCTGTTGCGCTGAAGTCCCTCTGCAACTCGCACGAGTGTCGGCCTGGTGGTCACTCCGGATCGAAGAACTACAACAACGCCATCCACCATCGCAGCCATGATGGTCGAGTCGGCGACAAGCATGGAGGGAGGGCTATCAATCACGACGAGGTCGTATTCGTGTGACAAAGTGTCCAGCAACGCGCTGAACGTCCGAGAACCAAGTAATTCCGCTGGATTTGGAGGAATTGGGCCGGCAGGAAGCAGAGAAAGGTTTCTGATTTCGGGATCCTGGACTATAAAATCCACAGGATTTAGCGATGAAGTGAGCAGGTTGCTTAGCCCACGCTCATTCGAACTGTTGGTTAGCTTATGTAGGGCCGGTTTCCGAAGATCGGCGTCGAGCGCGAGCACCCGCGCTCCAAAATTGGCGAAGCATGCTGCAAGATTGTAGGCAGTTGTACTCTTGCCTTCTGTGGGCAAAGAACTCGTCACGAGAAGGGTGCGCGGCGGCGCCCCTGGCTGCGACAGTAGCAGATTAGTGCGCAATGCCCGATATGCTTCCGCTACCTGAGATGTTGGCTGCTTGGCGATCCAGGCGCCTATTGCAGGAGCAGTCACGGGAGCCATTTGCTGATTTCTGCGCCCATAGGAGCGCGGGGATTGATCAAAATGAGGAATGGACCCCAGAACGGGGACGCCCGTAGAATTTTCAACTTCAATGCTCGTAACAATTGAGTCATCTAAGTTGTCAAGGACGAACGTCGCGACTACACCAATAATAAGTCCAGCAATGAGGCCGATTACAGTGTTGAGAACCTTCTTTGGATGTAACGGCCTCGCCGGATCCAAAGCTCCACTGATGATTGAGACGTTAGAACTTTGCGTACCTTCGGATAGCTTAGACTCCTGTAACTTGGTATAGAGGTCTTGATAAAGAGCGCGCGTCGAGTCTGCTTCCTGCTGAAGAACGGCCAAACGAATTTGAGAATCATTCATCCGGTAAGCTTCGCGCTCTTCGGCGTCATATGCTTTCCTGATACCATCCTCAGACTTCAACGCCACCTGATAGTTCATTTCTGTGGTGTTAACGATCCGCTTTACCTCTTCTTGTATCTGCTGGTCGATCGTTGCCAGTTGCTTATCCAAATCAATCAGATGTGGATTCTTCAGTCCGTAAATTTGCATCGCCGATGATAGCTGCACCTTCAGCGATGTCTGCTGTTGGCGTAACGCCAGCAAACCGTTAAAGGTACCACCCTGCACGCTTCCGTTGGCGCTCGAGGCCTGTAGTCCGGCCGCCATGTTCGCCAAGGCCTCGACATCGCCTGACTTAGCTAAGCGGTACAGCGCCTCCTGAGTGATGCGATTTGACTCCGCAGTTACCAAATTAGAATTCAGCTGAGTCAAGCGATCAAGAACCGGGCTACTCACAGTCGGCGTCGCCGCACCCGAAACCCCCTGGCTCGAAATGTTGCCGCCGGCACTGGGAATGACAATCAGGCCACTTTGCCGCTGGTAGTCAATTAGTCGCTGCTCGGCGACCTGAACCTGTTTGTTGAGATCATTGATTTCGCCCGACATCCATCCTGTGGCCTGTACTGTAGATGAGTTCCGCCGTTCAAGCCGATCATGGATATACTGATCGATCAAAGCGTTCGTGATGTTCGCAGCAAACTTTGGATCCGGATCTTCGAATGCCACCTGAATCAGGCGAGTATCTAGAACCGGAGTAATTGTCAAGCGACTCTCAAACTCCTTCAACAAGCGCTCGCGAGTAATAGGCGCCTCGCTCAGCGGCAGACCGCGTTCCGACGGCACCCGCTGACCACCTCCAAAGACGCGCCAATATTTGCTTTGGTGATCCTCAAAGTGTGTGCGCTCGATTGTTTCGATGCCGAGAGCATCGCTTTGCAAAACGGTGACTTCCGTTTGTATCTCGGTTTTAACGTCGTCTCCGCCGCCGAGACTGCTGGCCAACTGCCCCAGAGCGCTGCCCATCATGTCATTCTGCTGCTTTTCAATTTCTATTGCCGCAACAGAGCTATAGTAAGGTCGCAGCACGAGCGAGATGATGAAAGTCAACACGCCAATGATGAGCGCCATCAGGAAGACGATGTGCTTTCGCTTACGCACCGTACGGATAGCCTGACGAAAAGACAGGTCTTCACTTTCGAGGCTTCCTGTCAGAACCGACCCGTCTGGGATCAACGAGGAAGGGATAGTTGATTTCTTAGATATTGACACCATGTTCCCCGAAGTAGATCTTCTTTACAAAGCGAAGATCACATTTTTCAAGCTGCGAGGCCAAATCGATAGAATAGTTGGCAACTGTGCAATCTCTAGAACAATGAGGAAGATCCAGCGACCTTTGTCATGTACTTAGACGCCAGCTTATGAATATTTCAAGCCCAGGAATTGAAGGACAATTTTGAATACGAACTTTGGATTGTTGATAAGATAGCGCCGCGACAGCCGTTTCGGCTCCTGCAATAAGCGATGGAACCACTGCATTCCACTGCGCTTCATCCAGCCCGGCGCGTCTTGAATTCTGCCAGTATGGATATCGAAAGCCGCTCCAACTCCGACCATTATCGGAACGTTGAGTCGGTTCAGATATCGGGCCATGAACCTTTCCTGTTTCGGCGTACTCAACCCGACCCATATGATGTGCGGATTGGAATCGCGCACAAGCTCGATCAAGTCCGCTTCCTCCTGAGCATTTAACGTTCTGAATGGAGGAGTGTAGGTACCCACCACCCGAAGACCGGGAAACCGTTCCGTCAGCCGCTCGCCAAGTAGCTCCGCAACGCCTTCGTTTCCCCCGTAAAAAAAATGACGATAGCCGCGCTCGACCGATAGCCTGCACATCTCAATCATAAAATCGGGGCCGTAAACACGACGCATTTTGCTAAAGCCCTGGAGGCGCCCAACCCAGGACATCGGCATTCCGTCCGGGGTATTAATGAATGCCCGGTTTAGGATCGCGCGAAAATCGGGATCAGACTGCGCTTCCATTACGCCGTGAACGCCTGTGACACAGATATAGCCGGAGCCCCCGCTGGAAATGAGTCGATCTGTCAGCCTGACCGCTTGCTCCATATCAATTGCAGACACACTCACACCCAGCACGTCAGTGTGGTCATGCTGCAAGGTGGAACCGGATAAGATAGCCAAATGCTCCTCCCTTGCCGCGTTAGAGATGGAGGCAAACGAGACCGGCGATTCCTGAAAAAGCTGTTTCACGGCCTACTCAGACCCCACGCATCGCGAAGAACGCTGTATGTATCAGTACCGCCAGATCCATAAAGAAACTCCGATTCTTGATGTAGTAGAGGTCATACTGAATGTTCTCATGGATATGAAATGCCCGGTCGGCACTTAGTTGCCAAAGCCCAGTGATTCCAGGGAGCACCTGCAGACGCTGTCTTTGCCGAGGGTCATATCTTGCCACGATGAAAGGCATCTCGGGCCGCGGTCCCACAAGCGACATATCGCCTTTGATTACGTTGAATATCTGTGGTATCTCATCAAGACTCGTCCTGCGCAGAAATCTGCCCACCCTTGTAATCCGTCTATCCCTGGACTCAGTGGGTGAAACTCCGTACTTTGGTACATCCGTGTGCATCGATCTAAACTTGTACATCTTGAAGAGTCGGCCCTTTTTGCCAACTCTTTCCTGTACGAAGAACACGGGTCCTGGAGAATCCAGGCGCACCAGAAGAGAAATGGCAACGAGTACGAAACTGAGCAGAAACAGCAAAATGGAAGAACCTAGAATGTCAAGGGCACGTTTTGTAATGTCATAGTACCATGCCGCCGTGGGACTTCCTACAGACGTAAGGAGAAGACCGTCGATATCGATCGATTCGGCCCACAGATCACTTACGGCCTGGTCTGGAAGAAATGCCACTTCTGCACTCGCCTCAGCTGCAGCCTGCACAGTCGCAGGAAATTTTTCGCGAGTGAGACTTGGGATGGCGATTACAAGCAGATCGCATTGCAACGACTTTAGCAATTCCCTTGTAACAGGTCCGTGCTGCACGGAGACCGAGCGATGCCGGCGATAGCTCAGTTCGAAAATCCGTTTACCGTTGAGCTCAGGATTGTCGTCTATTATTGCAACCGGACTAAGTCCCAGTTTGGGAGATTGTAACAATGCCGACAAAACCCGCCTTCCCGTGTAACCCCCGCCATAAATGACCACCCGACGAACGCCATAGCCTTTCCCATGCAGCAGCCGTATCGCGAAGAACAACGACTGTTTTTGGACGATTAAGAGTATTGGCAATATGACGAGAGCAAGGACAAGCGCGCCCCGGGAGAAGGTACGCCCCAGAAAGAATGTAACAGGTAACAAAAGCAATAGGGCTTGCCATGGAATTCTTAGGGCCCGATCTGTTTCGCGGATTCTCAGGAGGCTGATTCCGCCCCGGTACGCACCATCCCAGCCCATTAATAATGCAATCAGCATACCAACAACAAATGCAACAGCAGCAACCTGTTGAATGGGATAAAGCAAGTGTCTTCCGATTTGCAGTGAAAAATATAGATAATATGCAGCGCAAATACTGGCCGCACCTGTCATGAAGTCTGCGGCCACCTCGGTGCAGGTTACCGCCTTTCGGAAATACTTTCCGGAAGCCTCCCGTCGGCTGCCAACTACAGCACTCAGGTCATTGCTTAGTATGCTAGCTATGGCTGGTTCTGAGTAGCCCATTGCGCCTCCAGTAGTCGGTGTGATTCTGTATGGAACCGCACTCCAGATAAAAGTCCCAGAGCTTCATTATCGAGTGTTAGTTACGGTCATTGCACTGCGAACAAGGCGGAAGCAGAAGCAGCGACGGGCTTACTGCCTCTTTGAGGCTGGCGCTTTAGCAGAGATTTCCCCTCTGCTGCGTTCAATTACCCGGTTCCTTAACTTACCTGGACCAATACTAGAGATTATGACTTCACCTTGGCATCAAATGTGTTGCCTTCGTCGCATCGAAATATTCAGAACTGCTCATGATGGACAACAGGGAAAACACAACCTTCACAAATGATCTGGCTTCGAATAGGCGATCTGCCCTGCGTTCAACTTCGCACACTTGTAAATCGATTACTCAAACACTTCGACGGGTGGCTCGGGACTTACTGGTGGTCTACAACCAGAAATGTCGGAACAGAAGTACATCTTAATTATTACCACATTTATCGCTTGCCGACACAAACGCAAAAATCCGCATAAGCTCGGAGCATCGTTTCGGGTGTGGATATATCACCAGAAAACATCCTATGAATAGGAGGGTAACTCGAAGCAATCGTAATGAGTGTTAATACCAGCACCTTCGCATCGGAGCAACGCACTTCGCCGTTGTCGACCCAGGGCTTCAGATAAGTGGCAAGTACGGCGATCAGTTCACTCAAGTGCTTGCGTAAGAGTCGATCGATATCTTCGCTGAGTTCAAGAACGCTGAATTGCACTAGCCGGAGAAAATCGGGTCGGCACGGTGGCGATTACCCTATTGGCGATCTTTGCTCAAACGTTGTCAGAATCAATTGGAAGGTACGATCAAGTGCGGCGCGGCCATTATGAGCCTCTGCCAACCAGGCCAGCGAATCCCCTCGTAGGTGAATCTGCTGCAACTCCGGATTCGAGTACCGCATGATATAGATCGCGTTTGCTCGTATATCGGCGGTATATTGTAACTTCATTGACATCTGCCTCAGATGCGATATCACGCGTACTAATGCCGCTATATCCGTACCGGGCAAATAAGCCACGTGCCGTTGCAAGAATACGGTCGTGGGTACGACCTGCACTAGTTGTTGGCGTTGGGGTCATTGTATGACGGTGTGATGAATAAGATCACGGCCCGCGTTTTTGCGATTTACTGGTCGAAAACGGATTCGAGTGGTTCCAGATCATCGCTATTCACTTCTACGGCTACGCTCTGGCGGATCGTTTCTAGCGTAAGTACAACCCGCGTGCTGTTTTTCCTTCGCTCTAGAATGCCCTCCATTCCAGCAAGCGCTCCGGAGCAAATGCGAACGCGTTGTCCGACCATGAGCAGGGGATGAGGCTCAGGATGCCGCAGGTGCAACTCCGCCCGAAGTTGATTGATTTCGTAATCCGGAAGCGGAATTGGTTTTCGTCCAGTCCCGCCGACCATGAGTATTACTCCGGGCACCTCCAGTACACGCACACGCTCGCTTTGGCTCCCGGTGCGAACAAAAACGTAGCTAGGAAAGAGTGGCAGTTCAAGATTAGCCGTCAAGCCATTCTTCCACCTGTGCTGTGCATGATAGAGCGGCAGAAAATATTCGATATCCCGATTGGAGAGATGCTCCGTCACACGCTTTTCATGATGTGGGACGGTGTAGGCGGCGAACCACTTTCGCTCAGCGTCACGAGAAACCGCAAATGGCTGGCCGCTTGGCTCCAGAGGAAAGTTCCAATCACTCTTCTTTTGTACGATTTTGGCCAAGGCTTCGCCGTCCTCGCTTAGATGCAGGGTTTTCAACGGGGCCCGAATCCGCGAGAAGGTTTCGGAACCTAATTGCAGTGAGTACAGCGCGCTCATGCCCAAATCACATGAGGGAAACGAAAGCGATCTATCCAATGTCCACGCAGGCATGTACTTACTTGCTGTCTTGTTGTGCTGCTTCCACTCAATGGACTTCGTCGTCTGTGAGTTGTACAACGAGGCTAAAATAATTCCGAATGAAGCTGTCAGCAAAATCAGTATAAAACACGTTCCTGTATAAAAATAAACACCCGCCCCACTACAATCAACTTTAGTCACCACAAGGATAAAAAAGCTCATAAATGTGGGTCTTTAGCGTGAGGCGTCTTACAGGATTCGGTTGTAGCCCTCAGATATGGCTTTTTCGCTGAACCCATATCACACCGAAATGTCGCGCTTTTGTCATCTGATTGTCATTTCCGTCCGAATGCGTCGGTAAAGCTATCAATCTAGAGGACAATTAGGAAAGAGTTGCCGGTTACAAATCCATCGCCGGCAGTTGGATGTGGCATGGGAACGATTCTGGTTATTGAAGACGATGCACGGATACAGAAGGCAGTGCAGCGCCTGTTTGCATCCGAAGGCTACGAGATCAAGAGTTCGAATGACGGACGGCAGGGGCTGGAATTATTCCGCGGCTCCTGCCCCGATGCCGTTGTCCTTGACCTGATGCTTCCCAGCATGTCAGGGCGGGAACTGTGCAAGTCCATGAAGCAGAGCTCCCCCGATACGCCTGTGGTTGTGCTAAGCGCTATCTCAGAAGTCGCCGACAAGGTCCTGCTCCTGGAGCTTGGCGCGGATGACTACGTCACCAAGCCTTTCAGCCCGAGGGAACTGCTTGCGCGGGTGCAGGCGGCGATACGGCGGTCCAGACGTTCGCGCCCCGGCCCCGCGGCGCAATTCGGCGATGTGCAGGTGGACTTTGCAAAGATGGAAGTAACGAGGACTGGGAAAAAGATCGCGCTGACCGCACACGAATTTAAGCTGCTCAGGTTTTTCCTTGAAAATGCGGAACGCGTAATCAGCCGCGAAGAACTTTTGAACGAGGTCTGGGGGTACAACTTCTACCCTTCTACCAGAACGGTCGATAACCAGATGCTGAAACTCCGCCAGAAGCTCGAAGTCGATCCGGCGAATCCAGTTCATTTCTGTACTGTTCATGGAGTAGGCTACAGGTTCGTGCAGAGCCCGCAGGCGTGAGAGGGCGAGAAACCGGAGGCGAAGCGCAAGTGGCAATGCGAATGCGAACAACGCTTTTGCTGAGCCTGGTGTCCGTCTCGTTTGGGCTTGCGGCGTTGAGCCTGTTGGCCGTCCACACAATCGTCGCGAAGCAGATTCGTAACGAAATCTCTTTGGATCTCGAACACTCGATCCTCACGTTTCAAAATATTCAGGCGCAGCGTCGCCAGATGCTCTCGCGCGAAGCCTCTCTACTTGCCGATCTCCCGGTTCTGAAGTCGTTGATGACCACCGACGATGGTCCCACGATTCGGGATGGAGCCAAAGACTTCTATCGCTTGAGCGGCTGTGATTTCTTCGGCCTGGCCGATGCAAATGGTGATCTGGTTGCGCTTTTTCAACAGGGCGTGCCCTGGGATGGCGCGAAGCCAGTCTCCGGCATCAACGAAGCTGTTTTCACTTCAACGGAATCCCATTACGTCTTGCGTAATGGCCAGCTCTATGAAGTTTCATCACAGCCTATTTACTTTGGTTCAGCTCTCTCGGGCACAAGACTTGGCTATGTAGCTGTGGGATACGCCGTCAACAATCAGGTGGTGCGAGAGGTAAGCGAGGCTGCTGCGGCTGAAGTGATCTTTTTTGCAGATCGTGAGATCGTGGCTACGACATTGGCTGCAAAGGTTCAGCAGGAAAGCCTTGATCAAAAGGAAGCACTTCTCAATCATCCGCTGAATAGTGCGGACCTGTGGCTGGTCCGTGAGCACTACATTCAGGCCTCGGTGACCTTGTCGCGCGCGGGAGATCCGCTCATCCAGCTAGTAGTCCTGAAATCATACGACAAAGCAAGCCGGTATCTTACGCAACTGAATCACCTGCTGGCCGCGCTGGTTGCTTTTGTTCTTGTGGTGAGCGGTGCGCTTGCGATTTACATTTCGCGGACGATTACGCTTCCTCTGGAAAATCTTGTTCTGGGCGCCCGTGCTCTAGGCGCCGGAAACTTCGACTATCCATTCCAGAATAAAGGCGCAAGGGAGATCCAGGAACTCAGCATAGCCTTTGACCGGATGCGAACACGCCTGCAAAACTCTCAACAGGAACTGCTGGCTTCAGAGCGCCTCGCGACGATCGGACGAATGGCCAGCTCCATTTCCCATGACCTGAGACATTATCTCTCTGCGGTGTACGCGAACGCCGAATTCCTTGGCTATGATGCCGTGAGCCCATCGGAGCGTGCTGAATTGCTGTCCGAGGTCAGACTTGGCGTAGAGGGAATGACTGAGCTGATTGACTCTCTGCTGCTGTTCAGCAGAACGGGTCAAGCCCTTCAGCCCACCTACGAATCGTTGCCTTTCCTCGTCGAGCGGGCGCTGCAGTTGGTACGGGCCCATCCAGACGCGCAAGACGTAAGCTTTGCTTTCGACACGCCGCCCCAAATCGACGTGTGGATGGACGCGCTGAAAGTCGAACGCGCCATCTATAATCTTTTGCTCAACGGATGTCAGGCGGCAAAGCTGAATCTGCGTGCGGCCTCCGTTCATATATCCGTCTCGGAAACAGATGAATGGATCAGGCTGTACATTACTGATAACGGGCCCGGAGTGCCGGACTCGATTCGCGTCACTCTCTTTCAACCCTTTGTAAGTGAGGGCAAGCAAGGTGGCGCCGGCCTGGGACTGACACTTGCAAGCAAAATCGCGCAGGAGCATGGCGGAAGCGTAGCTCTTGAAGAATCCCAAGCCGGACGAACGGTGTTTTCCCTTTCGCTCGCTAAAGCTACTCTAGGAAAGCTTGCAGAATCAGCGCAGCAGCTGCATCGCGAAACCACTGCCATGCCCCACTAGAACGTGTTCCCCGGAATGATTTCGCTTGTTCAAGGATGTCAATATGAATCGCGAAGGATCGAGGCACAGCCGCAGCATCATACTTGCCCTTACCGTGCTTCTCGGCGCGGGTATTGGTGAGGCTCAACAGAACAATACTCTTCCGGCTCCCACTCCGGTTGAGAGTTATGCGGGGCAGATGGAACAGCGCATGGACCACCTTATGAACGCGCTCGACAGCATGCGCGATCAGCTGAACCAATCGCAGCGTGAGATGGAGCTGATGCGAACCGAGCTGCAGGAATTGAGGACACAGCTCGCGCAGTCCGGTACCGCCGAAGAACCTACCCAAGCTGCGTCGGCGCTACAGTCAAGCGTACGGCAATTGCGAGAAGACACGGATGTGCTGCAGGCTGAAGTGAAGCAACACGATCAGACAAAGCTGGAAAGTTTGTCCAAATATCCTGTCCGCATATCAGGCATGCTCTTGTTCACGTCGCTGTTGAACAGCAGTAACGTTGACAACATCGACTTGCCGATCATTGCGACCCCACAATATGGCAACCAGCCGCAAGGAAGCCTGAGCGCGACAGCCCGCCAGACAATTCTCGGACTCGAAGCGGCGGGACCTTTTCTATGGGGAGCTCGTTCCTCAGCAGACATCAGCGTGGACTTCTTCGGGGGCATTGCGTATGCCGACTACACGACGAGCGCCGGACTTCTGCGGATGCGTACAGCGCATGCCAACCTGGATTGGTCTCACCGATCGCTCATTGCCGCCTTCGACAGACCGCTGATTTCGCCGCTTCAGCCGACATCGTTTCTAAGCGTCGGGGAACCCGCTCTCGCGTGGTCAGGCAATTTATGGACATGGACTCCGCAGCTTCAGTTCAAAGACAGCTCTTTACTTTCTAACAGCAAGCTGGGCATCGAAGCTGGCCTGATGGATGTCCCCGCTCCGGGTCCACCTGTAAGCCATGGTCTGCGCCAACCTAGTCCTTCGGAGCAAAGCCATCAGCCCGGATACGAAACCAGAATAAGTTCGTCTATACCCATCGGAGATCACTCAATCGAAGTTGGCGCCGGAGGCTATTACAGCAGACAGTCGTATGCATTTGGGCACCATCTGGACGCGTGGGCCGGGACCGCAGACTGGAGAATTCCATTTACGCAGCGGTTGGAGTTCTCCGGCGAGTTCTATCGCGGGCGTAGTGTCGGCGGTCTGGGTGGAGGCGCGTTCAAAGACTATGTACCTTATGGCGACGATGCAATTCGCGGTTTGAACGCGGAGGGCGGCTGGGGACAAGTCAAATTCAAAATGACGCGATCACTCGAAGCAAATTTTGCCATAGGCGAAGACAATGCCTATGCCATTGATCTTCGCGGTTCGGACCTTGAGACAGAAGAGAGTGAGTATTTGAACCTCGCTCGCAATCGCACCGGTCTTGCCAACATTATTTATCGGCCCAAAACGTATCTGCTTTTCTCCGCAGAGTATAGAAACATTCATAGCTGGCCGATCAATGGCGGTGGAAACTCAAACCAAAGCCTGGGCCTCGCCGCAGGATATCTCTTCTAATTTGCGCTATGACATTGCATTGTGCACGATTTATCGCCGCTCCACTGATGCTGCTGCTTTGTAGCACGGGCCACACCCAATCGGTGGACGTGATGGCCCATGTTCAATTCACCCATGCTGACAAAGTGAGGGCTGCGCATCTTCAGTCATCCGGAGTGGTGATCTGGCTCAATCCAACATCGGACGATCCGCAGGCTTCCGCAAAGCCTGGGCATTTTCGGCTGGTGCAGAAGGACAAGAGCTTTCACCCGCATCTGCTGGTTGTGCCTCTGGGTAGCTCGGTGGATTTCCCGAACATGGATCCTTTCTTTCACAACGTCTTTTCACAATTTAATGGCAAGCGATTTGATCTTGGACTATATGACGAAGGCAGCAACAAAACCGTACGCTTCGATCACGAAGGCGTCTCTTATATTTTCTGCAACATTCATCCGGAGATGAGCGCTGTTGTGATCGCTCTGTCCAGTCCATATGTCGACATTTCTTCACAGGATGGAAAGATCGAACTGCACGATGTTCCTTCGGGTAGCTACGAAATGCACGTTTGGGCGGAGGGAGCCGATTCAAAACAATTGAATGCTCTGACTCGCGTTGTGCGCATCGGCCCATCGCAGACGGACCTCGGCGCGATCCAGCTCGTGGAGAGCGGCGCCCACACGCACAAGAACAAGTACGGCCAGGACTATTTCCCCGAGCGAGAGACGACATATTGAACGCACTGCGGCTTGGTTAGTAGTCGGGAAATTCAGAATTGCTTCTTAGGATGGCGCTGCGACAACCACAAGGTCACTCCATGCCACATCAAAGTGGGCAGAGGACGCGAGTGAGCGATTGTGCGATCAACGATATAGGCGATATAGCGCATATATGCGTTCGATATACCTGATTCTTTGAGACGTTGTTTCCTGATCCTGACAGCAGGTCCCGCGACGGGCGAGACGCGAGTCGGGAGGATCGTTCTCCAAATAAGTTCCAGCCGTTTGCGAGTCGGCTTTACCAGGCTTGCATGCAGCCAAACACGGTCCTTGTTTCTGCGGAACATGCCTTCCAATGCGGACCCTGTGAAGCGTTTCAGCCATTCTCGATGCAGAGGCGGCAACGCTGCGATCTGGCACTGCACGTCGGGATGAACATCGCAGGAAAACCACGCTCGAGCGTGAGAGAATGCTATGGCTTGGAGGGCACGAAAGGAACTGCTGTGAGCCTCCCTCCAGTCCCTCCAAAACTTGTCGTCTTCCGCATGATTGTGAAGAAATACGGCCAGCTCACGCACCCGGTGAATGATCCAATCGGCGTGAAGCAGGTCGCGGAGTATGTGAACCGCGAAGTAGCCGAGGTGATCGACAGGGTCCAGAGCAGGAAATGATATGTCCTCGATCGAACGCGTGATCCGTCGATCCCGGAATCGGTTTAGTTCCGGCACGGGAAACCCCGAAACAGCTTCATTCCACAAGCAGAAATGCAGCTCAATAGAAAGTGGCATGTCGGGATCAAATGGATTGCCGCGCCATTTCCAGCCACCGTGGCGGACCATCGCAGGCAAGTGATCTGCGAGGCTATAGTCCTGGGTCTGTTCCGGGCGATAGCCGATACCCTCCAACGCAGCTTTCGCCGGCGATATCATCTCCTTTGGCAAGTACAAGTCAAGATCAGATTGCTGGCGTAGACGAGGATTTGCAACGTACTCCGGAGCCTGGGTGAAGCCTTTAAGCACGACGTATTCGACTCCCGCCCTCTCGAAGGCGGCTGCTACTTCGAGATAGGTTGACTTGACACCTTCAAAGCGCGCCGTATTATCGGCAGCATTCCCTCGCAGACGGTCCACTACCCACGATGGGAAATCGCTTGATTCAGCCTGCGACAACGGTAGAGTCAGATGTGCCGGATCACAAAACCGCAGCAGCGAATCCCACTCGTGGTCTTTGAGTTCCACTAACCCGTCGGTTACCGCACCTTTCATCTGCAGCGCTGCTATCAGTGCCGCTACCTCTCGCGGAATACGGGGGGCGCACGTACCATTTCCGATCAGACGACGATCCATCGGAATTTACCTCCCTGTAGTCGCCAACTGCTCCAGCCGCTCAACAGCCCAATCTAACGCGCGATAACGCAGTTCGAATATCGGCACCGAAAGCAGACGTTTCAGTGCGGCTTCCTGATAGACACGAGCCTCGGTAGCTCCCGTAATAAACTGCATGAACCACGGCAGCACAGACTCCTTTGAAAGCGGCACGAGCGAATCGGCGGTGGTACCTTGACGATTGAGGAAGATGATGTATTCCACAATCGCGGAATCCGCAGTGACAATTCCAGGCAGTTCCGGAGTCGGAACTTCAATGGCCGGTTTGCCGGCCGCGCGAGGAGTGATCTGACGCCCTTCCAATTCCGGAAAGAGTTTAACTGCAGAGTCGCGGAACCGGACGGTATGGCTGTTGGCCACAACTCGACGATTGAAGTCGTTCAGAAGAAGATAACTGGCATCATCGGTCACATAGGTCCAGCCGGCCCGAGCAGCAGCGTAAGCCAGAGATGACTTACCAGCCCCGGAGTCGCCGCATAACAGCATCCCGGAATTGAATGCAGATACGCAGGCAGCATGAACCGGCGCAGTCCGGGCGCTGATCATCCACATGGCTGCCGCCTCCAAAAAGTGATAGCGGAAATATAAGGAGGACTGGACCGTCGATTGTGTAACCGATCCGAACGAACGCCCACCCTTGGGATCGCACATCACAAAGTTGTTCGCGTCAGCAACGCACAACCAGGTGTCCCACTGCTGACTGTAAATAGGCGCGGGCGGCAGAGGAGAGGTGTCATCGTCGTTCTGCACAGCAATACGGAGTTCCAAAGCATGCTGCGTGAATTGTGGCCGAAAGTTTTGCCAGCTTTTTTCCGCCGCGGCCATGACTGCACGAGAATTAGTAAGCAGTTCAAGGGGAAACCCCAGTGGAAAAAACCTGGCGCTAAGTGGAAGATCAACTTGTAGCAAGAGCGAACCACCGTCTGCGATTTGCAAACAGCCACCGCTTTTTGCTTCATCAGCCCTCAGCATTGCTTTCCTCTTCCCAAGAAAGATTACCTCTCCATCCGAACAACAATGAACATCACCAGAGCATCAGTTCGGCGTTACATGAACGGTGAAAACCATCGAGCCGTGCCCACTTCCGCAAAACCTTCCGCACTTGCCATGAAAGTCACCTGCAGTTTTTGCGGTGAACGTTACGTCAGCTGGATGTCCCTTTGAGACTTCCTGATTGACTCCCAGGTCCTTGATCACCAGGCTGTGAGGAACGTCGTCAGACGTGAGATGTAACTTGACCGTCTCCCCCTGCTTGACAGTGATTTCTGCGGGTTCAAAGCTGAAGCGATGAGCATGGACCTCGATCGTGGGGCCCGCATCCTGCGCATGCAATGCTGAGGGCATCTGCGCGAGAATGCCCGAAATAAACAGCACCGCCAATTTCGATTGTTTTGCCATAAGAATTCGGTTCTCCTGATTCATGAAATAAATGTTTCAATAGTTGTTTAGTTCGTACTTCACGGCGCCATGTACTTGAGCAATAATTGCTCGTCTTGTCGAGACAATCGCGCACGTACACGCATGTGCATGACAATCGTTCCAGTAGTGCGCTGCGAAATCGTCATCGGTGGCCGGTGGCAGCGCCCGCAATTTGCCTGAAAAACTTCTTCGCCTGTGACGGGTTTGGCCGGGCTGTTGCTGCTGGATGCGGACTTGTTGTTGCTCACAGCTTCGGACCGATCTTGCTGGAGAGCGCCGGCGCCCATCCCTCCAATCAGCAAAAGAATCAATAATGAAAGAAAAACAAGATAACGATTCATTTCTTCCTCTCAGGCCAGAGCGGCAACACAAAGCGATACGTTAAGCCCAGGTTCCAGACATTTGCATCTCTCTGTGAACTGAAGGTTCTGCCATAGCTGGACATAAATCTCAGATTGTCCCGAAAGTAATAATTGAGACCGAAGTCGAACCGCTGTGTGTTGACTCCGGGCAGGCCATTTCCACCGCCATTCAAGGGAAAGAACTGTTGCATTCGCCCTACCGCCTGCAGTCGTTGGAGAAAAGAAGGAATGGGAAGCTTCTCAAAGTTATAGGCAGTCTCCAGCCAATATCCGTTGCCGCTGTAGGTGTAATCGTATTCGGCCTTTAGATCGAGCGGCACCGCCGGCGGCTGCCATGAGACATAGGCCGCTACACTATTAGTCTGGTGATCCTGTAGAAAACGCTGGTAGGATGTGCCGATCTCAAGGCGGGGATGCGTGAGGAAAATGCTCGCATCATAGCCCGCGGTTCGCGCCGCCTGAAGCTGATTGATGTTGCTCCGTGCAGAAAAGTAGGCGCTGTATTGCAATGTGTAGGACGGCTTCTCTACTGCAACGCCACGCAGCATAAGACCATCTCCTGCCCCACTCGTCCCAACCCCGATATTTGAGTCGGTTGGCTGGTCCAGCAGGTTTCGAATCCACACCGGCGCCAGTCGCTCGTTATATAAGCCGAAGGGAAGCAGATACTTGCCCGCCGAGACCATAACGTGGGTATTTGCAAGCCAGTCTACTTGGGCGTAGTCGACATTCTTGAATACCTTTCCTGTGAATGGCCCGCTGGTCTGGTGCTCTCGTTGATAAAAGCCGATGAACTCGGCGCGTGACTCAAGGAGCACATGAGAGCCAAAAGGAACCAGCAAAACCGGATTGATCTGCGGTTCAAGAGACGTAACGCCACCATTCACGTTGTGGACGTACCCCGCGCCTCCGGAAAGAACCGGGACATACCCCGCATGGTTCTCATCATCGTTCGCATCCTGAGCCTCCATGCGGCTGCAGGCAGAAAGGCAAAGCGCCAGCGCGACGCTCAGCGGAAGTAATCTCATCTGATGAAAAAATCCCAAAATGCCTGGCTCCATGACTTCGTTGAATAACTTCAGGAGAAGCAATTCCCCCTGATCGCGCATTGACTTAATCGGAGTATAGGAAGAAGGAAAATCAAGCATGTCATGCAGATGTAATTGGTCTGTCACTCTTGGTTCGCCAATTGCGAAGCAGAACAGGCGCCGCAGTTACATACGACATTCGTAAGAGACACGTTCCGAGCCAGAGGCAATTCCTGAGTGACAATTCACAAACAGATACAAGCGCAGCGAAGGCTCCCACCCGGTAAGTGATATCGCACGATAAGGCTCAGATCACCTCTCCCGATGGGGGATGGCCCTCTGAATCATCCTTCGCCAACTTAAGGGGTTCGACCGGTAGAGGCCTTCTTAACTTTTTTTTACAACTAAGACCGAAGCTGTCGTATATTGATTAGGACCGAACTAGTCGTATATCGAATAGGCCGTACTAGAACCGACGCTTAAGGAAGGGCTCAGCGTCGAGAATCACTCAATTTTGGTGGCGAAAAGACTCTAAACAATCAAGTCCCCGTGGCGGAATCTCTTGGCGGAGAACCACGAGGACTTGGGACCACAGCCCAAAAGACTGCGGACTGCTCTTCATAGTAGGTCCTTTGACTGACAACTTCAATCACCGGACAGCAGGTCTGCCCCCGCCTGAATTCTGAGGAGAGCCAAGATGAGCAAGAAACAGGGGAAGCTCGCCGGGCGACGTGCCTGGCTCGCACTTGGAACGGTAACCGCATATGCAGCCGTGAGCGCAACCGGAAAGGCCCAGACAACAGTTCCTGAAAACGGCGGGCAGAATAGCAACTCAAGCTCCCAGGCGCAGCTTTCCGTACAGCAGTTTGATATTCCCGCCGGTCCGCTTGATATGGCGTTGACGCAATTTGCAAGAATCACCGGGATGAAGATTTTGTACTCCATTCCCGCCGAGACTATACCTGGGTTTCATACGTCGGGTATCACCGGAACGTACTCGATTGCACAGGCGCTGCTGCAACTTCTGAACGGCACTGATCTCACCTACTCTCTGCCAGAGCAGGGCAGGATCAACATCGGCGTCAATCACTCTGAATCGATAAGTGTAACCGGATTGCTTACAGATAGCGTTGCGATTCCAACGATCCCAACTCCCCTGCTCGATACACCCCAGTCGATCACCGCAATTCCTAAAGAACGGCTCGCCCAACAGGGTGTTTCCACATTGCGCGATGCCCTGCGCAATTCTCCCGGCATCAGTCTGGCTGCAGGCGAGGGCGCAACCCAGGGCGATAATCTGACTATTCGCGGCTTCTCTGCGCAAAACGATATTTTCCTCGACGGCATACGCGACACGGGAAATTATTATCGCGACTCATTCAACTATGAGCAGGTGGACGTGCTGGAGGGTCCGGCGGGCGTACAGTTCGGCCGCGGATCGACCGGCGGCGTCATCAACCAGGAGAGTAAAAGTCCTCAGCTTCATCGCATCACGAATCTCGACGCGGGACTCGGCACCGATCTCACCCGCCGTCTTACTTTCGATTTCAATCAGCCCCTGCCTCAGATCGCAAATGGGGCGGCTTTCCGGCTGAATGTGATGGGACATGAAGCAAATATTGCCGAGCGTGATGTTGTTGAAGGACGGCGTTACGGTGTCGCACCCACCTTCGCCGTGGGCCTGAATACACCGAACCGTCTCATTGCCAGTTACTTCCATTTCACCGAGGATGACATTCCCGATTATGGCCTTCCCTGGTACTTTGGCAGCCCTGCACCTGTGCCGCGTCACAACTACTATGGATTTTCCGACTTGAACTTCCTGCGCGCCAATGTTGATATCGCTACCGTCAGGGCTGAACACGACATCGATGACCATGGCCTGCTGCGCAACATCCTTCGTTACGGTAACTATGAGCGCAAGTGGCAGATCACCGAGCCTCAGGTGAACAATGCCAGCGCTGGCATCATTACTCCGCAAACGCCTCTCGATCAGGTCAAGGTCAATCGGAATCAGCTTGCCGGGCAAAGCGTGGAAACAAATCTGTGGGATCAGGCCGATCTCAATTACACAGGCAAGCTTCTCGGACTTCGGCATATGGTGGTTTTCGGTGCCGAGGGTGGGAAGCAGACTTCTGACCCAATCCGCGTCCGCTATGCCAATCCCTCAGGCATCAATACCGTGCCGCTTACCAGTCTGCTCAATCCCGATCCCTATCAGCCTTTTTCCGGGACGGTCTATCCGAGCACCAACGTGCATACCACTGCTTATAGTGTCGGCATCTATTTGCTGGATACGATCGAGTTGACCCAGAAGTGGGAGTTGAGCGGGGGCATTCGAGAAGACTACTTCGACGCCAACTACAACTCCGTCACCCATAATTATTCGCCCTCGGGAACTGACACTCCTACCTATGCGCGCTTCGAGCAGACGATCAACAAGCCGACCTGGCGCGGCGCGTTGGTGTACAAGCCGAAGCAGAACGGCAGCATTTATTTTGACTATGGAACATCGTTCAATCCTTCCGCCGAAGGCTTGTCGCTGTCAGCAGCCACCTATCAAACTCCTCCGGAAGAAAACGACACGTTCGAAGGAGGAACGAAATGGGATTTGAATGGCGGAAAGCTCACGGTACGAGGCGCGATCTATCGTACAACTAAATTGAATGCCAGAGAGCCTGATCCAACGAACTCTTCTCAGAATGTTCTGTCCGGCAATCAGCGCGCCGATGGTGGAGAATTCGCCGTTCAGGGCCGTCTGACATCGCGCTGGGAAATCCTGACGAGCTATACCCATCTGCATGGGGAAGTCGTCTCGTCGAAATACTACCCCTTTGCAGTCGGTCAACCGCTGAACAATGTTCTGTCCAATCTATTCAATCTTTGGACTGAATATCGGTTGTCGCGCGGCTTTGAAGTGGGAGCGGGCACTAACTTCGTTGACAGCCGTACAGCCAATACCGCTACGCGGACTGCAACCACGATCGTAGAGGGTGCGCCAGGGTATTGGGTCTTCAATGCTACGGCCAAATACGAGCTCACAGAACGCATTACATTGCAGGCGAATGTCAACAACCTGCTCAACCGTTTTTATCTGGACGAGCTGCATCCTGGCCACGTGATTCCTGGTGCTGGAGCATCGGCCCTATTCGGAGCCAAGTTCAAGTTCTAGGAGACCGAAGAACACCGACGACGATTCCCTGGTCTTCCTACCCTCCGCGCATTGCGGGGAGGGTAGGAAGGCACAGATGATCCTGCGAAAACTCGATTGAAATCATTACCAGCTGCTAAGGAAAACCATGCTACTTACGATTCCCGACGTCCTCACCCCAGAACAGGTACAAATCATCCGGCCCAAGCTGGACACCGCTGAATGGGTAGATGGACGTGTTACCGCGGGCCATCAATCTGCGATGGCCAAAGACAACGTACAATTGCCGGAGGATTCCTTGGTCGCGCGTAAAGTTGGAGAGGTCGTTCTGACCGAGCTTGGCAAGAACAACCTCTTCATTTCCGCCACACTGCCGCTGCGTGTCTTCCCTCCGCTCTTTAATCGCTATGCAGGCGGCCAGTCCTTCGGCACCCATGTCGACAACGCGATTCGCCAGATCACAGGCACCAGTCACCGTATTCGCACCGATCTTTCGGCGACGCTCTTCTTCAGCAATCCCGACGAATACGACGGGGGCGAGCTTGTCATTGAAGACACGTATGGAATCCACAGCATCAAGCTGCCTGCGGGACACCTGGTTCTCTATCCCTCCACCAGCCTGCATCACGTGCGTCCTGTCACGCGCGGCGCTCGTGTCTCCTCTTTTTTCTGGATTCAAAGCATGATCCGCGACGACGGTCAGCGAACGCTACTCTTCGATCTCGACCTCGCCACGCAACGCATCGCGGCCGACGCGCCCTCGCATCCTTCCGCCGTGCAGCTTACTGGCATCTATCACAACCTGTTGCGCCGCTGGGCGGAGATGTAGAGTGGCGCTTACTCCGCGCAGGGCCTTGTTCTGGTTACATCTCGCAGCTGGCGTCATCGCCGGCACAGTCATTTTCTTTCTCGCCGTCACCGGAGCCTTCTTCGCATATCAACGGCAGATGATTGCCTTCGCCGATCGCGCACATCATGTTACGGCCAGCGGCACGCGGCAATCATCGATATCATCATTGGTTGAAAGCGCGCAGAGCTACGCACATGCTCCAGCAACAGCGATCACGTTCCACAACGATCCCGAAGCGCCGGTTGAAGTGACTGTGGGGCGCGAGCCCGCACGTGTCTTCCTGATCGATCCCTACACTGCGATCGTTTTGGGTGAATCCGCTCCGCGCACACGCAGCTTTACGCTAAGGTCACGGCTCTCCATCGGTGGTTCGGCATGCAGGGTGCAAACCGGACGACAGCGCGCGCAATCAAAGGCGCCTTCACGCTGGCGATGCTCTTCCTTGTCTGCTCGGGAATCATTCTCTGGATGCCGCGCAAGTGGACGCGACAGCATGTGAGCAAATCTCTGTTCTTCCGCAGCAATCTGCAGGAGCGCGCCCGAGACTGGAACTGGCACAACGTCATCGGCTTCTGGCTCGCCACACCGCTCCTGATCATCTCGCTTACCGGAGTCATCATGGCATACCCATGGGCGAATGATCTCCTGTACCGCCTCACCGGAAATCCTCCGCCGCCGCACCAGACCGAGAATGCAGCCCGCGACGCGCGATCGGACGCAGGCCAGCATCACGGCCGCCGAAATAACGTAGCCGCTGCTGTTCCAGATATCGAGTCTCTGCTCGGAATGGCCAATCAGCGGCTCCCCGGTTGGCGCACACTTACGCTGCGCCTCACTCCGGAGGCCAAAGAGCTGGTTCTGCAGGTCGATCGCGGCGATGGAGGCCGTCCCGATCTGCGCACGCAGATCACGCTCGACCCGGCCAATAGCCTTCCGCCTCGTGTCGAATCATTTTCCAGCTACAACCGCGGCCGCCAACTAAGGATGTGGGCACGCTTCAAGCATACGGGCGAAGCTGGAGGCCTCGCCGGAGAAACGATCGCGCTGATTGCCTCGCTCGGAGCTGCAACTCTGATGGTCACCGGCTTCTCGCTGACGATCCGCAGACTGCGCTCCTGGCTGAGCCGCAAATCTGCTTAGCACAGATGGCGAATCAGAACGTCTTTAGGTATTTAATCACAGCGCGATTGTCGGCATCGGGCAGCTTAGACCCATAGGTATGGCCCTCGGTCCTGCACAAAGTCCGGCGCGTCATCCGCGAGCAGAAAGAGTTCGTTCAGGCCACCGTTTCCGGTGATATGACAAAAGAGCCGTGTCCAGAAATTGTCTTCACGGAACTTCTCCGGAGTCACCAGATCAACATTCGTCATCAGGTCAATGGGCGTGTTGCGCGCGATGCAAACCGTTCCGCCTTCTTCATATTTGAAAGTTCTGGATTGAGTCGTTCTGCGAATCGTTTTTAGGCCGAGCCTCCGTTCCGGCCAGAGCATCTTCTCCATCGCATCTCGTAAGCCGCCATTCTGCAGAAAGCCTATGGCGACAAGCTGAAGACGCTATCTGATCTGCGTAGGCAGTACGACCCGCAAGACCGTTTGCTGAATGACTATTTCCGCACGCTGCTATCGTAGCTAGTGCAAATCAACTACTGAGAGAAGCGAAAGCCGCGGCAGCGGACAGTAATCGATGCCAGTCAGCAGTCATTGGCTTGGTATACTGCCAAACAACAGAATCAATGTTGATAAAGCCTCCCGCCCACTTCCGGAAGTGCTTCTGTTCTCCCGCGTCATCAAGATGAGGAATTACTGAATGAGCTTTTCCTGTCGCTCCGCCGTCGTCGCCCTGATTCTCACGCTCTCGCCTCTGTCGTTTTACGGACAGGTCAGCCCGATGACTCCGGACATTCCACCCAAATTCACACCGCCGAAGACAGACTATGATTACGTCAAGCGCGTCGAGATGGTTCCGATGCGGGATGGCGTGAAGCTCTACACGGTCATCGTGATCCCCAAAGGCGCCTCTCACGCTCCCATTCTGCTGACCCGCACGCCATACAACGCAGCGGGACGCACGACTCGCACCGAGTCACCACACATGCTCGACGAGCTGCCGCAGGGCGATGACGTATTCGTTAAAGCAGGCTACATTCGCGTCTTTCAGGACGTGCGCGGCAAATATGGCTCCGAGGGCGACTATGTCATGACGCCTCCGCCGACCGGCCCACTGAATCCGAGTGGCCCAAACGACACCACCGATGCCTACGACACCATCGCCTGGCTGGTGAAGAACGTGCCCGAGTCAAACGGCAAGGTAGGCATGATCGGCTCATCGTATGAGGGCTTTACCGTGGTCATGGCGTTGATCGATCCGCACCCCGCGTTGAAGGTGGCCGCGCCCGAGAGCCCGATGATCGACGGCTGGATGGGCGACGACTGGTTCCACTACGGAGCCTTTCGCCAGGTGAACCTTGACTACTTCACCGGGCAGACAGCGGTGCGCGGTGCGGGAGAGACCGTCCCTCGTGAGGGCTATGACGACTACACCAACTTCCTGAGCAAAGGTTCGGCCGGCGATTTCGCGCGCTACGGTGGTCTCGATCAGCTCCCGTTCTGGCGCAAGACCGAGGAGCATCCCTCGTACGATGCCTTCTGGCAAGGTCAAGCCCTCGACAAAATCATGGCGAAAGTTCCATTGAAGGTCCCGACCATGTGGCTGCAAGGCTTATGGGACCAGGAGGACATGTGGGGAGCGATTCACAGCTATGAAGCCGTCGAGCCAAAGGACACGAACAATGACAAGAACTATCTCGTAATGGGGCCGTGGCGGCACAGCCAGGTAAACTACGAAGGCTTCACCCTCGGGCCACTGCGCTGGGATGGCAACACCCTTTGCAGTTCCGCCGCGAGGTGTTGCTCCCGTTTTTCAACCAATATCTGCTCGACGGCGCTCCCAAGGCAGACACGCCTCCCGTCTTTATCTACAACACCGGCGAGAATCACTGGGATCGGTTCAAATCCTGGCCACTGAGCTGTGAGTCCAACTGCTCCAGCAAGTCGCAGCCACTC
>Ga0207057_1025_pt1 | contig 43226 bp, 40 predicted proteins | sample Alteio_BWMinCont_33_FD_153265 | JGI IMG/M metagenome (GOLD analysis project Ga0207057, IMG submission 153265) | Enriched cells from forest soil in Barre Woods Harvard Forest LTER site, Petersham, Massachusetts, United States -... | ecosystem: Environmental > Terrestrial > Soil > Temperate forest >... | reverse complement strand
ACGTTTTGCTGGTGGAGGGTCTCATCCATTCCGGAGTCACTACGGAATTCCTTATGAGTGATTTGCGCGGACGGGGCGCAGCCTCCGTGAAAGTGGCCACTTTGCTCGACCGCCAATCCGCCCGGCGTGTGCAATTGCAGCCGGACTATTTCGGGTTTTTGGTGGATGAGGCCTTTCTGGTTGGTTACGGCCTGGGTTCTGCCGGTCAGACCCAGCGCAATCTGCCCTATCTGGCCTCCGCAAGCTAAAGCGTGTCCGTGACTTAAGTCACGCTGAGAACGTCCTCCTTTTTCCCTCAATACGGGGTAAAATGTGGGAGGTGGCGGAATTTCTCTAATCGAAATGTAATCGTGAGCATCTAACACCACAGTGCGGCCGCTGTGGTGTGCTTCGGAACAAGACGCTATTTCCTCAGGAGTTGTTAGGTGAACTCAACAGTTAAAACGGTGGTTTTCTGGTTGGTGATCGTAGTTTCGGCATTCCTGCTATGGACGGTTGTAAAGCAGGGCGGCGCCGGACAAAAAGACAGAGAAGTTAACTTCTCCCAATTCATGGGCGATGTTGACCAGGGCAATGTCACAGAAGTCACCATCATCGGGATGGAGGTTCGGGGCAAGCTAAAGAGCGACAACTCCCTTTTCCACACCACCGTGCCCGCCAACAACCCGGACATGATTAAGACCCTTCGCGATAAGGGCGTCAACATCACCATCAAAGATATCTCCAACGGCAGCTGGCCCAGTTGGCTGCTGAACCTCGCGCCCCTGGTCTTGCTGGCCGCGCTTTGGTTCTTCATGATCCGCCAGATGCAAACTGGTGGAAATAAAGCACTTTCCTTCGGCAAGAGCCGTGCCCGTCTGCTCTCCATGCAACAGAAAAAAGTCACCTTCAAAGATGTCGCCGGCGTGGACGAGGCCAAAGAAGAGTTGCGCGAGATCATCGAGTTCCTGCGCGAAGCCCAGAAGTTCCAGAAGCTTGGTGGAAGAATTCCCAAGGGCGTACTTCTGGTAGGCCCTCCGGGGACCGGCAAGACTCTGCTGGCCCGCGCGGTTGCGGGTGAAGCGAATGTTCCATTCTTCTCAATCTCCGGTTCCGACTTTGTCGAAATGTTCGTCGGCGTAGGCGCCAGCCGGGTGCGTGATCTTTTCGAGCAGGGCAAGAAGAATGCTCCCTGCATCATTTTCATCGATGAAATCGACGCCGTCGGACGTCACCGTGGCGCAGGCCTCGGCGGCGGCCATGACGAACGGGAACAGACCCTGAATCAGTTGCTGGTGGAAATGGATGGCTTTGAATCCAACGAAGGCGTCATCCTGATGGCCGCCACTAACCGCCCCGATGTGCTCGATCCTGCCTTGCTTCGCCCCGGACGTTTTGACCGCCGGGTCGTGGTGAGCCGTCCCGATGTGCGCGGGCGCGAGGAGATTCTCCGCGTGCATACTCGCAAGATTCCTCTCGCAGACGATGTTGATCTTTCTGTCCTGGCTCGTGGCACACCCGGTTTCTCGGGCGCTGACTTGGCCAACATGGTCAACGAAGCGGCTCTTGCCGCGGCCCGCCAGAACCGCAAAGCCGTGCTCATGTACGACTTTGAACTGGCCAAAGATAAAGTCCTGATGGGCGTGGAGCGCAAGTCGCTCCTGCTCTCTGAAGAAGAAAAGAAAGTCACTGCCTATCACGAAGCTGGGCATGCCCTGGTGGCCGCCAAGTTGCCGAATTCAGATCCGCTGCACAAGGTCACTATCATTCCGCGTGGCATGGCTTTGGGCGTCACCATGCAGCTCCCCATCGACGACAAGCACAACTACACCAAGGAATATCTCGAGACTGAAATCGCCATCATGATGGGTGGCCGCATCGCTGAAGAAATGTTCCTCAACCAGATGAGCACCGGCGCCGGCAACGACATTGAGCGCGCCACCGAAATGGCCCGCAAGATGGTCTGCGAGTTCGGCATGAGCGAACTCGGGCCGCTGACCTTCGGAAAGAAGGAAGAGCAGATCTTCCTCGGGCGCGAAATTGCCCAGCACCGCGACTACAGTGAAGCAACCGCCATCAAGATCGATGAGGAGGTGCGGCGCATCATCGGCCGCGGCTATGACACCGCCAAGAGCATTCTCGGCGGCAACCACGACACTCTCGTCCGAATTGCGCTGGCGCTGCTGGAACGCGAAGTGCTCGATGCCAACGAGATCAAGCTGATCATCGAAGGCAAGGAATTGCCCAAGATCACTCCGCCACCCCGCCCCGACGATGGCGTGCAGCAGGTGCTGAAACCCGAGCCTGGGCGCCCCGGCCTCGCCAAAGGCGGCGAGAGTCCGGCCCGAGCCTAGTTTTCGCAGTATTCATTTCACCTTAGGGCGGCCCTATGGGGCCGCCCTAAGTTATTGTTGAAGAATATAGATACGGGTCTTGCCCACTTTCACTTCGCTCCTACTAGAGGGGAAAGTCCCATCGCGCCGCCCCAAGAACTTTGTTAGCATTTAGGCAGTCTGTACGCGTGCCCCCGCCGGTCAGACCATCCTGAAAGCCATGAAATCGACCCTAATTTTTTTGCCCGCGCGCATCGCAATTGCTGCCGTTCTTGGCCTGACCTTGACCACCGTTTCCGCCGCCGGAGTTAACGAGCGGGTGCTGCACAGCTTCTCAGGGAACGACGGGAAGCTGCCTGAAGCCAGTTTGGCGCTGGATTCGGCCGGCAACCTCTACGGCACAACTTTCGAGGGTGGCACTGGTGACCACACATTGTGCTCACAAGGATGCGGCGTGGTCTTCAAACTTAGTCGCAGTTCAAACGGGGCGAACGAGACCGTGCTTTACAATTTTTGCTCGCTCGCGAATTGTTCCGACGGAGCCAGCCCCGCCGCGGGGTTAATCCTCGATTCCGCAGGAAATCTGTACGGCACCACCACCGGAGGCGGCACTCAGAATCCTTCGTGCCCCGGGCCCACGGGGTGTGGGACCGTCTTTGAGCTGGTGCACAACTCTGATGACACCTGGACCGAAGTCGTGCTCCACCGCTTCTCGATCACAGACGGCGCAGCGCCACAAGCCGGCCTCACTTTCGATTCCGCAGGGAACCTCTACGGCACGACCTCTCAGGGAGGAGCGTACGGATTCGGCCTTGTCTTCATGCTGACGCCCTCTGCCGGCTCCTGGACCCAGTCCGTCTTGTATTCCTTCACTGGCAGCACCGATGGCAATGAGCCGTTTGCCAGCGTGATCCTCGACTCTGCCGGAAACCTCTACGGCACCACTTATCGCGGCGGCCTTCAAACCGGGATGTGCGGCACCATCCAGGGCTGCGGCGTGGTCTTCAAGTTAGCACCCGCTGTTGGAGAAAGCTGGACGGAGACCGTACTCCATGCTTTCAACGGCGGGGACGGGGCTGACATTGTATCTGGCTTGACCTTCGACGCTGCCGGAAATTTATACGGTGCCGCCTATTTGGGCGGCACCAGCCGCAAATGCGGACTGCAAGGCTGTGGACTCATTTTCAAGCTGACCCTCAATCGCAACGGCGCTTGGACGGAAACTGAGCTTCATAGCTTTACCGACGGATCTGCCGGTGCGCATCCCACCGGAACCTTGGTTTTTGACTCAACCGGCAACCTCTATGCGACCACCAGAGGCGGCGGGACTGCGCTCGATGGGGTAGTCTTCGAGTTAAGCCCGATCGGCCCCGGAAACTGGAAGGAGCAGGCTCTCTCGTTCAGCGGCGCGAATGGGTCAGCACCTGACGCCGGCGTAATCTTTGACTCTGCCGGCAATGTCTACGGCACCACATCCTTTGGCGGCACAAGCGGTGATGGCGTAGTCTTCCGGATCTCGCGCTGAGGCGTGCCCCCCGTTCTCCCGGGGGTTAACTTCAGTCCGCTGCTTGGAATCCTCTGTAGATTGCAAACAGCGCGTACGCGTGGAATCCCATTCCCAGAAAGTCCTTTGCTCCCCAGAGCAGCAGACCATCCAGAGCATACAGCCCCATACCCACAACGAACGCCCACTTCTGCGCTTTGGCTGCGAAGTATCCGAACAGCGCAAACACGGCGGAGACGAAGCCGTTGATCACAATGTCCAGAACATTGCCCAAGCTGCCTGCCTGCCGGGCCATTGCATCCACCACTGACGTGACTCCAAGCCCTACGATGAAGTGGAAGTTGCCGCCCGCCATCACCGCCAGCGAATTGACCATCGAAAGCGCGGCGATCCAGTAGAACCACTTGCCCCCTGCCCGAGCCCGGGCCGCGGACACCATTTTCGCCACTGCCGCCCGCTGGTCAACCTGCTGCGCGCGTTCACTGGCCTGTACCGGGGCCATACCTGTGCTTGCCATAAACTTCCTCCTTGGTCTTGCAATTCCAAGCGAGGGAGGGCCCGTCCGGCTGGCGACGGAGAAGGTTGGAATTGCAAAAGGGTACGGCGGCGGGAAAAACCGCACTAGATACCCACCGGACATGGCCCATGGAAGGTAGAGTCGGCGTCCCTCCGGCTGTCTCGAGGGCATCCCGCCCGTTGCAGATAAATAGAAGCGCGAATCATCCCGAGTGGATCACATTACCTGAATAGATGCCGTACGGACATAGGCGGCGGGAGAATCCATGACCCAGGTTCCAGTCTGGTTCGAGCGCAAATTCGAATTTACCTTCCCGGTTGAGCAGTATCCCAACCTGTGTGTCCGCCTGCGAGGCACGCCCGCCCGCCTCGAAGACCTGCTGCGCGCGAGCGATCGCGAGCGACTGGTCAAGAAGCCGGAGAATAAGTGGTCAGCCCAGGAACAGGCCGGCCATTTGCTTGATCTTGAATCTCTATGGCTGGCGCGGGTTGACGATTTTGTGAAGGGCGGAGAAACCTTGACTGCCGCCGATCTCAAGAATCGCAAGACGGACGAAGCCAGGCACAACGCTCGCCCGCTAACGGATATTCTGGTGGCATTCCGCGAAGCGCGGCTGAAGCTGGTCAATCGCGCGGCGGAATTGCCGGCAGCCGCGTTCTCCCGCTCCATGCTGCACCCACGCCTGAAGCAGTCCATGCGCCTCGTAGACCATCTCTACTTCGTCGCCGAACACGACGACCATCACCTGGCCAAAATCTGGGAGCTAATCAAGAAGTAGCGCCAGCCGCCCTCGCCTGTGCGAAAGCCGTTCAAGCGGAGACCTCAATCAGCGGCTTACCTTCCGCCAGAACTTCTCCAATCTCGACCGCCGGCACTCCCGCCGCGTTCAGCGCCCTTGTTAGCTCCGCCCCATCTTCGGCCGCCACCGCAACCAGCAACCCTCCCGCCGTCTGCGGATCGAACAGCATCGTCTTCATTTCCTCGCTGATGCCATCCTCAAAGCCGACCACACACTCCGCAAACTCGCGATTAGCCTTCAGCCCGCCCGGAATGTGCCCCGCACGCACGCAATCCAGCGCGCCTTCAAGCAAAGAAATCCGCCTCGCGTATACCCGCAGCGAGACTTTCGACGCCAGCGCCATCTCTCGCGCATGTCCGATCATGCCGAACCCGGTAACATCGGTCAGTGCGTGTACGGCAAATTTCGCAATCACCTCCGCTGCCGTCTTATTCAGTGTCGTCATCGACGCTACCGCCGCATCAATCCACGCCTGCTTGGCCACGCCTTTCTTTATCGCCGTCGAAATCACGCCCGTCCCCAGCGACTTGGTGAACAACAATCGATCCCCCGCTCGCGCACCTCCATTCGTCAGCACACGAGCCGGATCCACAACGCCAGTTACTGAGTACCCAAACTTGGTCTCATCGTCGCGAATGCTGTGGCCGCCGATCACCGTGCATCCTGCTTCCATCATCTTCGACAGCCCGCCCGCCAGAATGCGTTCTAGAACTGCCAGATCGCCCTTTTCCGGAAAGCACACCATCGCCAATGAAGTCAGCGGCCGCCCGCCCATGGCATACACGTCACTCAGAGAATTCGTCGCGGCAATCTGCCCAAAGGTATAAGGATCGTCGACAATAGGAGTGAAGAAATCGACCGTCTGAACGAGCGCCGTGTCAGGCCCGAGTCGATACACTCCGGCGTCGTCGGCGTGGTCAAAGCCGACCAGCACATTCGGGTCATGTTGCCGGGCTAATTTCCCAAGCACCGTGTCCAGCGCCGCCGGACTCAGCTTGGAGGCTCAACCCGCAGCTTTTACCGACTCCGTCAGCCGAAATGGTTTTGCATCGGGCATGAGCCATTCTAACCACAAACGCGTGGCCACGGATTTGCACGGATCTTCACAGATATATCTTTCTTGTTATTGATCCGTGTGATCCGTGTAAATCCGTGGCGTTGTTGTATCTGCGTTGCTCTGCGAAATCTGCGGCTTATTTCAGGCTGACGTCCGTGACCTGCAGTTCAGGATAAGCGTGGTTCCAGTCCGCACTGACATGCTCGAACGTCAGCCGGAATGGCTTGCTCTGGCCGGGCGCCAAGGGCGAGGCGCTGAGATCGACCGCATCCGGATACGGCCCACTGGTCTGCAACACGCGCAGTGCAATGTCTTCGGCTTGCGCGATCTGGTCCAGCGAATTCTTGAAATTCACGTGCACCATCGCGTGGCTCACAGTTTTATCGCCCGCATTGGTCACCGTGCCATCGACGTACGTGACACTCGCGCCGACAAAATTCTCCGCCGTGCTCATTTTCAGATCTGAAAGCTTCAGGTTGGATGCGTAAGGGTGGGGCGCAACCGGACTTCTTGGAGCTGAACGGGTCAATAAGGCAATAACGCCAACTACAGCCACCACTGCCACAACTCCGACCACAATAGCGCGAACATTGGAATCGGGTCGCGCTTCTCCCGTCAGCGGAGATGGCTCAATCAGCCCGCCCATGAGCCGATTGTATCAGCGTTAATCGACGCAGGTTTTGCGGCCCTACTCGCCTCCGACCGTCAGCCCCTCAATCCTGATCGTCGGACTCGCCATGGCCCCGCGGAACTCCAGATCGTTTCCAATCTCGGAAATATTGAAGAACATCTCTTTCAAATTGCCGGCCACGGTGATCTCTTCCACTGGATACGCCAGCTCTCCGCCCGAAATCCACATTCCCGAAGCGCCGCGGGAGTAGTCGCCGGTCACCAGATTCGCGCCGTGACCCAGAAATTCGGTCACATACAAGCCATCTTTGATTTCGCCGATAATCTGTTGCGGTGCCTTCGTTCCCGGCTGCAAGAAATAATTCCCCGGCCCGATCCCCGGCGTTCCCGCGAGGCCACGCGATGCGTTCGCGGTCGTCTGCAACCCCAGCTTCTTCGCGGTATAGGTATTCAGCAGGTAAGACTTCAACACACCATTTTCGATGACGACCGTGCGCTGCGTAGGAATCCCTTCGCCATCAAACGGGCTGGTGCCGAAGCCGCCCACCATGGTGCCGTCGTCAATCACCGTCACCCGGTCGCCAGCGATTTTTTCACCCAGCTTGCCCGCGAGGAACGAAGCCCCGCGATATACCGAGTCTCCATTCACGCCCTCAAAAATATGGTCCAGCATCGACGCGGCCACCAGCGGATCAAGCACCACCGGCACATGCGCCGTCTTACCCTTGCGTGCTCCCAACCGCCGCAACGTCCGCTGCGCAGCCACCTTACCCACATGCTCCGGCGATTCCAGCCGTCCCAGGTTTCGCGCCACTGAGAACCAGTAGTCCCGCTGCATCGAGCCATTCTCGTTCTGTGCAATCGGCACCGCCGCCACCGAACAATACGATCTCTGGTATTCCCCGACAAATCCATGAGAATTGGCCAACACCTTGTGGCCCGTGGCTGCATCGAACGATCCCCCGTCAGAATTCTTGATGCGGGGATCGTAATCGAGTGCCGCTTTCTCCGCCCGCCGCGCGTAGCTGATGCGCTCTTCTCCCGGCAGCGAGTAAACGTCGGCAGAATAAAGATCGAGGTCTCCAGACAAAGATCCCAGCTGCGACGCCTCGGGGATTCCGCCAAACGGATCTTCCGAAGTGATCTTCGAAAGCTCAAGCGCCGATTTCACCATGCGATTAAGCCCATCGCGCGAGAAGTCGCTCGAATACGTGCTGGCGGCGCGCTTGCCGTTGAACACGCGCACACCAATGGCCTTCGAACCCGACTCTTTCAGCGTCTCCACTTGGCCTAAACGCACTAAAGTCGAAAATTCGTCGCCTTCGCGAACCACGCACTCCGCAGCCGTAGCTCCGCCAGCCATGGCCCGGCGGACGATGTCCTGCGCCAGTTCACGCAGATCAGTTCCCAGTTTCTGGTTTCCAGTTTCCAGTTGAGTAGAAGACATGATGAATTTGCTTGAAACGAAAAGATTGAAAAATCTGCGTTGCTCTGCGCGAATCTGCGGCTGGTTGTTGACCTACTGCATGAATCCGCCGGTCTCTTTCTTAGCCGTTCCGCCCACGGTCAAACGGTCGATCTTAATCGTCGGAATGCCCACGCCCACCGGCACCGCCTGGCCATCTTTCCCGCAGGTCCCAACGCCCTCGTCGAGTTTCAGATCGTTGCCCACCATCGACACACGCGTCAGCACATCCGGCCCATTCCCGATCAGTGTGGCGCCTTTGATCGGCGCCGTGATCTGCCCGTGCTCAATCAGATAGGCCTCCGACGCCGAAAACACAAACTTGCCGTTGGTGATGTCTACCTGGCCGCCGCCAAAATTCACCGCATACACGCCGCGCTTTACCGAACGCACTATGTCATCCGGATCATCCTGCCCCGCCAGCATGTAGGTGTTGGTCATTCGCGGCATGGGAATGTGCTCGTAACTCTCGCGCCTGCCGTTACCGGTATTCGCCATCCCCATCAGCTTCGCCGACAACTTATCGCTCAAATAGCCTTTCAGAATTCCTTTCTCGATCAGCACCGTGTCCTGGGTGGTGTTGCCTTCGTCGTCCACATTCAGCGATCCGCGCCGCCACGGCATCGTCCCGTTGTCCACTACCGTGCACTTCTCGCTGGCCACACGCTTGCCAATCAATCCCGCAAAAGCCGAAGTCTGCTTACGATTGAAATCTGCCTCCAGGCCGTGGCCCACTGCTTCGTGCAGCAGCACGCCCGGCCAGCCCGGGCCTAAGACGACCTCCATTTCACCCGCTGGAGCTTCGCGCGCGTCCAGTTGCAGAACTGCCTGTCGCGATGCTTCTTTGGCAAAATACTCTGGCGTTTTCTCTCCGAAAAAGAAATCCAGCGCCACCCGTCCTCCACCCCCGGCACTTCCGCGCGCTGAGTTGCCCTCAGTCTTTGCGATGCACGCCACATTCAACCTGGCCAACGGCTGCGAGTCTTCTGCGAACGTCCCATCCGATCCAACTACTAAAATATTCCGCAATTCGTCAGCGTAACTGGCCCGCACTTCTTTGATCCGTGGATCGTATGCCCGCGCCGCCTTGTCCGCGCGCATCACCAACTCAACCTTGGCCGTGATCTCGGCATCAACCGATGGCAACGTCACCGGGTAAAGACTACGCGCCGCCTTTTCCTGGAAACCAACGCTCGGAGTCTTAGCCGGTCCGCTGGCAATCAGAGCAGCCGTCCGCGCTGCGTGCAGAATGCGTTCCGCGGAAAGATCGTCAGTGTAAGCATATCCTGTGCGTTCCCCGCTTATGACTCGCACTCCGCATCCGGCGGAAATTCCCTGAGACGCCGATTTCACCATCGACTCGTCCACCATCAGCGAAGTCGAGGAAAGATATTCAAAGTACAGGTCAGCATAATCGCCGCCCGCCGACAGTGCTGCCGCCAGGTAGCGTTCCAGATCGCGCTCCGCCAGCCCGTAATGCTCAAAAAAGAACCGGTTCTTGTCCATATAGATGTAAGTATTAGATGCCCCAGAGCCAGGAACGCTCCAATGCGGGATACCTTCATTATCCCATAGCCCAGCGCTTTTCTCTGTGATCCTCTGTGCCCTCTGTGGTTAAGGTTTTTTCAATAACCTCAATCGATGGTCACTCATCACAGACGCCCACCCATTCCCCTGAAACAATCTTTCCATGACGCCCGAACAGCTCACACGATCGATCGAGGATTTCCTCGCCACCGCCCGAAACGCCGTCCTCCTCGAAGACAACACTGTCCTGTTTGATCTCGCCCAGTCGAAGTACTCCATTTCTGGAGACCACAACAAGTGTCTGCTGCATGTGTGGTCTACGGAGCGCAACCTCGTACGCCGGGTCATCGAAGCTGAACTCAAACACGAGACTCTGCGCCTCGCTGTACAGCGCCTCGGCCAAAGCCGGCCCAGCAAGCTCGAAATATTTCGCGAACGCGACCGCCGCACACCTGCAACTAAACGTCTGGCTCGCCTCGCTTACCAGCGCGTCTTGCAGCAAACCCTGCAACGCTGGTTTCCCTCGTTCCAGGCAGCTCCCTTACGTACGTCTATGGACCTCGAGCGCTCCTTCGGCCCCATCTATTCCCGGGGACTGCTTCATCAAGGACAATCGGCATTCGCCGTCCTCGGTGTGAACGCGCAGGAGACCCAATCCTCCATCGACGCCGCTCTGACCTTCGGCATCCTCTGGCTCGACGCTTGCCGCCAAAGCCAGGCAGAGAAGTTTCTGGTCGAGGGGCTGAAGCTGTTTCTACCCGCGGGCACGTCTCAACTGACCCGCGAACGCATGGTCCACCTGAATTTGCAAGCTGCAAAATGGCATCTTTACGAACTCGAAGATCGCGATCACAGCCTGAAAGAGGTGGACGTTTCCGACTGCGGTAACGTCGCCACACGCCTGGTACACGCCACCGACGAATCAAGCACTCGTGGCCGCTTCGCCGCTCCCATCTCTCAAATGCAAAGTCTGATGCCCGAAGCCGAAATCGCCGTTTTGTCGCCTGCGGAAATCGCCTTCCGCTGCCACGGCTTGGAGTTCGCCCGCGCCCGGCTCGCTCAGGAGCCCGTATCCTTTCGCAATATCACCGAAATTGTGTTCGGAACCGGTCCTCAGGAAACCGTGCTTTCCGAAAACAATCTCCCCGGTTTCACGCAACTGGTTTGCAGCATCGGCGAAGTCCGTCATCCCGAGGGCCCGCGCGACCATCCCCTGTGGCGGCTGCATCCCGAACGTTGGCTGGAGTCCCTGGTGATACAAAATGTCGCCGCTGTCGATGAACAGCTGGATCCGGCGTCCTTCTACTCTCAGGTGCCGGCTTTTTCCGCCGCCGACCGCGCAATGATCGACGTACTGGCCGTCACCCGGACCGGCCGGCTTTCCGTGGTCGAACTGAAAGCCGATGAAGACATTCACCTGCCCCTGCAAGGTCTGGATTATTGGTCGCGCGTTGCCTGGCACCATGCCCGCGGCGAATTCCAACGCTACGGATACTTCGCGCATCGCGAACTCAGCCCGGCTGAGCCGCTGCTGTTTCTGGTCGCTCCAGCATTGCACGTCCATCCTTCAGCCGATACCTTGCTGCATTATTTTTCGCCGCAGATTCGATGGGAATTGCTGGGGATCGATGAAAGATGGCGGCAGGGAGTCAAAATCGTGTTCCGGAAAAGACCGCTCAGGAATCCGGCGCATCAACACGCGGCGTGATCGCTCCTTACAGCTACTTCTCCACAAACTCTGCGAAGGCTCCGACTTTGCCGTAGTACAGGCGGATGCTGCACGTCTTGGGAGCAGTGTGCGCGAAAGAAACTTGCAGCTGCCCTGGGGGCGAATCCACTTCCCCCAGCTCCATGGGTCCGCGGGCCACATCCTGCGCCTGATCGTAGGCCGCTCCAGGGGTAACATTCTTGTTCACGATCAGGGTCCAGTCTTTCCGGTTGGGGATTACATAAACGCTATACGCGCCGACCGGGATGGGTGTGTTGTTAAGGCTGACAGGAGCGCCCGCAAACAGCGTCAGAGGACTCCCTCCCGGAAGCCACACTTTGCCGTTGCGAGGTTCGTCCTTGGAGCCAACGGCGCTGTTGTAGCGCACGCTGATCTCTTGGTTGTCGTCGAAGTCACAGAAGGCAGTGGAAGCGTTCGCAGTCGAATCCTTTTGCTGAGCGAAGGCTGCGTGGGCAACCAGCAACTGCCCCAGAACCGCAACCCATATCGTCGGCGCACGCATGTAAGGCCTCCCCCGGATGTTCCCCGTTTTGACAGATCATTGTACGTCGGAGTTCTGATCGCGAGAGGGAAAAAGCGGTGGGACTGCTATCAGCGGCCCCGCCAGGTTTTCCTGCGGCCTCTGTGATCGTCGCTTTTTCGACCAAGGTCCCCGTTCCCGACTGGGTAACTTTTTGAGCCGATCGTGCTTGGTCTTCGGTGACGTTCTCTTTCCTACCCCGCGTTGTTAACGTGACAAGGCAAGGGGAAGGGCTGGAACTGACCACATGGCAAACACCGCGAAGTCTGCCTCTAAACTGAAATTTCTGTATAGCGAAGGCGATGTGGAAACATTAGCCTCGCAGGCTGCCTCGATTCAAAAGGCTGGCTACCAGGTGGAGACTGCTCCAGATCGCAAGTCTGTTCTCCACGCTCTGCGCCAGGGTACCTTTGACCTGGTCATTCTCGGGCCCACCCTCAGCAAGAACGACCGCCATCATCTCGCTTACATGGTAAAGAAAGCGAGCCAGACTACTCGCGTATTGGTCATGCACACCGATGGCGAGCGTCACCCCGCTGTAGACGCCAATTTGGACACTGGTTGCAGCATCGAAGCCGTGTTGGCAAAGATCTCATCTCTTTGGGCTTCTGAAAACCCACTCGCCCGCGCCGCTTCCGCCGGAAAATAGCATCTCCAGCGGCGAAGCGTCCCTGGCATCGGCACCCTTCTAGGCACGAATCAAAACTCTAACCTGTGGGACAAAACCGTTTCTTTTCACTCTCCATGACCCTCGTCCCACCGCTTTCCGGTAGAATACTCGCCAAAATCTCCATGACCAATCACAAGACTATCTACGTGACCCTTGGCGGTCTCCCACTGTCTTTCCAGCTGGACTGGCCGTTCCGCAAGTCTACTTCCGGCGCCGATTTTTTCTTTCTGCACGCCGACATTTTTCTCGAGAACTCTCCGGGATTGCACGCCCCCGTGGCCGTGAATCTCTCCGCCACCGTGCGTGAGGTCATGCCCTCGCTCGAACCACAAGACGCCGAAAGCCCAATCATCAACTCCCTCCGCAAAGAAGTAGACCGCAGGCAAGTTGAGTTCGTAAAGTCCGGCAAGCTGGTGCCGGTCAATTTCTCCAGCCGTCATTGGGATTTCAAACGCAATAAATGGGTTTTTGGTCGGGCCAGTGACGAAGACATTCTGACAATGCTGGCGCGAAAAGCGTACTGGCAGGCCCGGCTGGTGGGCGGCACCGTCTGGCTCGGCGATCCCACCGAAGCCCTCTACGTGGAAACAACGCCGGCCCACATTCTGGAGCTCGCTCACAAACTCGAAGACCAGAAGCTGATCAAACTGGAAAACGACTCCGCCGTAGCCGAACCTGCCCTCATGGATCGCGCCGGTCAGTTCGAATCCGACATGCGCACTGCCCTCGAAGAACTAGAGAAGAAACACGCCTTCGAAAGAGGTTGACTCTAGCTTTTCTCTGCGTCCTCTGCGGGGCTTCTCAGCGATCTCTGCGATGAAAAGTCTTTTGCCGGCCCCGCGGTCCTCCGTGAAAATCCGTGGCCTGGGATTCCTATGTGCGACTCTGTGTCCCCTGTGGTTAGGCCCTTGAGACCTGGCGCACTCCTCTCACTCTCCCCGCTTCATCGCGTCAATCATCTGGAACAGCTCACTACTCGGCTCCTTCACCTCGACAAACGGCCGGCCTTTCGGATTGCTGCTCACGATGTAAATGGTAGGAGTGTGGTCAAGGTTCAGGGACTTTCCCAGGTCCCGCTCCGCGTTGACCTCGGCCGCGAACTTCCCCTGGGGGTCGACTACAAAAGGCAAATCAACTTTATGGTCATCGGCGAACTTCTGCGCGAATTGTTGCAGGTTCGAAGGGAATATCTCCGGCTGGTGCTCGAAAATATAGTCGCGAAACTGGACGCCCAGCTCTTTCGAACGGCTGTCGAAATAGTGCGCAATCACTGCTGCCTGATATGACCAGTTGTGCATGGGCAGTGGAAAGTCGTGGCGAACTACAGGAATCTTGTAGGTTTTCCCGGCCTGCGCCACCAGCGGCGCCTCCCGTCGGCACTGCGGACATTGCAGGTCCTCAAAAACCACGATGGCGAGCGAAGACCCCTTGGGAGGACGAAGGGCGGGATTGACCGCCTGCTGCGCAAAGGCAGGTGACCCCATCATGACGATGGCGAATGCAAATCGGAAAAGAGTCTTGATCATAATTAGCTCGGTACGGATTAGCTCGGTACGGCCCGCCCCGTGCGCGAAACCATGATTGTTCCAAACGTCAGAAGGGTTAGCAAGCAAATCGCTCCCAGCGAAGCCACGCAATACACGCACCACACTCCCAGAATGTCCTTCTCGACGTGCGCCAGATAGAGTGAAAATGCCAGGCCGATCACCGCCGCAGCCAACAGCAGGCGATAGGCGCGCCTTAGAGCCAGCGTCCCCATCAGCAAATATCCAGCCATTCCGATGACCGCAACCGGCACGCCCGCCAGCACCGCAAACGGGCTGTGGTTCACGATCCCACAGTCCCAACGTTCGTTGATGCTGCACGGCGACGTGTCAGTCCGGTAGTGCTCCCGCAAAGCAAGCCCGGAGGCCACGAAACCAAGAAGGGCAATGAAGGCCAGAAAGAACCGCATCAGTAAGCATTTCCCTCGGTGACATTTTACAGCAACCTCAACTGCTTCCTCTCCAACGCCAGCAACTTCTCTTTGATCGGCAGTCCGCCGCCGTACCCCGTCAGCTTTCCATTGCTCCCGATCACTCGATGGCAGGGAATCACAATCGGAATGGGATTCGATCCATTCGCCAGACCCACCGCCCGTGAAGCCTGCGGATTCCCCATCCGCCTCGCCAGTTCCCCGTAAGAAATCGTCCCTCCAAAGGGAATCTCACACAGCCGCCGCCAGACTCCCAGTTGAAACGGCGTCCCCTCCGGCGCCAGCGGCAGATCAAACTCCTCACGTGCGCCGGCGAAATATGCATTCAACTGGCTGATCGTGATCTTCAGCGGCGCAGAATCCTCTTTCCAGCATGGCTCCGGCTTTACCCGATGTCTGCCATTCACAAACAAAATCTGCCGCAATCCGGCGGCATCCGCCACCAGCAGCAACGGTCCTACCGGACTTTCGATCTGGGTCCAGTTCATCATGGCTGACTTGTGATGCCGGTTTTTCTCTGCATCCTCTGCGGACTCTCTCCGACCTCTGCGATCAAAGCATCTCCAACATTCCGCTTTTAGGTCAGATGCTTCACAGCCTCCAGCAGTTGATCCACATCCTCTGCCAAATTGTAAAAGTGGCAGGACGCCCTCACGCCCCCCACCTGTGATGTATATCGTACCGAGACCAGGATTCTTTGCTCTTGCAGCCGATTCATCAGTCTGACGTTTTCTTCCGCCGATCCGACCGAAAACGTCACGATCCCTGCCCGCTCCTCACGAGCCCGTGGCGTTATCACTTTCACTGGCAACTTGTCGAGACCTTCAAGCATGCGATCCGTCAGCGCCAACACGTGATGCGCAATGTTTCCCTGTCCAAGTTCATGAATCAGATTCAACGACGCCGCCAAACCCACCGCTCCCGGATAATTTGCCGTCCCTCCGCCCTCGTACCGGCGTGCACTCGACACAAACTTGTAATCCATCACCGGTGCGGTCGATGGTGTCTGAAAATACTCTCCCCATCCTCCCGGCGGATCTTGAATTGAGAGATACCCGGCCAGAGGCGGCCGCATCCGTTCCAACGCTCTGCGGCTGACATACAAGAACCCGCAACCGAATGGCGAGTTCAGCCATTTGTGTCCGCCGCACGCCAGAATGTCAACCGGCGTCTGGCGCACATCAATCGGTACCACTCCAAGTTGTTGGATCGCATCCACCACCAGCCAAACGCCGCGTTCTCGGCAGAGATTCCCCATCGCCTTCAAATCGCAGCGATAGCCATTCGTCCACTGCACCGCGCTGATGGCGAGAACCTTGGTTCGCGGAGTGATTCGGGCCGCAACGTCCTCGGCACGAACCTCGCCGTTCCGGTGAGGGACGACGTCAATCTCAATGCCGTCTTTCTTCTTCTGTACCCAGGGCACCGCCACTTCCAGGAACTCAAGATCGGAAAGCAGCACCCGGTCGCCCCGCTCTAGCGGAATGGCGTCAGCCGTCAGCGAAAGCCCCTGTGTTGTACTTTCCACCAGCGCAATTTCATCGGGATCGGCATTGATGAGCCTGGCCGCCGCCGGCCGCGCCGCCGCCCGCATCTCGTCCATGAAAATGTGGTGGTGGGTGGAAGACTTCAGAGGACACATCAGCGCCAGCTCCAGAAACTTTCCTATGGCGTCAGTTGCGAGTTTGGGGGGCCAGGGAGACACAAGCCGCGTCCAGAAAGACTTTGTCAGCAAGTCCAGGAAAGTGTTGTCGGGCGTCGTTGAGCACCTGTTGATTTAACCACACCTGGCACCTCAGCACACCAGGGCCGCAACCCTCCATGTGCCTCTCTGCCCTGTACGGTCAAGGTCTTTAGAGCACCGCTGCCTGCTCGCGCCGCCGCCCCTGAATCTCAATGTAGACATTCACCAGCGAAACTGCCGCCGGTGTCACCCCTGGGATCCGCGACGCGTGGCCAATCGTACGAGGTCGAATCTTCACCAGCTTTTCCTGCATCTCGCGAGAAAGCCCGCTTACCGATTGATAGTCAAACCAGTCGGGGATGGTCCGCTGCTCAGCCTTCTTCAAGCGGTCGATCGCCCGCTGCTGTTGCTGCATATAGCCTTCGTACTTGATTTCCGTCTCCACCGACTTCAGTTCGTTTCTAATCTCAGAAGAAAGGCCCGCCGCGGATTCATCCGTATTCCCGCGATCAAAGAACTCCGTATCCAACTCGCTCAGAATCGGAACCAACTGCTCAACCGTGATCTCGGGCCGCTTAAGCAGTTGCGCCAGAGTCTGACCCAACATTCCCTCGGCAGGCGCCGAAATTGCTCCGCTCATCCCGCTGGTCAGCTTCGTTCCCTCCAGCAGCCGTCTCATCCTCTCCAGTCGTGCCTGCTTGGCCTCAAAATCACTCCAGGCCGTATCCGAAATCAATCCCACGCGCCGTCCAAGCGGCGTCAGCCGCCGGTCAGCATTGTCAATCCGCAGGTGCAGCCGGAACTCCGCCCGCGAAGTGAACATCCGATAGGGCTCGTTCGTCCCCTTCGAGATCAGATCGTCAATCAGGATCGCTGTATAAGCTTCCGTGCGGTCCAGCACCAGCGCCGGCTCCTGCTTCACCTTCAGCGCTGCATTAATCCCCGCCATCAATCCCTGGCATGCCGCTTCTTCATACCCGCTGGTTCCATTGATCTGCCCCGCCAGGAAGAGTCCCGCGATTTTCTTGACCTCAAGCGTTCGCTCCAGCTCGGTCGGATCAATCGAGTCATACTCAATCGCGTACCCCGGGCGCAGCATCTCCGCCGTCTCCAGGCCAGGAATCGTTTTCAGAATCTCCAGTTGTACCTCGACCGGCAACGACGTACTCATGCCGTTCACATAGACTTCATGCGTGTTCAGCCCTTCCGGTTCAAGAAAGAGCTGGTGCGTGGTTTTGTCAGGGAACTTGACGATCTTGTCTTCAATCGATGGGCAATACCTCGGCCCAATCGACTGAATCTGCCCGCTGTACATCGGCGAACGGTGCACGTTCTCGCGAATGATCCGCTGCGTCTCCGGCGTGGTCCAGGCAATGTAGCAGGGAACTTGCGAGTCGTGATGCGCCACCCGCCGGGTGCGAAAACTGAACGGCGTCGGATCCACATCGCCCGGCTGCACCTGAAACCGCGACCAGTCGATCGTCCGCCGATCCAGGCGCGGCGGCGTGCCTGTCTTCAACCGGCAGCCCCGTAGTCCAAGCTGCTTCAGAGCTTCGCCCAGCAAAACCGCCGCCGGCTCTCCCGACCGTCCCGCCGGATACTGCTGCTCACCACAGTGAATCAATCCATTGAGAAACGTGCCGGTAGTAACGATGATCGCCGAAGCTCCAACGGTCCGCCCATCGCGCAATTTGATACCGCGGCAAACGCGAGGCAAGGTTGTTGGTCGCCGGACGTTGCCAAGATCGCTGTCAGCCAACGACGGACGACCAACGACCAACGACGGTTCCACAATCAACTCCGCAACTTCCGCCTGCTTGATCTTCAAATTCGACTGCGACTCGAGCACTTCCCGCATCTTCAGCCGGTAAGCCTGCTTGTCACACTGGGCGCGCGGCGACCACACCGCTGGCCCGCGCGAAGTATTCAGGAGCCGAAACTGGATGCCGACAGCATCCGTAATCTCGCCCATGATTCCGCCGAGCGCATCGACTTCGCGTACCAGGTGTCCCTTGGCGATCCCTCCAATCGCCGGATTACACGACATCTGCGCAATCAGGTCGACGTTCAGGGTGTAAAGCGCAGTCTTCAGCCCCATGCGCGCTGCGGCCATGGCGGCTTCGCAGCCAGCATGGCCGGCGCCCACCACCACCACATCAAAGGTTTCAGTGAATTCCACCACAGACCCATTCTAAATCAGCGTTCATCTGCGTTAATCAGCGGCGGAAAGGGGGGGCCCTATCCCTGAGAATCCGTACAAATCCGTGGCCGGTTTTAGGCCTTGGCTTTGGCCGTCTCTTTTGCCGCATGCCGGCTGACTTGGAATACCATCTTTCCCGCCCGCTTGTCGGCGTCCACAATCACGTGGTCTCCGTGCAGTACCTCGCCGTCCAGAATTTTCAGCGCCAGCGGGTCCTGCACCAGTTTCTGAATCGCCCGCTTCAGCGGCCGCGCTCCGAAGTTCGGATCAAAGCCGTCTGTGAATAGCAGGTCCTTGGCCGCATCCGTCAGCTCCAGCGAAATCTTGCGGTCCGCCAGCAGCCGGCGCACGTCTTCCAGCCGCAGCTCGATGATCTTCACCAACTGCTCTTTCCCCAGCGGCCTGAAGATGATGATGTCGTCCACACGGTTCAGGAACTCCGGCTTGAAATGCCCATGCAGCGCATTCATCACCTGCTTCGAAGCCTCTTCAAACTCTTTTTCCGAGCGCATGCCCTCGGCCTGCAAGAACGCCGACCCCAGGTTCGACGTCATAATGATGACCGTGTTCTTGAAGTCAACCGTGCGGCCCTTGCCATCCGTCAGCCGTCCGTCGTCCATCATCTGCAACAGTACATTGAACACATCCGGATGCGCCTTCTCAATTTCATCAAACAGCACCACCGCATAGGGTCTCCGCCGAATCTGCTCGGTCAATTGCCCGCCCTCTTCGTAGCCCACGTATCCCGGAGGCGCTCCAATCAGCCGCGACACCGCATGCTTTTCCATGTACTCGGACATGTCAATACGAATCAAGGCATGTTCATCGTCAAAGAGAAACTCTGCCAGTGCACGCGCCAGCTCGGTTTTGCCCACCCCCGTCGGACCCAAAAATATGAACGACCCGATCGGTCGCTTCGGATCGCTCAACCCTGCGCGCGAACGTCTGATCGCATTCGCCACCCGCTCCAGCGCCGCATCCTGTCCTACCACCCGCTGCCGCAGCCGGTCTTCCATGCTGACCAGCTTTTTGACTTCGCCCTCCAGCATCTTCGACACCGGAATGCCCGTCCACTTCGAGACGATGCGGGCTATGTCTTCCTCGTCCACTTCTTCCTTGAGCATGCGCGTCTTGCCCTTGCCGTCCATCTGCGCGCTGAGCTTCGCCAGCTCTTCCTCCGCCTGCCGCAACAGCCCGTAGCGAATCTCCGCGACCCGCTGCAAATTTCCTTTGCGCTCTTCCGCCTGCTCCTCGATCTTCAACTGCTCAATCTTTTCCTTCAGCCCTCGCGACCGCGCAATCAAATCTTTTTCCTTCTTCCAGTTCGCCTTCAGCGCTGTCGACTTCTCACGAATCTCCGCCAGCTCCTTATCGATGACCTTCAGCCGGTCTTTCGAATTTGGATCGTCCTCTTTCTTCAGCGCCTGCTTTTCGATCTCGAGCTGCGTCGCCCGGCGCTCGAGTTGGTCGATGTCGGTCGGCAGGGAATCGATCTGGATACGCAAGGATGCCGCTGCCTCATCCACCAGGTCGATGGCCTTGTCCGGAAGAAAACGGTCCGAAATATAGCGATGCGACAACGTCGCTGCCGCCACGATGGCCGAATCCTTGATTCTCACTCCATGGTGGACCTCGTAACGCTCCTTCAACCCCCGCAGGATCGCAATCGTGTCTTCGACGTTCGGCTCACCCACAAATACAATCTGGAAGCGGCGTTCCAGGGCCGCATCCTTTTCGATGTATTTGCGATATTCATTCAGCGTCGTCGCTCCCACCGCGCGCAGTTCACCCCGTGCCAGCGCCGGCTTCAACATGTTGGAAGCATCAATCGCCCCTTCCGCCGCGCCTGCCCCTACCAGCGTATGCAGTTCATCGATGAACAGAATTACCTGCCCTGCCGAATCTTCGATCTCCTTCAGCACTGCCTTCAACCGGTCTTCGAATTCGCCGCGATATTTCGCTCCTGCCAGCATCGCTCCCAGGTCCAGGGCGACCACGCGTTTGTTCTTCAATGCCTCGGGCACATCACCGGAAATGATCCTCTGTGCCAGCCCTTCGACAATCGCAGTCTTGCCGACCCCCGGCTCCCCAATCAGCACCGGATTATTCTTGGTCCGCCGCGAGAGCACCTGCACCACGCGACGAATTTCCTCATCCCGCCCAATTACCGGATCCAGCTTTCCGCGGCGCGCCTGCTCCGTCAGATCACGCGCATAGCGCTCCAGCGCCTGATACTTGCCTTCGGGGTTCTGGTCGGTCACCTTCTGCGAGCCGCGCACCGAAGTCAACGCCTTCAGAATTGCGTCATAAGTCGCCCCATGTCGGGCCAGAATTTCCTGCGCCGCGCTGCGCTTGCCCTGCGTCGCCGCCAGCAGCAAATGCTCGGTCGAAACGTACTCGTCCTTGAAGTTCGCCGCCTCTTTGAAGGCACGCTCCAGCAACTGATTCACCGCCGGTGACATCGTCGCCTGCGCGCTTTCCCCCGAAACCTTGGGCAGGCGGTCGATCTCGCCATAAACATCACTCAGCACCGCCTGCGGCCCAATGCCGATCTTCTCCAGCACCGGCGGCACGATGCCTTCCTTGTCCTCAATCAGCGCTGCCAGCAGGTGCAGCGGCAGCAGTTCCGCATTGCCGTGCTCCGAGGCGAGTTCATTCGCGCGCTGCACCGCCTCCTGCGCTTTTACCGTGAATTTGTCCCAACGAATTGCCATGTCAGCCTTCCTCTAATTCTATTGTCGTCCTGAGCGAAGCGAAGGACCTATGTATTTTTTCTAAGTATGCACAAATGCTTAATTCTTCGCCTCGCTGAGAACGACAGGTCATAAAAATGGGAGGCGGTCATCCGCCTCCCATGGAAATCTCTGCCCGCGGATCTTACGCCGCCTGCCCTTTGCCTTCCAGCGTCTTCTCCCCGCCGACGCTGATCTTGATCTGCTTCGGCTTGGCTTCCGCCTTCTTGGCCAGCGTGATCTTCAAAACACCCTTGTCATACTGGGCCGACACCTTCTCGGCATCCACCGTCTGAGGCAGGGTGAACGACCGCGTAAAGCTGCCATACTGCCGCTCCACGCGCCGATAATTCTCTTCCTTCTCTTCCTTTTCCAGCCTGCGCTCGCCCGTCACGGTCAGAGTGTTGTTCTCAAGGCGGACATCAATGTCCTTCTCGTCGATCCCCGGGACCTCAATCTTCAAAGTCACCTGGTGATCGTCTTCATACACATCGACTGCCGGCGCAAAGCTGCTGGTGGTCAAAGATTCCTCGCGACCTTCGCTCACCGACTGCTGAAACAACCGGTTCAGCCGGTCCTGCAAAGTGCTGAACTCACGAAATGGTTCCCAACGGGTAATTACGGTCATTGCTCGATTTCCTCCTAAGATTTTTCAGAACGGCTTGTTCCTAGGGTGTTGGATGCTGCCGCTATGCATGAAGAAGCATAAAATATGAGTGCTTCATTGTCAATATTATTATGTTGTTACTTATCAGTTACTTACATGGCCAATCAGGCACTTCAGGTATGCCGTTTCCGGCACGTTTGCCAATATCGGATGATCCTTCGCCTGCGTCCGGCTCTCCAGTAGCCTGATGGCCCGATGAGCATCGCGCGCCGCCTCCGCCACCACTCCGAGGAACTCCGCCGTGCTCACATGGTAGGAACAAGAGCAGGTCACCAGAATCCCTCCCGGCCGCAGCATTTTCAGCGCCCTCAGATTGAGTTCCTTGTATCCTCGCAGCGCCGTATCCAGGTCACGTTTGCTCTTGGCGAATGCCGGAGGATCGAGCACGATAGCGTCATACCGCTGCCCATTCTTCTGGTAATCCCGCAGCACATCAAATGCATTTCCCTCAATCCACTCAATCTCCCTGCCGTTAAGCGCGGCATTGCGATCCGCAACCTCCAGCGCTGGACGCGAGCTATCCACACCCGCAACTTTGGAACCAGCCTTAGCCAGGTGCAAAGCAAACCCCCCGTGGTAACAGAAGACGTCCAGCGCTTCACCGTGCGCATACTGCGCCGCTGCCGCATAATTCTCCCGCTGATCCAGGTAGGCTCCGGTCTTTTGCCCTTCTTTAACGTCGTAGTGAAACCGCACGCCGTTCATGGAAAACACCGTACTGCTTTTATCTCCCTGCACCACCCCGGAGCTGCGCGTCGGCAACTGCTCCAATTCCCGGATCTTCGCTTCCACCCTTTCCGCGATCGCCGCCGGATGCAGTTGTTCCGTCAGCTCCGAAAGAACCGTCTGCCGCACAGTCTCCGCATCGGTAGCCTGCGTCAACACTTGAAATGACAGCAAATCGTTGTAGCGATCCACAATCAATCCCGGCAAAAAGTCCGCCTCGCTAAACACCACTCGGTAAGCATCTGTATCGCTCACAAACCGTTGGCGATACTCAACCGCAGCCCGCACCCGCTCCCTCAGCAACTCATTCACATCCTTAACCATCTCTCCCGAAATCATCCGAATAGCGATCTGCGACGCCGTGCTGTAGAAAGCCGTCCCCAGAAACTTCCCGCGCTCATCCGAAACCTGCACCACGGCTCCAGGCGCGACGCCATCAGCCGCCACAATGTCCGACCGATAAACCCATACATGGCCATCTTTGATCCGCTTGGCCCCACGGGAAGAAATCTTGACCTTGGGAAATTCCGGCGAAGCGCCGGTCTTTAAGACAGAGGATGGCATCAACAGATACTAACCGACCGCGGGACTCACAATCGCAATCTCAGGAAGGGTTTTGCTGCTGGTAGGGCTATCTCGAAACTGGATGCTCGGCCGTGACCGCTTCTTCTTTCGCATGCTTCGATGGGGTTGCAGCTTCCACCCGCGCCAGATTCAGGTCCCGATGCAGCGCGTCCAGCGTCGCCGTTGGCAACTCGGCGCCCCACTCGTCTATCTCCGCCTCGGCCCAATGTCCGTTCAGCCGAATCGTTTCTCCTGTCAACTCCTCCGGGAACGCCAGCCGGTACGCGCCTTCCCGTAACAGTACGTCGCCCACCTTGCGTCCACTGGCCGCGTCATAAATCCGCCGGCTCGATTCTCCACCCTGGTTAACGAATACCAGGAACACCTCGCCGTCTTCGCCGTGCATCGCCCGGTAATACCACGCCTGGCTGGCTTCGATCTTGGGATGTGCGCGCCGCTTCCGGGTCTCTATCGCAGGGTGATCGTGGCTGGGATCGTAATAAAGAATTCGCTGGCAGGATTCACAGCTCACCAACTTATCCGACCGCACCTCGTTGTAGGTTTGCGGCCGCAACATCACCTGGCAGGCCATGCACTTTTCGTCTCTTACTTCTGAAATCCCGGTGCCGCGGTACTTCGCTACCCGGTCATACTGACGCAGTACATCCGGATTCACTCCACCTCGCGCGGTCTCCCGTTTGGCATTCCATCCCGCCATTTGTTTTTCGTCTTCGGCGGTACGCTCGCGGGCCTGAACTTTCTCTTTCTCAATTTCGGCCGTCTCGGCCTTCAACTTCGCCTCCGCCGCCTTAACGTCTTTCTCCCGGGCCTCCGCGTTCACCATCAGTTCCAGAATCTTGTCTTCGTTCGCCCGAATGTCCTGTTCCGCGAACTGGATCTCGTGCATCAGCGCTTTGTACTGCTCGTTGGTCTTTACCTCAAGCGACTGGTCGCGGTACTTGGAGATTTTCTGCTGCGATTCCTGGATCGCGGCCTCGTACTTCCGCCGGGCCGCCTCATCGGCTTTTACTGCCGTCTTGGCCTTCTCCAGGCCCACCTTGGTTCCTGCAAGCCGCTCCTCAATCGTCGCCACCCGCTTCGGTAGGGCTGCAATCTCCTCTTTTAAGCGAAGGATCTCCCGGTCGGCGCGCTGCAATTCAATGAGGTTCTGGATGTCGGGGACCATCTCTCTGAGCCTGATTTTATCACGCTTCGCCCAGCCCGCTTGAGAAGCTGGCCTTAAGATCCCTGCTTATCCGTGTAAATCCGCGGTCAAAGCTTTCCCCGTGACCTCTGTGCCCTCTGTGGTAAGGGTTTTGTCAGGCAGCGTCAAACCGCCCCGCCGTTGTACACTTTTCACCCGGCAACAATGCTGATTCGGAGACGCCTCGTGAAACGCTTTTGCGCTTGGATCCTCGCCGTCCTGCCGCTGGTCCCTTTCACCCTCGCCCAGTCCACTCCCCAGAGGCCTCTCACCTTTGAGTCCGCCTTCGCCGAAGGCGGCATCACCGGACGCGCTCCCGAATCCATCCAATGGAGCCCCGACAACACAACCTTATCCTTCATCCAGCGCGACGATTCCGGCGAACACGGTGCTCTCTGGCTGGTAGACCCAGCGACTGGCCAGAAAAACCTTCTGGTCAGCGAAGCCAAGCTCGCTAAACTTTCTCCCCCGCTTAGTCGGCTGAAAGATGATCGCGAGCGTGAGCGCATCACTCGCTACCACATCGAGCCGTACCTCTGGGCGCCCGATTCCAAGCACCTTCTGTTCAACTCCCTGGGACAACTCTGGCTCTACACCATCGACAATGGGACCGCCGTCCTGCTCAGCTCGTCACCAGACCCTTCCGGCGATCCCAAGTTTTCCCCCAACGGAAACAAGCTCGCCTACCTGCGTAAACATAATCTTTATGTCCGGTCGCTCCCCAAAGATCTCGCCAACGACGCCGAAGTCCAGCTCACCCGGAGCAGCGAGAAAGAAGAGAAGGATGACAATCTGCTGAACGGCGAAGTCGACTGGGTCTACGCCGAGGAACTCGCGGTCCGCAGCAACTATTTCTGGTCGCCCGACAGCCGCGAAATCGTGTTCTTGCAGATGGACGAGACCAGGGTCCCTGCCTATCCCATCGTCAACTGGATGCCCACTCACTCAACCGTCGACATGGAGAAGTATCCCCAGGCCGGCGACCCCAATCCATCCGTGCGTTTGGGCGTCGTAAGCGCCTCCGGCGGCAAGCCCAAATGGATCTCCCTCACCAACGACTCCGACATTTACATCCCGCGCTTCGGCTGGGTGCGCGACGGCCTGCTCTGGGCCGAAGTCCTCAATCGCGCCCAGGACACGCTCGACCTCTACTTCATCGACGCCCGTTCCGGCCAGCGGCGCAACATACTGACAGAAACCGCCTCCGACGCCTGGGTCTACGTCAACGATGACTTCAAAATCCTCAAATCAGGCGATCACTTTCTCTGGTCCAGTTGGCGTGACGGCACCACCCAGCTGTATTTGTACAGGTTCGATAAAGAGAAGCCGCTCGCCTCCGGCGCCCAACTCGAACGCCAGCTTACAAAGGGAGATTTCGAAGTGCTCGGTGTCGAGGGCCTCGACGAGGACACCGGTTTCGTTTACTTCAACTGCAATAAAGATGATCCCCGCCAGCGTCAGCTTTACTCGGTGAAACTCGATGGCTCCGCGTTACAGCGCATTTCCCGCGAAGATGGCACTCATGCCGTCACTTTCGCCGATGACGGCAAACACTATTTCGACAAATTCTCTTCTCTCATGACGCCGCCGCGCCTTTCTGTTTGCAGCTCCGCCGCAGCCTGTAACCCCGCCTGGAATTCGCGCAGCATCGACGCCTATGGCCTCGCCGCGCCCAAGTCTCTCGAGTTCAAAGCCAGCGACGACACGACCCTCTACGGAGAACTCCTGCTTCCGCCCGATAGCTCTGCCGCTACCAAAATTCCATTGATCGTGAACATCTACGGCGGCCCCGCCGCCCAACTCGTAACCAACAGTTGGATCCAGGACTGGTCCGGATCGTCCGGCCTCTTCCATGAGATTCTTGCCCGCGAAGGCTTCGCGATCTTCACCGTCGACAATCGCGGCACCCCCGCGCGCAATCGCAAATTCCAGACTGCCATTCGCCATCAGTTCGGCGCAATCGAACTGCAAGACCAACTCGCCGCGCTGGATCAACTCTTCGCCCAATACCAGCAACTCGACCGCACCCGCGTCGGCATCTGGGGATGGAGCAACGGCGGTTCCATGACGCTCTACGCCATGACCCATTCCGATCGCTTCAAAGCCGGCGCCGCCGTTTCCCCGGTCACCAGTTGGCGTAACTACGATTCCATCTACACCGAGCGCAACAACGGCCTGCCCAGCGACAAAACCACCACTAGCTATACCGACCTCGATCTCGCCAAAGTCGCCGACAAGCTCCACGGATCATTGTTACTGCTTCACGGCACCAGCGACGACAACGTCCATTTCCAGAACAGCATCCAGATGGTCGAAGCCCTGGTCGAAGCCGGCAAACAATTCCGCTTCATGGCCTATCCCAACAAAACCCACAGCATAGCCGGAGCGACGGATCAGACCCACCTGTTCCACTTGATCGAAGACCACTTCCTGCGCGAGCTAAAATAGAGTGGCTCTGCGGGTAACTATCAGACCGACGGATGCCCCATCCTTTCGCGTTCTTTGCGAAAGGGTGGGATTCCACAACTCCCTCCCCGTTGGGGCCTTGCAGATGTGAAGTGCTAACGAATACCCACCCCTTCGCGCACTTTGAGGAATGAGGTTCCACGACAGTCGTTTCTCGGCTCGATCAATCCCTCACGTGTATGTCAAACTAACCCCATGCACCGTCTCGCCCTCGGCAACTTCGAACTCACCGCCATCTCCGACGGCACCTACCACCTCGACGGCGGCGCATTCTTCGGCGTCGTCCCCAAGTCCTTATGGCAGAAAAAGGTCACCGCCGACGAACGCAACCTCGTCCCCGCCGGACTAAACTCAATCGTCGTCCGCACCGGCGAAAAGACCATCCTGATCGAGACCGGCATCGGCAACAAGCTGACCGAGAAGATGATCAGAATCTACGGCCAGCCCGCCAAACTCCTGGACAATCTGTCCGCCGCCGGCATCTCCCCCGACGACATCGACATCGTAATCAACACTCACCTCCACTTCGACCATTGCGGATGGAACACCATCCTGCGCGGATCAACCGTTATCCCCACGTTTCCCCGCGCGAAGTATTACGCTCCCGAAGGCGAGTGGCAATACGCCCGCCAGCCCAGTGAGCGCGACGCCATCAGCTACATCAGCGCCAACTACGACCCGCTAGTCGCCAGCGGCCAAATGCAGTTATTAAGAAACGACCAGGAAATCGTTCCCGGCATCTCCGTCGCCGTCTTTCCCGGCCACACCCGCCACATGCAGGCCGTAATGCTCCACAGCGAGGGAAAAACCGCCTGTTATATTTCCGATCTGATCCCCACCACCTGGCACCTCGACCTGACCTGGGGAATGTCCTTCGATCTATATCCGCTAGAAACCATCGCCAACAAAAAGCGCTACTACGCCCAGGCGATTCCCAAGAAATGGCTGACTCTCTTCACCCACGACCCCAACACTCCGTGGGCCTACGTAGAAAAAGATGACAAGGGGAAGATGCTAGCAGGGCCCCTGTGATCCCCTGTGCCCTCTGTGGTTCGATTTACCGAAACTGTAAACCAATCCCTGAAAACAAAGCCCTTAACCCCACAATCCGAACGGTCAGTCAATGAATCTAATACCTCATGCAGGCACCAAAACGCCTATTTGGTTTCATTGCCGTCATTCAATTCGTGCTTTTTCTAACCCACTTTCTCCTCTATGAAACCTGGACATTCTCGCCCTCAGGAAGCCCGACTCACGACACCCTCGGGATCAAACTCCTTCTCAGCTTCCTATCGATAAGCTTCGTAGCCGCCTCGCTACTCGCCTTTCGCTATACAAATGCCGCTCTCCGCGCCTTCTACCGCGCAGCCGCAGTTTGGCTCGGACTGCTGACCTTCTTTTTCATCGCCGCCGTCGCCTCTTGGCTCATTTACGGAATCGCCCGGCTGGCCGGCTCGAACGTAAACTTCCATCAGCTCGTGGAAATGTTATTCACTGCAGCCGCAGTGGTCGGCTTATACGGCGTTTTCAACGCCGGCTGGACCCGTATCACCCGAATCACCGTCCAGCTCGCCAATCTGCCCGAGGCCTGGCGCGGCCGCACCGCCGCGCTCATCAGCGATGTCCACCTCGGTCACGTGCGCAATGGCAACTTTCTGCGCCGCATGGTCACCAAGATTCTCAAAGAAGCGCCCGATGCCATTTTCATCGCCGGCGACCTCTACGACGGCACCGCCATCGACGCCGGACACGCCGCCAAACCACTCAGCAAACTCACAGCGCCTCACGGCGTCTATTTCGTCGCCGGCAACCACGAGCAATTCCGTGACGACACCAACTATCTAAGCGCCATCGCCGCGACTGGAGTGCGCGTCCTCAGCAACGAGAAAGTCGAAGTCGACGGCTTGCAGATCATCGGAGTTCCCTACAACCACGCCACCCAGCACGGTCACTTCGCCTCAGTCCTGCACGCCCTTCACCTCGATCGCGACCGCGCCAGCATCCTGCTAACCCACGCACCCGACCACCCCGACGTCGCCGAAGCCGCCGGCGTTTCATTGCAGCTCTCCGGACACACTCATCTAGGACAATTCATCCCCTGGAGCTGGATGGCACGGCGCATCTACCGCCAGTTTGTCTACGGATTAAGCCGGATCGGAAAAATGCAGGTCTTCACGTCGAGTGGCGCCGGAACCTGGGGACCACCCCTGCGCCTGGGATCAAATCCGGAAATCGTGATGCTTCAATTCGAGTAGGCCTACGAGCTCGCTCCAGCGCCCACGAGCTGCAGCCGCGCTTCGAAGAATGCTTCCACTCGCTCCAATATTTCAGGGGCGCTCTTCGATTCATAAATCGCCTTACGCAACCCCGCCCCACCCGGCACACCATGCGTGAACCATGAAGCAAACTGCTTCATCTTGCCCACGGCATCCGGCAGCTCTTCCTCAATCAGCATGCTGAAGTAAGTCCGAATCATCTGATAGCGGTCCGCCTCGCTAGGCTCGTCATACCGCCCGCTCGCCACGTACTGCTCAATCTGCCGAAAGATCCACGGATTCGACGGCGCTGTCCGCCCAATCATCACCGCATCGCACCCCGTCTGCCCGACCATGGCACAGGCATCTTCCGGCGTGCGAATGTCCCCGTTCCCAATCACTGGAATCTTCACAGCGTCCTTCACCGCCGCAATCCAATCCCAGCGCGCCTGGCCGCTGTAACCTTGTTCCCGCGTCCGGGCATGTAAAGCCACAGCGCACAACCCACATTCTTCCGCCAGTTTCGCCAACTCAACGCAAACAATCTCCTCGTCATTCCATCCCGCACGGAACTTCACGGTGAATGGAATCGTCACCGCGGAGCGCACCGCCTCAAAGATTCGCCCAATCGCCGGCAAGTCCCGCAACAACCCCGACCCCCCATTGCACTTCACCACCTTCTTAGCCGGACACCCCAAATTCAAATCCACCACATCGAACCCCAAACCCTCAACAACCCGCGCCGCATCGGCCATCACTTTAGGATCGCTGCCAAAAAGCTGCGCCGAAATAGGATGCTCGTCCTCGTAAAAATGCAGATACCGCTTGGCCTTCTGGTCCTTAGCCCGAAGCACGCCGTCAGCCGAAGTGAACTCCGTCATGATCAACCCACACCCACCCAGGTTCCGGATAAACCGCCGAAACACGGTGTCGGTAACGCCAGCCATAGGAGCCAAAACGGTAGCCGGACGAATCTCAACCCCGCCGATCCTCAGCAACGTAGGAACAGGCTGTGTGGCGCGGGCGCCCTCGCCTGCCGCTTCCCCCGAATTGTCCCAGAACTTCCGCACCCGTCAATTCTACCGGAGGCCTCAAAAACAAAGAAAAAGCCCCCTAAAAAGGAGGCTTCTAAATCCGTGGAAATCCCTGTGTTTCCCTGTGGTTAAGGTCTTCTCTGCGATTAAAAACTTTGCCGATCAGCGAATCTATGCCTAAAACTACTTTTTAACCGGCTCCACTTTGGCATACTTGCGCCGGAAGCGCTCCACCCGGCCGGCCGTATCCAGCAGCTTCTGCTTGCCGGTAAAGAACGGATGGCAACTCGAGCAGATTTCTACGTGGATGTCGCCGCGATGGGTCGAACGCGTCGGAAAGCTATTGCCGCACGCGCACAGCACGCGGATTTCGTTGTAAGCGGGATGTATGGCTGTTTTCATGGTTTCTGGACCTCTACCGAAGCCATTTGATTCTAAAGGATGCCCCCCGGATTCAGCAACCCACCGCGCCCCATAACGGCCCAAAAACCAGCGTTCATCAGCGTAATCTGCGGCTAAGGGTTTGTCGGCCAATGAAAAACGGCAGGGCCGACCCCCTGCCGTATTCGATGTAGAATTGGTCTCTTACTTCGTTCGGTTTACAGTTTTTCTCAGTTCTGCCCCTGGGGTAAACTTCGCGACTCTCCGAGCAGCAATTTTGATGGTGGCACCCGTCTGTGGATTCCGTCCATTGCGGGCCTTTCTCTGCGATACCGAGAAGGTGCCAAATCCTATCAACGCTACCCGATCACCTTTCTTCAATGCACCGGTAATACTTTCCACAGCAGTGTCGATTGCTGTACCGGCCTGCGCTTTACTGATACCGGCACCACCTGCGATGCGGTCAATGAGATCGGCTTTATTCATCGTCTCTCCTGGCGGGTCTCTTTTGTCCTCAAAAAGCGAGGGGAGGGTTGCACTCCCTGAGTTTAGAAACCCGGCGGCATTATTTAGCGCCGCATAGAGAAGAAAGTCAACTGTGGAAATCGTGGAAATCCGCGCCGGATGCGTTCTTTGAGCTACCCGGTCCGCCTAATGCCTCAAAGTCACCTTCCTGGGCGCAAAAACCAGGCCGATTTCCGCGCCGGTTAGCGTCGGAAAACGGCCTGCAAACAGATGAGTTCCCCAAACCTTGTCAGTAGCCCTAGTCGCCCGAAGGTTGTAAGACATCCTCCCTGGGTTCGACAGCCCCAACCACCGCAGGACAATCACCCGGAATCGGCTGGCATGCCGCATCCGGACCGCTCTTCGGATGCACTTGCAGCCTGATGCCCGAGAATTGTTCAGCTTCAGTTGAGCCGGCGAGAGCCGTCACCGATGACGTGCCCCCGGCAATCACTTGCGTGACCGCATCGAAGTAACCCGTTCCCACAAACCGTTGGTGCTTGGCGGCCTCGTAGCCATATTGCGCTTCGCGGCTGAACTCTTTCTCCTGCAAGCGGCAATAGGCCGTCATCCCGCCATCTTGTAGCCTCGCGCCAGCTCGAACATGCCCAGATTTAGAGCATGAAAGCCCGCCAGGGTAATAAATTGGAACTTGTATCCCATGGCTCCCAGTTCCCGCTGGAACTTGGCAATGGTCGCGTCGTCCAGGTTCTTCTTCCAATTGAACGACGGTGAGCAGTTGTACGCCAGCATCTTGCCTGGGAACTTGGCATGAACTCCCTCAGCAAAGATCCTCGCCTCCTCCAGGTCCGGATGCGAAGTCTCACACCAGATCATATCCGCATACGGAGCGTAAGCAATCGCCCGCGCAATGGCTGACTCCAGTCCCGCCCGGATGCCGAAGAAGCCTTCCGCTGTCCGTTCCCCGGTCAGGAATTCGCGATCCCGCGGATCAATATCGCTGGTCAACAAATGGGCGCTGTCAGCATCCGTCCGCGCCATGATCAGCGTCGGGACACCCATCACATCCGCCGCCAGCCGCGCCGCCACTAACTTCTGGATCGCCTCCACCGTCGGCACCAGCACCTTGCCGCCCAGGTGTCCGCATTTCTTGGCTGACGACAGCTGATCTTCAAAATGTACGCAAGCCGCGCCCGCCTCGATCATCGCTTTCATTAACTCAAAGGCGTTCAGGTTTCCGCCAAAACCGGCTTCTGCGTCCGCGATCAGCGGAGCATACCAGCAGACGCCATTTTTATTCTCGGAATGGTGGATCTGGTCCGCTCGGGTCAGCGCCTGATTGATCCGCCGGCAAAGGTTCGGTACGCTGTCCGCCGGATACAAACTCTGGTCGGGATACATCTGCCCCGCATCGTTCGCGTCGGCCGCCACCTGCCAGCCGCTTACATAAATCGCCTGAAGTCCGGCTTGCACCTGCTGCACCGCCTGGTTGCCGGTCATCGCTCCCAGCGCCGCCACATAAGCTTCACTCTGCAGCAGGCTCCACAGCCGCTCCGCCCCCAACCGCGCCAGCGTGTGTTCCACATGGATGGACCCCCGCAGCCGCTCCACATCCTGTTGTGTATAGGGCCGGGTGATTCCCGCCCATCGCGGATTCGTGTTCCAATCGTTCTTCGTTGCGGATTTCCCGTTACCTGCCATTTTTTGTCATTCCTCTCGCTGGCCTGACTTGTCAATAAGTCCGGGGGCGCGCCCAGCAGCCATGAGTTTCCTGCACTAGATGCGCCCGGTCAAACGGAAGCTTTCTATCGTTCTGATAAATATTTGTTATCGTGATGACTTTCTGTGATAATACAATGTTATTAGTAGCGGCCATACTGGGACGGCCTCTCTATCGCTACAGGAAAGAACCTATGGAACTTTCTCAAGTTGAAACTTTTATGGCCGTGGCCACCTTCGGCGGCTTCCATCGCGCCGCCGAGGCCCTGCACATCAGCCAGCCCGCCGTCAGCGCCCGCATCAAGGCCCTCGAGGAGTCTTTGGGAGTGAGACTTTTTTCCCGCTCCCGCGGCGGCCTCGTGGCCTCCGACGCCGGCCGCACTTTTCGTCCTCACGCCGAACAACTCCTGCGCATCGCTTCTCTCGCCCGCCAGGCGGTCCATCAGGCGCAGCCCGCCAGCGCCGTCCCGCTGAAAATCGCCGCTGCCCTGTCCATCTCTGTCTACTTCCTGCCTGACGTTTTGCAGCGCTTCCAGCAGGCCCATCCCACCGTCAACATCAGCATCCGTCCCGGACACTCCAAAGAAGTCCTGGAAATGGTGCTGAATGATGAAGCTGAAATCGGTCTCGCCCGCTCTTTGCAGCATCCTGAAGTTGAAACCATCAGCTTGCGCGAAGACCCGCTGCTGCTCATCGCCCACCCCCGCCGTGGTCCCACTCACACCCGACGCGCCACCCTGGAAAAAGTCGCCAGTTGGCCGTTGATCTTCTACGACCACGGCTCCAGTGACTGGACCCTCACCCACAGCCTCTTCCGCCGCGCCGGCCTCATGCCCAACGTCGCTCTCGAAGTCGATTCCATCGAGACTGCCAAGCGTATGGTCGAACGCGGTCTTGGCTTGTCGTTTCTTCCCCAACTCGCCGTGGGACGCGAAGTCCGCCTGCACAAACTTACTACCGTAAAACTCATCGACGCCGAACCCTTACAGCGCAGCCTCGACGTCATTCATCCCCGCCGCCGCCCCCTGCGCCCCGAAGCTCGCGTCTTCCTGCAAATGGTCAAGGACGCCGCTGCCCAGCAACCCTTCGGCCCCAACGCCCAACGCCGATCCAAACGATGACGAGCCGCGCTCACCGGTCTCCCCCTGTGAACCTCTGTGTACCCTGTGGTTAAGGTTTTCGAATCCGTGCAAATCCGGTTTTCCTCCGTCCTCCACAACATCTACACAGATGCCCAGCCTTTTGCACTTGCAGAAACTTACTCCAACGCGCAAAGTCAATATATGAAAGTCGCCGCGGAGGTCTGTCCCAAATGCGAAGGCACCGGCTGGCGACCAATCACCACCGGCGCCGATCGTCGTGTCACCCGCTGCGATTGCCGCCTCCAGGAGCGGGCCCACGCGTTACTCGCCGCCGCCCGCATCCCCAAACGCTACGAGCATTGCGAACTTTCCAATTTTGAGTTCGACGGACCGCACCGGTCTCTCGCACCCGCGCGTATGGCAGCATGCCGCTTCGTGGAGGAGTACCCCGTCGAGAACACCGGGGGCGTGGGCGTCGGCAAGACCCATCTCGCAGTTGGCATCATCAAGGAACTAATCCTCAGCAAGGGCATCCAATGCCTTTTCTGCGACTATCGTGAACTGCTAAAGCAGATCCAGAATTCCTATAACCAATCCGTGCAAGCTACGGAACTCGATGTCCTGCACCCGGTATTTGAGACGGAAGTTTTGGTACTCGACGAACTCGGTGCCGTGAAGCCAACACAGTGGGTATGGGATACAGTTAGCTTGGTCCTGAACACTCGCTACAATGACAGTAGGACAACCATCATTACTACCAATTTCCCCAACTTGCAGGAAAGAATCCGCCCATACAGCGCGAGCAGCCAGAGCGCGGAGGCCGCAAAACACTCGGCTGAAAAGGAGACTCTTGGGGATCGTATCACCGAACGCATGCGCTCCCGCCTCCTCGAAATGTGCCGTACGGTGAGTGTTGAGGGCGACGACTTCCGCCAAAAATTCCGCAGCGCCAGCTTCCCCTAGGTTCCTTCGTGCCCCTTTGTGTCCTTTGTGGTTTAAGCCTTTAGGTTTTTCTCTGTGTCTCTGTGCCTCTGTGATGAAGGTTTTTGCCGTTCAATTCCGCCAGGGCGCAGCGCCACCCTCCGCTAAGGCAGTACTTTAGGGTGCAGGGTTTCCTCTGTGAATCCCTGTGTCCCCTGTGGTTAAGGTTCTTCATATCCGCGGAGAAGAAGGTCTTTCCCTCGTGTCCTTTGTGGTTTAAGTCTTTAGGTTTTTCTCCGCGTCTCCGTGTCTCTGTGGTGAACGATTTTGCCGTTCAATCCCTCCAGGGCGCAGCGCCACCCTCCGCTAAGGCCGTCCTTCAGGGTGCAGGGTTTCCTCTGTGAACCCCTGTGTCCCCTGTGGTTGAAGGTTCTCCATATCCGTTGCAGAAGAAGGTCTTTCCTTAGTGTCCTTTGTGGCTTAAGCCGTTAGGTTTTTCTCCGTGTCTCCGTGTCTCTGTGGTGAACGATTTTGCGGTTCAATTCCGCCCGTGCGCAGCGCCACCCTCCGCTAAGGCAGTCCTTCAGGGTGCAGGTTTTCCTCTGTGAACCCTGTGTCCCCTGTGGTTAAAGGTTCTACATATCCGTTGCAGAAGAAGGTCTTTCCCTAGTGTCCTTTGTGGCTTAAGCCGTTAGGTTTTTCTCCGTGTCTCTGTGGTGAACGATTCTGCCACTACAATAGCCTCGTGCTCACCCATCTCGACTTCGTCCCCTCTCGCGATGCCGAGCTCTTCGCCTCCGTCCCTGCCGCCCCCGCCGTTTTCCTTCTCCGCAGCGACAATCCTCACTCCGAGCCCTACATCACCAAAACCGCCAACCTCCGCCGCCGCCTCCAGCGCCTTCTCGGCCCGCCCACCGAACACAGCAAACGCCTCAACCTCCGCGACCGCGTCCATCACATCGAATTCATCCCCACCGGCTCCGACTTCGAATCCGGCTTCCTGCTCTACCAACTCCTTCGAACTTCACTTCCCAAGACCTACGCCGATCGCCTCCGCCTGCGCTTCGCTCCTCTGGTCAAGCTGCATATGGAGAACCGTTATCCTCGCGCTTCGGTCACCACTCGCCTCGGCCGCCGGCAAGGAAAATCCCTCTACTACGGTCCGTTTCCCTCCCGCGCCGCCGCCGAAAAATACGCCAACGATTCGCTCGACTTTTTCAAGATGCGCCGCTGCGTCGACGACCTCAACCCCGACCCCAAATTCCCCGGCTGCATCTATTCCGAAATGAAAATGTGCCTTGCCCCCTGCTTCAAGGGCTGCACTGACGACGAATACCACGCCGAAGTTTCCCGCGTGCAGTCCTATTTCGATTCCGCCGGTAATTCTCTGGTGTACGAAATCTCCGCTCAGCGCGACGCTGCTTCAACGGCCCTGGACTTCGAAACCGCCGCCGCCCTTCACGCCCGTCTCGAAAAACTTCAGCCCACGCGAAGCCAACTCTCTGAAATCGTCCGTCGCATCGATCTCCTGTCTGGCCTCATGGTGCAACCCAGCGCCACACCGCAATCCGTAAATTTCTTTCGCATCCATTCCGCCTGCATCGACGGCCCTCTTCTTTTTCCGATCCAATCCGCCGAGCACACCAAGTCACAGTCAATCGAATCGCGCGTCCAGGAAACCCTGAACGCATCCCCGCCTGCGGCCCCAAAGGCCGCTCTCGAAACCATGGAGCATCTCGCCCTGCTGAAGCGCTGGTATTACCGCAGCCATCGCGTAGGCGAAACCTTCTTTGCCGATGCAAAAGGTCAACTCCCATTTCGGCGCATCGTTCGCGGAATCTCCCGCGTCTACCGCGGTGAGAAACCCGAACCCCAGCCAAATCCGTCATCGACTCGAATGGGAGAAAACGAACCATGACCTCCGTCCGCATCGATAAGTGGCTCTGGGCCGCCCGATTCTTCAAGACCCGATCTTTAGCCGCCAAAGCTTGTGAACTCGGTCGCATCCAATCCAACGGCCAACCCGCCAAAGCCGCTCGCGAAGTCCACATGGGAGACATGTTGCGGATAACCAACGCGGGCGGCGAGTTTCATGTGGAAGTCCTGCTGCTCAGCGAGGTCCGTGGGCCCGCGTCAGTCGCACAGACCCTCTACCGCGAGACCGAGGCCAGCCGAGAGTTGCGGCTGAAAGTAGCAGCCGAGCGCAAAGCCATGCAACAGTTCGAACAGCTACCCCCAGGCCGACCATCAAAACGTGATCGTCGAAGGATCATCCAGTTCCGCGGAAGAACCTGACCGGCGACTGCAGCGCCCGCGGTCCGGGCGGCTGTTGCGGCGGCATCTGGCCCTCCAGGTTGCGACGCCACACCGCTAAAAGCGAACGATGCCGTTGCCCTTACAAATAGCTCAACCACCAATCGCTCCGCGTGGCCTTCACTTTTGCAAACCACCGGCACACTGGATACAGAGACACCACAACCAGCGCCCACACACCGTACACCGCCCATAAACCATAGCCAAAATTCGCCGGAAACAGCTGCTGCGGACCGCCCATCGAAGGCAGAGTGTGGAACATGAATGCAGCGGCCGAGTTGCCATAGCGAATCCACGCCGCCAGCACTGCGAGAGCATGGATCAGATAGAAATGCAGGACGAAGTAAAACATCGGGACCCGGCCGAAGACGATCAACGGATTATCCGGTTTGAACTTAAGCGGATCGAGGAATGCCAGCACCAGCAATGATGGTCCCAGTGTCATCAGCAGGAAATCGAGTGATCCTGGGTACTTCGTGCAATTGAGAAACGAGAGCACGGTAAATACGCCTGACTTCTGGTGCTCCCACGGTGCCGGATCGCCGTAGCGGTTCACGGCACGCACCACGATAAAAGCAATCGTCAAAACCAGTCCGGCGCTCAGCATGATCCGCCGCCGGCTCGCCGGCTCCAGCAGGAGTATCTGACCGAAGCAGTAACCGGCTGCTAGAACGGCGATCCACGGCAGAAATGTATAGGGCGCCAGAACCTGTCTGCCGGCGACAGAAATCGGGCCGGGCTGGTGCAGCAGGTTCCAGAGCCAGGCGAAAGAACCGAACCGTTCTGCCTCGATTCCATCCAGGCAATTGTGAAATAGGATGACCACCACGCTCAGCGCCGCCAGCCAGCGCGTGGGCAGATAGATCAACCCGGCCATTGCGATCATGCAAATGCCGAAAACCCAGAGGATCAACAGAAAAATCAAAGTGTAAGAAAGGTTGAAGTGATAAGCCAGTTGCATCACCGTCAGCTCGAGCACGATGAACCAGGCGCCGCGCGTCCAAAGGAAGTGTGACAGTTGCCGCTTCGTGCGGTTGCGCTGCCCAAACAGAAACGCGCCCATGCCTGCGGCGAACATGAATACCGGCAAACAAAAATGCGTGATCCAACGGGTAAAAAAGAGCAGCGGCCAGGTCTGAGTCAGGTCAGTCGGGGAAAACGACATCGCCCCAACATGGAAGAAATCGCGGACGTGGTCCAACGCCATGATGATCATGACCGCGCCACGCAGCGCGTCGATCGACGACAGCCGTGAAGAAGGTTGCGTGTGAGAGTCCATGCGCGCGCCTCCCTGAACCCCAGTTAGAAGTTTGCCGGCCTGCACAGCTACAATGTCCTTGTTAGATTAGACGCCATGCCCGACCGCGACAGATCACTCCGCCAACATCTTCTCGAACTGCTCAACGGAGGCCACGCCCACGCCACATTCGACGCGGTCATGGCCAACCTCCCCGCCAACCTCCGTGGCAAGAAACCCGCCAACTTCCCGCACTCCCTCTGGATGCTCCTCGAACACCTGCGCCTCGCCCAATCGGACATCCTCGAATTCAGCCGCAACCCCAGGTACAAGGCGCCGAAATGGCCCGATGACTACTGGCCGAAATCCCCCGCCCCGCCCAGCAACGCTGCCTGGAACGCCAGCATCAAGAAATTCCGCACTGACTTGAAGGCCATGCAGGCCCTGGTGAAAAATCCGAAGACCGATCTCTTCGCCAAGATTCCCTGGGGAGACGGCCAGACCATCCTCCGCGAAGCTCTGCTCCTGGCCGCTCACAACTCCCATCACTTAGGCCAAATAATCGACATCCGCCGCCTGCTGGGTGCGTGGCCAACTAAGTAGAACAAACCGATAAGCCGCTAAATCGACCGCAAAGCGTCCATTGGGTCCGCCGAAGCCGCCCGGCTCGCCGGAAGTTCCGATGCCACCAGCGCCATAAACATCATGATCAGAACCCCCGCTGCGTAGATCAGAGGGTCGGTCGCGCTCTCCTCGAATAAAAAAATCCCGACTAGGCGTGACGCAGCCAGCGAACCAAGTACACCAAGACCGCATCCCAGGAGCGCCAGCCGCGCGCCCGAACCGAGCACGAGTCGTGCAATAGCGCCGCGCTGGGCCCCCAGCGCCATGCGGATGGCAATCTCCTGCGTGCGCAGTGAAACCGAGAAGGCAACCACTCCATAGATCCCAGTGATGGCCAGCAAAAGAGCGCCTAAAGCAAACGCAGTAATAAGGTCCGTGTTGAAACGCCGTGGCGCCTCCACATTTGAGATGACGTCACTCATGGGCTGCACCTGCTGCAAGGCGAGCAGGGGATCAACCGCCGCGACCGCCGAGCGCAGAGTTTGCACCATCAGCTCCGGAGTTGCTCCGCCGGAAAGCCATAGATGGTGGTCGCGTACCCGCCAAGAGAGGAAAATGCGCCGGTTGCGTTTGAATACGTCCCAATTTCGCGGGCAGTGACAGGAAGGTTCGGGCCGTTTCCCAGGTGATCTCCCACCAGAACCAGGCGGTCCGGGTCGCTGAACGGGAGCGGACGCAGCAGTATCCCTTCGACCAGCGAGAAAATCGCCGTAGTCGCGCCAATCCCCAGCGCCAGAGTAAGGACGACTGTCAGCGTGAACCCCGGCGTTTTTCGCAGTTGACGAAGCGCGAAGCGGAGATCCTGTGCCCATGCGTACATGTGTCCTCCCTCAGCCTTTGATTTCATCTAACCGCGTTAGCCACTCGCCAACCTCTTCTTGATTTGACGCACTAACTTCTCATCCGTCACGTCATACTGATCCTCCGGCGGATGCAGCGCCCCTCCAAACGTCACCTCCCGACGCGCCTGCGTCGACGAATCCCTCACCGCACTCCATGCCGTCATATGTACCTGACGGCAACCTGTCCGTTCCACAATTTCGAGCATATTGAACGGCCGCAGCCCGCCGCCTCCCGGCAGGATCTCTATCCGCTTGCCCGCCCGCTCGATCAGCTCAGCGATCAACTCCACTCCCTCCGGTACCGTGTCTTTCTGCCCGCTGGTCAGAACCCGTGTGATCCCGATGTCCACCAGTTGCTCCAGCCCTTTGAACGGATCAGGCGTAACGTCAAACGCCCGATGAAAAACCGCCTGCCGCTTGCCGATCAATTGCCGCATCCGTTTCGTGCGCCGCACGTCAATCCCGCCGTCGCTCTCGAGTATTCCGAACACTACGCCGTCGGCGCCGCTGTCGATCGCAGCCGCCGCATCACGTTCCATCGTGGCGAACTCAGCCTGGGTGTAGCAGAATCCCCCGCCCCGCGGACGCACCATCGCCATCACTGGAATCTTCAGCCGCTTCTTTGCTTCCTGAATAGTGCCGATCGACGGAGTCAGCCCGCCCAGAAACAACGCCGAACACAGCTCCACCCGGTCCGCCCCACCCTTTTCCGCCTGAATCGCATCATCAATCGACCCACAACAAATCTCCAGCACAATATTCTTCATCGCATCACCATCCATATTGTCATCCTCAGCATGCGCTGTTTGCGCAGCGAAGAGCCTGACCTGAGCAAAGCCGAGTGTCAAACGAGGAGGAGTCGAAGGGATCTGGGCGAGCCGCGCGAAGGGTCGCGTCCTTTGCGACCCAATAATCGCGCACTTGGCTCGCTTCTTTATCTCGCCGTACCCAATACCACATCGGCATCCCCTCGCCTCCGCAACAAGCTATCATGTCAGCCAACCACCATGCGCCTCTGCATCTTCATTCTCCTATCCACCTCGCTCTTGGCCCAAACCTCCACCACCCAGAACTCCAACAACACCGAAAATCTCCGCGGACTCAGCACTCCCGCACCTGGCATCGCCTGGGCCAGCGGCACTCACGGAACCTATCTCCGCACCACCGACGGCGGCGCCTCCTGGCTCCCCGCCCAGGTCCCCGGCGCCGAATCTCTCGACTTCCGCGACGTCGAAGCCTTCAGCTCCGATCTCGCCTATCTCCTCGCCGCCGGCCCCGGCAACCAATCGCGGATCTACAAAACCACCGACGCCGGCCAAACCTGGTCTCTGCAATTCACCAACAAAGATCCCAAGGGATTCTTCGACTGCATGGCCTTCTGGAATCCCAACCACGGCATCGCCCTCGGCGACCCCATCGACAATAAGTTCGAGCTGATCACAACCGAAGACGGCGGCAAGACTTGGAACCCGATCTCGCCCACCAAACTCCCGCCCGCGATTTCCGGCGAGGGTGCCTTCGCCGCCAGCGGAACCTGCATCACTGTTCAGGGAAAGAAGAATGTCTGGTTTGCTACAGGAGGGAAAGCTGCCCGCGTATTTCATTCCAGCAACGCCGGCAAGACGTGGACCGTCGCCGAAACTCCCATGGTCCACGGCGTCGACTCCGCTGGCATCTTCTCCATCGCCTTTCGCGACTCAAAACACGGCGTCATAGCAGGCGGCGACTACCAGCATCCGGAAAAAGACGGCCCCAACCTGGCCTCCACTCAAGACGGCGGCCAAACCTGGACCGCGGCCTCAATCTCCCCGCAATGGTACGTCTCCGCCGTGGCCTTCACGAACCACGGGGGGCGAAGCTCGGCATTCTTAGTCGCCGGCACCGCCCATGCCGCTTGCAGTGACCCGACCGCCAAGCGATGGCAGAAAATCTGGGATCTCAACCTCAACGCCCTCAGCCTCAGCCCCTCCGGCGAAGTCTTCGCCGTCGGTCCCAAGGGCCTGATCGTGCGCCTAACCCCAGACCGCTAAGTCTCTGTGTTCCTCTGTGTCCTCTGTGGTTAAGCCCTTCTAATACGCAGCCGCAAACCCACTATTACTCTGCCCCGCCGCCGGCTGATACGAACCCACAATCACATGATGATCATTGATCCCATAGCCCCAGGTTCTGTCCCCCTTGGGCTCTTCAAAGTTGGTAAACGTCCCCGCGTGCAGCACGGCGCCATAATAGTTGTCGCTCGAATCTTCCCACGAAAACACGATGTCATTGTTATTGCTGATCGCTCCTGCCGACGAACTTTCCGCCCCGGGGACATTGATCGTCGTAAACTTCGTCCCGTTGTAAACCGACGATTCCGAATTCCCTTCCGAATCAATCCACACTTCGGTCATGATCCCCGCGTTATTGATTCCGCCGCCCAGCGTATACAAAGCCCCCGGCACATCGATCGTGGTGTACGTGCCGTTCTTCAACAGAAATCCGTGCCCGCCGCCGTTCGAGTCGCCGAAATTGCCGTTGACGTCTCCGCTGTCATTGATCCCAATCGCTTGCGATCCCGTCGCTCCCGCCGGCCCAATGTCCGTGAAGGTCCCGTTCTGATATAAGAACGCCTGCGCCACAAAGCTCGAAGTCGCGTAGTAACCCACAACCGCGCCCAGATTATTGATCCCGAAACAATACGTGCTCACGCCATTCGGGTCATCCAGCGTAGTCACCTTTCCGCCGCCAGCCATGAAACCATGGCGGACACCGCTCCCATCCACGTACGATCCAACTCCGACATTAAAATTGTTCACTCCGAAAATATCCGTTTCCACTGCCCCCGGAATGGTCTCTGTCTTGTACTTGAAGGTCAGCGTCGGCCCAGCCGCCATCGTAGCCACCGACACCAGCATCACCAGCAAAAGCAACCGTCCAATGCCTGAGAAGTTCTTCATGGTTTCTCTCCAAGAGTGATTCTTCCCCCTGCACGCCGAAACTGGCTCCCAGTGCGGAATCACAGCCATTGGGGCGCGGTTGAGAAAGATAAGCGCAGGAACTATATCGCAAATGAGTGCCCTGTCAACAGCCGACCATTCTCCAGCATGGAAGACGGGCTCCCGGGCTCGTCGAATCCCTTTGCCATTCCGAAGCCGCTTTACCTCATTCCGAACCCGCTGTAGCTCATTCAAAACCCGCTGTAGCTAGCGATGAACCTGTTTTCAGCCGCAGAGCGGCGCAAGAATAAAGCCCACGGCGCAAGCCGTGGGGTAAGTTGGAGCAAACAACCAAGCCGCGTAGCGGCGAAAGAGCGCCTATCTACCACTTCTCCCCTTCAATCCCCGTTTCGAGGATCAGAATCGACCAGCTACCCGACCAGGTTCCCACTTGTTACTCTCCTGATTCCTACCTTCCCAGGTCGTGTGC
>Ga0207057_1024_pt1 | contig 43853 bp, 25 predicted proteins | sample Alteio_BWMinCont_33_FD_153265 | JGI IMG/M metagenome (GOLD analysis project Ga0207057, IMG submission 153265) | Enriched cells from forest soil in Barre Woods Harvard Forest LTER site, Petersham, Massachusetts, United States -... | ecosystem: Environmental > Terrestrial > Soil > Temperate forest >... | reverse complement strand
GCCAATAAGCAATGCTTCAGTCACAGCAGGCACAATTACTACAACCACTGATATCAACGGGCAGTTCACTATAAAAAATGCGCAGCTAAATCAAGATGCTGGTTTTGTAAAAATTACGATGCCTGGTTATTTCGATGGATCAAGAACTTTTTTGGTGAACACCAATGCAGTCAATAATGTAAAGATCCAACTGATTCCAAAAATTGTCTCGGGAAATTTTTCAACGGGATCCGGCGGTAATGTAAATGTATCGGGCGGCGGCTCTGTTAGTTTTAGTGCCGGCAGTGTTATAACGGCATCTAACGGTAATGCATATGTGGGAAATGTTTCTGTCCCCACTTTCTATTTAAATCCTGCAGATCCAAACTTTAATGAATTCATGCCCGGTGATCTGCGTGGCATTAATACCAGCAATCAACAAAGTATTTTAAAAGTATTCGGGATGGCATCAATAGAAATGGATGACGCAAGCGGAGAAAAATTGCAATTAGCCGCAGGCAAAACAGCTACTATTACTTTGCCAATCCCTTCATCGATGCAAGCCAACGCGCCTGCAACAATACCGCTTTGGTATTTTGATGAAACAAAAGGTTTGTGGAAACAAGAAGGAGCTGCCAAAAAACAAGGTACTAATTATGTGGGCACTGTTGCTCATTTTTCATTCTGGGCAGCCGGGCAATTGGCACAGAGCATAAAGTTGGATGTAACATTTAAAGACAGTAGCGGAGCAGCGCTTTCCAATGATTTAGTAACAATTACCAGCTCAAATTATGGATCTACAAATGGCTACACAGATAGTTCAGGAACAATAAGTGGTTTGGTTCCCTCGAATGATTCATTGATAATAAAAGTATTTAATCAAAATGGAGAAATCTACAGCCAGCTTATTGGCCCTTTTGCAACAGATACTAGTTTAGGCATTATCACAATTGATATTCCCGCTGTTTCAGACAGCCAGTATATAAAAATTACACTGAATGGTGTAGATTATTCATGGACGCAGGCTGATTCGATCACGGGTGCAAGAATAGATACTTCAGGATTTTATATGGAGATAGATGGCGGAATGCAAACAAGTGGATTTTTTAACCCATTGCAATCAGTCTCGCTTTGGTTCGCAAGCGATGGTACATCAACTGGCAATTATCTCGTCAATACACTTTGGGTTACTTTAAACTATACTACTTATGCTTCATACGGAGGCGCAACCGTTGATACGCTAAATACAAATGTCATTGAATATGGAGCGGTGGGTGGTTACGTAAGTGGGTCAGTTTCGGGGCAGTTGTTCCAACAAGGAGCAACTTCAGATATTCCAAATATCCCTTTTACGATGAGTTATAGAGTGAAACGGATTGAATGATAATGCCATTGAATTTTATACTGGCAATTTATTTCTGAAGTAGCTAACGTGAATGGATATCTGAAAAATTGAATAGTTAAATAATAAAATTATGAAAGCAATCATTGCTCTCATGCTATCGATGCTTGCATTTGTGCAATTGAAAGCACAGATTGTTTATACTGATGTGAACCCTGATCAGTCTTTCAAGGACAGCGGATCTGTTTATCATCTTGATTTGAACAATGATGGTATTAATGATTTTGACGTTACTTATATAAAGCATCTTGTTACTTTTAGCGGGCATTGTTTTGGTGCTCAAACAAATTACAATATCAATATTACGCCTCTGCAGAACAATCTTGTTCTGAGTGATGCAAATTCCCGATCGTTCGCGTTGAACATAAATGATGTGGTAAGCCCTGGCTCATCATCGTGGTCAAATACACCTAATGAAATCTTAAGATCTGCATTATGGCAATGTGTTCAACCACCAAGGGGCAGTGGAATTCTTACATATCATTTAGCTGCTTCAACAAGTGGTAATTGGAGCGATACTGCTGATAGATATTTAGGTTTGAAATTAACAAATGGAACAGATACCTTTTATGGCTGGGCGAGGTTATCAGTTTCAGCTGCTGGTTTCACTGTAAAGGATTACGCTTATAATTCTATGCCCAACGATTCAATATATGCAGGGCAAACGAACAATGTTTTCGCAGCAATATCCTCGATTACAACGCCACCTTACTGTTCAGGCACCAACATAAACGTGTCTTATTCAAAAATGGGTGATGGAGCTTTCGGCGCTGATAATATTTTTACAGCACAGTTATCAGATTCAAACAGAAGTTTTGCAAATGCCCTGACGATTGGAAGTGTACAAAGCATTGCAGGAGGCACTATCAATGCAACAATCCCATCAACAACTCCTACGGGTTCAAAATACAGGCTTCGTGTTATTTCTTCAAGCCCTTCTTCCATTATCTCATCTGATAATGGTGCAGACATCATTATTCAACATGGCATTCCTGTTGCAGCAATAACCGCTAACGGGCCGACAACTATCTGCTGGGGAAATCTGCTAACTATTTCTGCGCCTAACACAGCCGGATATTCGTATCAATGGTTGCTAAATGAAACATTAATACAGGATGCAACAAACTCTTTTGTTACAGCATATGGAGATACCACAAAAAATTATAATTATCAATGCATCGTTACCAATGCATGTGGTATTGATACTTCTAATGCCGTTGTTGTAATAGCAAAATCATTGCCAGCACCGGGAAATATTACAGCATCCGGGTCAACCACTTTTTGCAAAGGAGGGAATGTAACGCTTAGTATTGGCGAAGTCATGGAGCTAACTTACCAATGGTATCATGACGATTCAGGATTGGATAGCATTGCGGGAGCAACAGGAGCTTCTTATATTGCCGATTCAAATAGCAACTATATTGTTGAAGAGACAAATCAATATGGATGTTCTGTCTTTGCAAACAGTTCTGTTTCCGTGATTGTGCCGGATATTCCGTCTGTCAGTGTCCAGGCTTTCACTGGATCGGTTTGGGAAGTTATTAATGATACCATTATTTGTGCAAGGGACAGTGTGCAGTTATTCGCAAATATTAATAATATCAATTCTAATGTCCAGTATCAATATAACTGGAGTCTGAATGAAACAGATATTCCTGATGCAATCCCTAATTATTTTTTTGCGAGAACTTCGGGCACTTACAAAGTAAAAGTTACGGATATATGTGGCAGCGCCCTTTCACAAGAAGTAAAGCTGACAACAAAAGAGTGCGACCCATTTATCAGATACAGGAAACCCATCACTGAATCGCTAATTGGCAGGTTTACTTATTTGCGAGTTGCTCCTAATCCATTTTCAAGCAGCACTACCATTTCATTCATACTACTACAATCGCAAAATGTTGCACTCCAAATATTTGATATGAACGGAGCATTGATAAGAACACTTGCAGATTTCCCAATGCAGGCAGGCTCTCATCAATTTGTGTGGGATGCAAAAGATGATAAAGGAAACGCAGTAAACGCTGGAATTTATTTTGTAAGAATGGAAACAGCGACTTTTACAGAAACGAAAAAATTACTTTTTGAGAAATGATTTTACTAAATAAAATTTATTTAAGCATTAATTAAAAAAAAGAGAGTATCAAAAGGAAATATTCATCACACAATCTTTCCTCTCATTGCTTTTATCACTGCTTCCGATTTAGAACCTACATGAAGCTTTTCATATATATTGCGGATATGATGCCTCACCGTATCAATACTTATTCTGCAAGATGATGCAATCATTTTATAACTCATCCCTTCAACCAGGCATTCCAAAATTTCTTTTTCCCGATGAGAAAGATCATCCAATTCTTTTGATGATACAGGAGAATTGATGCGAAACTTCTCAAGCACTTTTTGTGCGATGGAAGGAGTCATCGGCGCACCTCCTTCATGCACTTCAACTATTGATTGTAATAATCTGAAAGGAGTTGTATTTTTCAATAAATAACCTGAAGCTCCATTACAGATGGAAGCAAAAATCTTAGTCTCATCTTCCACCACAGTTTGCATAATGATTTTCGTTTCAGGGAAATTTTCTTTTATCATTTTCACTGCATCAACCCCATTCATACCAGGCATCTGGATATCCATCAACACTACTTGTGGTGTTATTTTTTTTAAATTGAAAATAATATCATCACAGTTCGCGAAAGCTCCTGTACAATTCAATCCTGCAGTACCATTAATCAATTGATACAGGCTTTCCCGAAGCAATAAATTATCTTCAAAAATTGCAACACGTATGTCCATGTTTATTCATTTTTAAATTCAAGTTCAACAGTTGTGCCTCTGCCGGGAATAGATTCAAGATTAAAACGAGCTTTCATTCCATCTGCACGCTGTTGCATATTGAGCAAACCATTTCCTGCCTTTACTGTATTCAATTCAAACCCATTGCCATCATCACGTATCGTCATCTTCAGATTATCGTTCCTGTTCCATATCATTACAAATGCATTTGTTGCACCAGAATACTTTGCAACATTGTTCACTGCTTCTTTAAAGATGAGATAAAAATCTCTTCGCATATCCATCTTTAATTTTGATTGCAATAAATTTTTATCAAAATCGAAATGAAAAGCAATGTCTTTTGCAGACAAAATTTCCGAGGCAAATGTTCGCATTCTTTTTATGATGTTTTCAAAGCTGTCGTTTTTTGGATTGATCGCCCACACCATATCATTTACTGATTCAATCATGTTGCGTGAACTGCTCCCGATTTTTTCGAGCAGCGAGCTTGCTTGCGGAGATTGGTTTTTTATTTGCTGATTGACCAATTCGCTCATAATAGAAATGCTGCTGAGCGTTGCGCCAAGATCATCGTGCAGATCGCTTGCTATTTTATTTCTTATGCGAAGGATGTCGCGAAATTTCTGCATGCGGTAATAATAAATCGCGTATATAATTATCCCTCCGGCAATGACGCAAAACAATTTAAACCACCAGGTTTGCCAATACGGAGGTGTGATGATAAGTTTGATAGATGCTCCTTGTTCATTCCACAAGCCATCATTATTGCTTGCTTTTACTTTGAATGTATAGGTGCCTGCATCGAGATTGGTGTAATTTGCAAAACGTTTGCCTGCATCGGCGTAATTCCAATCCTTATCAAACTTCTCGAGCATATAAGCATATTGATTTTTTTCAGGGTGAACGTAACTCAATGCAGAAAAAGTAAATGAAAAAACATTTTGCAGATAAGAAATTTTTATCTCTTTTGTTTCATCCGGAAAAAGATTTAAGATACCTGTTGAATCATTCGGCAAAATTGGTTTATTGAACACACTGAAATCAGTGATTGCAACAGGCGGAATAAATTCATTGTCCTTTAAATCATCGGGATTAATAGCAACAAGCCCGGCACTGCTTGCAAAATATAAAATGCCGTCATCACCTTTTGCACAGGTATTGTAACCATATTCATCTCCGGGCAATCCATCGCTCATATTGTAATTGCGGCAAACAGCTTTTTTATTTTCAGCAGATGGGGGAGTGAATTTGCAAATGCCTTTATTGCTGCTCAGCCACAGGTTTCCATGGTCATCATTAAGAATCCCTTTTATCGAATTATCTGGCAAACCGTCCTTCGTGGTGTACGCAACAAACTGTTCACTCTTTTTATCAAACACATTCAAGCCTCCGTCCGTACCAATCCAGACTTTGCCTTTCCCATCATCGTAAAAATAATTAAGCGTGTTGTTGTTGATGGAATGCGAGTTGCTATCATTATGCCTGAAAATTTTTATCTGGCCGGTTTTTGTATTTAATAATGTCAATCCTCCTTCGCCGCCAGCAATCCACAAAACAGATTCATTATCAAAATACAGATTAACAATCCCATCGCTGCTTAATAGATTGGTATCACGATATAATTTTTCAAACCCTGAAAATATTTTTGTCTTCAGGTCATAACATTTCAATCCCTCATTAGTGCCGATCCATAATCTTTTATTATCATCTTCGGTGATACAATTGCTTTGATTGCCAAAATCCTTGTGCTTATTATTATGTGAAGTGTGTACAATGGTAAATTTTTTTGTTTTGAGGTTAAGCTTATTTAGTGCTTCAGCATAACCTACCATCCAAAAATTTCCATCTGAAACCTCGGTAGCCGCATAGCTAACGTTCTCAAATCCTAATGAGTCATTAGACAAAACAATATTGTGCGATATAAATTTTCCGGTAACCGGATTAAACTCCTGCAACCCTGTTCCGTGAGTTGTCATATAAATTTTTCCATTTTTATTTTTATATAAAGACAGTGGCCAATGTGTAACATAATCCTCATCCCAATTTTGATAAATAGTAAATTTCCTTGACGCCAGGTAACAGGTGTTCAATCCGGCGCCTCCGGTACCAATCCACAACACACCGCTCGCATCTTCAAAAAGATTTATAATTTGGTTTGTGCTCAACGAGTGTATGTCATTTGCATCGGTCTTGTAGGTTTTGAAATTGTCTGTAGCGGGCAAGTAAATGCTTATGCCTCCAAACGACATGCCCGCCCATATTCTGTGATAGCTGTCTTCTATTAATGTGTTTACAATATCAGCACTAAGCGAGTTGGGGTCACTGGCCGAATGCTGGTAAATTTTAGATGTCCCGTTTATGGGGTTGTAACGATAAATCCCACTGTTCCACAAGCCGATCCAAATTTCACCCGAATGATCTTCCATCATACAAGTAACAGTTTTATTTATTGCAGCATATTTTTTGTCAGCAAAATTCAACAGCTTTAATTTTTTTTTGCCGGGATCATAAATATTTATTCCGTTTGAAGTTCCGATCCACAACAAACCATTGTGATCGGTCATCATGCAGCGAACGCTTTGACTACTTAAGGTATCAGGATAAATAATTTCTGAAATGTTTATAAATTTATTTGAAGCAGTTTCGTAATAACATGCCCCGGCATCACCTGTGCCAACCCATAGCGTTCCCTGTTTATCAGTAGTTAAACAGTTTACATTAATAGAAGGGAGAGAGAATTTATTTGTTGTATCATGCCGCCAGTTGGTGAACTTGCCTGTGTGCAGATCGTATTTACTCAGGCCATCTCCGCCAACCCAGATATTCCCTTCTTTGTCCTCGCACAAAAATTTCGCATAGTTGGATGAAATGAAATTTTTATTGAACGGATCAGCCTTGAAAGTAGTAAACGAGTAACCGTCGTATTTTATCAGGCCGTTGAAAGTGCCAAACCACATATATCCTTTCTTGTCCTGCAATATTGATTGAAAAACAGTTTGTGATAATCCATGATCGGCACTGAAATGATCGAATTGGATTTTGCCAGGCATTTGTTGCGCAGCACAAAAAAATGGAAGTAAAATGAAAAGGATAATATTCACCCGCTTCAATGAGTAGAGTGTGCTTAAATAGTTTTTTACTAAGCAAAAAATTTTCAACAACTCAATTTTCAAATAAAGTTAGCTATTACGAGGCAAGTGAAGCACCTGCATAAATATGCGGGTGTGCAGGCAATAAACCGGATTAGTTGCTTTTGCCAGCATGTTTATGCAGTTGATAAATGTTTTTGTAAAAAGGAGTTTTATAATCTCAATTTTTATAAACCCAAAGCTCAAATAAAATGCAAGCTCAAACAACGAAAAAGCTTTTTGCTTTTATCACTGCGATGATGTTTTTCGGTTTCACACAATTTGCGTTTTCACAAAAATGCAATGCCAATAAACCTTGTCAATCTGGCTATAAAAAATGGAACGGCGAATTATTCTGAAATAAAAAAATTGCTTGTTGAAAAATGAACGATATCGTTAAAACCTTTTCGATAGACTTTTCAAAAACAAATGATATGAAAAAGAACTGCTTCGCAATAATTTTTTTGTTCGGGATAACATTCTGCGCGTGCCGTAAAAGCAATAGCACTCCTGCTGGTCCACAAACCAATGTTTATGTGGCGGGATATGAATCTAACGGAACCCACAATGTTGCAAAGTATTGGAAAAATGGTGTTGCTGTAAACTTAACAAATGGTTCTAATGATGCTTTCGCATCATCTATCGTTGTGTCAGGAAATGATGTGTATGTAGCAGGATATGAATTTAACGGAACTTATAACGTTGCAAAGTATTGGAAGAATGGCACTCCCATAATTCTTACTACCGGTTCCTTGAATTACTTGGATAACTATGCAACGTCAATTGCTATTTCAGGAAATGATGTGTATGTAGCAGGATATGGACTCGATTCCTCTCTACAAGAAACAGTTCCAAAATATTGGAAAAATGGCAAAGTTTTTTTCCTTGATGATGGCGGTGGCGGTTATGCATATTCAATTGCTGCGTCGGGGAATGATATATATATATCGGGGGTTGACTCCAATGGTAATGCAGCATATTGGAAGAATAATACACCTGTGGAACTGGCAGATGATGAAAGTGAAGGGCGTTCTATAGCAGTTTCAGGAAATGATGTGTATGTGGCAGGAATTATATTCTATGGTCAGAATGGAAGAACTGCGACGGTTTGGAAAAACGGGGTTGCTTCATATCTTATCGATCGGACTTATGAAACATTTGCAAACTCGATTGCCGTTTCGGGAAATGATGTTTATGTGGGAGGATATGAGTTCAGCAATAATGGAAATGCCGTATACTGGAAAAATGATACAATCGCTCATGTAGGTTTATTAGATCTTTATATTCTCTCAATTACTGTTAACGGAGCCGATGTGTATGCAGCCGGAGACGGATATACCGGATCAAAAGGATATGCCAGATACTGGAAAAACGGAACTCCTGTAAACCTTAGCGACGGTACACAAAATGCCGTGGCGAATTCTATATTTATAACAAACCAATAGGATGTCTTTAGCATTCATTAAAAAAGCTTATGAAAAAAAACAATTTATTAATAGTATTTCTGTGCATAGCAATATCATTTTCCTGTCATAAAAGCAATAGCACTCCTCCGAATGCGCTTGTGGATGTTTATGTTGCAGGATATGAGGCAAACGCCACAAATAATAATGTGGCAAAGTATTGGAAAAATGGTGCTCCGGTTTCACTTACCGATGGTTCAAATTCTGCCGTTGCTACATCTATTTTTGTTTCAGGAAATGATGTATATGTAGCCGGCTATGAGTATAATTCAGCCGGTATCAATGTTGCCGGGTACTGGAAAAACGGCACCAGGGTTGTTCTTGGTGATGGCACTGTAAATACCAACGCATGGTCAATAGTTGTTTCAAACAATGATGTTTATGTGGCAGGAAATTCTTACGATAACAACCTTGGTGTATCCCAGGCAATTTATTGGAAGAACGGCATACCAGTTTATCTTGATTCGGCTAATAATAATGGAGGCGCTTATCGCATAGCAGTTTCCGGCAGTGATGTGTATGTAGCCGGAAATGATGATTATGGCAATGCAGTATATTGGAAAAATGGGAACATAATAATCCTGCAGGGAAATGCTATGGTAAAGTCCATGGTCATTTCAGGCAATGATGTATATATAACAGGAATCGTCATTCCTCCACCAAATATTCGGGCTAAAGTGAAAGCAAGGATCTGGATAAATGGTCTTACACCAACATATCTCTTAGACAATACAAATGCAACTTATGGAGAAGGAATAGCTATTTCAGGAAATGATGTATATGTCGCCGGGTTTAGTGCTGATGATAATAACACCCATCCTGTATTTTGGAAGAATGATTCAATTAATTATTTGCCTTCAAAAGGTATCGCTCCGGGCACAATAGGTTTGGGAGCAGCCAATTCAATTGCCGCTTTTGAAAATGACATATATATAGCAGGAACTGACGGTGCAAGTAATAATATTGCTGCGTATTGGAAAAACGGTGTACTGACAGATTTGACAGACGGTTCAAATGCTGCGGAGGCGCTTTCAATATTTATTGCAAAGAAGTAGCCGTTGCTTACAAGCCGATTATTATGTTATCGGTTGCTTCACCAACTATAGGAGGAACTGCATCGCAAATGCTATATTCGTTGCAAAGCAATAACAGTTATAAACGCCTTCAAAGACACTCGCACTAAAATATTATTAGCACAAACTATCTCAGGTTGTGCATAACCGTTAATATATATTCAAAATCATTCCGGCAGGTTTAACCTGAGCTTATAGGCCGAATATTAAAAGCGCTTATGGAAAATCATCAAAATAGATTTACATTTATAACCAACGACTGCATTGCCTTATCATTCATAGAACACATTTCCCTTTATGGCAATACGCGTAGCTATCAATCACAAAACGACTTATCATTACGACAGATCTGTTTCATTGTCTCCGCACATATTCAGATTGAGGCCTGCCGTGCATTCGCGCACACCTATCGAAGCTTACTCGCTTAACATCACTCCAAAAAATCATTTCATCAACTGGCAGCAGGATCCTTTTGGCAACTGGCAGGCGCGCGTTGTGTTCCCTGAAAAAACAAATGAATTATGTGTGGAAGTGGAAGTGATCGCAAATATGGTGGTCATTAATCCTTTTGATTTTTTTGTTGAAGAATATGCAGAAAAATTTCCTTTCAAATACAGCGAATTGCTCTCGCATGAACTAATCCCTTATCTCGAGATAAAAGAAAATGGCCCGCTGTTAATGCAATGGCTTTCCGGTATCGAAATAAAAAAAGATATAAACATCAATGACTTTTTGGTTTTCCTGAATCAAAAACTGAATAGAGACATTGCCTACAATATTCGCATGGAGCCCGGCGTGCAAACTTGCGAAGAAACATTGCAAAGAGCATTGGGTTCTTGTCGCGATTCTGCATGGTTGCTCGTGCAGATATTAAGGCATCTCGGTTTAGCAGCGCGTTTCGTTTCGGGTTATCTTGTTCAGTTGACTGCTGATATAAAATCACTCGATGGACCATCTGGCCCTGAAAATGATTTCACTGATTTGCATGCATGGACTGAAGTTTATATTCCCGGTGCAGGATGGATTGGTCTTGATCCAACATCAGGATTGTTTGCAGGCGAAGGACATATCCCATTGGCATGCACGCCGAATTATATCAGTGCTGCGCCAGTTGTTGGATCAACGGATCCGTGCAATGTGCGTTTTGAATTTCATAATACCGTTCGAAGAATCCACGAAGATCCGCGAGTGACAAAACCTTACACAGAAGAGCAATGGGCGAACATTGAAGCATTGGGATATCAGATTGATAAGGATTTGGAAGAAGGTGATGTGCGCATGACGATGGGTGGTGAACCTACTTTTGTTTCTATCGATGATATGGAATCTGCGCAATGGAATACTGAAGCAGATGGAAAAGAGAAACGTGTTTTATCGCACGAACTTATTTTTCGATTGCGCGAAAAATTTGGCCCGAATGGAATGATCCATTACGGTCAGGGAAAATGGTATCCCGGCGAACCGCTTCCGCGCTGGCAATATGGATTGTTCTGGAGAAAAGATGGCGTTCCGATGTGGCATAATCTTGATTTGATCGCTCATGAAAAAATTGAAAGAAAATATACGGAAGAAGATGCGAAAAAATTTATTGATGAGCTTGCAAGACATTTAGCTGTAAGCCCTGATAATATCAGCCCTGCATATGAAGACGCTTTTTTCTTTTTATGGAGCGAAGGGAAAACGCCTGTGAATATGGATCCGCTGAAATCCAATCTGAAAGATTCAATTGAAAGAAGAACGCTCGCTAAATTGCTTGATCAGGGATTGGGCTCACCCGCCGGTTATGCATTGCCGTTACAATGGAATTACTGGAACAATAAATGGCTTAGCTGCAAATGGATTTTTAACCGCGAGCAATTATTTCTATTACCCGGAAATTCTCCAATCGGTTTGCGATTGCAGCTTGAATCATTACCGGTTTTGGCAAAAGCATCGCAACCTCAACAAGTAGAGCGCAGTTTGTTTGAAGAACTGCCTGAATTAGGGAACTTCCGCGAAACGATTATCAGCCGCTATGGAACTGTATCTAAAGAATCGGAATCACAGTTATCCATAGCCGAAAAAGAAGAAGGCGAAAATATCACGTTCGAAGTGAAAACGATCAAAACCGCTCTTTGTGTAGAAGCAAGGGATGGCATCATTTATATCTTCATTCCTCCGATGGAATATCTGGAACATTATCTGGATATTATTGCATCGATTGAATCCACCGCTTTTCGGTTAAGCATGCCTGTTAGGGTTGAAGGTTATGAACCACCCCGTGATTATCGTTTGGAAAGATTAGTTGTGTCTCCAGATCCCGGAGTGATTGAAGTGAATATCCATCCTTCAAAAAATTGGAAAGAATTATTGCAAAACATCAACACGCTGTACGAGCAGGCTTTTTTATCGAGGCTCGGGACAGAAAAATTTATGCTCGATGGAAGGCACACAGGAACCGGCGGTGGCAATCACATTACTATCGGTGGCGCAACTCCATCAGACAGTCCTTTATTAAGAAGACCTGATTTATTAAGAAGCCTGATCACTTATTGGCAACATCATCCCGGATTATCTTATCTTTTTTCCGGCTCATTCGTTGGGCCAACAAGCCAGTCGCCACGCATTGACGAAGGCCGCGATGAAAAATTATATGAAATGGAAATCGCATTCAGTCAGGTTCCTGAAAGCGGATTTATTCCTTTCTGGTTAACAGACAGAATTTTTCGTCACTTATTAACTGATATTACAGGCAACACACACCGTGCAGAATTTTGCATTGATAAAATGTATTCTCCGGATACATCATCAGGAAGATTAGGCATTCTTGAATTTCGCGCATTCGATATGCCACCTCACAAACAAATGAGCTTGTTGCAAATGTTGCTCATTCGCGGATTGATTGCTGCGTTCTGGAAAAAACCTTATAAACATCCATTGATAAGATGGGGAACACAATTGAATGATCAGTTCATGCTTTCGCATTATGTGTATGAAGACATCAAAGAAGTGGTGAGCGATTTGAATGAAGCAGGTTATCCATTTCAGATGAATTGGTTCGATGCATATTTTGAATTTCGCTTTCCTCATTATGGCACTGTGCATATTCAGGGGATTGAAATGGAAATAAGAATGGGCATCGAGCCCTGGCATGTGCTTGGTGAAGAAGTGAGCAGAGCTGGCACCGCTCGTTATGTTGATTCATCATTAGAAAAAGTGCAGGTGAAATTGAAAGGCTTGAATGGAACAAGATATGTGTTGCTTTGCAATGGCGTTCGTGTTCCGTTGAAAGAAACTGCTGTGAAAGGAGAATATGTTTGTGGTGTTCGTTTCCGCGCATGGCAACCGCCATCTGCATTGCATCCAACAATCGGTGTTGACACGCCATTGATATTTGATATCGTCGACACATGGAACAATCGCTCTATCGGTGGATGCAGATATTACGTTGGCCATCCCGGTGGAAGAAGCTATGATAAATTTCCTGTTAATAGTTATGAAGCAGAGAGCCGGCGCATCAGTCGTTTCTGGGATCAGGGTCACACACAAGGAACACTTGAGCCAATCACTTATCCAACCAACACTTCATCGCATTATGTGGAAGAAACGCATCAGGTCTTCAATACCATTGTGCCTGAAATTGAAATCAACAAAGAATATCCAAATACTTTAGATTTGAGGCAATATTCCAACAGGAAGAAATAAAGTATTATGCAGGTCTTCAAATGCACGAATTGTTCTCAACCAATTTATTTTGAAAATATTTTTTGCGGCAACTGCGGTTGCTCACTTGGCTTTCTTTCTGAAGTGATGCATCCTGTTGCGTTTTTTCCCGAAGATCCTTATCAGTATTGCGCAAATCATAATCACGATGCATGCAACTGGCTCATATCAATAAATAATCCTACTGCATTTTGCAAAGCATGCGATCTCAACAGAACCATTCCTGATCTTAGCAATCCTGATTATGTGATGCGATGGAAGAAATTAGAAATTGCAAAACATCGATTGGTTTATTCATTATTGCAAATGGAATTGCCTGTGATCAGCAAAGCGGTCGATGATGAAAAAGGATTGGCTTTTGATTTTGTCGCGGATATTTCTTCTGATCCTGAAAAAAGAATTTTAACGGGATATAATAAAGGCCTTATCACCATTAATATTGCTGAAGCGGATGATATTGAAAGAGAGCTTGCGCGAAGAAATATGCATGAAGTGTATAGAACTTTGTTAGGACATTTCCGACATGAGATTGGTCATTATTATTGGGAAAGATTAATTGATGGAACTGATAAAATAAATATGTTCAGGCAACTTTTTGGCGATGAGCGAAATGATTATGAAGAAGCATTGAAGCAATATTATCAAACCGGTCCGCCATCAAACTGGAATGAATATTTTATCAGTGCTTATTCAAGTGCGCATCCTTGGGAAGATTGGGCAGAAACATGGGCGCATTATATGCATATTGTTGACACGTTGGAAACAGCTTACTCTTTTGGTTTAAGTGTTGATCCGTTGATCGCGCATTCTGTAAAAGATTTGAAAGCGGATATTAAATCAGATCCTTATGACACACGTGATTTTGAAACGATTATCAGGTATTGGTTGCCGTTAACTTTTGCTATGAACAGTTTGAATAGGAGCATGGGTCTAAGCGATATTTATCCTTTTGTTATCACGCCTCCTGTGAAAGAAAAAATGAAATTCATTCATAAACTCATCCGCTCACAATCTTAATCCAATCGCTTCACATCAACGGTTACATTTAATTGGTGTCTTCCGATACTGAGAATAATACCTTTCAACGGGCTGATGTCAGTATAATCTCTTCCCCAACCAATAGTAATATGCTGATCCGACGGAATGACATTATTAGTAGGATCAAAATCTATCCAACCAGATTGCGGAATGAATATGGAGAACCATGCATGAGAAGCATCAACACCAATTAATTTTTCTGTTCCTTTCGGCGCAATTGTTTCAATATAGCCGCTCACATATCGCGCAGGCAAACCCATTGAGCGCACGCATGCAATGGCGAGATGCGCAAAATCCTGACAAACACCTTTGCGCTCTTCCATCACTTCTTTTAATGGTGTTGCAAGTGTTGTAAATCCCGGTTTAAATTCAAACTCATTATAAATTCTCTGCACAAGATCTGAAACAGCTTCAAAGATTGAGCGTGATGGAGTGAAAGATTGCATCGCATATTCATGAATCTCTTTTGATGAAGCCGTCATTACGGTTGCAGAAATAAATTGTCTTGCATTAAAATTATCGTCATTGGATTCAGCAAGCATTTTGTTTATTTCTTCCCACGCAATATTAGTGTACAATCCCATTGTCAAATTGCGTGGCTTGTATTTTTCTACTTGTGAAACAACTGCAACTTTTAAACTGCTGTGTTCCTGCTGCACCGCGAAATACAAAACTTTATTGCCAAAAAAATCTTCATATTCATTTACCACATCGGGTTGCGGTGTAATCTTTACAACTGTTTTTTTGCATTCCTGCAAATCAGTGTCGCGTGGAATTAATAATGCAATATTATGGCAAAGGCTAACTTTCTGATGGTATTGATATTCTGTTGTGTGTGCAATCTGATACTTCATTATCTATCCAAATTATTTGCAGTGAACAATTGCTTTTGTGTTTGCGCGTGCATAAAATATGCTTTAGAAATTACATTCGGCAAAGTATATAAAAGCTTATTCATTTTTGTTAGAAAAATATCGAGGTTTTTATAGCTACTACTATTTTTTTCAGGCTCAGCAAGTTTTTCTTTCACAGCAAGTTTTACCATAGTGTATGCTTCTAATGCAAGCCGCTCATGTTCCGGGAGCGCATGACCAACTGATAGTTTTGGAAGTGCTGATACATCCGCTTTTAATCTTTCTAATTGATATATTAATGATCTCGGGTTAAGCGGATCGAGCAACATTAAATCTAACACCAATGATAATTTCAAATGCGAACGATATTTATATCTGTAATTAACAAGGCATTCATTGCTTTTCAAAACAGCTTCCTGTAAAATATATTCAATCTGATCATCGTGCCTTTGTACTAATGTCACGCGCATCATATTTATTAGCAACAGACTTTGTTCAGTCTTGCGGCCCATATTTAATAACGTCCAACCTTGTTCACGCGAAATACTTTCTCTATTCAATCCGATGAATGCAACCATCGATGTAATTAAATTATCGAGCGCATAAATAATTCTGTGATGACTTGTCTGTGGCGATTCAATTGCTTTCTGCCAATCTTCTTCCATATCTCTCAACACGCGCCACGTGTCGGTTGACCAATGATCTCTTACAGTATAAACTGCTCTGTTAAACAACCCGACATTATGTGCGAGGCTTCCAATTTTTTGTGCATCAAAAAGAATTTCGCATAATTCTTCCCACGGCTCTTTCAATTTTTTTTCTCCATCATCGCCAGTGAAACCAGGAAAAGTATGTGTGTATAAAGTGAGCGCTTTTAAAAGGCTTTCTTTGATTGTTTCATCATTATCAGAAAACGCTTTATTGGCTTCTTCAACAAATTGCATCACGGTTCTTTGAAAACGCGCATTCCCTAATACGCGTTCTGCATATCTTCCTACCCAAAATAAATTTTCTGCAGTATGGCTTGGCAATACTTCGCTTTTATATGTAATTACATTTTCCTGCACGTGTTCCAACTCTTTGCGCACATTGAAAGTGCTTCCTGCTTCTGCAGAAATAATCCATGTGTCTTTGCTGATTCCACCCATCTGATTAGAGATAATATAATTTCCATATTCTCCGGAAGTGCGTGTGAGCCCGCCTTCCATTGCTATGTAAGAACCATTATTGCTCACTGCAAAACTTCTGAACAATGCATCGCGTGGTTCTATTTTTCCATTCACTAATGAAGGGCTGTCTGCAAAATTTGCTTTTTCTTGCCCGACAAATAAATGAGGCTCTGTTTTGATACGAGCTTTCAATTCGTTTAATTGATTTGAATCCAGAGAAGTTGCATCAACAGAAGTGCTCACGTTCGATCGTCGCGAAATTCTTTTAATCACTAATGAACCGATATTATCAAGAACATAATTTAACGCCGATGCCTGACCGCACCACCACGATGCGATGCTTGGCAATTTTAATTCTTCGCCCAACAAATGTTTTGCAACGGCAGGAAGAAAAGGCATCAATCCCGGATTTTCTATAACGCTGCTCCCGAGCGGGTTTGCGATGCTAACATTGCCACGGCGAACTGCTTGCAATAATCCGGGAATACCAAGTTGTGAATCTTCTTTCAATTCCAAAGGATCACAAAAAACATCATCAAGCCTTCTGTATATCACATCTACTTTTTCTAATCCGCCCAAAGTTTTCAACCAAACAAAATTATCTTTCACCATCAAATCATTTCCTTGTACTAATGTGAACCCGAGATAAGAAGAAAGATATGCATGCTCGAAATAAGTTTCGTTGCTTGGGCCTGGAGTGAGAATTACGATTCTTGGTTCTTTACTGTTTGTTGGCGCAATGCCCGTTAATGCATTTCGCAGTGAGTGAAAATAAGGAGAGAGCCTCCGCACTTTTAATCCATTGAATAATTCAGGAACGATGCGCGCCATCGTCAACCGATTTTCCAACGCGTAACCAGAACCTGACGGAGCTTGCGTTCTATCATTCAGCACCCAAATTTTTCCATCAACTGTTCTTGCCATGTCTGCAGAATATAGAACGAGATGATGTTTGCCCGGTAATTGAATGCCCGCACATTGACGAAGAAATCCGGTGTGGTTGTAAATAATTTCCATCGGAAGCAAACCATTCTTCAGCAAAGTTCTTTCGCCATAAATATCTTTGAGAATAAGATCAAACAAATTTGCGCGTTGGATTAATCCGCTTTCAATCGTCTCCCATTCTTCTTTGCCAATCAAAAAAGGAATGATATCTAATTTCCACGGGCGATTAAATCCGAGAGGATCGCCATAAATATTATAAGTAACTCCATTCTCTTTTAGGAACCGCATCATATCCTGTTTGCGGTTCAAAACTTCATCATCACCCAATTGAGAAAAAGAGTTGAAGAAAATTTTCCAGTAGCCGCTGTCGAGATATTCCTGAAATGAAGTTGAAAGATTCGTTTGCGAAATCATATAGGTTGGTTTATTAGCAGCATGCAATCGCGCTAAAATTAGTAAATAATAACAGGTAATTAAAATTGCATTGCAGCATTGGGTTTTCTGCGGAAGATAAATTTTAGAGATCACAAGAAGATTCGTGGGCTAAAATAAAAAGAGGTTATTTATTAATAGGCTTTTTATTATTCAAAATACATATGCGAGATATGAATTTTTTGAAAATATTTTTTAGATGATATAAAGCTACAGACGGAAATGATAAAAGATTAATGCGTTATTAAAATCTGTATTTTTAGGTGTTCACAGACAATTGCTTTTAGAAGAGAAAATAAATCGAGGCACCAGTTCCGAAGTATTCACACAGGTAATTTGCTGATGTTGTTTAATGTCAATATTCCCTACTGATTAGAAATTTTTATAAAATTGATGAAAATGATTTCTACGAAATCATCTCTGGTTAATGCACAACATCTCGCAACCCACGGCTGGTTTCGCATCTTTCTGTTTCTTACATTATTTTTTTCAACTAAGCTTGTGCATGCGCAATCGATGCGCACTATTTCCACTAAAGATGGTTTGCCGCAATCTTTTGTTTCCGGCATTGTGCAGGATGATACTTCTTTTATATGGATTGGAACGCGTAATGGTTTAGTGCGTTTTGATGGCATCCAATATAAAATTTTTCAGCATCGTAATAATGATACCTCGTCATTAGCTTCCAATCTTATTATCTGGTTGCGACGAGATGCAAAAAATATTTTATGGATAGAACATGAATCAGGTGTGATTGATGAAATGGATCCTGTGAAGGAAACGATTATTCATTATTTAAGAGGGGGCATGGATAATCCTGTTGATGCAGAATTTATACGCCGCGGCTGGATGGTGGATCATGAAGGCGTTTTTTGGGGCATCAGAAAAGGCACAGGCATCAACACGTTTGAGCCACAGCATAAAGCGAAAGAAATTTTCAACCGCGCTAATGCAGGATTCTCCAGTGATACAGTCCATGGTGTTACCGAAACATTTGATCATGAAGTTTGGGTATTAACGCAGGGAGGTTTGAGCCGCTTTGATAAAAAAGAAAAACGTTTTTACAATTTTAAAAATCCTTTCAAGGAAGATTACGGCGATTTTCCAAACTCCGACGCGATTGCTATCGATCTCTACGAAAGAAAAAATGGAGAGCTGATGTGGGGCGATCGAGGAAGTATATTTTTTTTCAATCGCACTACTCGCCAATTCAGAAAAGTGAGTTTGCCTAAAGTTTCTTTTCTTGGTGTGAGATGGATAAGGAACGGTCCCGATGGCTCAGATTATTTAGAATCTTTTGGCACGGTATTTAATTACAGCGACTCGTTAGGATTGACCATGGCAGGGAAAACCGTTGAAGATAATTTCGGCGATGCCAAATCTTTTCTTGCAGACCGTTCGGGTTTGCTCTGGATTGGTACAAATGCACAGGGTGTAAAACAGATTGATTTGAGCATTCCGTATTTTAAATCATTTGCTTATAAAAAAGAATTCGTCAGCGATATGCTACATGATCTGTGGAATATAGACATGCAGCAAATGTTTGATTGGACTCAAGCTGATTACTTGTTCGCATCTCCAAGTTATCAATTCCGATCTGCTTATGATGCAAACCGGCGAATATATTTTTCATTGAAGCGAACGGTTTGTTATTATGATAGCAACCAGAAAAAATTCGTCAAGCTCCCGCAACTTCCATTAGGTACACGCATCACCGGCCTAACAATCACTTCACAAAATTTTCCGATGGTGATCGGCGCGAATGGAAATATTTTTTTGTTTGATGCGGGTAAAACATGGAAACCTTTTCTCGATACAGGATCGCTCCGAAAAACATTTGGCGTTTCCATGCACCCGCAGGATATATTGATTGACGAAAAAAATATCTGGATTACGACTGATAAATTCGGCTTGTTGAAAATTGATATTGCTACCAAACAGATCCGTCAATTTCAAAAAAATAAATCGACAGATTCCATTCCGGCTAATGAATTGCTCGGGCTTCGTGCAGATCCGGTGCATCCTGAAATTCTTTGGATCGGCAGTTTCGAAGGATTGATCCGTTTTAATAAATCAACTTTTCACAGCGAACTGTTTTCTTTAAAAGAAGGTTTGCCTGATAATACCATTTATTCCATTTTGCCCGACAGCAAAGGAAATCTTTGGTTAAGCACGAATAAAGGTATTTGCAGGTTTGATGAGTCAACACATCATGTGCGTGTTTTTGGAAGCCAGCACGGATTGCCGGGAGACGAATTCAACCGTTTTCATCATCTTTTATATCCTGATGGAAGGCTGATATTCGGTTCCACAAATGGATGGACCATATTTGATCCGTTGATGGTGAAGAATGATGAGTTTGAACCGCAGCTCGCACTCACAGATTTAAAAGTCAATAACAAAGAAGTAATTGAATCAAAAAAAAATCCAATCCTCAAGTCACCATTAAACGCGAACAGCGTGCTGACTTTTCCTTATGATCAAAATACAATCAGCATAGGATTTGCCGGCCTCGAGTTTAGTCAGCCACAGGAATTACAATACCGTTATCGTTTGAATGGATATGATAACGACTGGGTGCAAGCGGGAAATTCGCATCAGGCCATTTATACAAAAATTCCGCCGGGCCATTACACACTGTTTGTAAATGCGAGCAATACTTCCGGGAAATGGAGCAAGTACATTAAGGCCATTCAGCTTCAGATCAATTCACCATGGTGGGCAACTACTATGGCCTATATCTGCTATTCGATAATTCTTGCGGGATTGGTATGGACCTTTATCCGTTTTCGTGTAAGCCGTATGGTTATGAAAAAAGAGATGGCGCTAAAAGAAATGGAAGCACATCAATTAAGAGAGCTCGATGATATGAAATCACGTTTTTTTTCCAATATCACACATGAGTTTCGAACGCCGCTAACACTCATCATGGGCCCGGCAGAACAATTGAAAATGGAGAATGCCAATGACCCGAGGATAAATAAAATGAGTGATGGAATCATTTATAATTCCAAACAGTTGCTCACATTGGTGAACCGCCTGATGGAATTGGCGAAATTAGAATCGCGCTCTTCCAAATTGCTTGAGCAAAGAGGAAGCCCGACAAATGTTGCTGGTCTTGTCGTGCAATCTTTTGAAACGGATGCAAAGGCAAGACAAATCCATCTTTCATTCAATAATAATATGGTTCCCGCTGACTGTTGGTTTTATGCAGATGCGCTCGAGCGCATTGTATATAACCTCGTGTCGAATGCATTAAAATTTACAGAGCCAAATGGAAAAGTTGAAGTATCTCTTTTTGCCAACGAAGGAAATCTTTTGTTGATAGTAAAAGATACAGGCATTGGAATCCCTGAAAATAAATTGCCATATATATTCGACAGGTTTTATCAGGTTTCAGAAAATGCTGCGCATGTGGAAGACAGTCCGGATAGCGGCACTGGCATCGGATTGGCGATGGTGAAAGAACTGATCAATCAAATGCACGGAGATATTAAAGTTGAAAGCCACACTGGTGTTTCGTCAGGCACTTCATTTATAGTTTCAATGCCATTCCGTGTGAGCACAGAAAAAATAGAAATGCATAAAGATGATGTGGAAGAAACTGACACAACAGAACACGTGGAAGCATCAGACAAAAAAATACAGGTGCTTGTTGTAGAAGACAGCACTGAGCTCGCTGCATTTATAATAAGCATCTTGCCTGAACAATATGAAGTGAAGCATGCACTGAACGGTGCGCTCGGCCTTGAAGAAACCCTTGCGATGATGCCCGATTTAATTATCAGTGATGTGATGATGCCAGTGATGGATGGTTTTGAATTTTGCCGCCGCGTGAAAAAAGATATCCGCACAAACCACATCCCTATTATATTACTGACTGCAAAAGCTGCACAGGAAGATATGATCACCGGGCTGACTGAAGGTGCGAATGATTATTTAGCCAAACCTTTTCATCCGACAGAATTATTATTACGCGTTCATAATTTATTGGAGACCCAGCAAAAATTGAGGGATCGTTTGCGTGAAGAACTTTCTGTGCCCGGCTCCCTAACCATTCCGCAGCAAGCGCGGGTCCAAGATATTTTTCTTACAAAATTGTATGAGCTGTTAGAAGAACATCTTGATGATTCTTATTTTGGTGTTGATCAGCTTTTAGATTTAGTAAATATGAGCAGGAGCAGCCTTCATCGCAAATTAAAAAGCATCACTGGTTTATCAACTACAGAAGTGGTCAGGAATTTCAGGCTGTCGAAAGCTGCAGAATTTTTGAGGCAAGGTTTCAACAGTTCCGATGCGGCTTATAAATCAGGCTTTGGAAGCCCTGCTTATTTTACCAAATGTTTCCGCGAAGTTTATGGACTTACTCCGAGTGAGTTCATACAAAAGCTGAGAAATAATACACAAACAGACTAAAGTTTTTTTCCAGAAAAATTTCTCGTGTTACAGCATTTAAAAGCAATTTGAAACAATATTTATAGCCTGTGCAACATCTGGTATAGCCTTCGCTTTCGCGTGATTGTAATTTTGCATCGTCAATCAAACAAATACGATCAATAAATTTCTTTCTCATAGGCAGTTAGTTTTGGTTCGGCCTGGGTTTCTACCCGGGCCTTTTTATTTATTGAACTATTAATTCGGCTTGAACTGATTGTTATAGTATTTGCAACATCTCGTATAATGCCCGCGCTGTGCCGCTGGTAATTTTGTGTCATTAAAATATATAATTATGAAAAAGAGATTTTTTTTAGCACTGATGATGATCAGCCCTTTTGCAATTTTTGCGCAGTCGGAAATTATGAATAGCTGGCGCGATTCAAACACAACCATTCAAAATCCCGGCTTTCACAAAATTATTGTAGCTGCATTGCTTCACGATCAAGGCGTGCGCAGGCAGGTGGAAGATTATATGGTCTCCATGTATCCTGGCACTGCGATACAATCTTATCAGTTGATTGGTGATTCATTAATAACAAATGAAGCTGCGGAAAGCCAGCAATTCAGAAATGAAGGATATGATGGCATTGCTATCATCAAACAGACTGATGAACAAACCACGCAACAATATGTCCCTGGCCGGATGCCTTCATACTATAATACATGGGGCGGCTATTGGGGATGGAGAGGTTGGGGCGGCCCGCATTGGGTTGCGCATTATAATCCCGGAACACCAGGGCAGGTGCATAACGAATGGAATTGGTATGTTCAGGTAAATGTATATTCATTAGTAAAAAATCAACTGATCTATTCAGCCAATACGCGTACTGTAAATCCCGGCGGAAGAGTGCCGTTGTTTGAAGATGTTTGCAATGCAGTGCGTGCGCAAATGAGTGCGATAGGATTTTTAAAATAAATGACTCGCATATTTTTTTTCAATTCATTTTCAATAAAAGGCGCAATGAAAAAAATATTTACAGTTATAATATTACTGTTTTGCAAAAATGGTTTTTCGCAAATGCAATTCGGCGATAGTATCAGCAAACAAACTTTTGTGTATGCAATTAAGGATTCGAACGAACTTAGTCTTGATGTGTACAGCAAAACCATAGCAAACAATGCCAGCAAAAAGCCCTGCGTGATCTTTGTTTTCGGCGGAGCTTTTGTAGGCGGTCATCGCGATGATACGTTGTACAAAAAATATTTCAACAGCTTAGCTGAACACAATTATATAGTGATCTCTATTTCATATCGGCTTGGTTTAAGAGTTGCGAAAAATCTTTCTAAATTTAATATTGCGCCTTTGCGAAAGGCAATTGATATGGCTGTTGATGATGTGTATGATGCAACCAACTGGGCAATTGAACATGCAGATAAATTTGGAATCGATACTTCGAAAATTATTCTTTCCGGTTCCAGTTCCGGTGCGATCACTGTGCTCGAATCGGATTTTAAAAAAAGAAATGATGCATCCATCGCAAAAAAATTGGCGAGCGATTTTAACTATGCAGGCATCGTTGCTTTTTCCGGCGCGATATTAAGTTTCGATGGAAGTTTGAAATACAAATCAGCGCCAGCGCCTGTTATGATGTTTCATGGCACAGCGGATAAGATTGTTCCATATAATAAAATTCGTTTTTTGAATAAAGGATTTTATGGTTCTTCCAGTATAGCAAAAACATTCCGCAAAAATCATTATCCGTATTTTATTTACCGCGAAGAAAACCTCGGCCATGAAGTATCTGTTTTACCGATGTATGAAAATATTCCCGACATACTTGCCTTTTTAGACAAATTTGTGCTGCAAAAAAGACCTTTGCAGATTGATGTGGATTATAATGACCCGCAAGCAAAACCATTATTGACAATGACTGCGCAAGAACTTTTTAAAAAATTGCAACAGCAAGGATCTTCTCAGAAATGAGCCTTTAAAATAATTTCACGCAAAGACGCAAAGAATAGTGCATGAAAAATATTTTATGCACTATTCTTTGCGCTAATTTTTTTCTTGTAGATTTTCATTTGCGCACACTTCTTCTCAACACGCACAACTCCTTTTTATTTATTGGCAGCAATTTTTTCAACCATAATGGATTGAAAATTTGAAGAATGTTTGTATTGATAAACTAATATATCTCTTCATTTCTTTTTTAACCTGCTTATATAATCATTGATATAATAATATATGAAATGAAAAAATCATGCACTCCAAATTTTTTCTCATTTTTTTGATTTTCAGAGGGAAAATCAAGCAAATTGAAACAATTGTTATGCTTTTTGCAACATCTCGTATAGCCCTCGCCTCCACCTGATTCTAATTTTGCGCCATCAAAAAAACAAAAACATTTTTTATGCACAACAATTTTTCAATCAAATTAACCAGCCTGAGAAACGGGATGTTTCTTTCGCTTCTGGCACTCATTTTCTCTTGTTCAAAATCAAACCCAGGTGGAGGCTCTTCATCTGCTTTCACATCATTTTCATTTCAGCAAACTGGCAACCCGATACCTGTCACTTCAACGGCTGCCATCCAGGGAACAAGCATCGCATTGTTTCTGCCCCCAGGGACTAACCTGAATGCATTGACTGCAACTTTTTCTGTAACAGGCAACGGAACAGTTACTGTAAATGGTGTGGCACAACAAAGCGGTGTCACAAAAAATGATTTCTCTGCACCGGTTATTTACACTGTTTCATTACCGGGCGGTTCAAAGCAAAATTATTCTGTTACGGTAACAACAGGTATATCTGCGATCGATCAGAATGTTGCAGCGTTTATGAAGCAATATAATATCCCGGGATTGTCTATTGCGATCACATTAAATGACAAACTGGTTTATGTGAACTCCTATGGCAAAGCCAGTACAGAAAATAATCAGCCTGTCACTTCTCAAAGTTTGTTCAGGATTTCTTCTTTGTCCAAACAGATTACCTCAGTGGCGATCATGCGTTTGCTCGATCAGGGAAAAATTTCGCTTAACCAGAATGTATTTGGCACCGGATCTATTTTAGGAACAACATATGGCGCACAACCTTACGGTCCCGGCATCAACAACATTACTGTAGATGAATTATTGCATCACACAGAAGGCGGATGGCCTGATAATGATACGGATCTGTTTGGCAACAATCTTTCTTACACTATTCCACAACTCATCGGCTGGCAGTTAAATAATGTTCCATTGCTCGACACACTTCCGGGACGTTCTTTTTATTATTCACATTTTGGTTATTCAGTGCTGGGAAGAGTGATAGAAAAAATAACAGGCCTTTCTTACAGCCAGGCGGTACAACAACTCGTGTTGCAACCGAGCGGCATCACGGATATGCAGATCGGAAGCAACACACTCGAAACACGCCTGCCGAATGAAGTGGAATATTATGGGCAAAATGGTCAAGACCCATATGACATTCCTGTTTCGCGAATGGATGCAACGAACGGATGGGTCGCCACTGCAACTGATATGGCAAGGTTCCTGGCACATGTGGATGGTTTTACCAGCCAGACAATCCTTTCCGCCAATGCATTAACGGCAATGACCACGGGTTCATTTGCTAATCCAAAATATGCATGTGGTTGGGAGATTAATCAGTACAACTGGTTTCATCATGGCAACTGGCCTGGCACTGGCACGTCGCAGGCGATCACTACGCAAAGCGGGAATTTCAATTACGTAATTCTTGCTAACACAAACAGCAGCGATCCAAATTTCAGCAACAACATGGATAACATTTTCTGGAATTCATTAAATAATATTCCGGCATGGCCTTCATATGATTTGTTTCAGTAAATGAAACAATAATTACAGTTTTTGCAACGAGCGGTATAGCCTTAGCCTCAGCGTGATAATAATTTTGCAACTGTAATCAAAACAATGCAGCATCAGATTTGAAACAACCGATCTCTTGAAAAAAATCAACGCCAGAAAAAAATGGCGCAGTTCCGATAAAACAACATTTAAAAAAATTTAATCATCAATTTAATTACACAATCATGAACAAGAAATTATCATTCGCTTTCGCAGCATTTTTTATTTGCTCCATTTTTGCCTGCTCGCCAACACAAGTTGTCAATAGCTGGCGCGATCCAAGTGTTACTATTAAAAACCCGTCAGCACATAAAATTGTAGTGGCTGCATTGATCTACGATCAGAGTGTTCGCAGGCAGGTTGAAGATTATATGGCTTCTTTGTATCCCGGCGAGGCTTCTCAATCTTACCAGATCATGGGTGGCGATTCGTTGATTAATAATGAAGCAGCAGCGAGCCAGAAATTAAAAGAACAAGGTTATGATGGCATCGTGATCATGAAACAGGTTACTGAAAACACAAGCCAGCGTTGGGTTCCGGGTCAATTCCCTTCTTACTACAACACATGGGGTGGTTATTGGGGCTATGGATGGGGCGGCCCAAGATGGGGAGCTACATTTTACAACCCAGGCACGCCAGGACATTTTCGCATTGACAGAACATGGACCGTTCAGGTAAATGCATATTCATTGGAATCTAACAAAATGATATATGCTGCCAATACACACACTACTGACCCGGGCGGCCGCATCCCTTTATTTATTGACGTGTGCAATGCTGTGCGCAGACAAATGAAGAAAGATAAATTTTTGAAATAAGAATATTTTTCACGGTAAAAAATAACACACACAATTATGATCACTAAAAAAACTGGAAGATGATGGAACAGAAAATAAAATCAGGCGATAACAAGAAGAATGCGACAAATAAAAAGAACAATAGTTTTTTGGTAATAAATATTTTTCTGCTGATCATTCTTCCGGTTTTTTCAATTGCTTTTGATGTGCATTTTGAAAATGAAACCTTCGAATGGCTGCTGATTGGAAAGTGGTTTATTTTTTGGGCAGTGGGCATGCGCCTTTTCTCAGCGGGGGTGAAGCAATCATCTAATCCTGAATATACGGCTACAAAAATATTCGACCTGAAAAGCGTTGAAAGTTTTGTGGTGATTAGGGAGCTTGGATTTGCAAATATTTCATTAGGAGTAATGGGCATACTTTCCGTAATCAATAATCATTGGCGATTGATAGCGGGCATCACAGGATGTTTGTTTTTCGGTCTCGCAGCGATGCAACATCTTTTTAAAAAGCCAGATAGCCGCAATGAGATCATAGCAACGCTCGGCGATCTGTTTGTGTTTATCATCTTGCTAATATATCTCTACTTCGCAATGACAGCATATCGGTATGCATAGTCTATCAATAATAAAACAGATCATCACCATTTATAAATACTGCATATGTCAACATCCGCTTATAAAATAAAAAACATCAAATTTAACTCGCAGGAATCGCGGACACCGCACAGCATAAGTGGCTTTGTGCTGCAATTGGTGAAGCCATATAAAAAATTATTATGGATTATTTTTTTCGCCATGCTGATTGAAACTGCATCTACTATGGCTGCACCATGGCCTTTAAAAATTATTTTGGATAGTGTTGTTGGGCATCATGCTTTGCCTCATTGGCTCGCATGGATAAATAACTTATTCCCCGGCTCTGAGAGAACGAGTCTGGCAGCAATGGCAGCAATAAGTTTGGTGTTGATTGTAACGATTGGAGCCATTGCCGGATACATTGACAATTATTTTACCGAAAGTGTTGGTCAATATGTAGCAAACGATCTTAGGATGCGTATCCACAATCATCTTATGCGCTTATCATTAAAATATTTCGATACACATAAGCTGGGAAATATGATGAGCATTATCACTGATGATGTAATTACTATTCAGAATTTTGCCTCATCTGCTTTGCTGAACATTCTCGTGAATGCGATGACAATTGTGGGCATGCTTGCAGTGATGTTTTGGCTCAATTGGGATTTTGCATTAATAGCATTGTGCGTCGCTCCGCTTTTGTTATTATTTGTTGCACGTTTTAAAAAGTCGATCAAAAAGGCCATACGTGAAGTAAGAGCGCGTCAAAGTGATATTGTTACTGTTTTGGAAGAGGGACTCGAATCTATGCGTACGGTGAAGGCGTATGGCAGGCAAGACCTCGAAATAAAACGTTTGCAGGAAGTGAGTAAAGAAACAGTTATTTCATCTCTGAAAGCAAGAAAAGTAAAATCTTTATTATCTCCCATTATTGCCATCACCGTTTCTATGTGCACTGCATTCGTGCTTTGGCGCGGATCTGCATTAGTACTGGCTGGTACGCTTACGGTTGGTGCATTAACAGTTTTTCTTTATTACCTGGGAAGGTTTTTTAAACCGGTACAAGACATTGCAAAAATGACCAGCAGCATTGCCCAGGTATCTGTTGCGCTCGAACGAGTGCATGCGATTTTGGATGCTGATTCTATTATACTACAAAAGCCGAATGCAAAAGATCCCGGAAAAGTAAGAGGCGAAATTGTTTTCGATCATGTAGCTTTTAATTACGATAAGGATCAAACTATTTTGGAGGATATTAATTTTTCTATCAAGCCCGGCCAACGTATCGGCGTGTGCGGGCCAACGGGTGGAGGCAAATCAACCATACTCAGCATGATCCCGCGCTTTTATGATCCTTCCCGCGGAAAAGTATTGATTGATGGTGTAGATTTAACCGAATACCATCTTGGAAAATTGCGCGAGCAGATTGGTTTTGTGTTGCAGGATACGGTGCTTTTTGCAGGAACGATCAGGGAGAACATTGCGTATGGCCGCACCGATGCTACGTTCGAGGAAATTGTAAATGCAGCTAAGCTGGCGAATGCGGATGAATTTATTGCAAAAATGCCAAACGGTTATGATACCATCGTAGGTGAGCGCGGCCTTACACTTTCCGGCGGACAACGGCAACGTTTAGGCATTGCACGAACCATTGTTCGCAACTCACCTATTCTTATTCTTGATGAACCAACAGCAGCACTTGATACCGAATCAGAAAAATTAGTGATGGAAGCATTGGAAAGATTAATGGCCGGCCGCACAGTGATCACAGTTGCCCACCGGCTCAGCACCATTCGGAATGCAAATAAAATTTTAGTAATTAAGAATGGTATTGTAGCTGAAGAAGGCACTCATGCAGAACTGCTTTCCAAAAACGGAACCTATGCTGAACTATATGCATTTCAAGCGGGATTGGTTTTGGAAAATGCACAAGTAAACTAAACAACATTATTAAAACAATTAATTAAAATATTATGGCACATCGTTCTTTGCTCATACTTCCTGATGATACAGGGAAATCTATTATAAACGCAATCTACTCAGCAAAAAAATCGCTGAATCTAAAAATGTTTCTTTTCTCTGACCCTGAATTGATCCGTGCATTGATTGCTGCAAAAGAAAAAAATATTTTAGTAAGAGTCATGCTCAATCCAGAACGCCGCAGCGGTGAGCAGGAAAATGATGCGACACGAAAATTGCTCGAAGCCGCAGGCATTGAAGTGAAAGAAAGCAATCCCGAATTTGGCATTACCCATGAGAAGTCGATGATTATCGATGATGAATTAGCATTTATAAATTCGATGAACTGGGATACAAAAAATCTTACTCAAACCCGCGATTATGCTATTATTACTTCGCATAAAAATGAAGTAGCAGAAATCGCCGCATGTTTTGAAGCAGACTGGAACCATGAAAAATTTGAATCAGGAGAAAGCGCAGAGTTGATCTGGTGCCCGGGAAATGGCAGACAACGCATCGCGCATTTTATTGACCAGGCAAAACACACACTTGTTGTACAGAACGAACGTTATCAGGATCCGCTTATTATTGAACGGTTGGTGCGTGCTGAAATGCGCGGCGTGAAAGTGCATATTATGGCAAGAGCGCCTCATACATTAAAAAAAGAAAAACTGCTCGAAGGTGTGGAGGGGTTGAGAATATTGGATGACACCGGCATCAGGGTTCACAAAATAAAACACCTGCATGGAAAAATGTTGCTGGCAGATAATTGCCGTGCTATTGTAGGTTCTATCAATCTCGCGCCGGGAAGTTTTGATGACCGCCGCGAACTCGCTATAGAAGTGTTTGATGAAGATATTATTGAACGCTTGAAAAAAACAGTTCATTTCGATTGGGAAAATTCTCATGCTCTGGATCTTTCAGATGAAGGGTTGATGGCAGACCTGAAAGAACGTGGCGATGAAATAGCTAACGAAAAAAATGCGCTGATCGCACAGTGAGCAAAATTTGCGAAAAGAAGTTTTTTTCGGTTGTTCATATACGTTATAATAGCAGAAAAAGATGAGCAACCAATAATAACTAAAAGCACCTATTCAGATAGAGCCTATTGCATCGATATCTTTGCTTCCAATATATTCTTTATCCTAACTTCCAGATCTTGCAAATGATATTTGCTTAAAGGATCTGTTTGTTTTGGGATAGCGAGATGGACTTCGTTCTGCAAGCGGACAAAATCTGCCCTCGAAATAGAATAGGCATCTGTTTCTGTTACTTCGGGCTTATTGGAAGTGAGTATCTCCTGCAAAGCGCCCACATATGATTTCTGCAGATTTCTTCTATAAGGGTCAATCGCTTTTCCTGAATTCAATTCTTTCCAAATGATAACATGTATGGAAGAAAGATAATCATCTACTGAAAAAGCTTTGCTGCCGAACTGTCGCATGTTCGCAAGCAATTGATTTATTTTTCCGATATCTAATAATTTATTTAACGCTTTCACCTGAAGATCTTCAATAAAGTTTGGTTGCGCCGGCATCGACACTTTGCTTATTACATTGCTATCTAAAATCCAATAGGGAGTTGTGAAAAGTTCTTTATCAAAAAAATTGAGCGCGTCTTTTTGTTTTGCTACAGGCACCGGTTCATACACAACTGTTTTCTGATTTTCATTTTGTTTGGTGTTGTACACGCCGCCGACATTCATCATGACATGTTGCATGTATCGAAAAAATTGATTTTCGAGTGCTTTGTACATTTCATCAAGTCCTTCATAAATGCCTCCATCTTCATGCGACCATTCAGGCAAGTTGGGCAATATTTTTTTTAAATTTCTTATTCCATATGCACTTGCCTTCATTGCATCATCTCCAAGATCTTCAGTCTGGCAACGGGGATCAGTATTATTTCTTATCTCACCATTGCCATACCATAAGCGCGGGTTTTTGCCGATGCTATCGACAATAATCTGTCGCATGATTTTTTTATCTTCTTCAAAATTTGACGCATTACTGTTTTTATATCCCCATTCAATTGCCCATTTATCATACTCGCCAATTCGAGGGAAAAGATCATATTCCGGAATATGGTCTTCCGGTTGCGCAACATAATTGAACCTTGCATAATCCATGATGCTCGCCGTGTGGCCATGTGCATCCAAGTAAGTTTTGCTTCGCAAACTATCAACCGGAGTTTGGCTGCTGCTGCCGAAATTATGCCTGAGTCCAAGTGTGTGTCCAACTTCATGACTGCTCACAAAACGGATGAGCTGCCCCATCAATTCCTCATCGAATTTTTGCTGCCTTGCGCGGGGATCAGTTGCGGCAGCCTGAATAAAATACCAGTCGTGCAATAATTGCATCACGTTGTGATACCAGCCGATATGTGTTTGGATAATCTCGCCGCTGCGCGGATCATGAATATTTGGGCCATATGCATTTTCTGTTTCTGAAGGAAGATAATTGATGAACGAATATCGCGCATCATCCATTTGCATTAACGGATTGTATTCCGGCCATTCTTTCCCGACGATCGCATTCTTAAACCCCGCTTGTTCGAAAGCTTTTTGCCAATCATTAATTCCTTGTATCAGATAAGGCCGCCATTGCTTTGGTGTTGCAGGATCAATGTAAATAATAATCTGTTTCTTCGGCTCAACCAATTCTCCGCGTTTCCATTTTTCAATGTCTTCTTCTTTCGGCTCAAGCCGCCAACGCAGAATGAATTTCCTGTCTTCTGTTTTTTGCTGATGATCATCGAAAGCAAAAACCTGATTGGCGAAGTAACCAACCCTTGGGTCATAAAACCTTTGCTGCATGGCCTTTTCAGGCAATTCAATAAATGAAGTATGTGTTTCTAATGTTACTGGTGTGCCAGGTGGAAATCCGGGAATCCTGCTTTCTGTATTCTTGCTGATAGAAATCTCGACATTGATTGGATATGCATGCACTGACTCAATATAAAAATCTCTCAGCCCATTTATGTTCACACTTTTTGAAATGCTGCTGCCGGGGTCAATACTGTTCACAAAAGTTTTGTCTTTAAGAAATTTAGATACATCTATTACATATGAGCTGGAATCCTGGCTGAATGCTTTTATAGGAAAAGAAATCACAATCGGGTTAAGGTTGGATTTTTCTACTGCTTTATAAATTTCGCTGCCGCTATCTGCCTGGCTCACTATTAAATCGTATCGGATTCTGATCGTTGAATCTGGTCCTTTTTCAAACTCTATCGTGTGCTCATCCAATTCTTCTCCCGAGAACACGCCCGTGCCTCCAGGTCCTTTCACAAGTCTATTAATGACTTCAATATCGCGGTGCATTATTGAATTTGGTATCTCAAAATAAATTGTGTCCTGCAATTGATGCACACTGAAAAGGCCACGATGAGTTGTATAATTATTTGTTATGACATTTCTATACGATTGCATTTTCGATCTTGGGAAAATTTTTAAGATGCTATCTTTTTTTGGAAGTGTATCCGATGGGGGTGGGATCACCTGGCTGATCGCAGCGAGAGAAAATAAAATCAAGAAACCTGATAATAAAATCTGCTTTTTTGTTTGATTGGGATATTTCAAAATATTTTCATTTTTGAAAGTGAAGTAAATCTATTGCTGGTCAAAACTTGGTATCACCGGGCTAAAACAATCATTCCTTCCTATTCCCTCTGGTTTGTTGCTTTCGCTGATCAGATCGCATTTTATTTCAGGCATGGATGACATCAGCTTTATTAAATAATCAGCTCTGTATGCTGATGCACGATCCCAGATCAGCACCACCGGTATATTAATATTTGCATTGTCGGGCAAATTTTTTTTCACGAGAAAATTTGCTCTGCGATCATCATTGCCCGCTTTATTGCGGAGATCTATCAAAACGCCTTTCTTTTCTTTCTTGGACCATTGTTCAATCAGGGTTGCAGCCAAGGGCTTATAACTTGTGGCCATACTTATTGCCAGTGAATCATACATTGGATCAGGCAGTGAAATGGATAAAAAATTCACAAGCCTGCTGCCTTCCATGATCGTTGTGTCACTTGTGAAAAAAAATTGCTTTTCCGTTTTCGCCAATGGCAAATCTTCCCATCCCTGAAGGCTTGTAAAGTCCGGGAGCTTTTTCCGCGCAGGCCTGCCATCGCATGCACAAAGTGCGATCACCCATAGCGTTAACATCATAATAAAAACTGGCTTATAAAATTTCATAATCAATCTTGATTGTACATAGTTGCAACGCAGCATTAACATACTTATTTTACAATATTGTTATTGATTGTGCACATTGTTTCAGAAGCTTTCAGTTTTAAAGCTGCAAGTCCGGTGATAAAAAAACATGCACCTATTTTTTTATTTCCATCCTAATATTTATCAATATAAAAAAAATATCGCCTCATCAAGAGGCGATATAGACAAGCACAAAAGATAAGAGAATTCAATTGATAAAATCCTTCCTAAACCTCATACAAAAAATCATTACACGTTGCTGTCAATAAGCTAATTACTGTTGCAGTGTAATTTCGCCAACATCAGTTGATTGGCCATCTGCAACTGTAACGCCTTCTTTTTCAAAATTTTTGTAAGGCGGCATTGCTTCAATAACCAGTTTGTAAGTGCCTGGCTTCACATCACTGATGTTGAATGAGCCATTATCAATAGTAGCCTTCACTGTATCCATACCAGAAACAGCAAAAGCTTTTGTTGCAGATGCCGAAGGCGCAACTGTTCCTTTGATTGATCCTGTTTTAACGATAGTGAATGCGAATAACCCAAGTGCTGCGGTAATGCCTAATGCTGCCATTTTTAGATTTGTGGCTTTCATAAATGTGAAATTTAATTGTAAAAAAATTGTTTATTCCTGTAAACACTTTTCTACCGCACTTAAGGATGGAGTATTTGTTGTAAAAACAACAACTATGCCATGATGATGAACTTATTAGCCAATAATAAAAAAGATATCAAGAGCAATTTAACGTGCAAGCATAACCGAAAATAATGGATACGGGCAATAATCAAATTTTGTGGAATATTTTACCCATTTTTTCTTTGCTAAACGGAAAATTAAATGTGCCGTGCGCTAAATTTTGTAATAAGCTTGAATAGCATAGTTGTTGTGTTATCAATATAAATTATGCTATCATGATAATAGTAGAAATAAAAACATTGGAGCAAAGGGCAGAAAATTTTTTTGGCAGGCTGATCCCATTGCATGAAGTTGATATAGCATCCAATGAGAGCGCTGTCTTTTCGGACATAATCAAAGACTTTGGGCCGGAACAAGATGCATCAGAGAATAAATATTTAAATAAGTATTCATTAATAGCCGAACTCATTGGCGACGAAACAGGGCAACCTTTTTTTGTTCCGATTGAAGTTGTTCTGGATTATTTTGAGCGCAATAGATAAGCGGCAAAAATTATCGGGTTATTAAATAAAAGGCGCAACCCATTTTAAAGGAGGGTTGCGCTCTTATTTTGAACGAATCGCAAAAGCAAGATTAGCTTCTTAATTATTCTGGATCACACCAAGCCCTAAACTGTCTGTTGGGTTGACGCTGCTCTGATAGCCCTTTGCATAGAGCGTGTAAATTTTCCCACCTGCAAAAGTCAAAGAATCGTTCTCGAACAAACTCAATTCGGTGCTCGAATTAAATAACACTTTGTATGTGCCGGCAGGTATTGTTTTGAATGATGACAATGAATCGGATGAGACTGTTGCCGAGCCGATGTAAGCATTGCTTAGGAAAGATGTGCTGTCATTTGTTGTACTGTCTTTATTGATGAGCCACACATTGAGCATTTGCGAATTAGGAGAAAGGTTGAGGAACCTCACTTCTGCACTATTGCTTGCTGGTGCAGTAAGGTTATCGGTTAGTGCAAGCGTTTTCACTTGGCCAGTGTCGTACACAAAAAAACTGTAGTAGTCGCCATTTGCAAAGCTCGCGTTGCTGTCGATGAAAATAGTGTTGCCCCCTGTTAGCAATTTGATCGAATGAGTGCCGGGGACAATAGATGCATAAGGATTGCCGCCAGCAACTCCCGTGGCTGATCCGTAACTTAATGTGCCCGCGGTGGAAATATTCGTTGTATCAGAATACACACTATAAGTAGCAGTAGTTGGCGAAGCGTCTACCACAGATACAAATGCAGTGCCTGTAGTGGTTGTAGTGACTGGTGGATTATTATTGCTTTTCGAGCAGGCCACAATAAAAAAAATTGCGCTGAAAATAAATATCAGCGGGAAAATAGCTTTTCTGGAATTGAAAGTCTCTGGTTTCATAACACATTTTTTTAAGTGAACAATTAATTGTTTTGATTAAACCGTTCAATTAAAATGCCTTCTATGCCAATTAATTTGTTAATGACGAGGACGAGAATTTTTAACACTTGTTAACGCTCTTGAATGCCAGTAATTTAAGGATCAATACTAAAAAATAATTGGAGAGATAATGTGAGCAAAGAAATATTTCAAACAAGTTAAGTCGCAAAAACATTGTAGAAAATTATCGGCAAAGGGGCATCAATTCTGCATCGTAGCGTATAGAAATTATGGTGAAGAAATGAATTGTTGAGGTCATCAAGTTATAACAGACCGGGATTTCGATATGATGACACCCAAAAGAACTTTTATTAACGATTATGGCCCTTGCCCGCCATCAGGATTTCATCGTTATCGCTTTCACGTATTTGCATTGGAAACAAGTTTAAATTTATGTGCAGGTCCAAATAAAAAAAATTTAAAGAAACTGGTGGAAACGCACGTGCGCGCGCAAAAGGAAGTCTAATGAGTAACGCAAAAAAGAAAGGCCAGATAGAAATCCAGCCCGATTCAGATTCAATATCCTATGAATTGCCTAAAGCAAACTATACTACATGAGGCATGCCATTTTTATTTCATCTAAATCAAAAAGAGCTATGAGTACCTTGAATATTACATTTATTAGCAGAATTATTTTTAAAATAACTTTTTCTTCATAAAAGCAAACTAATAAAAAGGAAAAACCCCGATTTTATTTGTGGAGCTTATTCTACATGTCCAAAAATTTGCCAGCGCAACGCTATATTGATCATGCATTTTCAAACTGGATAATAAAAACAGTACCTTCTCCTATTGCAGATTGAACATCTACAGATGCCTTGTGCGATTGCAGGATATTTAATGTTGACACAAGGCCAAGCCCGAAACCGTTTGCCTTTGAAGTGAAATAAGGATCGAAAATGCGCGAAAGATTTTCTTCAGAAATCCCAACGCCATTATCTCTGATAATTACTTTATTGAAAGAAATTTCTTGAGTTATTAAAATATTCAACCGCCCTGTATTCTCATTAAGAGCTTCAATGGCATTGATAAGGATATTGAGAAAAGCCATTTTTAATTTTTCTGCATCTGCCAAAATACGAATAGGGTTTTCAGGATACTCTATTTGCAATTTTATTTTTTTCAGGCAAATTCTATCCGAAGCCGCAGCAATCGCTTTGTCCAATATATCCTGCAACACAACTTTTTTTGCTTCAATTTCAGTGGATCTGGCCGAGTCTAAAAGTTGTGATATTAAATCATCAATGCGCCCGATATTGCGTCTGATAATATTTTCAAAATTCTCAGTTTCGGAATTTGCCAATGCTGGTTTTATTTCTTCCATGCTCAAAGAAATATTTAAAAGCGGATTCCTGATCTCGTGAGCTAATGACCTCAAAAAAAATGCTGTTGATTTTAATTTTTCTATTTGTGCTTTGGCTTTTTCAATTTTTATCAGATTCGTTATATCGTGGATTATCCCCTGGATATAATTCTGCCCCTTCTCATTTATTTCAAGAGACAATGAAAGTATGCATGATTTTTTTTCGCCGTTTTTCGCAATCATTATCACCTCTTTGTTTTCTGCTTCACCATTTTTCTGCAGCTCATTTTCGAGCGAGTAACTCATTTCTTTTTGAGCAAACAAATCAGATAAGTTTAGCTTCAACAATTCCTGTTCTTTGTACTTAAATAATTCCGTCATCGCATAATTACAGTCTTTGACCGCAAGCTTTTCATCTGCAAGAAAAATAGCATCTCTTGATTTCTCAAAAACGGAATAAAATTTTCTTTCATTCGAACGGAGCGCTTTCAGATATGCATTTCGTTCCAGCGCGTAGCGGATGCACCGCTCAATCTTTTCAGTATTTAATTCTGATTTGATAAGATAATCAACAGCACCTTCTTTCATCGCTTGCATATCCACTTCTTTCCTGTTCAATCCTGTGAGAAAGACAATAGGCTCACTGCAATCATTTTTTTTCGCGTCCTTCAATAAATCTATTCCTGTTTTTTCTCCGAGCAAATAATCAACAAAATAGATATCATATTTCGAACTGCGGATGCTTTGCAATGCCTCATCAAAGTCATAGCACCAATCAATCATAAATTTTTTGTCTTGAATATCTCTGATGAATTCGCTGATAATGAAAAAATCCTGCTCGTCATCTTCTATTACAAGAACACGAATAGCAGCCTGCGAAGAAGAAATTTCTTTTTCGTTTAACCTGCTTTTTTTTATTTGTATGCTTTTAAGCGACATGATTTGATGGTAATGAAATGATGAATGCAGAGCCTTCGCCTTTTTTGCTTCTTGCTGATATAAAACCTTTATGTTTCTCTACAATTTTTTTGCAAAGTGCAAGACCTATGCCAGTGCCTTCGAACTCCGCTTGCGGATGAAGCCGACGGAACATATCGAAAATTTCTTCCGCATATCTCTGATCAAACCCTATACCATTATCTTCAATAAAAATCCTGCAATATCTTAATTCATTTTCTTTACTGCCAGCGTTGGCATTTTGATTTACGGCGCTAAACTCAGAATGGATGCGGATTACAGGCGGCGTATTTTTTTTGCTGTACTTTAATGCATTGCTGATTATGTTGGAAAAAAGAGGCCGCATCAGAACAGCATTCACCCGCAACACAGGAAGATCGTCTACAACAATGCTTGCATTTTTTTCATGTATGGCAACATCCATTTCAGATAACACTTCATTCAATATTTCTTTCAGATCAGCATCTTCAAATGGTTCTTCCTGAGAGGAAACTTTAGAGAATTCCAGGATATCATTGATGAGGGTTTGCATGCGTTCTGAAACCTGCTGGATCCGGTTTATATAATTTCTTCCTTGCTCGCCAACTTCTTCTGAAGCTATTAATGCCAAGCGGTCGCTGAACATTCTGATTTTTCTGAGAGGTGCTTGCAGATCATGCGAAGCCATGAATGCAAAGAGATCTAGATCATTGTTAGCAGATTCAAGCCTGGAAATATTTTCCAAAAGCTGATGGTTCAATTCAGTTACTTTTTCCTGTGATGCTTTTCTTTCATTGATCTCCATCTCAAGATTTTTGTTAATCGTCATTAATTTTTGCTCCTGCGCCAATAGCTGATGGTTCTTTTTATACAGATCGACAAACACAGATACTTTCGCTCTTAACAATTCAGGGTTCACCGGTTTATAAATATAATCCACTGCACCTGCGCGATAGCCTTTAAAAACATTTTCGTCGCCATAATTATTTGCAGTGATAAAAACAATCGGGATATGTTTTAATTTTTCACGTTCATAAATAAGCGACGCAGTTTCAAAACCATTCAGATTAGGCATCTTCACATCCATCAGAATCAGTGCAAAATCAAATTCCACCAATAAAATCTTGAGTACTTCACGACCGGAAGTAGCTTTGACAAAACGATAACCATCAGGCTCCAATATACTTTCCATAGAAAGCAGATTATCTTCACGGTCATCTACCAATAGGATTTTCGGGTGCATCCACTTTAGTTTTTAGTTTCCAGTTTTCAGTCCCCGGTTCGGCGATTCGAAGTTCATTTTGAAATCGAGGTGCAAGAACTGCGAACTATTAACTGGCAACTTTTTTTATTTGAAGAACCAAACACGCATCAACGAAAGCAACTGATCGATCTTTAATGGTTTTGTAATATAATCTGAAGCACCGGCCTCAATACATTTTTGGCGATCGCCTTTCATTGCTTTTGCAGTCACTGCAATAATCGGGAGCGTGCTGTTTTTATGTTCTCTTCTTATTTTTTGTGTTGTTTCATAGCCATCCATTTCCGGCATCATGATGTCCATTAAAACCATATCTATTTTTTGCTTGTCGTCATTGATGATACTAATTGCTTCCTTTCCACTTTCCGCAGTGATCGCATTGATGTTGTATCGCTCGAACACTGTTGTGAGCGCAAAAAGATTGCGCACATCATCATCCACCACCAAAATATTTTTTCCTGAAAGAATATCATTCTTTATCCTGATGCTTTCTATCAGCTTTCTTTTTTCCTGAGCAAGATTTTTATGATCTATATGAAGTTGCATCACGGTTTCTTCCAAGAGGCTTTCAAGCGAATTAACACCTTTCAATAAAACAGAATTTGAAGTGCGGCTCAAATGATGCAATTCTTTTTTATTGAAATCTTTTGCAGAATAAACAATCACAGGTGTATTCTTTTTTTTGTTCTCGCTCACTTTGTTCAGCAATTCTATACCTGAAATATCTGGTAAAGTATAATCGAGGATGATGCAATCATAATCTTTGATATCATTATTCTCCAAAGCTTTTTTCCCTGTGGTGGCAATGGTCACTTCCATATTCGGGTTGTGCAACATTTTAGCCATTTGCGAAGAATCGATTTCATTATCTTCTACCACCAATATTTTTTTGATCTCTTGATTATTGAATGAAAGAATATCTTCAAAAAGATCTTTTAGGGACTCGTTTTCTAAAGGCTTTAATAAGAAACTGCGAGCGCCGCGTTTTAGAGCGAGATCTTTATTTTCTTCACCGGAAATAAGATGAATAGGGATATGCCTGTAGTTCAGATCATTCCTCAACAGATCTAAAACTTTCCATCCGCTCGTGTCTGGCAATTTCACATCAAGCGTTATTGCAATGGGGGTGTACCGATTAATAAAATCAAACACCTCAATATAAGTTGTTGCCACTATAGCTTTAAGTTCATATTGATGAGCCATTTCAATGATTATCTTTCCAAATCTGAGGTCGTCTTCAACAACAAGGACTATTTTATCATTAGGCTGGGTATTGTTCCTGTCATCTCCGGTATCGTTGATCATTTCATTTACGATATTCATATTATCCGATTCAATCCCTTCGTTCGTAACACGAAGAGAATTCAACAGCGTATCAATCCCGCTTGCATCAGAGCCCAACTGCAATTGCTGGTAGGCATTGATGTTAGATGCCTCTTTAGTGATAATGCCAGAAGCATTTTCTACTGGAAGGAACAGTGTAAATGTACTGCCTTGCAAAGGATAGCTTTCCAGCTCGATTGTGCCTCCTAATAATTCCGCTAGTCCACGACTGATAGATAACCCCAATCCTGTGCCACCATATTTGCGGCTTGTTGAACCTTCTGCCTGTTGGAATGCTTCAAAAATAATATTCTGTTTTTCCTGTGGGATGCCGATGCCTGTATCGCTGATCGCAAATGCAACTACTTTTTCTGCATTGTCAAGATTATTATTTCCTTGCTTCCAGTTTTTATTTGCTTCATAAATTTTCAATTTCACTTCACCTTTTTCTGTGAACTTAAACGAATTTGACAACAGGTTTTTTAGGATTTGATTCAATCTTTGCAAATCGGTGTCCATTGCGTCTGGCAATTTGGAATCCGTTTCAATGGTAAAACGCAGATGCCTTGCTTCTGAGATTGGTTTGAATGTGGTCTCAACAAATGATGCGATCTCTGCGAAATTAACAGGAGAGAAATTGGCCGTGATAAATCCTGATTCAATTTTTGAAAGATCGAGGATATCATTGATGAGCTGAATTAAATCATCACCGCATGAATGGATTGTTTTTGCATAACGGATCTGTTTATCATTCAGGTTGCCTTCTGCATTTTCATACAATTGTTGTGCTAAGATCAGTAAACTGTTCAGCGGAGTACGCAATTCATGCGACATGTTCGCCAGAAATTCTGATTTGTATTTTGATGTGAGCGTAAGCTGCTCGGCTTTTTCCTCCAAAGATTTTCTCGCTTCTTCTACTTCTTTATTTTTTGCTTCCACTTCATTTTTTTGTTTCACAAGAAGCAAGGCTTTATCCTGCAGTTCATCATTCGTTCTTCTCAATTCTTCCTGTTGTATTTTCAATTCACCCGCGAGCGATTGTGATTGTGCGAGCAATTCTTCTGTTCTTGTGTTTGCTTCAATTGTGTTCAGCACAATGCCGATACTTTCTGTAAGTTGATCCAAGAAATCCTGATGCGTTTGGCTGAATGCGTCGAGAGATGCAAGCTCGATCACTGCTTTCACTTTATTTTCAAACAGCACAGGAAGGATAATAAGATTAGCTGGCTTTGACCTTCCAAGACCAGAGCTTATCTTGATATAATTTCCCGGGATATTCGAAAGAATAATTTTTTCTTTTTCGAAGGCAACCTGGCCAACCAATCCTTCTCCGATCGCAAAATCTGTTGGGATATTTTTTTCTGATTTATAGCCATATGCTGCAAACAAACTAAGCGTTACATTTTGCGTGTCCTCGTCTTGTTTTAAAATATAGAACGCGCCATAATGCGCAACAACTACTTGGGCAAGTTCTGAAAGAATGCGCTGCGTAACTGTTTTAAGATCTTTCTGTCCTTGCAACATCTGCGTGAATTTTGCAAGGTTTGATTTCAGCCAATCCTGTTCCTGATTGCGAAGTGTTGTCTCTTTCAAATTCGCGATCATTTGGTTGATGGTATCTTTCAACGCTTCCACTTCGCCTTTCGCTTCCACGCGAATCGTTCTTGTCAAATCACCTTTTGTTACTGCTGATGCAACTTCAGAAATTGATCTCACTTGCGTTGTTAAATTTTGCGCAAGCTGATTCACATTTTCAGTAAGGTTTTTCCAAATACCCGAAGCGCCCGGCACACTTGCTTGTCCTCCTAATCTTCCATCAACACCCACTTCACGAGCAACTGTTGTAACCTGATCGGCAAAAAGTGCTAACGTATCAATCATTTCATTAATCGTATCAATAAGCTGCGCTACTTCACCTCTTGACACAATCGCTAATTTTTGTTTGAGATTGCCAGTCGCAACTGAAGTCACGACTTTTGCAATGCCTCGAACCTGATTGGTAAGATTTGATGCCATCATGTTCACTGAGTCGGTCAGATCTTTCCATGTTCCGGCAACACCGCGCACTTCAGCTTGACCACCAAGTTTTCCTTCTGTTCCCACTTCACGCGCAACACGCGTTACTTCAAATGCAAATGAGTTCAATTGTTCCACCATTGTATTAATGGTATTTTTAAGATCAAGGATTTCTCCTTTAACGTCAATGGCTACCGTTTTTGATAAGTCACCGCTCGCAACTGCTTTTGTTACTTCTGCAATATTTCTTACTTGTGCTGTTAAGTTACCTGTCATTTGATTTACTGAATCGGTCAGATCTTTCCAGGTCCCTGCAACACCCGGCACAAATGCTTGCCCACCCAGCTTTCCGTCGGTTCCCACTTCGCGGGCAACACGTGTAACTTCCGATGCGAATGCACGCAACTGATCGACCATCGTGTTGAGCGTTTCTTTCAATTGCAAAATTTCTCCGCGCACATCCACCGTAATTTTTTTCGACATATCACCGTTTGCAACTGCAATTGCAACTTCAGCGATATTGCGCACTTGTGCAGTGAGGTTACCTGCCATTTGATTTACAGAATCTGTCAAATCTTTCCATGTTCCTGCAACGCCCGGCACATTTGCTTGACCTCCAAGTTTTCCTTCAGTACCAACTTCACGCGCAACACGTGTTACTTCAGAAGCAAACCCGCGAAGCTGATCTACCATCGTATTAATAGTATTCTTCAATTCCAAAATTTCACCTTGAACGTCAACAGTTATTTTTCTTGACAAGTCTCCATTTGCAACGGCTGTTGTTACTTCTGCAATATTTCTTACTTGCGAAGTAAGATTGCTCGCCATTTTATTTACACTATCAGTAAGATCTTTCCAGGTTCCACCAACGCCGGGTACATCAGCTTGTCCGCCTAATTTTCCTTCTGATCCAACTTCACGTGCAACACGTGTTACTTCTGATCCAAATGAATTGAGCTGATCCACCATCGTATTGATCGTGTTCTTCAATTCTAAAATTTCTCCCTTCACATCAACAGTAATTTTTCTTGACAGATCACCCTTTGCAACGGCCGTTGTTACTTCTGCAATATTTCTTACTTGTCCAGTAAGATTACTCGCCATACCATTTACCGAATCAGTCAAATCTTTCCA